>PPYF01462809.1_pt1 | contig 12871 bp, 8 predicted proteins | sample 1559871 | NCBI WGS metagenome assembly PPYF01 (sample SAMN08240021, study PRJNA423297) | Human gut metagenome, whole genome shotgun sequencing project. | reverse complement strand
TTGTTTTTCTTCCTTGCGGAACTTCCCAAAGGCCTCAAAGGCTTTCCCTTGACGCTTGCGGGAACCCCGCAAGCCCTCCAGCGTTGTTTTTCTTCCTTTCGGAACTTCCCAAAGGCCTCCCGGCATCTTCCTACACGGTGTTGCGGAACCGCACGCACGCAAGCGGCATCGACACGGCAAATATAGCAAAAAATGTTTGCTTTTCCCCGCATGCTGAAAGAAAAATCGGGTTTTCGGGCCGTTTTCTTATGAACCGCGGTCGTGTCCATGACCCATGCCGGTTCCGATGCCATGATGGGCAACATCGAGGAGGCGGGCAACGATGCCACCAAGGGCAACATTGGGGGGAGGCGGGCAAGAACGGGGTGCCGCCACGAAAAAACGAGAGGCCGCAACCCTCCACGGGGTTGCGGCCTCTCGCATTGAAATGTATGTCGAATCAATTACTCGGCTGCCACCGGGTCGGCATAGTCGAGCACATTCTTCTTGTTGGCCTCCATGCGCTCGTATTCCTCCTTGGAACCGACGATGAGCCGATCCCACTGGCGCATGCCCGTGCCGGCGGGGACGAGGTGGCCGCAAATCACGTTCTCCTTCATGCCCTCCAGATGGTCTATCTTGCCACGGATGGCAGCCTCGTTGAGCACCTTGGTGGTCTCCTGGAAGGAGGCGGCGCTCATGAAGCTCTTGGTGCCGAGGGCGGCACGCGTGATGCCCTGGAGAATCTGGGTGGACGTGGCGGGCACGGCCTCGCGCACCTGAACGGGCTTGAGGTCGCGGCGCTTCAGGCAGGAGTTCTCGTCGCGCAGCTTGCGGGCCGTCACAATCTGGCCTTTCTGGAGCGTGTCGGAATCGCCGGCGTCGATAACCACCTTCTTGCCCCAGATGCGGTCGTTCTCCTCGCCGAAGTCGAGCTTGTCGACGAGCTGCTGCTCCAGGAAGATGGTGTCGCCCGGGTCGTCGATGCGCACCTTGCGCATCATCTGGCGCACGATGATCTCGAAGTGCTTGTCGTTGATCTTCACACCCTGCAGTCGGTACACGTTCTGCACCTCGTTGACAATGTACTCCTGCACGGCCGTGGGGCCCTGAATGGCCAGGATGTCGCTCGGCGTGACTTCGCCGTCGGAGAGTGCGGTGCCGGCCCGCACGGCGTCGTGCTCCTGCACCAGAATCTGGCGCGACAGGGGCACGAGATACTTGCGCTGCTCGGCCGTCTTGGAGGTGACGACAATCTCGCGGTTGCCACGCTTGAGCTTGCCCATGGACACCTCGCCGTCGATCTCGGAAACCACGGCGGGGTTGGACGGGTTGCGGGCCTCGAAGAGCTCGGTGACACGGGGCAGACCGCCGGTGATGCCGCCGGCGCTGAACACCGAACGGGAGATGCGCACCAGCGTGGTGCCGGTGGCGATGGTCTGGCCGTCCTCGATGTTGGCGATATGGCCGCCCACGGGGAAGTTGTAGGTGCCGAGCACCTCGCCCTTGGCATCGAGCACGTCGACCATGGGCACGGCGTTGTGGTCGCGCGACTCGATGATGATGCGCTCGGTCATGCCCGAGGTCTCGTCGGTCTCGGCCTTGTAGGTGGAGCCCTCGACCACGTTGCGGAAACGGAGCGTACCGGCATATTCACTGACAATCACGGCATTGAACGGGTCCCACTTGCACACCACGTCGCCCTTCTTCACCACGTCGTTGTTGCCGAAGAACAGGGAGCTGCCGTAGGGCACGTTGTGGGTGGCCATGGCGATGCCCGTGTTGGGGTCGATGAACTGGACCTCGGCCAGACGGCTCACCACCATCTGACAGTCCACCTCGGTCTCGCCCGACTTGTCCACATAGGGAACGGTGCGCAGACCGTCGAACTTCAGGCGGGCGTCGTACTTGGAACGGATGCTGGCATTGGCCGCGGCATTCTCGGCCACACCGCCGGAGTGGAAAGTGCGGAGCGTGAGCTGCGTGCCCGGCTCGCCGATGGCCTGGGCGGCAATGACGCCGACGGCCTCGCCCATCTGCACCATCTTCGAGGTGGCCAGGTTGCGGCCGTAGCACTTGCGGCAGACGCCTTTCTTGCTCTCGCAGGTGAGCACCGAGCGAATCTCGACCATCTCGATCTGTGCGTCTTCGATGGCCTGGGCCTTGGGCTCGGTAATCTCTTCGCCAGCCTGCACAATCACCTCGTTGGTGTGGGGATTGATCACGTCGTGGACGGAGACACGGCCGAGGATGCGCTCGGACAGCATGGAGATGACCTCGTCGCCATCCTTCAGGGCACGGCACTCCAGGCCACGCAGCGTGCCGCAGTCTTCCTCGTTGATGATGACGTCGTGCGACACGTCGACCAGACGGCGGGTGAGGTATCCGGCGTCGGCCGTCTTCATGGCGGTGTCGGCCAGACCCTTGCGGGCGCCATGAGAGGCGATGAAGTACTCCTGCACGGACATGCCCTCCTTGAGGTTGTTCAGAATGGGGTTCTCAATGATGGAGTTGCCCTCGGCACCGGCTTTCTGCGGCTTGGCCATCAGGCCGCGCATGCCGGCAAGCTGGGCAATCTGGTCGGCAGAGCCTCGGGCACCGGAGTCGAGCATCATGTACACGGCATTGAAGCCCTGGTCGGCCTCGGTCATGTGCTTCATGACGGCCTTCTTCAGCCTGTCGTTGACGTGGGTCCAGGCGTCGATGACCTGGTTGTAACGCTCCTTGTCGGTGATGAGACCCATGTCGAAGTTGGAGGTCACCTCGTCGACCTCGTCCTGACCTTTCTGCACAATCTCCGTCTTTTCTTCAGGCACGATGATGTCGTCGAGGTTGAACGAAAGGCCGGCCACATAAGACATGCGGTAACCCAGGTTCTTGATGCCGTCGAGGAACGAGCAGGCGCGGGCCATGCCCACGGAAGTGATCACACTGGCAATCAGGCCGCGGAGCGACTTCTTGGAGATAACCCCGTTGAAGAATCCTATCTCGGAGGGGATGATGCCGTTGACAATGATGCGGCCCACGGAGGTCTCGACCATGTGGCGGACGGGCTTGCCGTCGATCACGTCGTCGACCATGCACTTCACCTGGGCGTGCTCGTCGCAGCGTCCCTCGTTATGGGCGATGATGGCTTCTTCGGGGCCGTAGAACGTGAGTCCCTCGCCCTTGGCGCCCGGACGAATCTTGGTGATGTAGTACAGACCGAGCACCATGTCCTGCGAAGGAACGGTGACGGGTGCGCCGTTGGCCGGGTTGAGGATGTTGTGGCTCTGGAGCATCAGCACCTGGGCCTCGAGCACAGCCTCGTTGCTCAGGGGCAGATGGACGGCCATCTGGTCGCCGTCGAAGTCGGCGTTGAACGGCGTGCAGGCCAGCGGATGAAGCTGGATGGCCTTGCCCTCGATGAGCTTGGGCTGGAACGCCATCACCGACAGACGGTGCAGCGTGGGAGCACGGTTGAGAAGCACGGGATGGCCTTTCATCACATTCTCCAGAATGTCCCAGATGACCGGTTCGCGACGGTCCACGATCTTCTTGGCGCTCTTCACGGTCTTCACAATGCCGCGCTCGATGAGCTTGCGGATGATGAACGGCTTGTAGAGCTCGGCTGCCATCAGCTTGGGCAGACCGCACTCGCCCATCTTCAGCTCGGGACCCACGACGATGACCGAACGGGCGGAATAGTCCACACGCTTGCCAAGCAGGTTCTGACGGAAACGTCCCTGCTTGCCCTTGAGAGAATCGGAGAGCGACTTGAGCGGACGGTTGGACTCGCTCTTCACGGCACTGGCCTTGCGGCTGTTGTCGAAGAGGGAATCAACGGCCTCCTGAAGCATGCGCTTCTCGTTGCGGAGAATGACCTCGGGGGCCTTGATCTCCATGAGGCGCTTCAGACGGTTGTTGCGGATGATGACGCGGCGATAGAGGTCGTTCAGGTCGGACGTGGCGAAACGGCCGCCGTCCAGCGGAACGAGCGGACGCAGTTCGGGCGGGATGACCGGAATAATCTTCATAATCATCCACTCGGGCTTGTTCACGGCCGTGGAGCTGCGGAATGCCTCGACCACTTGCAAACGCTTCAAGGCCTCGGTCTTGCGCATCTGGCTGGAGTCGTTGTTGGCGCGGTCGCGAAGCTCATAGCTCAGCGAGTCGAGGTCGAGGTCGCCCAGCAGGTCGAGCACCGCCTCGGCACCCATCTTGGCCACAAACTTGTTGGGGTCGGAATCCTCCAGCAAATCGTTGTTGGGGTCGAGCTTGTTGTCTATGATGTCGATGTACTCGTCCTCGGACAGCAGGTCGAACTTGTGGGAACCGTTCAGGTCCTCCACGCCGTCTATATCCTTGGCACCAGCCAGCACACCCGGCCGGATGACGACGTACTTCTCATAATAGATGACGGAATCGAGCTTCTTGGTGGGCAAGCCCAGCAGATAGCCTATCTTGTTGGGCAAAGAACGGAAATACCAGATGTGGGCCACGGGCACGACCAGCTCGATATGTCCGCTGCGCTCGCGGCGCACCTTTTTCTCTGTCACCTCCACACCGCAACGGTCGCAGACGATACCCTTGTAACGGATGCGCTTGTACTTGCCGCAGGCGCACTCATAGTCCTTCGTGGGACCGAAAATCTTCTCGCAGAAGAGGCCGTCGCGCTCGGGCTTGTAAGTACGGTAGTTGATCGTCTCAGGCTTGGTGACCTCACCAAACGAATTTTCCTTAATCTCTTCCGGAGAGGCAAGAGTAATGGTAATCTTGGTGAAATTAGTCTTTACCTTTGTATCTTTTTTGAAAGCCATATTTCTAACTGTTCAATATTCTTATTAATCCAACTTCACGCTCAGTCCAAGGCCGCGGAGCTCATGGAGAAGCACATTGAGAGATTCGGGGATGCCGGGAGTGGGCATGGGGTCGCCCTTCACGATGGACTCGTAGGCCTTGGAACGGCCGGTCACGTCATCACTCTTGAGGGTGAGCATCTCCTGCAGCACATGGCTGGCACCGAAGCCTTCAAGGGCCCAGACCTCCATCTCTCCGAAACGCTGGCCGCCGAACTGCGCCTTACCGCCGAGCGGCTGCTGCGTGATGAGCGAGTACGGGCCGATGGAACGCGCGTGCATCTTGTCCTCCACCATGTGGCCGAGCTTCAGGAAGTAGGTGACACCCACCGTGGCCGGCTGGTCGAAACGCTCGCCCGTCTCACCATCGTAGATATAGGTGGAACAGAGATTGGGCAGGCCTGCCTTGGTGGTCCATTCTTTCAGGTCGTCGAGCTTGGCACCATCGAAAATCGGAGTGGCAAACTTCTTGCCGAGCCTACGGCCGGCGGCGCCAAGAATAGCCTCGAAGATCTGACCGAGATTCATACGCGAAGGCACGCCCATGGGGTTAAGCACCAAGTCTACGGGACGGCCATCCTCCAGGAACGGCATGTCCTCCGCACGTACAATCTTGGACACAATGCCCTTGTTGCCATGGCGACCGGCGAGCTTGTCGCCCACCTGAATCTTGCGCTTCTTGGCAATGTACACCTTGGCCATCTTGAGCACGCCGGAGGGCAGCTCGTCGCCGATGGTGATTGCAAACTTGCGACGGTTCAGCTCGGCAGCCTGCTGCTTGGCCTTGTGGATATAGTTCATGATGAGCTTCTGTATCATGCTGTTGGTGTGGTCGTCGTCGGTCCATCCATTGCTTTGGATGCCGTCGTACTCCAAGTTCTTGAGTGCAGCCACCGTGAATTTGCTGCCCTTGGTGATAATCTCGGCATCGGTGTAGTCCTTGACGCCCTGGCAGGTCTTGTCTTCGGTCAGGGTGAGCAGCTTGTCCACAAGCATGTTCTTCAGCTCGTCGCCCTTGGCCTCATACTCCTCGTCGATCTTCTGAAGCAACACCTTGTCCTGACGCTTCGACTCGCGGGTCTTCTCGGCACGTGCAAAGAGTTTCTTGTCGATAACGACACCACTCAGTGACGGGTTGGCCTTGAGTGAAGAATCCTTCACGTCGCCGGCCTTGTCGCCGAAGATGGCGCGGAGCAACTTCTCCTCGGGCGAGGGGTCGCTCTCGCCCTTGGGCGAAATCTTGCCAATCATGATGTCGCCCGGTTCAACACGGGCTCCCACACGGATGATACCGTTGTCGTCAAGGTCCTTGGTGGCTTCCTCGCTCACATTGGGAATGTCGCTGGTGAACACTTCCACGCCGCGCTTGGTCTCGCGCACGTCGAGCGAATACTCGTCCACATGCACGGAGGTAAGCACGTCCTCACGTACCATGCGCTCTGAGATAACCACGGCATCCTCATAGTTGTAGCCCTTCCACGGCATGTAGGCCACGAGCAGGTTGCGGCCCAAGGCAAGCTCGCCGTTCTCGGTGGCATAGCCCTCGGTGAGAATGTCGCCCTTCTTCACACGCTGGCCTTTGCTGCAAATCGGACGCAGGTCGATGGTCATGTTCTGGTTGGTGCGACGGAATTTCGGTATGCGGTATTCTTTCAAGGCCGGCTCGAAGCTGACGAATTCATCATCCTCGGTACGGTCGTACAAGATACGGATGGTTGTGGCGTCCACGTATTCGATGACACCTTCGCCCTCGGCCGTAATCATCGTGCGGCTGTCTTCGCAGACTTGTTTCTCCAGTCCGGTACCCACAATGGGGGCGTCATTGTGCAACAAAGGCACAGCCTGACGCATCATGTTGCATCCCATCAAGGCTCGGTGACCGTCGTCATGCTCCAAGAACGGAATCAAGCTGGCACTGACAGAAGCAATCTGCTGGGGAGACACGTCCATGAGATTCACCTCATCCGGATTCACCACAGGGAAGTCGGCTGCAAAACGGCAATGCACGAAACTACGGATGAAAGTACCGTCGGAATTCAGCGGTGCATTGCCCTGTGCAATCAACTTGCCCTCCTCTTCCTCGGCCGTGAGATAGACCACGTCGTCATTGTTCAAATCAACCGTGGAATCGGCGACTTTGCGGTATGGGGTCTCGATGAAGCCAAGTTCGTTGATGGTGGCATACACACAGAGCGAGGAAATCAAGCCGATGTTCGGGCCTTCGGGCGACTCGATGGGACACAGACGGCCGTAATGGGTGTAGTGCACATCGCGCACCTCGAAGCCGGCACGCTCACGAGACAGACCGCCCGGGCCCAGGGCGGAAAGACGACGCTTGTGTGTCACCTCTGCCAGCGGGTTGGTCTGATCCATGAACTGACTCAGCGGGTTGGTTCCGAAGAATGAGTTGATAACACTGGAGATGGTCTTGGCATTGATGAGGTCGGTCGGGGTGAACACCTCATTGTCGCGCACGTTCATACGCTCGCGAATGGTGCGGCTCATTCGGGCAAGTCCGATTGAGAACTGGTTGGCCAACTGCTCGCCCACCGTGCGGACACGGCGGTTAGACAGGTGGTCAATATCATCAACCGTTGCATTGGAGTTGATGAGCTTGATGAGATACTTGATAATCTCAATAATATCCTCCTTGGTCAGCACGCGCGTGTCCATGTCGATGTTCTCGCCCAACTTCCTGTTGATGCGATAACGTCCAACCTCACCGAGGTCGTAGCGCTTGTCCGAGAAAAACAGGTTCTGGAACACCTCGCGTGCGCTGGCATCATCTGCCGGGTCGGCATTGCGCAGTTGGCGATAGATGTAGTTCACTGCCTCACGCTCGGAGTTACTGGTATCTTTCTTCAGAGTCTCGAAGATAATATCGAATTTGCTGGCAGCCTCGGCATCCTTGTGCACAAGCACGGTAGAGGTTCCACTCCCAAGGATTTCCTCGAAATTCTCCTCATTGATTTCCGTCTCACGCTCAAGAATCACCTCATTGCGCTCAACAGTCACCACCTCACCCGTGTCCTCGTCTACGAAATCTTCATTCCAGCTTTTCAGCACGCGTGCAGCAAGTTTGCGGCCGACAAGTTCCTTACGGTTTTTCTTGTTGACCTTAATTTCCTCTGCAAGATCGAAAATCTGAAGAATTTCCTTGTCGCTCTCATAACCGATGGCACGAAGAAGTGTTGTAACCGGCAACTTCTTCTTGCGATCGATGTAAGCATACATCACATTATTAATATCAGTGGCAAACTCTATCCAGGAACCCTTGAACGGAATAATGCGCGCACTGTAGAGCACGGTACCGTTGGCATGAACGCCTTGGCCGAAGAAAACACCCGGCGAGCGATGGAGCTGGGCCACAACAACACGCTCGGCACCATTGATGATAAAGGTGCCGTTGTCCGTCATGTAGGGAATCGTTCCCAAGAAAACATCCTGAATGAACGTGCCGAAATCCTCATGCTCAGGATCCGTGCAGTAAAGTTTCATCTTGGCCTTCAAGGGTACGCTGTACGTCAGTCCGCGCTCCAAACACTCGTCGATAGTGTAGCGCGGCGGATCAATATAGTAATCCAAGAACTCAAGAACAAAATTATTACGCGTGTCGGTGATAGGGAAGTTCTCTGCGAACACCTTATACAGACCGTCATTCTTGCGTTCCTCAGGCGGAGTATCTAACTGCAGGAAATCTTTGAACGACTTCAGCTGAACATCCAAAAAATCCGGGTAGGGATACGGATTCTGAACGCTGGCAAAGTTTTCTCTGTTATTAATAATGTTTGACATAAATGATAATTATTGGTATAATACCTACTGCCCCTATCGGGCATAAAAGAGAAAAAACTATAAAGACACAAAAAAGTTAGGACTTACCGACTGGGCAAATCCTAACTGTTTATGTGTATGAATCAGTACAGAGACTGAATTACTTAAGCTCTACCTTGGCACCAGCCTCTTCAATAGCCTTCTTCAGGCTCTCGGCCTCGTCCTTGGAAACGCCTTCCTTGATGGTAGCGGGAGCACCTTCAACGAGAGCCTTGGCCTCTTTCAGACCGAGACCACAAGCCTCCTTCACGGCTTTAACCACCTGAAGCTTTGTAGCACCGATGTCAGTGAGGACAACATCGAAAGATGTCTTCTCCTCGGCTGCGGCAGCAGCACCACCAGCAGCCGGACCGGCAGCCACAGCAACAGCTGCAGCGGCGGGCTCGATACCATACTCGTCCTTCAGGACTGTTGCCAACTCATTCACTTCCTTAACAGTAAGATTTACTAACTCTTCTGCAATAGCTTTTACGTCTGCCATTTTATTCTAAAATTTTATTATTTGCGTTAAAAACAATTTCGACTTTATAAGGATTTACTCAGGACGCTCGCCTAAAGTCTTCAGCACACCATGAATAGTGTTTGCGCCTGACTGGAGTGCAGAAACCACATTCTTTGTGGGAGACTGCAAGAGGGCAACGATGTCTGCAATGACCTCGTTCTTGCTCTTGATAGAAGCCAGCTCGTCAAGCTTGTCAGCACCCACATAGATGCCTTCTTCTGCATAAGCTGCCTTCAGAGAGGGAACACCAGCCTTTTCAACATCCTTATCTTTCAGCAGCTTGGCAGGCAGATTGGCAGTCTCTGCAAAGAGAACAGCTGTATTGCCCTTAAGCACACCATAAAGATCGGAGAAATCAACATCAGAAGCTTCAAATGCCTTGTGGAGAAGTTTGTTCTTCACAACAACCATCTTGATCTCCTGCTTGAAACACTTGCGGCGAAGTGAACTCGTAGCCTTTGCATTCATTCCAGTAACGTCTACCAGATAAAAATGAGGATACTTCTTCAGCTTCTCACCAAGGTCAACAATAATAGTATCTTTTACTTCTTTCTTCATTTTACCAAACTTTTGGAGTTATTCAACTGATTTAGGATCAATCTTAATACCCTTACTCATCGTACTTGAAATAAAGATACTCTTCAGGTATGTACCCTTGGCTGCGGCCGGCTTCAGGCGAATGATTGTATTGATAAACTCCTTGGCATTGCCATAAATCTGTTCAGTAGTCATAGAGACCTTACCGATAGAAGAATGGATAATACCAGCCTTGTCTACCTTGAAATCAATCTTACCCTGCTTTACCTCCTTGACGGCTTTGGCTACATCCATGGTCACCGTACCGCTCTTGGGGTTAGGCATCAAACCGCGAGGACCGAGGAAACGGCCCAACGGGCCCACTTTGCCCATGCAAGATGGCATCGTAATGATCACGTCAATGTCAAGCCAGCCACCCTTAATCTTGTCGATATATTCATCAAGACCCACGTAATCAGCACCAGCTTCCTTAGCAGCGGCCTCCTGATCAGGGGTACAGAGCGCGAGCACACGTACGGTCTTACCAGTTCCATTGGGCAGAGAAACCACACCACGAACCATCTGGTTAGCCTTGCGCGGATCCACTCCCAAGCGCACATCAATATCAAGAGAAGCATCAAACTTGGTGGTGGTAATTTCCTTCACCAACTCTGCAGCCTCTTTCAACGTATATGTCTTCCCTGCTTCAACCTTCTCAGCTACTGATTTCTGATTTTTTGTCAGTTTACTCATTTTACTTACTTAAATTGAAGTTTAATATTATTCAGGGAAGTCCCCTTTAACCGTGATACCCATACTACGAGCAGTACCAGCAACAAGTTTCATGGCACTCTCTACAGTAAAGCAGTTCAAATCTGTCATCTTATCCTCGGCTATTGCCTTAACCTGTTCCCAGGTCACAGAGGCAACTTTCTTACGGTTGGGCTGACCAGAACCAGACTTTACCTTAGCGGCTTCTTTCAACTGAATAGCTGCAGGAGGAGTCTTGATTACGAAGCTGAATGACTTGTCTGTGTAGTAAGTGATAACAACTGGCAATACCTTGCCGGCCTTATCCTGGGTACGGGCGTTGAACTCTTTGCAAAATCCCATAATGTTGATACCCTTAGAACCCAATGCAGGGCCTACGGGTGGCGAGGGATTTGCAGCGCCTCCTTTAATCTGTAATTTGATTAATCCAGCAACTTCTTTAGCCATTTCTTTCTAAATATAAATAAATGTAACGTATAAAAAGTACAGAAAGCCCGTAACAACTACTCTGCAACTTTTTCGACTTGCATAAAACCAAGCTCCAACGGAGTCTTACGTCCGAAGATCTTGACCATGACTTTCAGTTTACGCTTCTCCGGATTGACTTCTTCAATCACACCTTCAAAGCCTGAGAACGGACCGTCCATCACCTTCACTGTCTCATCAAGAACGTAAGGAATTGACACTTCGTTATCAATCTCACTTTCTTCCGCAGCACCAATCATACGATTAATCTGCGACTGAGGCACTGGGTTCGGGTTATCCAAGCCACCAAGAAATCCTAAGCAGTTAGGCATAAAACGCAACGTTGCAGCCACGTCACCCACAAGCTCTGCCTGAACAAAAATATAGCCGGGAAGAGAAATCTTCTCTTTCTCAACTCTCTTTCCGTTACGGACAGCAGCATGCTTCTCCATGGGTATCAACACCTGGAAAACATGATCAGCAAGTAACGTGTTATGCTTCAATTCAGCCTCGATGTATTCTTTCAACTTAGCTTCCTTTCCGCTAACTGCACGCATTACGTACCAGTTCTTTCCTGTTTCAGCCATTTTCTTGATGAATTAACCTGGGTAAACGATTCCCATCAGGTTCTTGAACACGAAATCCATTGCGAACACAACCAATGCGATGACAAGGGAAGCAGATAATACAATCATCGCACTATGAGTAAGTTCGACACGAGTCGGCCAAGTAGTATTATGCGCAAGTTCGTCGTAACTATTCTTGCAATAATTTACTATTTTCTTAAGCATATTATCTTTTTTTGGCACGGGTTGAAAGACTCGAACTCTCGACACCTGGTTTTGGAGACCAGTGCTCTACCAACTGAGCTAAACCCGTAAGAAAGTCTCCGTAACCGCAGTTGCGGAGACCCTTATATTTGAGCTTTACTTTGCTCTCATATTAGCTTGTTAAGCCTCTTTCACATCATCGAGGATTGCCGTAATCTGGCCAGAGCCTACCGTACGACCACCCTCACGGATTGCAAAACGAAGACCCTCATTCAAGGCGACACGATAAATCAGAGTAACTTCAATCTCAACGTTGTCACCAGGCATTACCATGTCTACGCCAGCAGGAAGAGTAATTTCACCTGTGCAGTCCATGGTGCGAAGATAGAACTGAGGACGATACTTGTTGCCGAACGGAGTGTGGCGACCGCCTTCTTCTTTCTTCAGAACGTAGATAGAAGCCTTGAAGTGATCGTGAGGAGTGATAGCACCCGGATGCACGACAACCATACCACGCTTTACCTCCTCCTTGTCGATACCGCGGAGAAGAAGACCTACGTTGTCACCAGCCTCACCCTCGGGAAGAGTCTTACGGAACATCTCAACACCTGTGATAACCGATTTCTTGTCTTCACCAAGACCAAGTAGCTGAACCTCATCGCCAATGTGACACTTACCTGTCTCAATACGACCTGTAGCAACCGTACCACGACCTGTGATAGAGAACACATCCTCAACAGGCATCAAGAAAGGCTTGTCAACCTCACGCACCGGCTCCTGGATCCAATTGTCAACAGTATCCATCAGCTCCATCACGCTATCCTGCCACTTTTGCACACCGTTCAGTGCACCAAGTGCAGAACCTACGATGATAGGAGTATCTTCCTCGTAACCATAAGAGGTAAGCAGGTCGGTAACATCCATCTTCACGAGGTCGATCATTTCCTCATCAACTTCAGGGTCATCACACTTGTTCAAGAAGACAACCAGACGGGGAACGTTTACCTGACGGGCGAGCAACACGTGCTCACGAGTCTGAGGCATAGGACCATCAGTAGCAGCTACCACAAGAATAGCACCGTCCATCTGGGCAGCACCAGTTACCATGTTCTTCACATAGTCGGCGTGACCCGGACAGTCCACGTGCGCATAGTGACGCTTTGCCGTCTCATACTCAATATGGGCCGTATTAATGG
>PPYF01172253.1_pt1 | contig 12874 bp, 11 predicted proteins | sample 1559871 | NCBI WGS metagenome assembly PPYF01 (sample SAMN08240021, study PRJNA423297) | Human gut metagenome, whole genome shotgun sequencing project. | reverse complement strand
ACGCAGCATCGGTGTCATTCGCTAAATCGAGCAGCGCAATCGCCACTTCAGCGGTGCAATACTGCCCTTCAGCGTGCACTTCGCGCAGGCTATAGGCTGACACGCGCGAAAGGTCGACGGAGATCAGCGGCAGGTTGTCCAGCCACGGGCTTTTGCGAAACATTTTGCGCGCTTCCGGCCAGGTTCCGTCTAACATAATAAAGAGCGGCGGCTTACCGGCAGGCGGGGTGCTTAATACTTGCCTATCCGCATCGGCGTAGGATGAAGGGAAGACGACCATCGGCTGATAGTCGGGGTTGCGCACCAAATCCAGCAGCGCCTGCGGTGGCTCCGTGCGCGACCACTGGAAAGCCTCGGTCTGCGGCAAAATATCGGCGATCAGGCGACCGGTATTACTTGGCTTCATCGGTTCAGTATCGAACATCACCAGGCAAAAACGGCTTTTTGCCGACTGTGGTACGATGGTGTCGCATAAACAATAGCGCTGTACCAATAGACAACGCTGGCAGCGACGAACCCGGTTACCGCGGGCAAGAAAAGGACGAGTCGCGCGGGCAAGACGCTCGGCGCGCAACCGAAGAACGGCGTTATCAATCATGGGATTCGAACGGCAAAAACGCTATTGTCGCAGAGGCGGATACGGGGCACAAGATGTGCCCCGTGGGTATCAGGCTTGCAGGGCCTCGTTCAGCCAGCTTTCAAACGGCGCTTTAGGGACTGCACCGTTGAGCATATCAATCACTTCGCCATTTTTGAATATCATAATGGTCGGGATACTGCGAATACGGAAGCGGGCGCTCAGTTCACGTTCGGCTTCGGTGTTCACTTTTACGAAGCGCATCGTGCTGCTGCGCTCTTCGGCGACGTCTTCAAATATCGGCGCAAAATTGCGGCATGGGCCGCACCATGGCGCCCAGAAATCAACCACAACCGGGAGATCGTCCTTCAGCAGTTTGTCCAGCGTGCTGTCCGTGGCGTTAATAACATCGCCATCAAACAAGTCTTCACCACAGCGTCCACATTTTGCCGCCTCGTTAATGCGTTCTTCTGGAATGCGATTAAGCGCCTGGCAGTGGGCACAAACGGTATTCATAACTCACCTCTGGGTCGTCGTGTTGCAGAACGGCAATGTTGCCGAATGTTTCTATAATGTTACACATTATCGTTCACAGCGTATTAATCGACAATGCGTTTTATCCAATGGGTACAATAGTCGTGGTCTTTTGTACGAAGTCATAGCTAAGCGCTGGCACATCAGGTAATCTGCGCGCTTCGCGCAGCGCAGGTGGAGAAAAACATGAGCGACGAACTGAAAAACAAAAACGGCAAGGTCAAAGTGATGTACGTCCGCAGTGACGATGACTCGGACAAACGCACCCAAAATCCACGTACTGGTAAAGGCGGAGGCCGTCCAGGCGCATCCCGTGCCGGTACTTCCCGTGCCGAAGGCGGTCGTCGCCCTGCCCGTGATGAGAGAAAGGGTCAAAACAGCGATCGTGGCCGTGAGCGCGGTCGCGATCGGGATGTTGAACGCGATCGCGAACGTGGTGAAGGCTCCCCATGGCGTACGGTTTCCCGTGCGCCGGGTGACGAAACCATCGTTAAGCCCGATCACGGCGGCATCAGCGGCAAAAGCTTTATCGATCCGGAAGTTTTGCGTCGTCAGCGTGCGGAAGAAACCCGCGTCTACGGTGAAAACGCCTGTCAGGCGCTGTTCCAGAGCCGTCCGGACGCGATTGTTCGCGCCTGGTTTGTGCAGAGCGTCACCCCGCGCTTTAAAGAAGCGCTGCGCTGGATGGCGGCAAACCGTAAAGCCTACCACGTGGTGGATGAAGCCGAGCTGGCGAAAGCGTCCGGCACTGAACATCACGGTGGCGTTTGCTTCCTGATTAAAAAACGTAACGGCACTTCCGTACAGCAGTGGGTCGCGAAAAGCGGCGAAGATGATTGCGTACTGGCGCTGGAAGATGCGGGTAACCCGCACAACCTCGGCGCGATGATCCGCAGCTGCGCGCACTTTGGTGTGAAAGGCGTGGTATTGCAGGATGCGGCGCTGCTGGAATCTGGTGCCGCAATTCGTACCGCTGAAGGCGGCGCTGAGCATGTTGAGCCGATCACCGGCGACAGCTTCATTGCTGCACTGGAACAGTTCCGCGATGCGGGCTACACCATCGTCACGACCAGCAGCAACGGCCGCGGTCTGCCGCTGTTCAAATCAGAACTGCCGAAGAAAATGGTGCTGGCGCTGGGCCAGGACCGCGATGGCGTTTCCGAAGCGGCTGCAGCTATTGCTGACATGAGCGTGTCAATCGACGGGACGCGTGCCGTTGAAGGCCTGAACGTCTCCGTGGCGACGGGCGTGCTGCTGGCGGAATGGTGGCGTCAGCATAAAGCGTAAGTACGTGAATGAAAAAAAACCGGTAGAGGCGACTCTACCGGTTTTTTTATGCCTGCTTTAGCTAGACTTGCTCCGGCAGCACTGGCATCCAGTCAATCGGCGTCTCGCCGCGCTGTTCAAGCCACTGGTTGGCCTGCACAAAATGATTACTGCCAAAGAACCCGCGATGCGCCGACAGCGGCGACGGATGTGGCGCTTTCAGCACGCGATGACGCTGAGGGTCAATAATCGCCCCTTTCTTCTGCGCGTGCGATCCCCACAGTAAAAAGATCACGCCTTCACGATGTTCGTTAATCAGCGCAATCACCTTATCGGTAAAGGTTTCCCAGCCGAGGCTGGCGTGAGAATGCGCCTGTCCGGCACGCACGGTGAGCACGGTGTTGAGCAGCAGCACACCCTGGCGCGCCCAGCTCTCCAGATAACCGTGGTTCGGACGGGTAAAGCCGGGAATGGTGCCTTCCAGCTCTTTATACATATTCAGCAGCGACGGCGGTATGGCAATGCCCGGCTGGACAGAAAACGCCAGTCCGTGCGCCTGATTGGGGCCGTGGTACGGGTCCTGGCCCAGAATCACCACTTTCACATCGCTCAGTTCGGTATAGCGAAAAGCGTTGAAAACATCTTTTTGCGGCGGATAAATGGTCACGCCCGACTGGCGCTCGCTGGCCACGGTCGCCAGCGTGTTAACAAAATAGGGCTGCTCTTTTTCGGCGGCCAGCACGTCGTGCCAGGTTAATGGGGTTGTCATCTCGCTCTCCTGCGAATTTCTCTCGCTATAGCTTAACTGCTTCTTTCTCCATCACAAAATCGGATAGCGGCGTGCGAAGCCTGTAGTATAAAAAAAGTTGAATATTTACAAAGAATTTTGGTGGTGCTGGCGTGCGTAACTTGATGCAAAACAAGTATTTTCATGCATGACCACTTTTGTGGTGTGGTTTTTATTGATTTAAATCAAAGAATCAAGGGTGTTCGAGGGGTATATATACACTCAAGCAACAATGGTTTTACCAATTGGCCGGGAAGCGGCCGGTTAAAAACGAATATAAAGAGCCTAGGGAGGCATCAAATGATTACTGGTATCCAGATTACTAAAGCTGCAAACGACGACCTGCTCAACTCATTCTGGCTGCTCGACAGCGAGAAAGGTGAAGCTCGCTGCCTGTGTGCGAAAGGCGGTTTTAAAGAAGATGACGTCGTTGCCGTTAGCGCGCTGGGCGATATCGAATACCGTGAAATCCCGGTTGAAGCGAAACCAGAAGTTCGCGTAGAAGGTGGTCAGCACCTGAACGTCAACGTACTGCGTCGTGAAACCCTGCTGGACGCCGTTGAGCATCCGGAAAAATACCCGCAGCTGACCATCCGTGTTTCCGGTTATGCGGTACGTTTCAACTCTCTGACTCCGGAACAGCAGCGCGACGTTATCGCCCGTACTTTCACCGAAAGCCTGTAATTTCTCAGGGGTGGGAAATGGAGGCGTTGGGGTAACCCGGTGCAAACAGACAAATCCCCCGCAGGGTACCTGCGGGGGATTTTTTATCTCGACTGCTCGTGCCCGACCAGGATAGTGGTGAGCGTGAAGGAGAGCACCAGCGCGATGGCCACGCCAGAGATGGCGAAGATAAAGTAAGGGCCGATGTACGCGGGTAGGCTGAAAATGCTTGATAAAATATAGCCATACAGTCGTACGCCAAAGAAGGCGATAAACGCTGAAGCCAGTGAGCTGGCGATCGTGGCGGCGATAAATGCTTTCTTGTAGCGGGTCAGTACGCCGAACAGCGCCGGTTCCGTAATGCCCAGCAGCGCGGAGATCGCAGCGGAAAGCGTCACCGTGCGGTTTTCCTTGTTCAGACGCCAGATGGCAAACGTGGCTCCGGCAATCGCCATATTGGCCATAAACATCATCGGCATCAGCATGTCGTAACCGCGATCGCTGAAGTTTTGTAGCGCGATAGGCGTCATCGCGTGATGCATCCCGGTCAGAATAGCGACCGGACGAATGGCGCCCACCACCAGCCCGGCGAAGCTCGCCGAAACGCCAAATAGCCCTTCGATAAACCACGCCAGCATTTTACCCAGCCAGATACCGATCGGCCCAATCACCACCAATGCCGCCAGCGCGCCGAGGAACAGCGTTAGCGTGGGAGTAAAGACGGTTTTCAGCACGTCGGGCATGATCCTATCGACCGCCTGGTGAATGTACTTCAGCGCCAGGATGGAGAAGATCACCGGGATCACGCTGGAGGCGTAGTTGAATACCGATACCGGAATGGCGTTAAACAACCAGAGCGCGGAGGCGGCATCGGCTTGATGCGTGGCGAGCGCTTTCGCTGCGTCAATCAGCGTAGGGTACATCAAGCAGGCGGCGACGGCGGCGGCCAGATATTCGTTGGTTTTAAAGATCTTCGCCGCCGAGACGGCAAGGAAGAACGGCAGGAAATAAAATACGCCGCTGGCGATAAGATCGATGATCATCACCGTTTCGCTTTTCGGCGACACCACTTTTAGCGCAATCAGCCCTGCAAGCAGGCCTTTGATCATCCCGGCACCGGCGATGGCAGGAACTATCGGGCCGAATACCCCGGAGACGGTATCCATAAACAGCGAAACCAGGCTTTTACGCTCTTTGCTTTTCCCGCTGGTGGCCGTTTGGCCATTGCCGAGAGCATCCTGAAGCTGCTCATACCAGCTGTTCACCTTCGGGCCGATAATAATCTGGAACTGATCGCTTTGCAGCTGTGCGCCCAACACGCCGGGCAGTTGCTTAATTTCTTCCTGCGCCACTTTATTATCATCAATTAAATCAAAGCGCAGCCGGGTCATACAGTGCCAGACTTTATTGATATTCTCCTGTCCACCTACCAGACGAATAATCCTGCTGATAGCCTCTTGCGTCCCCATAATGGCTCCTGCGGTATGTTTGTTGTTTTGTTTGTCTCGCTGAATGGTAAGTAAGTGCATCATTAAAAACAAACCAATAAAATATGATTTCAATCACAACTTCCTCCTATGAGGCGGTTAAAACACGGTTTGTATTCAAATTGGTCCGTTTTTTAAATAAAAATAAACCTGTTTTTAGACCAAAAAATATATTGAATAAAAAGGTTTACCGAACGCTGAAAATAGAGTGAAGATAATGGCAATCTTATTATTATTTTCCACAGGGAGCCTTCTGTGAACCCCACGCTGATTACTGCCATAGATTGTTTTATCACGCGTCCGGACCGCCACAATCTGGTGACGGTCCGGGTGGCGACCGACAACGGCACCGTTGGTTACGGCTGCGCCACCTTCCAGCAACGCCCGCTGGCGGTAAAGACGATGGTCGATGAATATCTGCAACCGCTGCTGGTGGGGCGCGATGCCAACAATATCGAAGATCTCTGGCAAATGATGAACGTCAACGCCTACTGGCGCAACGGACCGGTGATGAACAACGCCATCTCCGGTGTGGATATGGCGCTGTGGGATATCAAAGCAAAACTGGCCGGGATGCCGCTCTATCAGCTGCTGGGAGGTAAATCGCGCGATGCGATTGCCGCATACACTCACGCCAGCGGTGAAACGCCGGAGGAACTGTTTGTCTCCGTGGATAAGCTGCTGGAGCAAGGGTATCGCCATATTCGCTGCCAGCTGGGTTTTTACGGCGGTACGCCGCGCGAAATGCAAACGCCGGAAAATCCGACGCCGGGAGCCTGGTTCGATCAGGATGAGTACGTTCGCAATACGGTAGAAATGTTCCGTCTGCTGCGTGCGCGTTACGGTCATCGTTTCCATATTCTGCATGATGTCCACGAGCGACTCTTCCCGCAGCAGGCGCTCCAGATGGCAAAGCTGCTGGAGCCTTATCAGCCGTGGTTTATCGAAGATATTTTACCGCCGCAGCAGAGCGCGTGGCTGGCGCAGATTCGCCAGCAAACCAGCGTGCCGCTGGCGATGGGGGAGCTGTTTAATAATCCGGCGGAGTGGCATGACCTCATCGTCAACCGGCAGATTGATTTTATTCGCTGCCATATTTCGCAGATTGGCGGCATCACCCCGGCCCTGAAGCTGGCGGTGCTGTGTCAGGCCTTTGGCGTACGTTTGGCGTGGCATGGTCCGGGTGATATGACGCCTGTCGGGGTCGCGGTGAATACGCATCTCAACATTCATCTGCACAATGCCGCGATTCAGGAGTTTATTCCGCGTTCCGCCGCCACGGATGCCGTTTTCCCCGGTGCGCCAGAGGTGAAAAACGGCTTTATCTATCCACCGACGGCGCCGGGTATTGGCGTGGGCTTTGACGAGGCGCAGGCGCTGGCGCATCCGGTCGTTTATCGTCCGCATGAGTGGACGCAGAGCCGCCTGCCGGACGGCGCGATGCATACGCCGTAGGCTAACTCTGCGGCTGCTGGCGAAAAGCGAGGTTGTCGCGATTATGGGGGATGACGTAGGTGCAGGAGTAGTTGATATCGACGATATCGCTTATTTCATAAACCTGCCCGCCGTCGAGGATCCCCCGATTGTTGATGTGCATGGCCGGGCTGCCTTTTTTACAGCCCAGTAGCGCGGCCTGTTCGCGGCTGACGCTAATGGCCCGATAGCTGGTGAGCAGGTGGGAAATTGGATAACCTTTTTCCAGCACGTACTGCTGTAGCGAGCGTTCAATGACCTCCTGGTTAAGGTCGCTGAACATGGCGGCAGGCATACGTGAGACTTCAATCTGGGTGGCAATATCATCCACGAAACGCAGGCGGCAGAACTGCCAGATAAAATCGTCGTCGGTCAGGCCGAAAATCTGCTGGTCCTCCCGCTCGGGCCGTTTCTTGTGCAGGCTGATCATCCGGTAACGCATCTGGTCGAAGCGTTTTTCGGTAATGGAGTTATAGACCAGCGGATTGCCCCGCGTTTGCTCATTAATCCAGATGCCGGAACCCTGCACAATGCGCACCACGCCGATGCTGGCAAGCTTTTCCAGCGCCTGGCGGATGGTAAAACGCGATACGCCATACTCCTCGGCCAACTGGCGCTCAGGCGGTAGCTTCCGTGGCCCGTCGCCGGGCTGTTGGTAAATTTTGCTGAGGAGGTCTTGAGTCACGAACTCTTTTTTCTTCATGGCCGCTGTCCCTTACCCATCGATATAAAAACGCCGGGAGCATGTCCCGGCGTTTGTTTTACTCTTCGGTGCTCTTTTCAGCAGCACCGGAACCGCTCGGTTTGCGGCGCTTGCCAACGTTCCTGGCATCGCGGTGACGCACCTTCACGCGCGGTTTTTCTTTGTCTTTCTCTTTTTTCTTCTCGGCGCGTTTCGCCAGCACTTTTTTCGACGGCTTGCCGGTCATCTTCTCGCTTGGCGCTCGCGTGGTCGGGCGCAGCCCGTCGATGACGCGCGCTTTCAACTGCTCTTCGATATAGCGCCCGATCTTCAGCAACAGCAGGTGATCGTGCGTTTCAACCAGCGAAATCGCCGTGCCTTTACGACCCGCGCGGCCGGTACGACCGATGCGGTGCAGGTAGGTATCGGCGCCGCGCGGCATATCGAAGTTAATCACGTGGCTGACGTCAGGGATATCGATCCCGCGCGCCGCGACGTCGGTTGCAACCAGCACATTCACGCGGCCATCGGTCAGACGTTTGATGCCTTCGTTACGCTTAATCTGCGGCATTTCGCCTTCGAGATAGCAGTTGTTGATCCCGGCCAGACGCAGCGTTTCCGCCAGCTCATGCACGCGCTCGCGCTTGCGCACAAAGACGATGGTACGGGTGGCGTCTTCCTGCTTGAGCAGGTGCTTAAGCAGCTCAACTTTGTGCTCATAGTTGTCGGCACGGTAGTACCACTGGTGAATCTTCTTGCGCTCGCGGGTGGACGGCGTCGCGGAGACTTCCACCGGATCTTCCAGCAGACGCTCGGCGAAGTCTTTAATCGCTTCGCCTTCCAGCGTCGCGGAGAACAGCAGCGTCTGTTTGCGCCAGCGGGTTTCACCGGCGATGTGTTCGATATCCTGGGCGAAGCCCATGTCCAGCATGCGGTCGGCTTCATCGAGGATCAGCGTCTCAACGGCGCGGCAGTCGAAGTTCTCTTCTTTGATGTACTGCAGCAGACGACCGGTGGTGGCGACCACGATATCCTGGTTTTCGCTGAACACTTCGGCGTGGTTCATATACGCCACGCCGCCGGTGATGGTGGCGATGTCCAGATGGGTGTTTTTCGCCAGCTCACGGGCATGGTCAGCGACCTGCATTGCCAGCTCACGCGTCGGCGTGAGGATCAAAATACGCGGCGGGCCGGATTTTTTACGCGGAAAGTCGAGCAGGTGCTGCAACGCAGGCAGCAAATACGCCGCTGTTTTACCGGTGCCGGTTGGCGCAGAACCGAGAACATCACGTCCATCGAGCGCAGGCGGAATGGCGGCAGCCTGAATGGCAGTCGGGCGTGTAAAGCCTTTACTCTGGAGGGCTTCCAGCAGGCTTTCGTCAAGTTCAAGTTCGGAAAAAGTCGTTACAGTCATGATTACCTCTGTGTGAGGCGCTGATTATAGACGTTACGGCTGTAATCTTCATCTGTTTGTATGGCTATCTGTTCTCGGGTATTGTTCATAGCCGAATGCTTATATGGATTGGCCTGCAAGGTTACTTATGACGTCTGATTCTAAATCCGCGCTGCGTCGCAACGGATTTACCTTTAAAAAGTTTTTTGTTGCCCACGACCGTTGTGCCATGAAAGTCGGTACAGACGGTATTTTACTCGGCGCCTGGTCGCCAATCGCCCGAGTGAATCGGATCCTCGATATCGGCACGGGAAGCGGGCTGTTGGCGCTGATGCTGGCGCAGCGCACCGAGGAAAACGTGACGATCGATGCCGTGGAGCTGGATGAAGAGGCGGCGAGTCAGGCGCGCGAAAACGTGAGCGAATCACCGTGGGCCGGGCGCATTGAGGTGCATACGGCGGATATCCAGCAGTGGGTCGCCGGGTTAACCACCCGCTACAACCTGATCGTCAGCAACCCGCCTTACTACGAGCAGGGCGTGGAGTGCGCCACGCCGCAGCGAGAAAAGGCGCGCTACACCACCACGCTCGACCATCAGGCGCTGCTGGCCTGCGCCGCGAATGCGGTGACCGAAGACGGCTTTTTCTGCGTGGTGCTGCCGGAAAATATCGGCCAGACGTTTACCCAGCAGGCGCTGTCGATGGGCTGGCATTTACGCCTGCGCACCGACGTCGCGGAGACGGAGATGCGCTTGCCGCATCGCGTGCTGCTGGCTTTTTCCCCGAAAGGCGGCGAGTGCTATAGCGACAGGTTAACAATACGTGGGCCAGAGCAGCAGTACTCGGAAGGCTACACTGCGCTGACCCAGGCGTTCTATTTATTTATGTGAACCAGCGGCGAAAGCACCGATGGGCCGGACTCTTCGAGCAGTTCCGGGTAGTCCAGCGTGTAGTGCAGGCCGCGGCTCTCTTTACGCATCATCGCGCAGCGCACAATCAGTTCGGCCACTTGCACCAGGTTGCGCAGTTCCAGCAGGTTGTTGGAGACGCGGAAACGTGAGTAATACTCATCCAGCTCCTGCTGTAGCATGGTGATGCGGCGCAGGGCTCGCTCCAGCCGCTTGGTGGTGCGCACAATGCCGACGTAGTCCCACATAAACAGGCGTAGCTCGTGCCAGTTATGCTGAATTACGACCAGTTCGTCGGAGTTTTCTACCCGGCTTTCGTCCCAGGCGGGTAGCTTCTCAACCTGACGGGCGTACGGCATGCGCTTATGAATATCTTCCGCCGCCGACCAGCCGTAAACCAGGCACTCAAGCAGCGAGTTGGACGCCATGCGGTTCGCGCCGTGCAGGCCGGTATAGCTCACTTCGCCAATGGCGTACAGGCCGTCAACATCGGTGCGACCATAGTCGTCGACCATCACGCCGCCGCAGGTGTAGTGCGCCGCCGGAACAATCGGCACCGGCTCTTTGGTGAGATCGATACCCAACCCCAGCAGCTTCTCGTAAATCATCGGGAAGTGCTGGCGTACAAAGGCTTCCGGTTTGTGGCTGATGTCGAGATACATGCAGTCGACGCCGAGACGCTTCATTTCATGATCGATCGCGCGCGCGACGATATCGCGCGGGGCGAGCTCGCCGCGTGGGTCAAAGTCAGGCATAAAACGGCTACCGTCAGGGCGCTTCAGGTGCGCACCTTCGCCACGCAGGGCTTCAGTGAGCAGGAAATTACGTGCCTGCGGGTGATACAACGCGGTGGGGTGGAACTGGTTAAACTCGAGGTTAGCGACGCGGCAACCCGCTCGCCAGGCCATGGCAATACCGTCGCCGGAGGAAATATCCGGGTTGGTGGTGTACTGATATACCTTCGAGGCACCGCCGGTGGCCAGCACCACGGATTTTGCCGAGCAGGTTTCCACCTTCTCTTTATTACGGTCCCAGATCCACGCGCCAACGACCCGACGGGTGCCCGGCAGGCCGACTTTATCCGACACGATTAGGTCGACGGCATTACAGCGCTCCAGCACACGAATATTCGGATGGCTCATCGCTTTACTGACCAGCGTGTTCTCGACCTCACGTCCGGTGGCATCCGCCGCGTGCAGAATACGGCGGTGGCTATGGCCGCCTTCGCGCGTCAGATGATAACTCTCTTCCCCGTTGGCCTGGATTTGCGTATCGAACAGCACGCCCTGGTCGATCAGCCACTGCACGCAGTGTCTGGCGTTGCTGGCGACAAAGGACACTGCCTGACGGTCACAGATACCCGCGCCGGCAATCAGCGTATCCTCAACGTGCGACTCGATGCTGTCCGTCTCGTCAAAAACGGCTGCAATTCCCCCCTGAGCATAAAAGGTGGAACCTTCGCTCATTGGGCCTTTACTGAGGACAATCACGGAACTGTGCTCCGCAAGACGCAGCGCCAGCGAAAGGCCAGCAGCGCCGCTGCCGATAATCAATACATCACAGGAAAGTTCTGGAAGTGAGTTCATCATCTTTGTTTAATTTACTAAACACGGTAATCGAAGATTAGCACTATAAAAGCGACATGTGCAGGGTTTTTTTACACTAAGGTTATAGTGACTAAACATGGTTGCTGAAAAGAGCGCGTGAGAGAGGGCAACAAATCTGAATAAAGCCAGGTGCTACCACCGCTATTTATGGTGAAATCAAGGCCGGGTTACGATACTCTTCACTGGATTTGCGTTTTTATTTCGCAACTTACACATCTGTTCACATCAGCAGACTTATAATGACAGACAATGAACGGCCTGCTGCGAAACAAAAAAACAAAGCGTAACGGAACTTTACGAAAACCGGACACTCTAATCTTCTGCTTGCTCATAATGCAGTGTTGGAGTGGCATTCTGATTACGCATGGGAATAGGGTTTGGGGAGACATTACCTCGGATGAGCGAGCAGTTAACGGACCAGGTCCTGGTTGAACGGGTCCAGAAAGGAGATCAGAAAGCTTTTAACCTTCTGGTAGTACGCTACCAGCATAAGGTCGCGAGCCTGGTTTCCCGCTATGTGCCATCCGGCGACGTGCCGGATGTCGTACAAGAGTCTTTTATTAAGGCCTATCGTGCGCTGGATTCTTTCCGGGGAGATAGTGCTTTCTATACGTGGCTGTACCGCATTGCGGTGAATACGGCTAAAAATTACCTGGTTGCTCAGGGGCGTCGTCCGCCGTCCAGCGATGTGGACGCGAACGAGGCCGAAAACTTTGAAAGCGGCGGCGCTTTGAAAGAAATTTCGAACCCTGAGAACTTAATGTTGTCAGAAGAACTGAGACAGATTGTTTTTCGCACCATTGAAGCGCTTCCGGAAGATTTACGCATGGCAATTACCTTGCGGGAGCTAGATGGCCTAAGCTATGAAGAGATAGCGGTCATTATGGATTGCCCGGTAGGTACGGTTCGTTCACGTATCTTCCGTGCGCGAGAAGCTATCGATAATAAAGTTCAACCGCTTATCAGGCGTTGACGGAAGCGGGATACTGGAAAAGGTATTAGGCATGCAGAAAGAACAACTTTCCGCCTTAATGGATGGTGAAACGCTGGATAAAGAACTGTTAACTGAGTTAACACGTTCAACAGAGTTGCAGAAAACCTGGGAGAGCTATCACCTCATTCGTGATTCGCTGCGCGGCGAAACGAGTGAAGTACTTCACTTTGATATCTCCTCTCGCGTGATGGCCGCCATCGAAAATGAGCCCGCTCGTATACCGACTGCGCCGCTCATTCCTGAAGCCCAGCCAGCTCCCCATCAATGGCAGAAAATGCCGTTCTGGAACAAGGTCCGTCCATGGGCCAGCTCGCTTACCCAAATGGGCGTGGCAGCTTGCGTATCACTGGCTGTTATTGTCGGCGTTCAGCACTATAATGGGCAACCAGATTCCTCTCAACCTGAGTCACCGGTATTCAACACGCTGCCGATGATGGGCAAAGCCAGCCCGGTTAGCCTGGGCGTTCCTTCCGATGCGTCGGCAGGTAACGGTCAGCAGCAGGT
>PPYF01546413.1_pt1 | contig 12875 bp, 10 predicted proteins | sample 1559871 | NCBI WGS metagenome assembly PPYF01 (sample SAMN08240021, study PRJNA423297) | Human gut metagenome, whole genome shotgun sequencing project. | reverse complement strand
TACACGGTTCGTTGGTCAAGCGGTTAAGACGCCGCCCTCTCACGGCGGAAACACGGGTTCGATTCCCGTACGGACTGCTCACTGATATTTATTTAATTAAATACAGCCCAACCCGAAAGCATCGCATTTATGCGATGTTTTTTTATTGTTGTTGACACCGGACGCACCCGCAGCAGTAAAATACACCTTGCATGCGCTAACGCTACGCTGTCAAGATACTGTACGAATTATGCTTTTTAGGCTCACTTTGCTTGACGAAACCGTCGAAACGCGCCGTCCATGGCGCGGTTCTCCTTGACTTGCCTTCCATGGCAAGTCATTTCTGTGTTTCATAGGCATAATTCTACAGTATCTAAACAGCTTCGCTAGTCACGCATGCAAGGTGTATTTTACTGCTGCGGGTGCGTCCGGTGTCTATCCACGCTATGATAAATAAACGTTTCATATTTTATATCAATATCATGTAAAATGCCCGGAGTACACTCTGCGATGCACAATACCCCGCATAAGCGACTAGCGGTGCTGTTTAGATGCTGTAGAATTATACTTCACAAATAGAAATGCCCCACCATGGACGGTGGGGCAAGGCGTTACGCACCACGGACGGTGCGTAAAAGCCGGTTTCGTCATTCTGTGAAACTCTATATGCATAATTCATACAGCATCTTAACTGCAAAGCGTTAGCGCATGCGAGGTATTGCGCATCACAGAGTGTACTCCGGGCGCCAATATTTCTGATAATTAATCATCGTATCCGTTAGGATTGTTCTTCTGCCATCTCCATGAGTCGGCACACATCTCCTTAATACCATACTGTGCTTCCCAGCCGAGCTCTCTCTTGGCCTTTGATGGATCACAGTAGCATGTAGCAATATCGCCAGGTCTTCTAGGCTTTATTGTATAAGGAATCTTAACCCCTGTTGCAGCCTCGAAATTCTTTACAATATCAAGCACGCTGTAGCCGTGTCCTGTTCCAAGATTGTAGATGCAAAGACCTGCATTCTCCTCAATTTTCTTTAAAGCCTTGACATGTCCAACCGCAAGGTCAACTACATGGATGTAATCTCTCACACCTGTTCCGTCAGGAGTATCATAGTCATCTCCGAATACTCCAAGCTCTTTTAGCTTGCCTACTGCCACCTGTGTGATGTAAGGCATGAGGTTGTTTGGAATACCGTTTGGATTCTCACCCATTGTACCACTCTTATGAGCTCCGATTGGATTGAAGTAACGAAGAAGAATAACGTTCCACTCATTATCTGCCTTATAGATGTCCATAAGTATCTGCTCAAGCATAGACTTTGTCCAGCCGTATGGGTTTGTACACTGTCCCTTTGGGCACTCCTCTGTGATAGGAATCTGTGCAGGATCTCCGTATACTGTAGCTGATGAAGAGAAAATGATGCTCTTGCAGCCATTCTGTCTCATCACATCAACAAGTGTAAGTGTTCCTGCAATATTATTGTTATAGTACTCCCAAGGCTTTGCCACAGACTCTCCTACTGCTTTAAGTCCTGCAAAGTGAATACAGCTATCTATCTTTTCTTCCTTAAAAATCTTATTTAAGATGTCTCTGTCAAGGATATCTCCCTTATAGAACTTTACTTCTTTGCCTGTAAGAGCCTTAACTCTGTCAAGTGACTTCTCAGAAGAATTTGAAAGATTGTCAAGTACTACAACATCGTAGCCTGCATCAAGAAGCTCCACACATGTGTGGCTTCCGATATATCCGGCTCCACCAGTAACTAAAATTGCCATAATAAATATCTCCTTTTCATTTTTGTTAAATTTATTGTAGCGCATTTGCTCATTTTTGTATAGAATAAAATGTAGAAGAAATATGTAAAAATGTTGTAAAGGTAGGCAATATGAATAATAAATACAAAAATTCCTATATCGTAAAAGAAAAAGAGCTTGTATCTCTGTCCGTATATAACGTAGGCTTCCAGAGCTGTGATAGCCTGTATCAGTGGGGCCCCGGTATCAGAGACCATTATCTGATTCACTATATCATAAGCGGTAAAGGCCGCTACACTGTAAATGGCAGTGTTCACACATTAACTCCCGGTGATGCGTTTCTCGTATATCCAAATACCGAAGTGATTTATCAGGCTGATGCAGAAGATCCTTGGGAATATACCTGGGTAGGCTTTACCGGCAGCGATGCTGCAACCATTTTAAGAGCCACTGATTTCACAAAAGCGCATCCATACATACACAGTGTATCAAACGGAAACGAAATCAAAAGACAGCTCATGCATATATACGACGCCAGAGGCACAGAATTTGAAAATGCACTCGAAATGACCGGGCGACTCTACACCACCCTCGCTCTTTTTGTCAGTGCCGCCACATCAAAGCCGCCGCAAAACAGTGCAAACTCCTATGTACAAAAGGGCATCGAATACATCTCCGCCAACTATTCATACCCTATCACCGTTGAGGATATTGCATCATATATAGGCTTAAGCCGAAGTCACCTGTTCCGTTCCTTCCAGAGCATCCTCGGTGTATCGCCAAAGGAATATCTGACCGATTTCAGAATCAAACAGGCATGCTATCTGCTTAAACACTCCTCATTGTCCATCACAGCAATTGCAGGCTCTATAGGGTTTGATAACAGCCTTTATTTTTCAAAGACCTTTCATAAAATAAAAGGCCTTTCGCCTAAGGAGTATCGCAGTAAATACAAAAAAGCTCAAGAATAAAAAAAGCTGCCGGGCTTCACATGAAGCCCGGCAGCTTTTTCATATATCTCTTTATGCTAAACTAAGCAAGCTTAGATTTAGCAACCTCTACTAATTTAGCAAATCCTGCTGCATCTGTAACAGCCATATCAGCTAATACCTTACGGTTAAGGTCAACGTTTGCTAACTTTAAGCCGTGCATGAACTGGCTGTATGAAAGTCCGTTGAGACGAGCTGCTGCGTTGATACGAGCAATCCATAACTGACGGAACTGTCTCTTTCTCTCTTTACGTCCAGCGTATGAGCTTGTAAGTGCTCTCATAACTGACTGCTTTGCTACTCTATACTGCTTAGATCTAGCGCCTCTATAACCCTTTGCTAACTTTAATGTTCTGTTATGTCTTTTCTTAGCGCCTAAACCGCCTTTAACTCTTGCCATTTGTTGATTCCTCCTTAACTAATACTACCGATTACATGTATGGTAAAATCTTCTTCATATTCTTAACATTTGTCTCATCTGTCATTGTTGCTTTTCTGAGATTTCTCTTTGTCTTTGTTGTTTTCTTAGTTAAGATATGTCTCTTGTAGGCTTTATTTCTTTTTAACTTTCCTGTTCCTGTAACTTTGAAACGTTTTGCAGCTGCTCTGCTTGTTTTCATTTTTGGCATTGTGTGTTCCTCCTTAAATTGTTATCTCTTTTCTGCCAGCACCATACCGATGCTTCTTCCTTCAACCTTTGGTGCTTTCTCCACTACCGCTACATCTGAAAGATTCTCCGCTATATCATCAAGGATATGTTTGCTTGCATTCATATGAGCCATCTCACGTCCTCTGAATCTGAGTGTGATCTTTACCTTATTTCCTTTTGCAAGAAATTTCTTTGCAGCATTCATCTTGGTATTCAAGTCGTTAGCCTCAATGTTAGGTGAGAGACGAATCTCTTTCAATTCAACGGTCTTCTGCTTTTTCTTTGCATCCTTTTCCTTACGGGCCTGCTCATAACGATACTTACCATAATCAATCACCTTACATACAGGTGGCTTTGCATTTGGTGCTATCTTTACTAAATCAAGTCCTGCCTCGTCTGCAATCTTTTGAGCTTCTCTTGAAGAAACAATTCCTAACTGCTCTCCATCCGCTCCAATCAGTCGAACTTCTCTGTCTCTGATCTGTTCATTAATCATTAATTCGCTAATGGTCTTGTACCTCCATAAAAAATAGTGGATAGGCAGACTATCCACTATACAATCTTCAACACAAATGTTTGAAAATATTAACGCTAAGTCGCGCCATTGCGCTTAGGTGAGAGTGGATACTCTACTTTGTTTTCATACAACTACTAGAATATAGCACAGACAATTTCTGTTGTCAACACTTTTATCTAAATTTCTATAATCTAATATGTACCAAGAATCTTAAGGGCAATTGCCTCTTCCCTTATGCCTCTTAACGCATTCTGCACCGCTGTATCTGTAAAACGTCCTTCAAAATCAACAAAGAACCTGTACTCCCACGCCTTATCAGATATCGGACGAGACTGGATATTTAACATATTGATTCCATTGTATATAAAGTGTGCCAGCATATGATATAGTGCACCACTCTTGTGAGGTGTCTCAAAGCATATGCTTATCCTGTCCGCATCTCTGCGGCATACCCTTTTAGCCGACACAATTATAAACCTTGTTGCATTGTTTTTATTGTTCTGTATGCGGCTCTCAAGCACCTGAAGCCCGTATATATCAGCCGAGATATGGCTAGCTATGCCAGCCTGTGTGATATCTCCGTCATCCTTTACCTTCTTTGCAGAAAAAGCTGTATTCCTGACAGCCACCTGGTTAATATCCTTATGCTCATCAAAAAAATCTGAGCACTGCATAAGCGCCTGTGGATGTGAATACACAGTCCTTATATCAGAAATCTTTGCACCCGGAAGTCCCATCAGACTGTGGTCGATGCGTATAATCTGCTCCCCAACTATATAATTGTCGTATTCAACAAGCAGATCATAGTTTTCAGATACAATACCGGCTGAAGAATTCTCTATCGGAAGCACTGCATAATCAGCCTTTCCGCATTTGATATCCTCCATGGCATCCTTCCAGGAATCCACGTTGTAGCCATTACAGTTCTCGCCAAAGTATGTCTTCATGGCAAGCTGTGAATATGCACCCTCAACTCCCTGAAACACAATCCGTGCATTGGAAAAATCCAGGCTGTCTACCTCAGTAAAGTTTTCCTTCTCCACTATGCCATGCTCAGTCATAAGCTGATACTGCTTCTTTCTACTGGTCGACATAATCTGTTCAAAAAGCTCAACTATACCATGCTTCAAAAACTCATCATCTGCAAGAGACGATAATTTCTCAAGCTTTTCATCCTCTCTCGTCTTGTCAAAGACCTTTTTGCCGGTGGTTATCTTATACTCGGCAACGTGCTTTGAGATATCCATTCTTTCCTTATATAATCTGACTATTTCACTGTCTATCTCATCGATAGACTCTCTCAATTTCATTAAATCTTCCATTATTGTCTCCTAAAAAAGATATAATAAAATATTATTACAAATTTTATAGAAAGGCAAGTAATCCTTGAAAGATTTATCATATATAGATATAATTTAGTTAATATCTAAGCATAAATATCAAATACCCTCGGGAGAATTACATGAAAAAATATCTAAAAATAATTATTCCACTAATTTTAATATGCATCACAGGCCTTGTTATATACCATTTTGTATCAAAGGTAAAGCTTAATTCATCCTATGTAAATGGTAATACTGCAGGTAATCTGTACAATGCCGGGCTCTTCTGTGAAAGTGACGGTGAAGTATTTTTCTCAAATACAAACGACAACGGCAGGCTGTATGCCATGAATATTGACGGCAGCAATATACATAAACTGAGCAATGACACAGCCATGTACATAAACGCAGATAAAAACTATGTCTATTACGTAAGAAACAACAATCAGAAAATCACAAGTCAGACCTTCTTTTCATATGACAGGAACAGTCTCTGCCGTATAAAAAGAAATGGCCACGGCTCCACCGTGCTGGATCCTGACCCATGCATCTATGCATCCCTGATAGGCAACTACATATATTATCTGCACTATGACACACAAACAGCTACCTCTCTATACCGCATCAGAATAGATGGAGAAGAAAAAAAGAAAATAAAAAGTCACTATCTGTTCACCTGCAACACATCAGACCGGTATTTTTATTATAATAATCCAAAAAACGGACAGCTATACAGATATGACACTGCTTCACAGAGTGAAGCCTTATTCTACGACTGCAACTGCTACAAGCCGGTTGTGCTGGATGACACAAATGTATACTACATGGATGTAAATCGTGACAATGCGATTGTCCATGTCAATATCAACAATCCAAATCCTGTAGTTTTAACGGAAGCCAATATTGAGCATTACAATGTATATGGCAGTCTGATATTCTATCAGCGCGGCGGTGATAATCCGGCACTGTGTGTTGTAAAAAATGACGGCACCGGCTTTAAAGAGCTTGCTAAGGGTGAGTTTTGCAACATAAACGTAACATCACAGTATGTGTATTTCACAGATTTTGTCTCAAACAAAGAGTACTGTACATCCACACAGAATCCGGATACAATAAAGGCTTTACAGCCATAACAGATAATTTCATTAAAAAGAACACGCATGATTAATCAACTCATGCGTGTTTTTTATTAATTCATATAAAATTCAAATCTTGATCTGTATATATCACTGCACTTTCCGGTATTCTGGTCTATCGCAATAACAGAAAGCACATTATTTCCCTCAGGAACAGGTATTGGAGCTGTATACTCTGTTGATGCAGCACTCGGATCTGACGAATCCCAGGTATAGTATACCTTACAATTTTCAGGTACTGTGATTGTAATGTCTGTCTGTGCACCAAATGTACCTCCGTCAGGGTCTATCTCCGGTGCATCCGGTGCCTCAAACTCGATTTCATACTTGGCAGATGCCACCTCGCTTTTGATTCCTCTGTCATCAACCGCAACAGCTGTTATCTCATATGTACCTTCCTTGTCCAGGGTGATCGGGCTATAATATCTTTCTCCTCTGGTCAAAGGATCATCCGAATCATATGAATAGTATATTTTGGTATCGCTGTCTGCATCTATAGAAAGCTCAATAGTCTCTCCATACTTGCCACTGCTCTTGCTAAACTGCGGTTTAGATACAGTATAATCCGCAAAAAGCTTTAAAACAGATGCATCCTTAGCACTCTCACGCAGCGCAACAATTGCATCATAATCCTTTTTTGATTCATAAATCGAGATAAGCTGCTTATAAGCCTCTTTGCTCTTTGGATCAATATTGATAATTTCCTGATACAGCACAAGAGCGGCATCATAATCCTTCTTCGACATATATATATCAGCCAAAGCAAATCTGACATCTGTATTATCCGAATCAATCGACAAAGCCTTCTCATAATAAGAAACCGCGGAATTTATATTTCCCGCCGAATAAGCTGCCTTTGCCTGCTTCACCTGATAATCAAATGAATTGTCATGTGATCTGCTTACATTACGTGTAATAGCTGCAATAAGTATTACAATTGCTACAGCGCACACTACAGCTGATATAATAATTATCTTCTTCTGCTGCGCTCTCTTTGCCCTCTGTCCGTCAGACTGCGGCTTCTCACACGGTTGTTTCGTCTGAGACTGCTGCTCACCTGTCTGATCCTGTCTCACTTGCTGCTTTACAGACTGTGACATTCTGTCCGTTTTTTGTCCGTTCCACTGACCGGCACTATGAAGCTGTTCCCTCACCGGCTCATCAAACCTGATTGTCCTATCAGACACAGGCTTTGCAGTCTTTTGTCCATCAGTTCGCCTGTCATCATTTCCAACCAGATTATCAAGATAATCATCAAATTCGTTGTAATCAGGCACTATCTGAACCGGATGCCCACAGACATCACAGTACAGACTGCCCGCCTTCAATTCATTACCACAATTGGCACATCTCATACATCTAATCCTCTTACTTATTGTCTAATTATCTAATTATCTCTTCATAGCCTCAACACAATTGCTCATGAGCATCGCAATTGTCATAGGACCTACACCGCCCGGTACAGGTGTGATATGTGACGCTTTAGACACAACAGAATCAAAATCCACATCACCACACAGCTTATTTTCAGCATTTCTGTGGATTCCAACATCAATGACAACCGCACCATCCTTCACATATGAAGCATCTATAAACTTAGGCTTTCCTATTGCCACTATAAGTATATCAGCATTTTTACATACATCTTTTAAATCCTTTGTATGTGAATGACATACCGTAACAGTTGCATTCTCCCTAAGCATGAGAAGTGACATAGGCTTGCCGACTATATTACTTCTGCCAACCACAACACAGCTTTTACCATCAATATCTATATTGCTTCTCTTTAAAAGCTGAATGATACCGGCCGGAGTACACGGCAAAAAACCAGGCTTTCCTATAACCATCGCTCCAACACTCTGTGGACTGAAGCCATCAACATCCTTTTTGGGATCAATAGCATCAATAACCTTGTCCTCATCGATATGCTTTGGCAGTGGAAGCTGACAGAGAATACCATTTACAGAAGCATCAGCATTGAGCTTTTCGATAAGTTTTAATATCTCATCCTCCGTAGTCTCCTCTGCAAGTTCATACGAAAGCGATTTGATTCCGACATACTCACACGCCTTTTTCTTGTTGCGAACATACACTGATGATGCAGGGTCATTTCCGACCTGAATCACCGCAAGGCAGCCCTCGATACCTTTTTTCTTAAGCTCTGTCACTTCTTCCTTAAGCTCATCCTTAATCTGTGTTGAAATTAATTTTCCGTCTATTAGATTAGCCATATTTCCTCCTAGAATAATCCTGTGATCACACCATTGTCATCCACATCAATGCCGTATGCAGCCGGCTTCTTTGAAAGTCCCGGCATAGTCATAATAGAACCGTTTACTGCTACAACAAAGCCTGCACCTGCTGACGCATAAACCTCACGTACGTTGATTTTAAAGCCGCTCGGTCTGCCAAGCTTCTTAGCATCATCAGAAAGCGAATACTGTGTCTTTGCCATACATACAGGGAAATCTCCCATTCCAAGGTCTGTAATTCTCTTAAGTTCTCTCTCTGCTGCCGGAGAATATGTAACACCATCTGCTCCATATATTTCTTTTGCAACAGTTTCAATCTTTTCCTTAAGTGACAGGCTATCATCATAGAGCACCTTAAAATTGCTTTCCTTGTGCTCGATTGTTTCAAGTACCTTGTTGGCAAGGTCAATTCCTCCTTCGCCACCCTTCTCCCATACCTCTGAGAGTGCAAATTCACAGCCTCTTTCCTTACAGAACTGCTCTACAAAATCAGTCTCAGCCTTGGTGTCTGTGACAAATGAATTTAATGTGACAACTACAGGCACACCAAACTTGTGAAGATTCTCAATATGCTTCTCAAGATTTACGATTCCAGCCTTAAGTGCATCAAGATTCTCTGATGAAAGCTCATCCTTCGGCACGCCGCCATTATATTTTAATGCTCTGATTGTTGCAACAAGTACAACTGCATCCGGCTTAAGCCCTGCCATACGGCACTTGATATCAAAGAACTTCTCCGCGCCAAGGTCTGCGCCAAAGCCTGCCTCAGTGATAACATAGTCTGCAAGCTTTAATGCTGTCTTTGTGGCACGGACACTGTTACAGCCATGTGCTATATTGGCAAAAGGTCCACCGTGAACTATCGCCGGTGTATGCTCAAGTGTCTGGATAAGGTTCGGCTTTAAGGCATCCTTTAAGAGAGCTGCCATAGAGCCTGTAGCCTGAAGATCATCGGCTGTGACAGGCTTTCCATCAAAGGTGTATGCCACGATAATTCTTCCAAGTCGCTTCTTTAAATCTGCCATATCATCAGCCAGGCAGAGTATAGCCATAATCTCAGATGCTACAGTGATGACAAAATGATCTTCTCGATCGATGCCAAGCTCGTTTCCCTGCTGGATATGGTTGTCAAGAAGTGCTGCAAGCAGATTGTTCGCAGATGTAATTGCATGAAAATCTCCTGTAAAATGAAGATTTAAATCCTCCATTGGGACAACCTGTGCGTATCCGCCACCGGCTGCTCCTCCCTTGATACCAAAGCAAGGTCCAAGTGACGGCTCACGAAGTGCGATAAGTGCTTTCTTCCCAAGGCGTCCAAATGCCTCTCCAAGACCTACGCTTGTGGTTGTCTTTCCCTCTCCTGCAGGAGTCGGATTTATAGCTGTAACAAGTATGAGCTTTCCGTCAGGATTTTTCTTTGTGCGATTGATGAGCTCATCAGAAATCTTTGCCTTATACTTTCCATAAAGCTCTAAGTCATCCTCTTTAATCCCTATAGTTGCTGCTACATCCTTGATTGGAAGCATTGTAGCTTCCTGTGCGATCTGAATATCTGTTTTCATTTTTCTTTGCTCCTTTGTGTTAATTATTCTCTAATATAGTATCTAATTCCTCTTTAGTCACCAGAACCTTGCGGGGCTTTGTCCCCTCCTCAGGTCCCACTACACCGGCCTCTTCGAGCTGATCCATGATGCGGGCCGCCCTGTTGAAGCCAATTTTAAGGTATCTTTGAAGCATTCCGATTGAAGCCCGTTCCTTATCTGTGATAATTGACGCAGCCTCCGCAAAGTAAGAGTCCCTTCCATCATCCGTGTTTTCCACATCTGAAATGGTAACGGTTGTATTTGTCGTATCATTCGACAGGCTCTCCATCTTTTGTGCCACATCATTACTGTACTGTGCATTCTCATTATTTTCAATAATAAATTTCACAATATCGGAAACTTCTTTATCTGAAACGAATGCGCCCTGTACTCGAAGGGGCTTCGGAACACCCTGTGGGTCAAATAACATATCTCCCTTTCCAAGGAGCTTTTCCGCACCATTCATATCAAGTATGGTACGACTGTCAACACCGCTTGTAACCGCAAATGCGATACGGCTTGGCATATTCGCCTTGATGAGACCTGTAATAACATTAACAGAAGGCCTCTGTGTAGCTATAATCAGATGTATACCGGCTGCTCTCGCAAGCTGTGCCAGCCTGCATATTGCCTCCTCTACATCCTTTGATGCAACCATCATAAGATCTGCAAGCTCGTCCACTATAATGACAATCTGTGGCATCTTTGGCGGTTTTTCTGTATCCTTGCCATCCATTGCATCAATCATGGCATTGTAACCGTTTATTTCCCTGACACCGCTGTTTGCAAACTTCTCGTATCTGTCTGTCATCTCTGAAACCGCCCAGTTTAATGCTCCTGCAGCTTTTTTAGGATCTGTAACAACCGGAATCATCAGATGAGGTATGCCATTGTATACACTAAGCTCAACCACCTTCGGGTCAATCATAATCAGCTTTACCTCATCCGGCTTTGCCTTGTATAGTATACTCATGATAATTGTATTGATACAAACTGACTTACCTGAGCCGGTAGCACCTGCAATTAAAAGATGTGGCATTTTTGCGATATCCGTAACCTTAACCTTGCCTGCAATATCTTTTCCCACTGCAAAAGTAATCTTTGATTTGGCATTTTTAAATTCTTCAGACTCCACAAGCTCCCTGAAGGAAACAGCAACACTCTGGCTGTTTGGCACTTCGATGCCCACAGCGGCTTTTCCCGGAATAGGAGCCTCGATTCGTATATCCGCGGCTGCCAGATTAAGCTTTATATCATCTGCCAGATTCACAATCTTTGATACCTTCACTCCAAGCTCCGGTGTGATTTCAAACCTTGTAACAGCAGGACCGCAGCTTATATTATTCACCTTCGCATTCACCCCAAACACATTAAGAGTCTGTTCAAGCTTTGCCGCCGTCTCACGCAGATGAGCCTGCGAATCGCCGGTTTTACCCCTGTCAGGAGCCTTAAGCAGATCAACAGCCGGAAATACATACGGCTTCTGCTGGATTGCATTTTCTGCGTCATTTATCGCTATCTGCTCGCTGACTTTTTCAACCTCTTTGGCGAGCTCATCCTTGTCTGATTTGACATTTTTCTTACCTGGCTCTGCTGCAGGTGGTTTTGTCATTACCGCATCTGCAGCCGGAGCTGATAATTTTGATTGCAGCTCATTATCTTTTTGTATGTCAAAATCATCAGATATATCAGGCTCCACGCAGCCCGATATAGGTATCTGCGACACATGGCTTGCAGCTGCTGCACCCGAGCCGTCCGGTTTCATGCCATTAATCTGCTGCAGGGTCTTTCTGCCAAGCTCATCTGCACTATCACTATCGGCTGTGCCACCCAAAACCGAAACAGGCTCCGATGCCACACCAAAGTCCGGTGTTTGCACTATTTTCCCTGCATCCCCTGATGTAAGGCTTGTCGTCTTTTTCTCCTTTATTGCAGGTGAACTCGGGTAATTCTCTATAGTTATCTCACCAAGCGCATCTGTAGCTGCTGCACCTTGTCCAAATATCCCAACATGGGCTGTATCACTACCTGCCATGCCTGAATCCAGCACGTTTTCACTGCCATCAATTTTTGTATCAAGTGACACGCCTGTTATCTTATTGTCCATCCTTCGGCCGGCACGCTTACTCCTTCTGCCACCTTTTGCAGCCTCCTTTATGTCACTGTCTGTATCATCTGAAGCTAAACCCTCTCTTGTCTGACGCTCTCTTGACTTATACTGCCGATACTCCTGATATCTCTCATTATTCTCACGCGCTGACTCGTATACCTTTCGGCCGCCGTTTCTCATACCCTTCATGAATGATTTACCGGTAATGAGCACAAGACAGATAATCATCACAACTATTGTCACCACGTATGAACCTATAATTCCTACCGCCGGAACTAAAATGCAGCCTATAAGAGCACCTATAAAGCCACCACCTGAATGTCTTTCAACACTGTCAATATATGACTGCACCGGCGAAACCGCGAATTCACCATACACTGCCAGGTACATAAACACACATATAAACCATATGAGAACTATGGTCATAACAAGCTTCATGATAGCATATGAATTGCCCTTATTGGACACAGCAAAAAAGCTGCCCACCAGAAGCACAAGCGGAAAAATATATGCCACCATTCCAAATACACCAAAAAGGAAACCGCTTACTGCGTTTCCCAAATGACCGCCTATTCCAAAA
>PPYF01209002.1_pt1 | contig 12875 bp, 11 predicted proteins | sample 1559871 | NCBI WGS metagenome assembly PPYF01 (sample SAMN08240021, study PRJNA423297) | Human gut metagenome, whole genome shotgun sequencing project. | reverse complement strand
ACCCTTCTTCCGTCAGCCGGTCTGCCTCTCTTCGGGAACACACCCCTGCATCGCTGAGATATTTATTCAGACGCATCTGTTCCATGCTTTTCCTCTCCTGTCAAAATTTAAAAACAGGGAGTTGCCGCACATCCGCGACAGCTCCCCTGCTGCTTTCTCAAATACGTACGTAAGAACTCTTTTCTACTGAAAAAGATCTCCCCGGACATATCCTTCTTTCCCTTCAAAATCAATCTGAATCCAGTCTCCGTCTTCGCCGGTCTTCGTCACTTCCTGACCGCCCACCAGCTCGCCGATCTTCTCTGCATCTGCCGACGCCTGCGCCCGCACATTGCAGTTTGATTTTACTTTAATCACATCGCCCACGGCTGCTTCCATAGCTGCAGATCCTTCCACACCCAGTTCGGACAGATATGTGTCAAGCGCCTCATCTGATGCCAGCGCCTCATCATACGCTTTCTGCTTCGCAGCCAGCAGTTCTTGTGTATCTTCCTGATTCGTCAGTTCCGTCATCCGGTTCTGCTGTTCTTCTGTCGGTTCTGCCACAATATGCAGACTACCGTCCTCCCCGGTCTCCACATAGAGACAACTCACTCCTGGAAGCACCGTCTCATAGCCCACATATTTATGGTCGTAGCAGGCAAATACCACATAACTTCCTTCCGTCAGCCCTGCTTTGGTATAGACCTCCACATTGCTGTAGCCTTCAATATAATGAGAGTTCAGGATTGCGCTTTCCTCTGCGGGATCCAACTGATCTACTACTTTTTTCAGACTATCCACATCCTTTGCGCCAAGTGCGGTATAATATTGCTGAATCAGCGCATTCACTGTAGGATACTCATTTTTTTCCAGAGGATTCTCCTGTTTTGGCTCTTCGGTAGGCGCTGGAGTTGCCGTAGCCTCCGGCTCCTTCTCCTGATCATCCTCTGTATCTTTTTTCTCTTCTTTTTGTTCTTTTTCCGTATCTTTCTGCTGTTCCGTCACCTTCTGTTCCTTTTTGGAATCATCGCCAAAAGTTGAAGTGAGGAAACGAATCCCGAAAAACAAAACCAGCAAAACAGCTATGATTGCCAGTCCCAACAGAATATATCTGAGATTATCTGACAGCCATTCTCTAAAATCATCCATCGTATCTCTCCTTTACCGGATATAATCTCTAGTTCAATAAATATCAGTAAATGGTAATAGAAAAACGCATCTGGAGGGATTCGAACCCCCGACACATGGTACCGGAAACCATTGCTCTATCCCCTGAGCTACAGATGCGTACATGTGAGCTTCCTGCTCACTTCGATTACTATACCACACTCAGAAAGGTTTGTAAAGAGAAAGCTTTCATTTTTCATGGAACTGCCGCCTGAAATGTATGTCAAACTTGTGAATACTATTGACAGCGACAGTCCCCTTTCCAGATTCTAAATATAAATCTTTTTGTCCTTTTTCAGGTAGTAATACACCTGATCTGCCAGTACCTCCCGGGGATCTACATGATTTTCATTGATCTCCGTTACCATATCCACCAGTTCTTCCCGGGTATAATTTCCCTCACCTGGAATCAGAATACATTCGTGAATGCTGCTGGGCAGAATATAGAAATGATCTCCCAACAGATTCGCCGCCTGTTCCATGATGCCAGGATAAAAGATAACTCCCGCTCCGAATTGCTTCTGTTTGTTCGTAAGCACATACATGGGAAGTTCCTCATCCGCCTCTTCTCCATCATTCTCGATTTCCAGATGCGTAAGGTCTTCTATAGTCAGAAATTCTGCCGGTTTTTCCAGATATGTATATTTTCTGGCGTTTTTCTCCAACTCATCCAAAGAAATGCCCCACCCCTCCAGGTGTTCTTTCTGAATGGTGATCGTAGCGGGATACCTGCTGCTCTCCACCTGATAATAAAAAATCATAGCAAGATCCAGAATCCGTCTGTGGGGAAGCTGCTTTAACTGCTTGCGGTTTCTCTCATAATTGACAATTTTATAATAAATATGGTATTTCAACTTTTCATAATCCCGAAAAATTTCTTTTGTCATACGTACATCCGGTTCATACTGCTCATATCCCCAGAGGATTTTTTCTGCAAGCTGTTCTATGGTAACACCGCGCTTCCAGAATTCAAAATACTCCTGTATATAAATAACCGGCGAGATATGTTCTCCTTTTTTGTTCAGAATCATGGCGTCCCAGAGGATTCCGTTGTTCTTCGGAATCTGCTCGCAGGTAATATCCACCTCCCCTTCAAATTTTTCTTGCAGTAACTCCATAAATATTCTTTTAAATTCCTGATAATCCAAACTCTTTTCTCCTTTATTCTGATTGTCTGGATCTTCTGTGGGGAAAAATGCACGAACGTGCTGGAAAATAAAAAATGTAGGAAAGCTTTTGCTTCCTCTTCATCATACGATAAAAACGACAAAGATACAAATAAAAAATTCGGAAACTTTCTAAAAAAATAACAGCTCAGACATCTGTATGGCTGAGCTGTTACAAAAAAATTATACTCTGGACAGGTATTCTCCTGTTCTTGTATCGATCTTGATCTTATCTCCCTGATCAACAAACAGAGGTACGTTTACCTGTGCTCCTGTCTCAACAGTTGCCGGTTTTGTAGCGCCCTGCGCAGTATCACCTTTGAATCCCGGTTCTGTATCTGTGATCTCCAGTTCTACGAACAGAGGCGGCTCGATTGCGAATACGCTTCCGTTGTAAGAACAAATTTTCACAACTTCGTTTTCTTTTACGAACTTCAGAGAATCGCCAACTGTGTTTTTATCAACTGCGATCTGGTCATATGTCTCCATATTCATAAAGTTGAACAGATCTCCATCTGCATACAGATACTGCATGTCCACTCTGTCGATACGAGCTGCCGGGAACTTCTCAGTAGGTCTGAAAGTTTTCTCAACTACGCCTCCGTTGATCACATTTTTTAATTTTGTTCTGACGAAAGCTGCTCCTTTACCGGGTTTTACATGCTGAAATTCGATAATCTGAACTACGTTGCCATCGATTTCCAATGTGATGCCATTTCTGAAATCTCCTGCTGAAATCATATAGATATTCCTCCTTATTTTTACAAAAAACTTGCCTATGCTATATTCTATAATAATCACCGGGATTTTTCAACTATTTCTTTGCTTCTTATAGAAATAAAGTACTATTTTCTCCAGATATCGCTTCAAAACGATCTGAATCTCCTCCTTGGGATGGATCGGTTTCACCAAAATATTGCGCATACCGCATCGTTTCGCCCCATACACATCTGTAAATAACTGATCTCCGATAAAGATCGTGTTGGACAGATCGGTATGCATCAGTTCCATCGCCCGCAGATAATTCTTTCGGGAAGGTTTGTGAGCATTTTCAATAAAATGCACCTGTACGTCTTTATTGAACATGGTTACCCGTTCAATCTGGTTATTCGACAACAGACAGCAGGAAAATCCCAGTTCCTTCAGATGAACAAACAGCTTTTTCGCCCGCTCGTCCGCCGGCGCTCCATGAGGTACTAAAGTATTATCAATATCAAAGATCAATCCCCGATAGCCTTCCTTATATAACTGATCAAAGTCAATGACATAAGTGGAATCCATCCAGCTATCCGGATAAAACTTTTCAAATAACATCTTTTCTTCCCCCTCTTTTGTCCTGCATCAAAAACCACTTCATTCTTTCAAATTCTTCTTCCATGATGTCGTATCCATGCTGATAAAATGCTTCCAGCTTTTGGGTGTCACGTTCCAGTCTGGCTACCGGCTCCATCTCCGGCCGGATTACAAATATTTTGCCTTCTTTTTCCCATTTTTCAATGTAATCCATGATCCGATTATAAGATTTTGCCCTGTTTTCCATACATTTTACCAAATTAGGGTACTGTTTCCCATAAGCTGCATGATAAAAACGATTCCTCTTTCTGCCTTCTTTTTTTCGATACCCCTCATTTCTCGTGAGAACCACCACATTCCGACTATGCCCCGTCTTCAGAGAATGAATCAAAGGAATCGAGTCTGCCAGCCCCCCGTCAAGATAAGGCGTTCCATTTACCATAACGATCTTTGTAACCAGTGGCATACTGCTGGAAGCCCGGCAGATTTCCATCAGTCTCCGGGGATCTGAGTGTTCGCTGAGATATTCCGCCCTCCCGGTAATACAGTTGGTCACTACCATCTCGCACTGAATATCTGACTGAAAATACGCATCAAAATCAAAGGGAAAGATTTCCTCCGGATATTTTCGGAAAACCATATCCATATCCAACAGTGTATGGGTTTTCAGCGTGTTCTTAAGACTCACATAACTATTTTCTTTCTCGGTGACAATGGTACACTTTCTCATACGTCCCTTCTGATGGGAAACATACCCGGTGGCGTTACAGGCTCCTGCCGAAGTTCCCACCACATACGGAAAATAGAATTCTTTCTCCATAAGGAAATCAAGCACTCCCGCAGTAAAAATCCCACGGTTTGCTCCTCCCTCCAGTACCAGTCCTGCTTTTTTCATATAAGCTCCCCTCTTTATTTCCAAGGCGCCCCTTCACCGGACGCCTGATACTTCTTATTTTTATCGCTGTTCCAGCGCAATATATTCTTCCTCCGGTTTTACATTTTTATACGCCGGACGGATGATCTTATCCATATTGATCAGCTCTTCCATTCGATGAGCGCTCCATCCTACGATACGGGCGATCGCAAACATTGGAGTAAATAATTCTGTGGGCAGATCCAGCATACTGTAAACAAAGCCGCTGTAAAAATCCACGTTGGCGCTTACGCCTTTGTAAATATGACGCTCCTCTCCGATAATCTTCGGAGCCAGACGCTCTACCATACTGTACAGGGCAAAATCCTTATCTCTTCCCTTCTCATGGGCAAGCTGCTGTACAAAGCCCTTGAAGATTTCTGCACGAGGGTCGGAGATAGAATATACTGCATGACCCATTCCATAGATAAGCCCCTTCTTATCAAAGGCCTCCCGATGAAGCAGACGGCGCAGATAATTTCCCACTTCCTCTTCATCTGTCCAGTCTTTCACTTCTTTTCTCATATCTTCAAACATTTTTACTACTTTAATATTAGCACCGCCGTGTTTCGGTCCTTTTAAGGAACCTAACGCTGCTGCAACTGCAGAATATGTATCTGTTCCGGAAGATGTTACCACGTGAGTCGTAAAGGTAGAGTTGTTACCGCCTCCATGCTCCATATGCAGAACCAGAGCAATATCCAGAATCTCCGCCTCCAGCTGAGTATACTTCTTATCCGGTCTCAGCATCCGCAGAATATTCTCCGCTACCGATAACTTGGGGTCCGGGCGGTGAATATACAGGCTTTTTCCTTTGATAAAATGATTGTATGCGTGATATCCATATACCGACAGCATGGGAAATACGCTGATCAGATTCAGACACTGGCGCAGAACATTAGGCAGAGAAGTATCGTCTGCATTATCATCGTACGCATACAGGGTAAGAACGCTTCGCGCCAGAGTATTCATCATATCCGGCGTGGGCGCCTTCATGATGACATCCCTCACAAAATTGGTGGGAAGACAGCGCTGATCTGCCAAAAGCTGTCCAAAATCTTTCAGTTCCTCTTCCTTCGGCAATTTTCCGAAAAGCAGCAGATATGCCACTTCCTCAAAACCAAAACGTTTTCCTTTCAGAAAACCTCCTACCAGATCATGGATCTCATATCCTCTGTAGTACAGCCGTCCTTCACAGGGAACGGTCTCGCCATTCACGATTTCGGTGGAATGAATCGCAGAAATCTGAGTCAGCCCGGCAAGAACTCCCTTACCATTAATATCTCGCAGTCCACGTTTCACATCGTACTTTCCATAAAGAGCCACATCCATCTTACTGTTTTCAATACAGATATCTGTCAGTGCTTCCATCTCCGGTGTTACTTCCAATTTAAAATCTGCCATACCATATTCCTCCTTCTTTTCCCTGCCAACCGTCTCTGCCCTCAAAAGAACCTTCTGTACCCGGCGTTTTTCCTTTTAAAATTCGTAAGATACTATTTATTATACATTTTTATGGTACTCCTTACAATATTCAAAATCTTAAAAAATCATGAACATGAAAAGAGCTGCCCTAAGCAGCCCTTTTCCTTTGCTCTTCTATTTTCTGAAGGATAACACTTCTTCCTCATATTTTTTCACTTCTTCAAACCAGGTTTCTCTCACCGGAACCCCCTGGCTTTCACAGAAATAGTCCCACACGGCGCCAAAAGGATACGTTTTTACTTCCTCCTGCAGCATCATCAGTTCTGTAAATCGATTCTGATCCTGCATTTCTTTCATCTGTTTATTCGGTGACAAAAGCGCGTACAGAAGTGCTTTCTGCATATTCCGCATTCCCACGGTCCATGCGGAGATCCGGTTAATGCTGGCGTCAAAGAAATCCAGCGCCAGAAGTACCCGGTCAAGAGCGTCATTTCTCACAATTTCCTTGGCGATCTCCCTTGTCTCATCATCAAAGAGCACCACATGATCGCTGTCCCAGCGTACCGGACGGGTGACATGAAGGGCGATCTTATCACTAAACAGCAAGAGCGATGCGATTTTATCGGACACCACTTCTGTCGGGTGATAGTGCCCATTGTCCATCAGGCTGAGAATCCCGTTTTTCGCCGCATAATTCATAGTAAATTCACTGGAGCCTACTGTATAAGATTCCATTCCGATACCAAATACTTTGGATTCCAGACAAACCAGAACTTTCTCTCTGTCATAATTAATGGATAAAATCTGATCCAGAGAATCTTTAAATCTCGCTCGCGGTCCCAGACGATCTGCCGGAATATCCTTATATCCATCAGGAATCCAGATATTCATGGTGCAAGGCTGCCCCAGCTCTTCGGCAAAATACTGGGAAATCCGAATACATGCTTTTCCATGGTCAATCCAGAAACGGCGGATCTCTTCATCGGGGCTTGACAGTGTCAAGCCGTCTTTTACCTTGTCATGAGAAAAATAAGTCGGATTAAAATCCAGTCCCAATCCCCTCTCTTTTGCGAATTCTACCCATTTTCTGAAATGTTTCGGTTCCAGTTTATCCCGGTCCACAAATTCCCCATTTTCAAAAATAGCGTAATTTGCATGAAGATTTAATTTGTGTTTTCCTGGCACCAGACTCAGTACTTTATCAATATCCGCCATCAACTCTTCCGGTGTGCGGGCTTTTCCCGGATAATCCCCCGTCGCCTGAATCCCTCCGGTAAGCGGTCCTTCGTGGTCAAATCCCGTCACATCATCTCCCTGCCAGCAATGCATAGAAATCGGAATATTTTTCAAGGTTTCCAGGGCTTTGTCTGTATCTACACCGAACCCTGCATACATCTGTTTCGCTTCTTCATACCTCTCTTTATTGGTCATACCCTTACTCCTCCCAAATCAATATCTTGTAATCTTTATATCAAAAGACTGATGGATCACATCTCTTGCCGCTTCCACCGAGTCAAATACGCCTGCATGAAGCATCTGCGCCGTCAGATTTCCAATAGCAGTAGCCTCGGTGGGACCTGCATGAACTTCTTTTTTCGTTGTACGGGCAGTCAGTTCATTCAGATAAGCGGCATTGGCGCCGCCTCCTATGATATGCACTCTCCCGAAAGTTCTCCCCGCCATCTCTTCCAGTTCTTTCACCGTTTTTCCATAACACTCTGCCAGACTGGCATAGATCACCGTGGCAATCTCTCCCAACGTCTCCGGCACCGGCTGCCCGCTTTCTCTGCAGGCTGTCCGAATCTCCTCTGTCATGTTGTCCGGCGCTAAGAACCGATCGTCGTTTACATCCACCCGGGAAGGAAATTCTCTCGCTTCCTCCGCCATGGCGCATATCTCTTCAAAGCCGTACGCATCATCGTACTCATGACGCACTGACTGAATCATCCACAGACCCATGATATTTTTCAGATAACGGAACCGATAATCATAGCCCCCTTCGTTGGTGAAATTCAGCTGACAGCTCCTTTCAGAACAGTCCGCTTCTTTTCGCTCAATTCCCATAAGAGACCAGGTTCCCGAACTGATATAGATAAAGTCATCGTCATTTGCCGGAACCGCCAGCACTGCCGAACCGGTATCATGGGTGGCAGGAACCACCACATGCAGGTTATATCCCACTTCTTTCTGCACTTCTTCTGTGAGATTCCCCAGATCCGTTCCCGGCATCACGATTTTCTGGAACATCTCTCTGTTATATCCCAGAAGATCGATCAGTTCGTAATCCCAGTCTTTCGTCTGAGGACTCACCAACTGACCGGTGGTGGCTTCCGTATATTCATTGACCTTCTTTCCAGTAAGGCGGTAGTGGAAATAATCCGGCACAAACAACAGTGTTTTCGCCCGTTCCATATACTCAGGGTGCTGTTCTTTCACTGCCATCAACTGATAAATCGTATTAAAAATCGCTTTCTGAATACCTGTTCTCTCGTACAGTTTATCCAGACTGATCTTCTCATACACTTTTTCATCCATGCCGTTGTTCCGTTTGTCTCGGTATCCCACCGCATTTCCCAACATCTGATCCTTTTCATCCAACAGAACAAAATCTACTCCCCAGGTATCAATTCCCATACTGACCGGAATTTTCCCCAGTTCTTTGCACTTTTTCATTCCATTCAGGATTTCCCGATACAGCCGGTCGACTTCCCAGCACCGTTCACCGTCCTTTTTTACCATTCCGTTGGAAAAACGATAGATTTCTTCCAGCCGCATTTTTCCATTTTCCATCCATCCCAGCATGTGACGTCCGCTGGACGCCCCAATATCCACTGCTAAATAGTATTTATTCACGGTTATCCTCCTTGCTCTCTTCTAAATTCCTGAGCTTTGTATTGATTGTACCGGATTTTTCCCTTCCAAAAAAGAACCTGATTTGCATTAGGGTATGTCCTTATTTGCACTCTTACGCTTCGATTACCTTTTTAAATCTCTCATACGCCTCTGCCCATGTTTCCACATTCTGCGGCTCATACTCTGTAATTTCAGAGGAGCGGGCAATCAGATCCCTTGCCGTCTGCAGATCATGAATCTCCGGCACATCCCCGGCTGCATAAAGCTGCATCACCAGATTTCCCAGAACCGTAGCTTCCACCGGACCGGTGATCACTTTTCTGCCGCAGGCATTTGCCGTAAACTGACAGAGAAGTTTACTCTGTGTTCCGCCCCCTACGATATAGATCGTATTGTAATGTTTTCCCGTACAAGACTCAATCTCTTCCAGCGCCATGCGATATTTCAGCGCCAGACTCTGATCGATACAGCACACGATTTCCCCAATGGTCTCTGGAATTGCCTGCCCGCTCTTTTCACAGTACTCCCGGATTCGTCTTGGAATATTCCCTGCCGGACTAAATTCCGGCGCATCGGGATCAATAAAGCTTTGCAGCGCTGACACTTCTTTTGCCATAGTTTCCAGTTCCCCAAAACCGTACTCCTGTCCTTCCCTGATCCACTGGCGGCGGCTCTCCTGGATCAGCCAGGTTCCAATAATATTTTTCAGAAAACTGGTTTTATATTCACATCCGCCCTCGTTGGTAATGTTATACTTTTCAGAATTTTCATCAATAACCGGGGTATCCAGCTCTGTTCCCAACAAAGACCAGGTTCCGCTGCTCAGGAAAATAAAGTCTTTCTCTTTTGCCGGAACGGCAATCAGAGCGCTCTGGGTGTCATGGGAAGCCACTGCCACGACGTCCACTTTCGGTACTCCCAACTCCTCGCAGATTTCATCGGAAAGCTGTCCGATCACTGTGCCGCAAGGTACAATATCTGTAAAAATATGTTCCGGGATTCCCAGCGCCTCCATAACTTCCTGAGACCAGATACGTTTTTTTGCATCTAAAAGCTGTGTGGTAGATGCGATAGAGTACTCTGTACTTTTTACCCCTGTAAGGAAATAGGCAAAAAGATCTGGCGTCAGCAGCAATTTATCTGCCCTCTCCAGAACCTCCGGACGATTTTCTTTCAATGCCAGCAGCTGGAACACCGTATTCAATTCCATAAACTGCAGACCTGTCGTTTCATAAAATCTCTCTTTCGGCAAATACTCAAAACTTTTTTCAATCATTCCCTGGGTTCTGCTGTCCCTGTAATGGATGGGATTCTCCAAAAGTTTTCCTTCTCTATCTAACAGTCCAAAATCCACCCCCCAGGTATCGATTCCAATACTGTCAAAGCCCCCGGATAATTTTGCCTTAATAATTCCCTGTTTGATCTCATAAAACAGGCGTAGCGTATCCCAATACATCGTTCCGTTTACAATCACCGGATCGTTGGAAAATCTGTGGATTTCCTCCAGTTCTAAGATCTCCCCATTATAAGTTCCAATCATAGCTCTGCCGCTGGACGCTCCAAAATCAAATGCTAATACTCTTTTGCTCATGGTAAAAACTCCTTTCCTATATAACAGTTATTTTACAATTCTTTTTTGTTTTTTTCTTGTAATTATCTGGAAAATTATATAATAAATTTCTCCTGTCTGTTTCTTCGACAAAAAGAGGCTGTCGCATTCCCTGCGACAGCCCTTTCCTACTCTTTATTCTTTGATTATTCGTACAGGTTCTGTGCGATTTCTTCGTCTTTCATATTTTCAGCAGTATACCACTGGCATCCTGTATCTACATCTTCTACAGTTTCTCCATTTGCTGCTGCATACAGAAGTTCTACAATTTTCTCACCCATAGCTACCGGAGCCTGTGTGATCGCGCCAAGGAAAGTTCCGTTTTCTACTGCGCCCATGATAACTTTACCGGAGTCAAATGCTACACCGATTACCTGGTCTTCACCAGTACCGAATTTCTGCAGTGTCTCGTTTGCGCTCACCATTGCCTCACCAGAGTGCTGGTTGGAACCATATACAGCGATAGTGTCTTCTTTGTTCAGGATTGTCTCACAGTCTGTCTTAGACAGGGAAGCGTCTACCTGTGCCGGAACTGCAACTTCAATCACAACATCTGCGCCGTCTGTTTTCTTTACTTTACTGTCTCCCACGTATTTGTCATTTCCTTCTACAGTTACTGTCTTTCCATCTGCCTGGATCAGCTCTGCGATCTTGTCGATGAATCCCAGTCCACGGTTTACGATGGATTCCGAAGTAGCATCCTGTCCCAGAACACCAATTCTTACAGGACCGTCTGCTTTAGCAATTCTGTCTTTGATGGCTTCGTAGGTTTTCTCTGCTGCCAGAGCGCCTGCTGCATAGTTGTCTGTTGCTGCATTCGCTGCAATAGAACCTTCCGGAGCGCCCGGTACGCCGGAGTCAAATCCGATGATCGGGATCCCTGCGGACTGTGCCGTTGTGATCGCATCCAACAGAGCATCTGTTGACAATGCTGCCAGCCCGATCGCATCTGGTTTTGCATTGATCGCACTTGTCAGCATCTGTAACTGATCAGCTACATCAGACTCTGTGTTTGGTCCAACGAAATTGATAGTAACACCCAGTTCTTCTGCTTTCTGTTCTGCACCTTTCAGTACTGCCTGCCAGTATGCATGCTGGAAGCCCTTGGATACGATCTCGAAGTGCATACCGCCTTCTTTTTTCGCATCATCTTTTGCCGCATCGTCTGTTGCTGCATCATCTTTTGCTGCGTTGTCTGTTTTTGCAGTGTCATCTGTCTTTGTTGTCTCTGCGGAATCAGATCCACAACCTGCTGCCATTGTTGCCACCATTGCTGTACATAACAGTACGCTTAATACTTTTTTCTTCATTTTGAAGTCCTCCTTTTTCTATATACATAGCGTCCCGCACTATATATTTCTCTTTTCATAACAATTTCTATTTCTTTTTATTTTTCAATACGTCGATATATACTGCCAAGATCAGTACAAGTCCTGTGATGATCTGCTGACCACTCGCCTGGAACCCTACGAACGGAAGTCCGATCTTTAACAGTCCCATAACAAATACACCGAGAAGTGTTCCTGAGATTGTACCAGCTCCTCCATTCATGGAAGTTCCTCCGATGATCGCTCCGCAGATGGCATCCATCTCCAAACCGGCTCCGCCGCCCGGAGCTACAGAAGAGGAAAGTACTCCCGCATAGGCAACTGCCGCCAGTCCGGTAAAGATGCCTGAGATCACATATGCCAGCCACTGCCATTTTACTACGTTGACCCCGGAAAGACGCAGCGCTTCTTTGTTGCTTCCTACCGCAATGATATAACGTCCCGGTCTTGTCTTATTCAAAAAGATGGACATGAGCACTGCCGCTGCAAGGACAAAGATCAGACCCACGGGGATGATCGTTCCCCCTACATTCAGCTTAAAGAGGTTACGAAAAGCTCCTTCCGGCGTGCTGGATGCCGGCCAAGCCACGGATAATCCTCCAGTCACCAGAGAACCAAGACCTCTTGTGATCATCATAGAACAAAGAGTGGCAATAAATGGAGGCAGGTTCATAACTGCTACTAAAAATCCATTGAAAATTCCCATCAGAAGTCCGCAGCCCACACATACCAGAAGTCCCAGCCATACGGGCAGTCCTTTATGCACTACCAAAAACGCGCCGATCAGAGAGTAACAGAACATTCCCGTTCCAATGGATAAGTCCACACCGCCGGTGATCAGACAAAATGTAACGCCCATTGCCATAAAAGCAATGTAATAAATCATATCCAACAGACTCAGCATGGTGGTATACTGGCGGAAACTGCCGCTTGCAATACTGAATACCACAAACAGTACGATAACCGCCATCAAAACAACCATTTTCTGAGATCCTATCGCTTTCACCAAAGGATTGTTCGTAAAAACATTTCCTTTTTTATTTTCCCTTGTCATCTCTTCTCCTCCTAATCTCTAAGCGTTGCCGCATGCATGATGTTCTCCTGGGTCGCCTCTGCGATATCGATCTCCGCTGTCTTGC
>PPYF01268708.1_pt1 | contig 12878 bp, 17 predicted proteins | sample 1559871 | NCBI WGS metagenome assembly PPYF01 (sample SAMN08240021, study PRJNA423297) | Human gut metagenome, whole genome shotgun sequencing project. | reverse complement strand
CCCCGTGGTCCCCCTCATCCGTCATGGCTGCGCCATGCCACCTTCTCCCCTGCGGGGCGAAGGCTTTGGCCGTTCCGTCAGGAGCACTCAAATATCGATGGCGTTCCCCCCATCCGTCATGGGCTTACGCCCATGCCACCTTCCCCCAGGGGAAGGCTTTTTGTTTCTTACCCCAGGGGCCGGTGCAGGGGCGGATATGATCCGCCCGGAATCCCCCCGTTGGGCCTCCCTATCCCTTTTGTCCCTTTGGGACATTTCCCCTTGACAAGGGGAATCGGCCTTGCAATGACAGGCTTTTTTGACAGTCTCAAGCGCTCCTTCCGCTTTTTTATATTCAGGGGGTCAGCCGTTGCGCGTCAGCCCTGCTTTTTCCATCGCGGCGACCGGTGCGGCGATGATAGATTTAACGATATGGGGAATGAACTTGATATTTACGGTGTTCAATGATAAAATCAAGGTATCTTGAAACGGAATCCTTGCGCAAGGTGATCTGCTTTTAGTAGTGCTGCTTCGGAAGGGAGAGTATCGCAATATGGGAATTTTTGTAAACCCGGACAATTCCGCATTTCAAGTTGCTTTGAATTCGGAAATTTATGTTGATAAAACCGGGCTTATTAAGTATACAAACCGAGTTCTGAATACACTGCAAGGGTACATTTGCAATAGCCGCCCAAGGCGCTTTGGAAAGTCCATTACCGCGAATATGCTGACAGCTTATTACAGCAGGGGCTGTGATTCGGAAGCGATTTTTGCCGGATTGGAGATCAGTAAAAGTGCAGATTTCAAAAAGCACTTGAATCAGTATGATGTCATTCACCTTGATATTCAATGGTGCATGGAACCTGCCGGTGGGCCGGAACAGGTGGTTTCCTATATTTCCGAAAAGACAATTACTGAACTAAAAGGCGATTACTCCGATGTATTGACTGAAAATACAGGCTCCCTGCCCGAAGCATTATCGCGGATCAATGCGGCAACCGGAAAAAAATTTATCATTATCATCGATGAATGGGACGTCCTGATTCGTGATGAGTCAGCCAACACCAAGGCGCAGGAGGATTATATCAACTTTCTCAGAGGGATGTTTAAGGGGACAGAGCCAACGAAATATGTTCAGTTGGCATACTTGACAGGGATCCTTCCGATGATAAAAGAAAAAACACAGTCGGCATTGAATAATTTTGACGAGTTTACCATGCTGAGTGCAAGCGATTTGGCTCCGTATATTGGATTCACAAAGGATGAGGTTCAAAAGCTGGCAGAGGTATACCATCAGGATTTCGACGATGTGAAGAGATGGTATGATGGCTATTTGCTGAGGGACTATCAGGTTTATAATCCGAAAGCTGTTGTCAGCGTAATGCTGCGAGGGGAATTTAAGAGTTATTGGTCGGAAACGGCCTCCTATGAGGCGATCGTTCCGCTGATCAATATGGATTACGATGGCTTGAAAGCATCTATCATCGAAATGCTTTCCGGCGCAGAGGTGAAGGTCAACACAGCAACTTTTAAGAATGATACGGTAAATATCAAAAGTAAGGATGATATACTGACCTATATGATCCATTTGGGATATCTTGGGTATCATCAGAAAACCAAGACTGCTTTCGTGCCAAATGAGGAAATACGACAGGAATTGGCAAATGCCATCGAAAGCCGAAAGTGGGATGAGATGGCGGCATTTCAGCGGGATTCTAACAAACTTTTGAACGCCACATTGGATATGGATGGTGCGTCGGTTGCGATGCAGATTGAAAAAATCCATAACGAGTATGCATCCGTCATTCAGTACCATAACGAAAATTCCTTGAGCAGTGTCTTATCGATTGCGTATCTTGGTGCGATGCAGTACTATTTCAAACCGATTCGTGAGTTCCCAACAGGCAGAGGATTTGCAGACTTTGTCTTTATCCCGAAGCCTGAATACGGTCTATCCTACCCGGCTATGGTCATTGAACTGAAGTGGAACAAATCGGCTGAAACAGCATTACGGCAAATTAAGGCAAAAAAATACCCGGATTCGATCCGAGCCTATACTGGCAGTATTTTGTTGGTTGGAATCAACTATGATGAAAAGACGAAAGCGCATGAGTGTTCGATTGAGAAGTGCGACAAGGAGTAAAAAAGCGTACCGTTTGACCGGGCCGGTCAGACGGTACGCTTTTTTTTGAGATCAGTGTAGCTTTATGTTGTCCGGGTCATTTCGCCGGGACAGGGTCCTGTGCAGAGCCCTGCGTGTCGCCCTCTTTCAGGCGGTTTAGAACCAGTTGATAGCCGCCGGAGCCATAGCGCAGTTCAGTGTTGATGCGGGTGATGGTAGAGCTGCTCACCGGGACCTGATTGCGGACCATCTCATAGGTATTGCCGTCCAGCAGTAACCCGGCCACCTGAAAGCGCTGGGCAAAGGCGGTGAGTTCTTGAATGGTGAAGAGATCGCTGAAAAAGGTGTAACACTCGTCCACCGTGTCCAGCGAAAGAATGCCCTGGAATAACCGGTCAATGGGCTCTGACTGGTTGCGTTGCAAATGCGACATAAAATGCCTCCTTTTCCACCTCACCTATTGTAACAGATGACGGAGGAAATGTCGAGAGGGAAATATGGACCCGCTCAGCTGTCCGCCGCCAGGGTGAAACTCTGCCAGCATTCGGCCAGTTGATCGGCCAGCCCGTTCCCTGCCAGCTGGGTGCCGGGGACACAGTCCAGCCAGGCGAGCGTGGCGGTGCAGCGCTGGAGGTCACCGAAATAACGCTGCTCGATCTGGTCATAGTCCGCTTGGGTGATGGCCTGCGCCTGGGCATCCTCATAGGTCACCTGCTCCTGACCGTTTTCGTCATACTCCGTGTTCCGATAGCCCAGGAAGAAGCCTTTCACCGCGCCGTCCTTCAAAGAGACGGCCCGCTTGCTCTCATAGTAGTGGGCGGCTCCGTCCTTGTTGGAGTCGGTCAGAATGTAGGTATAAACACCATCTGACTGGTTCTGATAGGCGCGGATTGCGGAGGTAGGGGTGCCCTGAAAGTCATCCGGCTGGAACACAGGCTGGCAGCTGTCCTGGGTTTTGACCTGGCTCAGGCCGGAGCCATCGGCGTTGACCTGCCAGATGGCGTTGCTGGTATAGGACCCGGTGCCCTGAATCTGGCAGACGATCAGCTCCAGCCGGTCGTCCTGGTCCAGGTCGGCCACGGTATAGCCCCACCAGTCCCACTCGTCGGCCACCTGCCAGTCCTGCACATGGTCTGCCATGACCTGGAGCTGCTTCTCCGGGGAGAGGGCGAAAGAGTAGTCTATCGGAGCGGAGCTGCTGGCCGACTCAGAGCCGTCGCTCTGACTGGCGCTGTCAGAGCTCTGGCTGCCCTGAGAGGACCCGCAGCCGGAGAGCAGGGCGGCGGAGAGACACACTGCGCCGAAAAGCTGAAATTTGTTCATAGAAAAACCTCCTGTATTGCTGACCAAAGGCTACCACGAAAGGGCGGGAAATGCAACTGGATTTTAAGCCGAAGGGTTAAAACAGGTCCAGCATATTGTCCAGATAGAGTTCCTCCCGCACGTGGAGTTGGTATTCGGGCCGGGTCAGATAGTGGAGCAGAAATTCCAGCACCAGGGCGCTGCCCAGGCTGCGGCCTTCGATTTTAAAGTTGGAAAAGCCCATGGGCAGATAGATGGTCTGGATATCGTCCACGCCGATGAAGCCCGGGTTTTCCATGGCTTTGGAAAAGCGGTAGCCCCCGGCGGCGTCGGGCGCGGCGCAGTGGTGCTCCGGGCCTGGCTCCCCTAAGTTTTTCCGGCTGACCGCCCGGTAACAGGCTGCCCGGTCCTTGCAGCCAAAGAAGCAGCATTCGTTGCACAAAAACTCCACCTTGTCTTTTAAATCCTGGGGCAGGACATCCAGCTGGGGGAGGGCCTTATTCAGGCGGAAGTCGGGCACCACATAGCGAAAGTCTGTCCGGTCCAGCTCCTGCCGAAGCCGGGAAAAAGCAGTGAGGACTTTGGTGGTGGAGGAGACGAAATAGAGTCCCGGATACGCCGCCTGCAGGTAGTGCAGCAGCAGGTCTGAGTGGACGATAATGCCGTTTTGCGGGCCGTCATACCCGGCAAACAGGCGGGCCAGGGCGTTGCACTTGGGGTCGGAGAGGTGCTCGGGCCGGAGGAGGGAGTTGCTGAAGGTCAGCCGGGCGGAGATGCCGTATTCCGCCATCAGCTCCAGCACCTCCCGGGGGTCGTGTTCCCCGCAGCCCACCCGTCCGCCGCCCCAGAGACAATCCGAGGGAGCGCCGTAAATAGAGCCGATTCGGCACCAGGGGTAAAAGTATTCCCGGTGGGCCCGGAACAGAGGCAGAAAAACCTGGTAGAGTTCATAAAATTCAAATAGACCGGGAAGGTGATAGTAAGCGACATCTCGTTTCACAGTGTGACTCCTTCTTTGGTGTGGTATCGTGCGGCGCTCTGCTTGCATTATAAAAGAAACGCCGCAATTCTGCAAGGAGGCCCCAGCATAGGGACGACCATCCTTTACATAGTTTGGAACAGGGGGTGTTATCATGCTGTCTCCGGCCATTTATTTGCTTTTGAACGGTCTGTTTTTCACCCTGCGCCTGTCAGGTGGGGGCGGGTCCTTTCCACGTCCCCTGAAGGCGGAGGAGGAGCGGGAATATTTGCAGCGCTGGGCCCAGGGGGATTTAGAAGCTCGCAACAAGCTGGTGGAACACAATCTGCGCCTGGTGGCCCACATCGTGAAAAAGTACTATTCCCAGTCCGGGGACCAGGACGACCTGATCTCCATCGGCACCATCGGGCTTATCAAAGGAATTTCGACTTTTAAGGCGGATAAAAATGTGAGGTTGGCGACTTATGCAAGCAGGTGTATAGAAAATGCTATACTATCGTAACAGAACAAACAGCAGTTGAGGTGGCGGAACGGGTGTCTTTTGAGGCAAAATGGCGCCTGCTGGCGCAAGTAGAAGTCCGCTGCTATATTTTGCTTTCCAATGTATCGGGTGCAGTAAAAGTAGCCCCGCTGCAGATTCTTCAATTTCCGGTGATACTGCCGCACAAGTTTCAGGATACAGAATAACCGAGCAGACTGGTCTTGATAATCAGTCTGCTCGGTTTCCTATCAGGTCAGCGTTCATGAGAACCCTGTGGATTTATTATGCTTGCTCTTTCAAATGCTTCACTACTGCATCTACCAGCTCTAACTTTTGCTCCGTGGAACAGGGCAACTTCAAGATGTTCTTCAGTGCCTGCTCTGCCTGAAATTTTGCTAGTTCATGGGCAAGTTCCTTTTGTGCTTGCTCTGACTTGGGATAGATAAGAAATACTTCCATTGTTGCCCTCCTTCCCCGAGCGTTTGATGCTTAATTCTATGTGCGTTTTCCGATGCATATGCCGTGTCTGAATATTCCCAGACTTCAAATTCAGCATGTAGACCTCCTTCTACATAAACGAAAGAGCTCTTCAGAATAAATGTAGAAAAAGAGGGCCTTTTGACCACCCTAACGGGATAAAAATCTTCCAACGATTGACTATGCAGGAAGATAGGAAGAAAAAGAAACAGCCCTGCTGCAGTTTACTCTGCAACAGGGCTGCTCTCTTTTAATAATCTCTGCGTCTTTGCGCAGCCGTCCACACCGCCGCCACCCAGCAGCGATTCGTTGGCAGCGTTGACGATTTTTCTATTTCTCCTGTCAAAGCTGTCACCCCAAAATGATTTTTCTAAGTCTTTCTAAATCGTCCTCATCCGGATGGGAAATCGCACGGTCAAAGTTTTTAATCAACGCATCAATATTTGCCGGATGCTCCGGCTGTGCCTTCATTTTCATATAGCGATCCCGTACAGACTGCGGCATTTTCCCCTGACACATATATTCTCCGACCACAGTATTGCTTGGGTCAACAGACTGCTTGACGTGATCAAGGATCTTCTGGAAATATGCCGCACTGCCGCCGAAGCCCGCCGTCCCGAACAGAAAAATCTTTTTGTTTCTCAGCTTTGACAGCAGCCCCAAGGCGGCACTGTCCGCATTGCCCTTATCCGTCCAAAAGCCGACATAGAGCATTTCAGAGTGCAATTCCGCCGTTTCCGGCGCACCGAAATAGTCACAGTCTTCTGCCGGAAGCACTACGCGGATTGTGTCGGCGAGTTTTTTCGTGTTGCCGGTCAAGCTGCTGAATATGATCGAATATCTTCCATTATCCATAGCAAAAGCCTCCTGCCTTATCAAAGCGGCATCGGTGTCCGGGCAATCAGAATGACCGCCAGAATCGCGCCCACAAATGCTGCTGCCCCTATGACCGCCAACACCTTTTTGTCGAGCTTCTTCTTCACTGCCTTGCCAATCAGCGCAGCGCAAGCCATGCAGACAGCCGCAGCAACAAGCGCAATGCCCAGCGTTTCCCATAGCCAAGATAGTTCATGTAGGATTTTCATGCGATCATCATCTCCTGCTCGTTAAATTTTCGTTTGTCAGCCTAATTGCTTTTTGATTTCAGCTTTCACTTTATCCAAATCACTGCAAGTCAAGATTGGAATCAGCCGGTTGATTTCATCAACGCTCCTATCCCACCACTTGAATTTAAGCAGCAATTCAATCAGTTCATCGTCAAAGCGCTTTTGAATCGCTCTTGCGGGGTTTCCAACGACCTTCGTATATGGTGTAACATCACTGCCCACTACGCTGTTTGCACCAATGATCGCTCCGTTTCCAATGTGAACGCCGGGAAGGATTACCGCATTTTGCCCGATCCAAACATCATTTTCGATAACAGTATCTCCTTTTAATGGCAGATCCGTCTTTGCAGGCGGCGACATTTCCCATCCCTCCAAGGTATAGAACGGGAATGTAGAGACGGCGTTCATCTGATGGTTTGCACCGTTCATCACAAACTCAACTCCGGCGGCGATTTGACAGAACTTTCCGATGATGAGTTTGTCATCATTCCACTCGTATAAGTGTGAAACATGACTTTCAAAATCCGAATCGGCAATATAAGTAAAGTCCCCGACAATAATATTCGGATTTGTAATCGTCGGCTTCACATATATTTCTTTGTCATACCCTGCAATTGGATGGATTGTATTGGGGTTTGGGTGTTTTCCGTCTTTCATCTTAACTACCTCTTCAAACACCGATTTGTTGACATCTTATCACATCGGTATCTAAAATACAAACCTATCTTCATTTCCGATCCAGATCCCGAGAATATCGACCTGAGGTTGGAATTGCTCAGCGCTGAATTCTACCTTCAGCATCTCAAGGACTTCCGCGAATTCATTCAAACCATCCATTCTCAGCGGGATGTCTTGGTCAATGCTCAGAAGAAAGTGGAGTTGGAGGTGGAAGATATTGAGCACGCTGCGGAATTTTATAATCTGGATGCCTCTCACGGCTATCAGCTCTATAAGATGCTGCACGATGCCAGAGTGCGTCGCCGTAAGTGCAAGAATGCAATCGCTTGGATCGATTTCATCTTAGAGCAGCGCCCTGAGCGGTTTGTGGAGAACGATCCATCAGCTCGCATTGTGGGCACTCGCTCTCGCGATTATGCGCCTCGCGCGCTTCCTGCGCTGTTCGAATGGGAAAATGAAGGGCAGACACCTACGGCAAACCTTTGACCATAATTGTGCCTTTCATACGATTAAACTAGCAGTTCAATGACAACTGCTACAGAGACAGATATCATAGGATCAACGAAAAGAGACGAGGAGTGAATACAATGAACCTTAAAGAAGCGTTCCGCTTTCAGAATAAGCTGCAGTCCATGATGACCGATGCGCAGAGCATCCTCGGCAACAACGGCAATATCACCAAGGTGCAGAACACCTATCTCCGCCACAAGGTCATGGCAGAGGCGGAGGATGAGGTCACGATGGAGGCCCCTTCCACCGAGTATAGCGAGAATATCACTGAGATGGCAGAATTCCTGCTGTTCCTCCTGGACGAGCGGGAAAAGTTGAGCGCCGCAATCCATCAGGCGAAGGTATCTCTTCCTCTTGGCGCTGGCCTGGATGGTGAAGTGAGCCTCAATGGGAAGCGCCAGGAGATCGCCACTCTGCTCCGTCACATGGCCGGCCTGCGCAATGGCGAGGTTTTGATCTCTAACGGGGGAGTCGGCTATCGGTTCAACAACGAGGGAAATCAGGTCTCCTACCGCTGCGATGTCAAGCGTGTGACCACCATCAATTTCGATCGCAATAAGATCCGGAAGATGTGCGCTACTCTGAGCAAGAAGTCCGATGAGACCTCTGCCGCTCTGGATGCTGCGTTAGTTAACACCCCGGTGGAGTATGAAGCTCCGTTCGATGTGAACGAGACTTTCGCGGAGGCTTTTGAAGCGCATATGTCCGCATTGAGCTGACCAAGCCCTTGCGACTTTGCTCCGACTATCACGGATGCGGCAGAAGAAGAGAACGTGGCGACCGGTTCAGTTGCAGACGAACTATAGTGCTGCAAATTAAAAAATCCGCTCGGTTGATTCTGAGCTCCAAAAGAAGACATGATCCGTTTCATTAACGGATGCTACGAACCGTCTTCCTATCCATCAGCGCCCAACGCTGTTTCACCATATCGTGAATACGCTAACGCCGAATCTCGACCTTGCCACCTCACATCTCCCTATTCTGTTGGATATAGATAGATTTCCTATCTTGATATTGCTGGCCTTTGAGCCGTTCATACGTTGAGGCATGCTACCCTCGCTCCTCAGGGAGCCAGCGAGCGCATGGCCTTGGCAAAAATGGTCTAAGCGATCTTGGCTCTCTGCCGTATCCGTGATAGTCGGAGCAGTTCTCCCATAAATAGAGGCGAGCAGCAGGCTTCGGCCTGCTGCTCACAAATCATCAGATTCAATTTTGATGTCCGAGATACCAGGATGTCTTCCATCGGTACTTCAAACAACGCGCCGAGAGCATACAGATTATCTACGGAAGGCAGGCTCTTTCCTTGCTGCCATTTGTAGATCGCTTGCGGCTCCTCGAAGCCAAAGTATGCCTGCAGGTCGCGGACGCTCATCCCACGCTCCGTGCGCAGGCGGATGATGTTCTTTCCGGTCGCAATCGGATCAATGACCGGAAACTGCTTCGTGTTCATGGCAATCGCCTCCATCTAAAGAGTTTTCCCCAAAGGGAGTATTCTAGAATACTGGAAGAGGCCTCAAAAAGCAAGAGCAAACGCAATTTTGTAAAGAAACTGTCACATAAGGAGGCCCGATTGTGAGTCGAGAATACAATGAATCCTGCTGCTGGACGATTGAAAAGTTCTCATTCTTCCACAACTACTTCGCAATTATCGATACAGCGGATTACCTTGCAGACCAGCTTTTTATCAAGCATCAGGTCAGAGTTTGGTTCGGTCCTGAGTTCGTTTGCCCGGATGCTCCCTATCGTGTCATCATGTGCAAGTGCCGGAAGCGTGATGTCGATGCTTTCCTGGCAGCGATCTGTGAATTGCCCAACAAGATGCTCCTGTGCGGGCATCCTGACTATTTAACATTCTGTGCGGATCTCAAAAAGAAAGTCCAAACCGGTCGAGACAATGGAGGTGTTCTTACCAATGAAACAGATGATACCACTCAAAAAGCAGAGCAAGAAAGCGCAAAAGAAGCAACATACGAAGCAGCGCGGTAGCTGGTATGGTATTTGTCCCATCACAAGAACTGTGCCAAACGGTAAAGCCTATGACCGAAATCGAGTTAAACGAGAAGATCGAGAATTTACTGACTGAGTCAGCTCCCGTGCAGTCATCCAGGCGAACTGGCTCTGCGTATCGAAGAGAAATGCGCATCCGCAAGAATGACGCGCTCATGCGCATTGTCGCAAGAAGGTATGTGCCTCATGCCGGCTATATCGATTACGGCTTTGATGGTGACACTTTGCTCCATTCGGGAAAGTACATCAAGTATCCCAAGAACAGTAATTGCCAGCGGTGGATGAAACGGGAGACCAGCCGAAAGTTTCGGAACTGTCAGGATCTGCCCCGAAAGGGGAATTACTATCGGCGCCTTTTTGACTACTGGTGGACATTGTATTAACTAGAGAGAGGATTCCTGCAGCGCAATGTGCGGGAACCCTCTCGTTTCTTAGTCTATATCTCTTTCAGGCGCCTGTAGAAAGTTGATCTCGAACTGATACCGGCGCGATGCATGGCTTCTTCTTCCGTTACTCTATGGTTGCGGAAATCCTCAGCGATTTGGCGGAACAGATTTGGATCGACCACAATCCTCTTCCGACCAGCGTATTTTCCGCTGTTCTTTGCCAGTGCGACGCCTTCTTGGTGACGCTGCTTATTCTGCTTTGCTTCCATTGATTCCTGAACCATGAGCAGGTTTAGCAGCAGACTACATTCCTCTTCAGAGAGCTGACGCGATTCTGTTTCATCCCAGATATGAGCGCCACTCCTCAAAATCTGAAGGAGGATCTTTCTGAGCTGGTAACTGGTCTTCGCGATGCTTTGGAATCCCTGAATCGTAACAAGGTCGGTTGGCTGGAGATCGGACGGCAGGCTGTTGATCGATTCAAATGTGATAGTCCGAGCAGCTTCTGCCCGCTCAACGATTAGGTTATCGGTACCGCAGCGCATATCCGTCCGGAGCAGCCATTCAAAGCGATCATAGTAGTCCAGATCAACTGCTTCAAGGAGTTCCCAGAGATCTTCTCGACTTTCGCTGGGGGTACGCTCAGAAATGAAGTACGGCGTCATATTGACGCGATAGTATCGCTCAAGCCGCATGGACATGTCAAGTCCGGGAATACCCTGGAAAATGGAGAACGGCAGGGTATCGATTACACTCCATTCAGGAGTAAAGACATACTGGAAGTTCTGATCATCAAAGCGCTCAAGATCAACTCGCCCCACAGCATACTTATTGCCGTTGCGGTCCACGGCATAGATTATGCCGCTGCTGCGGTAATAGGGCTTTCCCTGCAGGGGAAGCGTATATTCGTTTAAGCTTTGGTAATCATGCGTAACAGGCCTCATGAGCCACTCCTTTCCATGTCACAACTGGCGATATGCGTACATAAGGATCTTTTCATACCGTTGCTGCAGCATGACTTTATAGAAACGCTTACGCACCTCTGAGATCCCTTCCACTTCGTCAATAAGAGTATTGATTTGATTAAAATCGATGCGAGGAACAATTCGCTTTAGGGCATCATTGCAAGCTTCGAATTGCAAGCTGCTGATCACTTCAAAATAGGAACTCTTGCGATTTTTCACCTTGATGTGGGAGGTTGGGAACTTATAGATCCGTTGGTCAATTTCTTCCTCGGAGGAGAGTACGGCCTCCAGCTTTTCGTCCGTATTCAGCTTTGGGTAGAGGCTTGAGCCATTGTCATATACTGGGGCGATCCGGTATTGGTTATTTCGCTTAATGAAGCCCCAGTTCCCGCCATGCCGGTCAAAATTGCCGATCAAAGCATCCACGATGAACGTATCCCAGAAACGGTCGATTGTCTCCTCAACATTTGTTGACTTCATATTCTCCTGCAGCATTGCGGTCATATCTTCATAAGTGTACTGATAGAGCTCTTTGTCCCTTTCCAGCGAGCTTTCGCCGACACCGTTGAAGGCAACAAGATCATCTTCGGGCTCTAAGAAATTCTTCATAACGACTACATTTTTTCCATCATAAGTGCCAAGGAAGGTTTCCTGTACGGGAATGCCAAGTAGTTGAAAAATATGGCTTCCCAAATACTCAGAAACATAATTGAAGATCAAGCCCACTTCGGAGTTCTTCTGAAACTTGACGATATAACGAAACCCGTCAATGATGATTTCAAACTTCTTTTCTGCCCCAGAGAATAACACGGGTGTCTTTTCGTACTTGCTGTAATCTCTCATGATAGACCTCCGATTTTGATCTTCACCATTATTATATCCGCAACGAGCGGGAGTGTCAATAGAACTAATATATATTTTGATACATATGTAAACTGACGAGTATGCATCAAATGAAAAAGCCGCACCATTTACATGGTGCGGCCAGTCTGTCGAAAAAGTCCAGCAACGGCTGGGCTTTTTCGCATGTGGATGGTAGAATAAATATGGGTGATGAAAGATGCTGGAACGCGGAAAACTGGATCGTGGAGTCATAGAGATTGTCGATACAGAGAGCTTGGTTCCCAAGGGGCATCTGTTGCGAAAAATAGATGAAGCGGTAGATTTTAACCGGCTCTATGAAATGGTGGAACCATTGTACAGCGAGGATAACGGACGGCCCAGTGTAGACCCAGTGGTACTGTTCAAGATGGTTCTGATCCAGCATCTGTACGGCCTGCCATCTCCGCGGCGGACGGCGGACGAAGTCAGCGCAAATATCTGTTACCGCTGGTTTCTGGGCTATACACTCCAAGAAGAAACACCGCATTTCTCCACAGTGAGTTATAATTTCCGACACCGCTTTACAGCAGAAACGGTGGACCAAGTCTTTGCCTGGATTTTGGAGGAAGTTGGGCAAGCAGGATACCTGCTTCCCAAAGCGGTATTCATTGATGGGACCCATATCAAAGCGAGTGCCAACACAAACCGGGACGGCTACAGGGAATACAAAAGCGATCCCAAGATTTGCACAAATTGTCACTGCAGAGAGCTTTGCACTCATTCCAAGGATTGCGTAAAAACCGTACAGGGGCTTGGCCCAGGTGACGAACTGGGTGAAGCTTAAGTTTGTTGCCATGAACTTGAAAAAATTGGCTACATGGAAATGGAGAGACCTGTTGTCCTCGTTTCGCTTTGCTGTTTTTTCGCTCATATATGTTCAGATCCAGTCTGCTCCTGAGTACAGACCGGGTTCCTCGACAGACTGAGCGCAGCCGCAGAGAACATCTGCGGCTGCGCTTCGATCCATTTTCAAAGCTTCGGCATCAGTCAACGCCATATTGTTG
>PPYF01188496.1_pt1 | contig 12878 bp, 11 predicted proteins | sample 1559871 | NCBI WGS metagenome assembly PPYF01 (sample SAMN08240021, study PRJNA423297) | Human gut metagenome, whole genome shotgun sequencing project. | reverse complement strand
AAGACGAAGCGAAACGCCACGACAACGAGCAGGTGTAATTCGTGTTTGATATTGGTTTCAGTGAACTGCTGCTGGTGTTTATTATTGGCCTTGTTGTGCTGGGGCCAAAACGCTTACCGGTAGCAGTGAAGACGGTTGTTGGCTGGATCCGCGCGCTGCGCTCTCTGGCAACAACCGTACAAAACGAGCTGACGCAGGAGCTTAAACTCCAGGAATTTCAGGACAGCCTGAAAAAAGTGGAGAAAGCGAGTCTGGATAACCTGACGCCAGAACTGAAGGCCTCCATGGACGAGCTGCGTGAAGCTGCAGAGTCGATGAAGCGTTCTTATACGGCGAACGACCCTGAAAAGGCGAGCGACGAGGCCAATACCATCCATAACCCGGTGGTGAAGGATAAGGACGCTGTGAAGCCGGAAGTTGCTGAGCCGCACGTTGACGAGCCTAAAGCATCGTCGGCGGAGGCACCTGCGCCTGACGCCGAGGCAGTAAAGCCTGTAGAGAAAGAGAAAGTCCCTGCGGCCGCTGTTCCTGATTCATCCCCCGCATCGAGTGATAAACCGTAAACATGAGCGTAGAAGATACTCAACCGCTGATCGCTCATTTGATTGAGCTACGCAAGCGCCTGCTCAACTGCATCATTGCGGTCATCGTGATTTTCCTGGCGTTGGTCTACTTCGCCAATGATATCTATCAGATGGTCTCCGCCCCTCTGATTAAGCAGATGCCGGCTGGCGCGACGATGATTGCCACCGACGTGGCGTCGCCGTTCTTTACGCCTATCAAGCTGACCTTTATGGTCTCGCTGATTCTGTCCGCCCCGGTCATCCTGTATCAGGTTTGGGCATTTGTGGCGCCTGCGCTGTACAAGCATGAACGTCGATTGGTCGTGCCGCTGCTGGTTTCCAGTACTCTACTGTTCTACATCGGCATGGCGTTCGCCTACTTTGTGGTGTTCCCGCTGGCATTTGGCTTCCTGACGCATACCGCGCCTGAAGGGGTGCTGGTCTCGACCGATATTAAGAGCTACCTCGATTTTGTCATGTCGCTGTTTATTGCGTTTGGCGTGTCGTTCGAGGTGCCGGTGGCGATTGTGCTGCTCTGCTGGGTGGGTGTTACCACGCCGGACGATCTGCGGAAAAAACGCCCGTACGTGCTGGTTGGCGCCTTCGTTGTTGGCATGCTGCTAACGCCGCCGGATGTGTTCTCGCAAACGCTGCTGGCGATTCCGATGTACTGTTTGTTCGAAGTGGGGGTTTTCTTCTCTCGCTTCTACGCTGGGAAGCGGCTAACGCGTGATGAAGACGCGGAAGAAGAACAAGCTAAAGAATAATCACCAACCGCCCGCCAGGGCGGTTGTCATATGGGAGTGATGATGTTTGACATTGGGGTCAATCTGACCAGCTCACAGTTTGCTCGCGATCGCGATGAAGTGGTCGCACGAGCACGCACCGCCGGTGTACACGGCATGCTGCTAACGGGCACAAACCTTCACGAAAGCGAAGAAGCGCAGCGGCTGGCTGAACGCTTTGAATGCTGCTGGTCTACCGCTGGCGTGCATCCGCATGATGCCAGCAGCTGGTCTGCGGAAGTCGCTGAAGCCATCTACACGCTGGTCAATAAGCCGGAAGTGGTGGCGGTGGGCGAGTGTGGTCTCGATTTTAATCGCAACTTCTCTACGCCAACCGAGCAGGAAGTGGCGTTTACCGCGCAGCTGGCAATGGCCGCTGAACTCGGCATGCCGGTGTTTCTACACTGCCGCGACGCGCACGACCGTTTTCTCACCCTGCTGGAACCGTGGCTCGACCATCTACCTGGCGCGGTGCTGCACTGCTTTACCGGAACGCGGCATGAAGCGCAGGCGTGCCTGGATCGCGGGCTGTCGATTGGCATTACCGGCTGGGTATGCGATGAGCGTCGTGGACTCGAACTTCGCGAACTGCTGCCGATGATTCCGGCGGACAGGTTACTGCTGGAAACGGATGCACCGTACCTGCTGCCGCGCGATATGATGCCAAAGCCAGCCTCACGGCGTAATGAACCTGCCTACGTGACGCATATTCTGGAGCGGGTTGCGAATTGGCGCGGTGAAGAGGCGCAATGGCTGGAAGCCGTCACGGACAATAACGCCAGACGGCTGTTTAATATCCACTTTTAAGTCAGGCTTTGCGGAAATCGGTGTTTTTAACGCTCTGCTTAATCTGTTTATTCAGCAGGTTGAGCAGTAGCATTGAACGTGCTTCACCGTCCGGCTCGGCAAAGATTGCCTGCAGCCCTTCGAACGCACCTTCGGTGATCACCACGCTGTCGCCAGGGTACGGCGTTTCCGGGTCGGTAATATCGTCAGGTTTATAAATGGAAAGCTGATGGATAACCGAAGACGGCACCGTTGCCGGGCTCATACCAAAACGGACAAAATGGCTGACGCCGCGGGTAGCGTTGATGGTGGTGGTGTGAATGACCTCAGGGTCAAATTCCACGAACAGATAGTTCGGGAACAGCGGCTCACTGACTGACGTGCGTTTCCCTCGCACCATTTTCTCCAGGGTGATCATTGGCGTCAGGCAGTTGACCGCCTGTCGTTCCAGATGTTCCTGGGCACGCTGAAGTTGCCCGCGTTTGCAGTATAGTAAGTACCAGGCTTGCATAATGACTCATTTCCGCTGTTTAGCGCGAAAGCATAACAAAAGTACGGCTAAATCGCGATGTTGATTATTACTGCCTTGATTTACTTTAATTTAACAAAAATACAGCATCACAGGACCATTCGCCGTATACTAAGGCGCTTACCAGGAGGCCAAGAATTACCCCATGAAATACCATGACCTACGCGACTTTCTGACATTGCTCGAACAGCAGGGCGAGCTAAAACGTATTAGCCTCCCGGTTGATCCCCATCTGGAAATTACCGAAATTGCCGATCGCACGCTGCGTGCCGGTGGTCCAGCGCTGCTGTTTGAAAATCCAAAGGGTTACGACATGCCAGTGCTGTGCAACCTGTTCGGCACGCCTAGGCGCGTCGCGATGGGGATGGGGCAGGAAGATGTCAGCGCATTGCGCGAAGTGGGTAAGCTCTTAGCCTTTCTGAAAGAACCGGAGCCGCCGAAAGGCTTCCGCGACCTGTTCGACAAGCTGCCGCAGTTTAAGCAGGTGTTGAACATGCCAACCAAACGCCTGCGCGGTGCCCCTTGCCAGCAAAAGATTATCGCCGGTGATGACGTCGATTTATCCCGCATCCCGGTGATGACCTGCTGGCCAGAAGATGCCGCGCCGCTGATTACCTGGGGTCTGACGGTGACCCGTGGCCCGCATAAAGAGCGGCAGAACCTGGGTATCTATCGCCAGCAGGTGATTGGCAAAAACAAACTGATTATGCGCTGGCTGTCGCATCGCGGCGGCGCGCTGGACTTCCAGGAGTGGTGTGCGGCGCATCCGGGCGAACGCTTCCCGGTATCCGTTGCGCTTGGCGCTGACCCGGCGACCATTCTGGGCGCGGTAACGCCGGTGCCGGATACGCTCTCTGAGTATGCTTTTGCGGGCCTGCTGCGCGGTACTAAAACGGAAGTGGTGAAGTGTATTTCTAACGATCTGGAAGTGCCCGCCAGCGCGGAAATCGTGCTGGAAGGGTATATCGAGATTGGCGAGATGGCACCGGAAGGCCCGTATGGCGACCATACCGGTTATTACAACGAAGTGGATAGCTTCCCTGTCTTCACCGTCACGCATATTACCCAGCGTGAAGATGCTATCTACCACTCCACGTATACCGGTCGTCCGCCGGATGAACCCGCGGTGCTGGGCGTGGCGCTGAATGAAGTCTTCGTGCCAATCCTGCAAAAACAGTTCCCGGAGATTGTTGATTTCTACCTGCCGCCGGAAGGGTGTTCCTATCGCCTTGCCGTGGTGACGATGAAAAAACAGTATGCGGGGCATGCAAAACGCGTAATGATGGGTGTATGGTCGTTTTTACGCCAATTTATGTACACAAAATTCGTGATTGTCTGCGATGATGACGTCAACGCACGCGACTGGAACGATGTGATATGGGCGATTACCACCCGAATGGATCCCGCTCGGGATACGGTTCTGGTCGAGAACACGCCGATTGATTATCTGGATTTCGCCTCGCCGGTTTCCGGCCTGGGGTCGAAAATGGGCCTGGATGCCACCAATAAATGGCCTGGGGAAACCCAGCGCGAATGGGGCCGTCCTATTAAGAAAGATCCCGCCGTTACGGCGCGTATCGATGAAATCTGGGACGAGCTGGCCATTTTCTCCGACGATAAATGATAATGATCTCCTTTGAGACCTTCACGCCGCAGACAACGCATCCGCAGCGTGAAGTGTGATGAGGAAAAGACCCGACAGAGGGAGCGCATGACAACCTTAAGCTGTAAAGTGACCTCGGTGGACGCCATTACCGATACGGTATATCGCGTTCGTTTAGTACCCGAAGCTGACTTCTCATTTCGTGCCGGGCAGTACCTGATGGTCGTAATGGATGAACGTGACAAGCGCCCGTTCTCTATGGCTTCTACGCCGGATGAAAAGGCGTTTATTGAGCTGCATATCGGCGCGTCAGAGCTGAACCTGTACGCCATGGCGGTAATGGACCGCATCCTCAAAGAACGTGAAGTGGTTGTCGATATCCCACACGGGGAAGCCTGGCTGCGTGAAGAAGACGATCGTCCGTTAGTGCTGATTGCTGGCGGCACCGGCTTCTCTTATGTGCGTTCAATTCTGCTGACCGCGTTGACGCAAAACCCGAACCGCGAAGTGGCGATTTACTGGGGTGGCCGTGAAGAGAAGCATCTGTACGATCTCTCTGAGCTGGAAGCACTGTCGGTAAATCATCCGAACCTGCGCGTGGTGCCGGTAGTTGAGCAGCCGGAAGAAGAGTGGCGCGGACGTTCTGGTACCGTACTGACGGCGGTGCTGCAAGATTACGGCACGCTGGCGGATCACGATATTTATATCGCTGGTCGTTTTGAAATGGCGAAGATTGCCCGTGACCTGTTCTGCAACGAACGTCAGGCGCGTGAAGATCGCCTGTTCGGCGATGCGTTTGCCTTTATCTGATAAGCAATAAAAAACCCGCCCCTGACAGGCGGGAAGAACGGCAACTAAACTTTGTTGTGTTGTCGACAGGTGCGACGCTTGCGTCGCCATCCGGCGTGTTTGTCGGGGCGCTATTCTTGCCCGGCAAACCATAACGGTATACTGCGCGCCCCGACTAACGGGGCGCGTTTTTTATACGCGCTCGATAACCGTCGCGATGCCCTGACCTAAGCCGATGCACATGGTTGCCAGACCAAACTGGACATCCTTGCGCTCCATCAGGTTCAGCAGGGTGGTGCTAATACGCGTACCGGAACATCCGAGCGGGTGGCCCAGCGCGATCGCGCCGCCGTTAAGGTTTATCTTCTGGTCAATCTGCTCCATCAGCCCCAGATCCTTAATGCATGGCAGGATCTGCGCGGCAAACGCTTCGTTCATCTCAAACAGATCGATATCGTTCACGCTCAGGCCGGCTTTCTTCAGCGCCAGCTTCGAGGCCGGAACCGGGCCGTAACCCATAATGGATGGGTCGCAGCCGACCACCGCCATCGAACGGATACGCGCGCGCGGCGTTAAGCCCAGCTCGCGAGCGCGGCTTTCGCTCATCACCAGCATGGCGGAAGCGCCGTCGGAAAGTGCAGAAGAGGTGCCTGCCGTTACCGTTCCCGTCACCGGGTCGAAGGCCGGTTTCAGCGTTGAAAGCGCTTCAACGGTGGTCTCCGGACGAATGACCTCATCATAGTTAAACTGCTTCAGTACGCCGTCTGCATCATGGCCGCCGGTCGGAATGATTTCATTCTTAAAGGCACCCGATTGTGTTGCAGCCCAGGCGCGAGCGTGGGAACGAGCGGCAAACGCGTCCTGCATTTCACGGCTGATACCGTGCATACGGGAGAGCATTTCAGCCGTGAGTCCCATCATGCCTGCGGCTTTCGCCACGTTACGGCTCATGCCCGGGTGGAAATCGACGCCGTGGCTCATTGGCACGTGGCCCATATGCTCTACGCCGCCAACCAGACAGACCTGTGCGTCGCCGGTCATGATCATGCGGGCCGCATCGTGCAGCGCCTGCATGGAAGAACCACACAGACGGTTCACGGTCACTGCCGGTACTGAATGCGGGATTTCCGCCAGCAGCGACGCGTTACGGGCGATGTTAAAGCCTTGCTCCAGCGTCTGCTGCACGCAGCCCCAGTAGATGTCGTCGGTGGCGGCCGCTTCCAGCGCGGGGTTACGCGCCAGCAGGCTGCGCATCAGGTGCGCGGAGAGATCCTCGGCGCGCACGTTACGGAACGCACCGCCTTTGGAACGGCCCATCGGGGTACGAATTGCATCAACAATAACAACCTGTTCCATCGTGACTCCTTAAGCCGTTTTCAGCTCACCAGCCGGACTGGCTGGCTCAACTGGAGGATAATACGCTTCGTTATGGCGCGCTTTGTCGCGCAGGCCGGCCGGGACTTCATACAACGGACCGAGGTGCTGATATTGCTGCGCCATATCAAGGTACTTCGCGCTGCCGAGCGTATCCAGCCAGCGGAACGCGCCGCCGTGGAATGGAGGGAAGCCCAGGCCGTAGACCAGCGCCATGTCGGCTTCTGCCGGGCTGGCGATAATGCCTTCTTCCAGGCAACGCACCACTTCGTTGACCATTGGGATCATCATGCGGGCAATGATCTCGTCGTCGCTGAAGTCGCGCTTCGGCTGGCTAACGTCTGCCAGCAGGCTATCCACTGCGGCATCTTCTTCTTTCTTCGGTTTGCCTTTGCTGTCTTCTTTATAGCGCCAGAAGCCCAGGCCGTTTTTCTGGCCGTAGCGGCTGGCGTCGAACAACGCATCGATAGCGTCGCGATAATCTTTTTGCATACGCTGAGGGAAACCGGCCGCCATCACCGCCTGCGCGTGGTGCGCGGTATCAATCCCGACCACGTCGAGCAGGTAGGCTGGGCCCATCGGCCAACCGAACTGTTTCTCCATGACCTTATCCACCTTGCGGAAGTCCGCGCCGTCGCGCAGCAACTGGCTGAAACCAGCAAAGTACGGGAACAGTACGCGGTTAACGAAGAAGCCAGGGCAGTCGTTGACCACGATAGGTGTTTTGCCCATCTGGCTCGCCCAGGCGACCACTTTCGCAATGGTGCTTTCTGAAGTTTTCTTACCGCGGATGATTTCAACCAGCGGCATACGGTGCACCGGGTTGAAGAAGTGCATACCGCAGAAGTTTTCCGGGCGCTCCAGCGCATCGGCCAGTTCACCGATAGGAATGGTTGAGGTGTTAGAAGCCAGCACGGTATCCGGGCGCACTTTCTGCTCGGTTTCTGCCAGTACCGCTTTTTTCACTTTCGGGTTTTCCACGACGGCTTCAACGACCACATCAACGCGGTCGAAACCGGCATACTCCAGCGTCGGCTGAATAGTTGAAATCACGCTTGCCAGCTTCAGACCGTTGATTTTGCCGCGTTCAAGCTGCTTGTTGAGCAGTTTGCTGGCTTCGGTCATGCCGAGGGTCAGCGATTTTTCATTAATATCCTTCATGATAACCGGCACGCCTTTCCAGGCGGACTGGTAAGCGATCCCACCGCCCATGATGCCCGCACCCAGTACGGCGGCATGTTTTGGTGGTTCGATGTGTTTGGTCAGTTTCTTCGCCTGACCTTTTACGTATTGATCGTTGAGGAAAATACCGACCAGCGCACGGGCTTCATTAGAGTGGGCGAGTGGAACAAAACTTTTGTTTTCCAGATTGAGCGCTTCTTCGCGGCCAAAGCGCGCGGCGGCTTCAATCGTTTTCACCGCCGTGATTGGCGCGGGGTAGTGTTTACCCGCCGTCTGCATCACCATCGCTTTAGCAATAGAGAAACTCATGGTGGCTTCAATCTTGCTGAGCTTCAGCGGCTCAAGTTTCGGCTGACGCTTGGCTTTCCAGTCGAGGTCGCCGTTAATCGCCTGACGCAGTACCGCCAGCGCGCCATCGATTAGTTTTTCCTGCTTCACGACGCCGTCGACCAGGCCAATCTTCAGCGCTTGATCGGCACCGACATCTTTACCGGCGGCGATGATTTCCAGCGCACTATCGGCACCCAGCAGACGCGGCATACGCACAGAGCCGCCAAACCCCGGCATGATGCCCAGCTTGGTTTCCGGCAGACCGATACGCAGATCTGGCGTTGCCAGACGGTAGTCGGTGGCCAGCACGCATTCGCAGCCGCCGCCTAGCGCATAGCCGTTGACGGCAGAGATAGTTGGGACCGGCAAATCTTCCAGACGGTTGAAGACGCTGTTGGCGAAGTGCAGCCACTGGCTGAACTGTTCTTCTGGCACCAGGAACAGCGAAAGGAATTCGGTGATATCCGCGCCGACAATAAAGGCCGCCTTTTCAGAGCGTAGCAACAGCCCCTTCAGCTCTTTTTGTTTTTCGAGGACGTCGAGCGCCTGGCCGAGGCTGGCTACGGTTGCGGTATCTAATTTGTTAACTGAGCCTGGGGCATCGAACACCAGTTCGGCAATGCCATCTTCTAGCCAGTTGAGGTACAGGGTGTCGCCTTTGTAGAGCATGTCAGTCTCCTGAATCCAGCAAAGTGATCTGGTCATACCAGATAATCAGGAGTGTGTATTTTGTGTTAAATAAATGCAAATAAGACTTTAAATATTTGCTGGTCGGATCACGTCCGGCGGAAATCACGCAGGGTGGGAGAGGTGTGCTAATATGCGGTGACTAAAGGGTAAAAAAATCAGAAGGGTAAATCATGGAATCTCTGGCCGCACTCTATAAAAATCATATCGTTACCTTACAAGAGCGGGCACGTAACGCACTCGACCGTTTCAAACTCGATGCGCTGCTTATCCACTCTGGCGAGCTGATGAATGTTTTTCTGGATGACCACGCGTACCCGTTCAAGGTCAACCCGCAGTTCAAAGCATGGGTGCCGGTGACTCAGGTGCCAAACTGCTGGCTGCTGGTGGATGGCGTTAATAAACCAAAGCTGTGGTTCTACCTGCCGGTTGATTACTGGCACAACGTCGAACCGCTGCCGACTTCGTTCTGGACAGAAGAGGTTGAAGTTATTGCGCTGCCAAAAGCGGACGGCATTGGCAGCCAGCTGCCCGCTGCACGTGGCAATATCGGCTATATCGGTCCAGTTCCGGAACGTGCGCTAGGCTTGGGCATTGCCGCGAGCAACATCAACCCGAAAGGGGTGATTGACTACCTGCACTATTATCGCGCCTATAAGACTGACTATGAGCTGGCGTGTATGCGTGAAGCGCAGAAGATGGCGGTCAACGGCCACCGTGCGGCAGAGGAAGCCTTCCGTTCCGGCATGAGCGAGTTTGATATCAACCAGGCCTATCTGACGGCTACCGGTCATCGCGACACCGATGTGCCTTATGGCAACATCGTGGCGCTGAACGAGCATGCGTCGGTGCTGCACTACACCAAGCTGGATCACCGCGCACCGGCTGAAATCCGCAGCTTCCTGCTGGATGCTGGGGCGGAATATAACGGCTATGCTGCTGACCTTACCCGTACCTGGGCGGCACACAGCGACAATGAATTTGCTCAGTTGATTAAAGATGTGAACACTGAACAGCTGGCGCTGATTGCCACCATGAAGGCGGGCACCAGCTACGTGGATTACCACATCCAGTTCCATCAGCGTATCGCCAAACTGCTGCGTAAGCATCAGATAGTCACCGATATGAGCGAAGAAGCGATGGTCGAAAATGACCTGACTGGACCGTTTATGCCGCATGGTATTGGTCACCCGCTGGGCCTGCAGGTGCATGACGTCGCTGGCTTTATGCAGGATGACACCGGTACGCATCTGGCAGCACCGTCTAAGTATCCATACCTGCGCTGCACCCGCGTGCTGCAACCCGGCATGGTGCTGACCATCGAACCGGGCATCTACTTTATTGAGTCTCTGCTCGCGCCGTGGCGTGAAGGTCAGTTCAGCAAGCACTTCAACTGGCAGAAAATTGAAGCGCTGAAGCCGTTTGGCGGCATTCGTATTGAAGATAACGTGGTTATTCACGAGAACAATATCGAAAATATGACGCGTGATCTGAAACTGGCGTAATGGAAAGCTGGCGAATACCGGCCGAGCCGGTCACCTTCGTTGAAGAGATAAAGAAGAGTCGTTTCATCACCCTGTTGGCGCACACTGACGGGGTGATGGCGGCGAAAGCGTTCGTTGAGTCTGTACGTGCCGAACATCCAGATGCCCGCCACCACTGCGTGGCGTGGGTGGCGGGTAGACCGGATGATTCACAACAGCTTGGCTTCTCTGATGATGGTGAACCGGCGGGAACTGCCGGTAAACCGATGCTCGCTCAACTGATGGGCAGCGGCGTCGGTGAAATCACCGCCGTAGTGGTTCGCTACTACGGTGGTATCTTGTTAGGTACCGGTGGGTTGGTAAAAGCCTACGGCGGTGGCGTGCAGCAGGCGCTCAATCTGCTGACAACGCAGATCAAAACGCCGTTAACCGAATATACTCTGCTATGTGAATACGGACAGCTTGCGGGCATTGAGTCGCTGGTTGGGCAGTATGCCGGGCAGATTGTTGCCAGTGATTATCAAGCGTCGGTACAGCTCCGTATCGCGCTGCCGCAGGCAAAAGTGCATGATTTTTCCGCAAGACTGGCGGATTTTAGTCGTGGTTCATTGCAATTGTTGGCGATTGACGAATAATCCCCCTCCTGACTTTTTTGATTATCAAAGGACGCGCCGGAAATGCATTTTCGTGCCATTACTCGAATTGTTGGACTTCTGGTCATCTTATTCTCGGGGACAATGATCCTCCCGGGATTGGTGGCTCTGATTTACCGCGATGGCGCCGGGCGCGCATTTACTCAAACCTTTTTTGTCGCGCTGGTGATTGGTTCGCTGCTGTGGTGGCCGAACCGTCGGGAGAAGGGCGAACTGAAATCGCGCGAAGGCTTCCTGATTGTTGTTCTGTTCTGGACGGTGCTGGGCAGCGTGGGTGCGCTACCGTTTATCTTCTCTGAACAGCCGAACCTGACGGTCACCGATGCGTTCTTTGAATCGTTCTCCGGTTTAACAACCACCGGGGCGACCACGCTGGTAGGGCTGGACTCGCTGCCCCACGCCATCCTTTTCTATCGACAAATGCTGCAGTGGTTTGGCGGGATGGGGATCATTGTGCTGGCGGTGGCAATCCTGCCTATTCTTGGCGTGGGTGGGATGCAGCTATATAGAGCGGAAATGCCGGGGCCGCTGAAGGACAACAAGATGCGCCCGCGAATTGCCGAAACGGCGAAAACGCTGTGGCTCATTTACGTACTATTAACTGTGGCCTGTGCGCTGGCGCTGTGGTTTGCCGGGATGCCCGCGTTTGATGCGATTGGCCACAGCTTTGCGACTATTGCCATCGGCGGCTTCTCCACGCATGACGCCAGCGTTGGCTTCTTTAATAGTCCCACCATCAATACCATTATTGCTATCTTCCTGCTGATCTCCGGCTGTAACTACGGCCTGCACTTCTCTTTATTAAGTGGACGCAGCCTGAAGGTGTACTGGCGTGACCCGGAATTCCGCATGTTTATCGGGGTACAGCTGACGCTGGTGATTATCTGCACCCTGGTGCTGTGGTTCCATGACATCTATAGCTCGGCGGTGACGACGCTTAACCAGGCGTTCTTCCAGGTGGTCTCGATGGCGACGACCGCGGGCTTTACTACCGACAGCATCGCGCGCTGGCCGCTGTTCCTGCCGGTTCTTCTTTTATGTTCGGCCTTTATCGGTGGCTGTGCAGGTTCAACGGGTGGTGGTTTGAAGGTCATTCGTATCCTGCTGCTGTTCAAACAGGGGAACCGCGAGCTGAAACGCCTGGTTCACCCGAATGCGGTCTACAGCATTAAACTGGGTAACCGTGCGCTGCCGGAACGTATCCTTGAGGCGGTATGGGGATTCTTCTCCGCCTACGCGCTGGTCTTTATTATTAGCATGCTGGCAATCATCGCGACCGGCGTGGATGACTTCTCTGCGTTTGCCTCTGTGGTGGCGACGTTGAACAACCTCGGCCCTGGGCTCGGCGTGGTGGCGGATAACTTTGCCAGCATGAATCCGGTGGCGAAGTGGATCCTGATTGCGAATATGCTGTTTGGTCGTCTTGAAGTCTTTACGCTGCTGGTGCTGTTTACCCCAACATTCTGGCGCGAATAACAGGAGTCAGCGTTGAAAACATTAATGCTCTTTTCTACCCGTGATGGGCAGACGCGCGAAATTGCGGCCTATCTTTGCTCGCAGCTCAGTGAGCTGGGCGTGGATACCGCTATGGTGGACTTGAATCGTACGGAAAGTATTGATTGGCAGCTGTATGACCGGGTGGTGATTGGTGCTTCTATTCGTTACGGGCATTTCCATTCTGCGCTCGATCGTTTTGTTAAGAAGAACACGACGGCGCTGCAGGCGATTCCGAGCGCGTTCTTTGCGGTGAATCTGGTAGCTCGTAAACCAGAGAAGCGTTCTCCGCAGACCAATAGCTATACACGTAAGTTCCTGCTGCGTTCACCATGGCAGCCAGACGCCTGCGCCGTGTTCGCTGGCGCGCTACGTTACCCTCGCTATCGTTGGTTTGACCGCTTCATGATTCGCCTCATTATGAAGATGACCGGTGGGGAAACGGATACCAGTAAAGAAGTGGTGTATACCGACTGGGAGCAGGTGGCCGGATTTGCCAAAGAATTAGCGCAACTTTCGCCCAAATAGGGCGCTAAATCGACGCATTGCCTGGAAAGTGAGCGAACGAAAAGTTTTTTAAGATTTATGCTTGCGGGATCTCAATTACTCCCTATAATGC
>PPYF01000624.1_pt1 | contig 12879 bp, 11 predicted proteins | sample 1559871 | NCBI WGS metagenome assembly PPYF01 (sample SAMN08240021, study PRJNA423297) | Human gut metagenome, whole genome shotgun sequencing project. | reverse complement strand
ATATCTGGCATAACCTTGCTGAAGGGAACTTCTTCCTCAGATAGGTTTTGACTGTCTCCCTCTTGACTAGTAGCCAGAACAGTCTTAGCCTTCTTAGGTACAACTACCTTAGGCACTCCATCACGGTATAACTCCTGATAAAGATGGAGGATATGCCTACTAGATTCCTGTAAGCTCTGGAAATGACGTTCCTGCTCCTCTTTCAACTCCAGAAAAAGTTCATCCTTTATCCACTGATTGGCATAGGAAACAACGATAAAGAAGGCTCCTGTTGCCAATAGAACGACCAACTTAGCATAATTGTTAACCACTTCCACAGGCCAGATACTAGCAAAGTAAGGCATGAATTCATTTAAAAGCCCATATGAAAGAAAGGCAAAGCTAACCCCAATAACAATAGGGGTGAAGTGTATGCGCAAGCGCTCCTTTTCCTCGACCTGCAAATATTCATAACCAATAAAACGGTGAACCAAGAGGTAAATAGGATAGGTAAATACCACACAGAAAAACTCCGTTAGAGATTCTGGAATACGGCTAGTCAAGTCGGCTCCCAAGAGTAAAGGAAAGACGATTAATGACAAGCCCCGTATAATGATATTAGTTGTTCCCCAGGCATAAAAGCTATTAAATACCGGCTCTATCCATGGCAAGTCTGGACGTTTGTAATAACTAAAACAAAATAATATGAGAGGATTAAGTAAAAATTTGAATCCCATAGGAAGAAGGGGAGTCAAAACAACTGACAAAAGACCACCTAATAAAAGTAGCCTCCAAGAAATCTTGACCCTACCAGCTGCATGAAACATCAGATAATTGACAAAGAAAATCAAGAGTGTGTCTATAGATACTAGCCAATGAAAATCTTTAAAAACAGCAAATAGCGATTCAATAATAGAAGTCATTCTTTTCCCCCTCTCCCTTTAATCTGATTTAAGAAACTTCCTCAAAAATCCCCTAGGAAGCCCTTTTTACAACACTACTCATTATATAGCTTTTTGTAAGTTTTCACAATAATTAAATTTCTAATAAAGTCTATAATACCTCTAAGAATCCATTTATTTATATAATATGGACTTACTATTAAATTAAAGTTACAAATGTAACATAAAAAGTTGAGATAATTTTATCTCAACTTTTAGGTTATAACATTACTTTTTTTAAGACTTTCACCCTTGTCAGGTCTAATCAGCTTTATAGTAGAATTGTTTAGCGTCAGATTGTGGTGATGCTGACTGGGTAATCAAAATACGGTCTTTAGTATTATCTGAACCGTCCACAAATCCCTGTACTGTCGGAAGCGTTACTCCCTTAGGAATAAAGACAATCGCTGCTCCGGAAATACCCATTCTTAAACTTGATGTGAGATAGCCATTCTCAAGTTTTCCATTTGTATTTTCAACAACATAATTCTCAGGAGCTGTTAAATTGTCCTTAAAAAAATTCAGACTTAAGCCATTCCCATTCTTCCAAGTCCCTTCGAGGCTTTGGAAGTTATTATCCTTGATAGCATTAACATCCATGCCTGTTTGTTCGGTCTTAGTTTCTGTTTTTGATTCTGTTTTGGCCTCTGATGAGCTTGATGATGACTCTGATGTTTGTGAAGAACTTGAAGATTCTGAGCTTTCAGACGTGCCAGCACTAGAGTAATGCTTGAGCAATTCTTGGTAAGCCTCTTGCATGTCGTCTGGTGCTACCTTATAGGTCTGAACAGCCTTCTTATCGTAATTGCCCTTCCAGTAGTTAGTTACATAATAAACAGTACCATTAGAGCCTAGAACGATTTGGTAAGAATCCTTATCTTGGTCAACCAAATCCTTATAGAGCTTGTTATAGCCATTATAATTGCCACCAGTTTTATCATCAGCTGAAAAGTCCTTAAAGAGGGCTTTTTGTTCAGCGGCATCGTCTTCATACATAGCATGTTTCTTATCCTTCAAGGTATAAAGACGGAAAGATGATGTTGGGCTATAGTCTGCGGTCTTACCACTATTGTCATTAATCCCTAAAGCAAAGGAATCAACCGTGTTTTTATAGTCCTTGAAATCATAGTTTGAGACTTCCTTACCATTGATGATACCACTCGGAACACCAGTAATATGTTCATAGCCATCCGCATTGATGAGATTAGCAAGGATGGTAATCGTTTGGCTGCTATCTTTTTCCTTAGGTGCCTTAAATGAAAGGAAGGTTGGACTACCATCATTGACCTTGGTAATACTGTCAAAGCTACTTTGAACTAAAACAGCATCCTTGGCATAATCAGACTGATAGAGCCATTTCCCAAAAGCTTCCGTGATAGACTTAATGTCCTCAGTCGAATAGTCTGCAATATAAGTGGTTTCCTTATCACCATTGACATCGGTCTTAGTCTTGATATCTGCATTTGGCTTATTTGGATCGTTAGAAGACGACTCTGAGCTTGCGTCGCTACCAGAGGATGAACTACTTGATTCCAAAATATCCTTAATAATGCTTTTAACTTGGCTACTTGAAGAACTAGATGAAGCCTCGCTAGACTCAACGACTTCAGAACCTCCCTCAACCTGAGTATAGGTGTTTGAGTCAGTCATTTCAACCTTTGCATCTCCTCCAGGCACCATACTTGGTGTGATACGGATAGTACCGTCTGAGTTGCCGTTAGTTCCAGCCAACTTAAAGCTCAAAGAACGGTCTTCGCCGGCTTGGGCATTAGCCTGATAAGTATCACCTGTCTCCGTATTTTTGACTTCGTATTTGTCTCCCTTGATTTTACGAACTTCAAAACGCACCTTGTTCCCGGTATTCTTATCGACAACGGTTGTGGCATAAACTCTTGAAGACGATGTGAAAGCCGTGCTCTGAGTATATTTTCCAAGTACCATGAAGACCAAAAAGACAATCAAGGCCAAACCGATAAACTTTTTATGTTTAAACTGTTTCATGAGGTCCTCCTAGATAAATAGATAGCCTACAACATAGCCAAAGAGAGCAATACAAATCAAGAGCAAAATTTCCAAAACTAAAAACCAGCTAAACTTGAGATCGCCCAAACCAACCTTAGACAAGACTTGTCTGAATTTAGAATTTTTCTGTCTGCTCAAACCACTAGAAAGAGCAAAACCAGTCTTAGCAGCTTCAGCAACTTCCTTATCGCTCGGCTTGCGGCCATGCTGAACTTGGAAGTCAATCAGCCATTCATCATATTGTTGCATTTATTTCTCCTTCTTCTGAAGTGTGACGAAAAAGAGTAGGGCATAAACGAGGCAATGAAGTACCAAAGCCCACCATTGGCCCCAGAATTCACCTGTAGACCCTTGAAAGGCCTCCAACTGGCTCTTAGGAACAGGGACCCTGTACTTAGCCAAGCTAGATGGCAAGTCTGATAAGTCACTAGAAATCCCAAAAAGCTTATGCCCATAACCTAGATAGATAAATTTTTGTACCCAATCAATGGCTTTTGGCAAAGATAGGATAGTTCCCGACAATGAAAATTGCATGATACCCACAACGACTGCTAGGATAACAGAGGTAATCTCAGATTTGCCAACCAAGGCTGAGATAAAGAGGGCAATAAAATGCGACGCCAAGAAAACCAGAAGCACTGTAATCCCAACTTCCCAACGGTAGGAACCAAAAATATGACCAGCGTCTGGAAACTCCTTGTCAAAGAACTTACTAAAGACCGAGTAAGATAGGATAAAGACAATGGTTTCCAAAACAGCAAAGAAGGCGTGAATCCCCATACTAGCCAAGGCAAAGGCCGAACGACTCAAACCTGAGAAAAAGTCACGGTTGAGGACTGAGCGTTCCTTAGAAATATAAATACTGTTTTGAACCACAATCAAGAGACTGGTTGAGAAAAGCAAGAGAAAGAGGGTCATTCGAGTTGTTTCGAAATCTTTCAAAAATCCCTTGTCTTGAATATAGAGGATTAAGCCTTCGAAAGCGACAATGCCCAGAAGAACCTTAACAAAATCCATGTAGTGGTGTTTAAATTTATACCAACTTAATCGTAATGCTGCGTTCATAAGTCTCCCTAAATCTTGTAAATACGTGTTGAAGCATTGAGCTCTTGATAGACATCTGCGATATTCATATCCATATATTTACGAATCATATAAGGATCGCTAGTCTTGTATTCCAAAAGCAACTCTTCATAAGTCCCTGCAAATGTCGGACGTCCCTTAGACAAGAAGATAATCTTGTCAAAAATAGCCAAATTTTCTGTGTTGTGGGTAATAACCACAATAGACTTGTTAGCTGATTTAGCCAAGATTTTCAAGGTACGTAAGAGATTACGGTCACTAAGGGCATCCAAGCCTGAAGACGGCTCATCAAGGATAAAGTAGGGACTAGGGCTAAGAAGCTCGATACCAATGGAGACACGGCGTTTTTGTCCACCAGAAAGCTCTGAAATCTTCTTGTTTGCAAATTCCGTCAACCCTAAATCATCCATAATCCCTGCAATGCGATGCTTTTTAGTCAGCTTACCACTTCCTTTCAGATGATGGTCCGCATAAAAATCAAAGGTCTCAGATACCTTGAGGTACTCACGTAGAAGATTTTGTTGGGGCACATAGGACCAAGAGCGTGAACCAGCAGTCACAGGTTTGCCATTTTCTAAAATACGAAATTGTTGGCAGGTTGGTTTAAGCTGGCCAAGGAGAATCTCAGTTAAAGTTGTTTTCCCTGAACCAGAGGCACCCAAGATACCGACAACTTGGCCAGTCTCCATAGTAACATCCAAATCTGTAAAGAGCTGGTTATCATTTCCCTTATATTTGAAACAGATATGTTCAAATGTTAATTGATTGGTTTCCATTAATATCTCCTAAGACATAAGTAACATCAAAGCCACAATTAGAATGGCTCCGATAATAAGAACGATGACATTGATATTGAAAAAGAGAATCAAGCTTAGTAGAATCACAAAGGCGAAGGCCGCAAAGAGGTAATTTTTAAGAGATGACTCTTTAGTCTGAGTCACCGCAACAGGTTCAAAAGGGTTTTCCTTTTTACCTGTTACATTGCTAGTATCAGTGGTCGTCCCCTTTTCAGCTTCCAACGCCTTTCTCTGAGCCTGTCTGAGTTTTCGGTCGTATTGTAACTTCTCATGGTCTGAGAAAAAGATTGAGCGAATCGTGTAGAGCTCACTACGCAAACGCTCTCCCTCTTTATCCAAGGTACCATTTGTCCAGAGCTCCTCCAGCTCCTCACGTAAAAAGGAAAGTGCCACGAAACAATCTTGAGCCGACATCTCTGGAGAGATACGGTTACTGACCTCTCTTAAATGAGATACTTCCTGTCCTGTCTCTGTATCAATTGCTTTGTAGTAGTTTATCATGAGATGAATTTAGCAAAAATAGCTTGAAGTTCTGACAAGTCTTCCTTAACCACTTCTTGGGTTTGGTTGACTTGTGCGTTGACTGAAAAGCGTGCCACAACAGTATTGCTTCGAGGATCCGATACTGTCACGGTAACAATTTGTTCTGAATCGAAGGCATAGGTGACTTGTGCCAAAAGCTCGCCTTTCTGACGAGGTTGTGGCACTTGTCCTTCCACTTGTCCCAAAATCTTCACAGCAAATGGATTTTCATAATTTCCTTCTGTGATACGAAGCTTGAACTTACTCTGTCCATCCACGACCGCAAAGAGATCCTTGGTCACTGCCAAAGGTAAGACCGAATTACGTGGAACCACGACACTATTATAGTAGTCACCCACGAAGCTGTAGTTCTTGTTTGGATTTTTCTTGAAGAGCAGACCTATTCCCTGAGAGGTCACATCCTTGACAACTACTCTATCTGTCTCAGTTGTCTTACCATCCTGGTGTTCAGAGAAGCTAACCTCATTATTGACGATAAGGTCGGCCAAAATAGATGCCCCCTGTGCCACGATAGTGTCTGGATTAAGGTCAAACTTAGGTTCCAAACCACTCATCAAACGAATCATCTGACGAATCATTGGCATACGTGTTGACCCACCTACAAGGAGAATATGGTCAATGTCTTCCCATTTCAAACCAGATGCTTGAAGGGTAGATTGCACCTTGATTTCAGTATCTTTGAGGAGGTCCAAGGTGATTTCATTGAAAATCGCTTGAGTAATCAAGACACCGTAACCTTGACCATTGACATAATGCTCATAGAGAGCTTGGTCATTCACTGATAGACTAGTCTTAATCTGCTCAGCCTTGTATTGAAGTTGAATTTTTTCCTTCTCGGAAAGGTTAGTCATATTAACCCCTTGTTTTTCCAACTCCTGCATGATGTAGCCCACAAGACGCTTATCAAAGTCAATCCCACCAAGACGTGAATTCCCATCAGTTGCCAAAATATCATAGGCATGATCAGCCACGCGCATGATAGTAACGTCAAAAGTTCCTCCACCTAGGTCGAAGACCAAGACATTTCCTTGAGCATTTTTAGTGTGGGCATAGGCAATGGCCGCAGCTGTAGGCTCATTAATAATACGCAAGACGTTAAATCCTGCGATACGACCAGCATTCTTAGTTGCCGCACGTTGATCTGATGTAAAGTAGGCAGGTACTGTGATAACAGCATCCTTGATACCGTCTGCTTGGCCCATCTCCTGACCAACGACATAGGCACGTTTACGGAATTCGTTCAAAACCAAGGCAGAAAGAATAATAGAATTGACACGTGTGTGGTCTGGTGTATCACTGGCAATGGGACGCCCAATATCACGTTTAAAGTCAAATTTAAAGTTTTCTGTACTTCCGATTTCTGTCCCACGCTCAATGGCTTCCTTACCAAAAGACACATGGTTTTGGCCACTAATATTTGAGAAATAAACCGCTGAACGTAAGACCTGATCGTCATTCGTCCCCATCGGAATAATCTCTGGCACATCTTCACGAACAACAGCCATAACGGAATTCGTTGTTCCTAAATCAATACCAATCGCTTTTTTTCTCATAACAATTTCCCTTCTAGCCTCATTTTGAGTTTTCTTGACTATAGCTCCAAGCAGGCATCCGCTTAGATTGTCTCCATTCATCGCTGTCACATAAAACTCCAAAAGAGTAAAGTTATTCCAGTCTAGTTTTTTTCACTATACTATATTATCACAAATAAAGAGACTATAAAATAGGAAAAAAGGGAGTAGGACCGAACAACTTATTAAAAATTGTTCCTTGTCCCACTCCCTTGAGTGTCAATCAATCTGATAGACTGGATGAACTTAGAAATACAGGAGATATTATCACCCTAATATCATACCTATAGCAACTTCTCTCTTAACTTAATCAATCGCATTCTCACCAACATAAATAACTTCTAAATTACCCAAGGAAACATCACCTTTGATGTAGAAGTCCTTGTTAGTTAAGTTGCTAGGATTTTCCTCATGCTGTACAGCTGAAAGAGAGTTATCCACATTCACATGCACCCGCCAATCACTGGGCACATAGAGGCTAAGACTTCCAAGAGAAACGTCCACATCAAACTGAGCAGATGGCCCCTCAATACGGCAATTATCAAAATAAACGGAAGCCTGTCCTAAACTAACATCCGCACTCCCATGCGTAAATTGCTGGTCATTGAGATATTTGGTCACTGTTGAAAAAGTGACATCAATATCATTTCCACCATTATTAGCGTCTGAACCAGTAACCCCTAATCCAAAGCGATTCTTTGTTTTACTAGAAGGATTGAAGAGAATGTTCAAGCCAATAACTGCAAGAATCGAAGAAAAGATAAGGACCGAATTAGATACTGGAAGAAAATGGAACTGTCCATTAAGTGAAAATAGAGCCACAATGCCATAGGCGAAACCAAGACCAAAATGTCTCTTCAAAAGACTAGAAAGGGACAAAATTGCCAATAAGACTACCCAGGCCAACATCCAAATACTAATTTCCCATTTTATAAAATAGTCTTGTACAATTACCAAAGCTGCCAAAAGGATCAAGAGGATCCCAATTAATTTCTTTCTCATTATCTTACCTCATTTCGTTTAGTCGTTCTTTTAAAACTTGATAGTAGCGTCTTGATACATGGACCTGCTTGTGGGTCTGATAAAAATTCACCGTACTAGTCCCCGAAAAAGACTTCTCTAAAGAATAAATCTGCTTAGCATTAACAATCGTCGATTTGGAAATCCGACAAAAGGCAATCGGAAGCAAGCCTTCCAATTCGTAGAGCTTTTGCTTCACCTCATAGGCCTCATCCTTGGTATGTCCAAAAATCTTTTCCCCGTCTGTTTCAAAAAAGAGAATATTTGCCAAATCCAGAAAATATTCGCTTCGATCCTTGTAAAAGGCTAAAGGAACTAACTTTTGCCTTAGAATAGATTCTTGGAGCTGGGCCAATTCCTGTGTTAACCGAGGAGCTCGAATCAAGATTTCAGGCTCATCCATGGATGGGTCCAATTCGATTCTAACTTTCATAATACTCCTTTCCTGTCTTTTTGATGCTTCCATTATAACAACTGCTTTACACAAAACAAGGCCTTTTGGGCAAGTGGCACGGTTTAGCCCCTAAGAGGTAAAAACAGACAAACAAAAGAACCTGGCTGTTGCCAAGTTCTCATTTTTAGTGTGGAGGACTCCCTCCCATTTGTAATCTGTTCAATGCTGACTAACTGGGCAAGCAACTACTACTTCACAGTATCTTCACGACTCACTTTTTGTGATTCACCAGCCTTACCATTGATACGGTAGTCGCTGTAGTTAGAACCACTACTGCTAGAGTCGCTATCGTCACCAACATATTCCACATTACATGACCAAGAGATTTTATCTTTGATATCTCCTGATGACTTAAATTTCGAATCATAACCATAATAGAAATCATAAACTGCTGTGAAGGTCACCTTGAAGGTCTTCTCACCAGTCTGAACGACTTCTGTGACGTCAACGTCTGAGAAAGAAATACTATCAGCAGCACGGTTTTTAGCACCCGTAGTATTTCTATCAATATCAGCTGTTACATCCTTGTACATGGTATCATCAGTACCATTAAGGAAAATGTCGGATACACCATCTGGTGTTGTGTTGTGATTAGAAGCGTAGCTACCAAATTTACCGTAGGCAGCAGTCAAAAGACGATCTGCCGTATCACGATCAAGAACACCATCAGCATCTAGAGTAACCGTTTGACCTTCAGAGAGTTTCTTAATAGACAGTGTCTCTGTCTTGATAGAGCTACCATCTTCGAAATTCTTCTTAACATAAACGGCTGATGATCCAGCTACTGCTACCTTGTTAACATCTAGTTTCCCTGAGTTAAGGGTTCCAATCTTGGAATCAGCTGTATTAACGGTTAAATCAACCGTTCCAGGATCTACCACGACTCTCCACTTAGGAAAAATAAGGAACTGACGCCCAACCTTTTGCATACGTTCGCCAGACAGGAGTTGGCTCTTGCTATAGGCTTGTGTACTTTTAGTGTCTGTGTACTTGACTTCGGATGTTTTAATTTCCTTTTTAGTATCAGACCATACTTGGTATTCCAAGCTATCTTTAAAGCTCTTCTTAGCTGCTGCTTCATAACGCTCTGCTACTTGACCACGTGAGTAGTAGTAAGAACCAAAGCCGTAACCAGCAAGTGCCAAGACTGCTGCAACAACACCAGCAATAATCAGGATTTTCTTCCCTTTAGCCATGGCAGGCTTGGCTGGTTTCGCAGCCTTACCATCTGAGATAAACTGATGGATGGTTGACACATCATAACCTGAAGACTTACCAAGTAGGAATTCCTCAGGAAGAGGTTGACGTCCAACATAGGTTTTAAAAGCCTTCATCCAGATGGCTTGTGCTTCTTTAGAAGCAGCCTCTGAATTTTCTTCAGCTTGACCTTGATTAGCTTGAGATACTGGGGAAAGCTCCTCAGTTTCTAAAGGAGTCGTTTCCTCTTCGTCACCAAGCGGTACATCTTCAAACACTTCCTCGGCAACGTCATACTCATCAACTTCTTCTGTTAGTTCAGAAGGAGTGGCTTCTTGGTCCAAGCCCATTGCCGCAATGCCTTTAATAGCCTTTAAGTCAAAGTCTGCTTTCTGGCCTTCTTCAATCTCCAAAGCATGGGGCGGACGACCAACTGCCTTTTCAAATAAATCAATCCACTTTTCTTTTGTTGCCATAAAGACTCCTATAAACTTGCTTTTTCAAAAATCGTCAGAGGTTTACTTAGAATAGAAGACCTACTGTAAATGATGACATGATAGCAAATACGATTGCAAACAAGATTGACAAAATCACACCATTCAAAAGTGCTGCCAAAATCATTTGATAGAATTTATCAGCCTTCCACGCTGTTGTTACAGGAACAATTGTAAAGAGGTTAGCAAGTGCAAATAAGAAGTAAACAACATAGAACAAGAATCCTGGGAAGGCAACAAGTCCAATAGCTCCCAACAAGATTGTTACGAGCAAGATTGGCAAGGCCAATGATGTCAAGCGGCCAAAACGGTCAAAGCTATTCAAGAAAGTAGTCTCAGGATCACGGAAGATGGCCTTACGTGTTACAAATCCTGCCAAGATAAAGGCAAAGATAAAGAGGAAGGCAGCTAGGATACTTGCAAAGAAAGCTCCAAAACCAATGCTAGATGTATGACTTGAAAATGAAGATGAGTAACTATCTGTTCCGTAAGAACCAAACATACTAGACAATGCGTTTGTTGTTGATACAACTGGGCTAACAAATTTACGTGCCACAGCGCTCAAGATTGCAAAGAAGGCAAGTCCAGTGAAGAGTGACAAGAAGATATAGTTAAGCCAACCATTGTGTTTCCCATAATCTGTCATGTCAGCTGGACGACGCCATGCATTAAGCAACCATGTCCAGTAGTTTTTGAAAGTTGTCGCAAATGCTGATGGTTGTGCTGGGACAACTACAGCTTGACCATTGATAAATTGAACGTTTTGACCTGGTTGAAGAGGTTGACCATTAGCAAAAGCTGCTTGTTGACCAGCTTGAGCATTCGCAAAACCAGCTTGTGGTTGTGCTGCTTGATTTGACACTCCTTGTACTGGAGCAGTTTGAGCACCTGCAAAGGTTGGTTGAGGTTGTGCTGCCTGAGCATTTGCAAAAGGAGCTTGCGGTTGTGCGTCTTGTGCACTCGCAAAAGTCGGTTGCTGTTGCGCTTCTTGGGCACCAGCGAAAGTTGGCTGTGGTTGCGCCTCTTGTACTGGTGTTTCTTGAGCATTAGCGAAAGCTGGTTGCGCTGGCGCTTCTTGTACTGGTGTTTCTTGGGCACTAGCAAAAGCTGGTTGAACTGGCGCTTCTTGTACTGGAGCAGTTTCTACTGCTGGGGCGTCATCTTGGAACTCACCAGCTGCAAATGCTGCTGCAATTTCTTCTTCAGTCGCTGAACGACCATTGATGGCTTCAAAAAAGTCTAACCAATCTGCTTTAGTCATAATAATCTCCTTAAAAATATATAGAATGACTTTATTTTATCACAAATAAATCCATTAATAAATGTCATTTTTATTAGAAAAAGGTTCGGAGCAAACTGTCCAAACCTTTATAACTTCTTATTTACTTCTTTGTAGAGATTTTTGAATCTGACGATCTAGCTCACGTTTAATGTGTGGTTCTGGTGCAAATCGCGCTTCCCAATCACTTGGTTTAAGAATTTTGTGAGTCACAGGATCAAAGTGAGCCTTGCCATCTGGGAAAATTTTACCCATATTAGCCTCATGAACCGTATCAAAGAAAGGCTTAGGATCTACCCCCATAAGGACAAATGAGCCATAGGTCAAGTAAAGCAAGTCAGTCAATGCATCCACCTGACCAACCATAGTTGACTCTGAGTGCTCTTTAGAACTAACTTTGAGGGCTGCCTTATCAAGAGCAGCATGCAAATCCAGAACAGCCTGACCAAAGACACGCTTGTCCCCACCTGATGAAGCATATAGAAACTCGACAATTTCTTCCAACTTGAAGTCCGAACGGTGACTAGCTTCCTCAATACCGTAAACACGAGGCATGTCGGTAGTTGAACCATCCATCAAATGGTGGAAATCCTTAACCTTGTTAAAGTTGTCATCATCACTGGTAAATGAATTTTCTGTCTCAAAGTGAATCAAACCGTAGTGTGATAAGGCTTTGGCAATCCCATTCTGGTTATTAGTGTCAGTGACATGGGTGGCCTGGTCTTTCAGCTCGTCTTCACCATTACCCATGGCAACACCAACGCCGACGCCAGACAGCATTTCTAGGTCATTTTCCGAATCCCCAAAGGCCATAACCTCACTGAGTTCGAAACCAAAAGCCTCACCTAGATGAGCGATACCTTTCAACTTAGATTGGTCCGCTGAAATAATATCGGCTGAATAAGGGCTTGAACGGGTAATCTTCACATGAGGAAACTTTTCTTCAATATCTTGTGTTTCCCCCACCGTCGCTACCATAACCACCTGATAAATAGGCTCACGCATGATAGTCTTAAGAGTCTCAATACTTTGTGGCTTGAAACGACGAATCAAAGACTTGAAACTACGTTCCACCATCTTAGCCCAGGACTTAGGGACAATACGGCTGACGATTTGTCCAAACTTACTCGTCCCCATACTAATAATATTGGAACCAACAAGACCTGTGCTAGTCCCTAGAGAAATCTCTCTACGGTGCTTGGTGGCATAGCGAATCAAGTTGTAGACTGTTGATTTAGGGAGCTGATTTTGATAAAGGACCTTGTCGTGAGTCAAAATATATTGACCATTATAAGTGACTGCAAAATCCAGACCCAGATTATCCATGAAAGGCTGAACAAATCCTGGCCCACGACCTGTTGCCAAACCAACCAAGATACCATCTTCCTTCATTTGACTGATGGCTTTTTTGGTTGAACTAGACACACGTTTTCGGTCATTTAGAAAAGTCCCATCAATATCAAAAAAGACTGCTTTAATGGCCACAGAGCTCCCCTCCT
>PPYF01196613.1_pt1 | contig 12883 bp, 8 predicted proteins | sample 1559871 | NCBI WGS metagenome assembly PPYF01 (sample SAMN08240021, study PRJNA423297) | Human gut metagenome, whole genome shotgun sequencing project. | reverse complement strand
CGTAGGCCGGATAAGGCGTTCACGCCGCATCCGGCAGTCGTGCGCAGATGCCTGATGCGACGCTAACGCGTCTTATCAGACCTACAAATTCTCACGCCATCCGTAGGCCGGATAAGGCGTTCACGCCGCATCCGGCAGTCGTGCTGGGATGGGCATACAAAATGCACGTTCTCGGCAGTCATCATTATTTGTTGTTGCGCAGATCCAGCGCCACGTCAACGATCATATCCTCCTGGCCGCCAACCATCCGGCGTTTGCCCAGCTCAACGAGAATATCCACCGCACTTAAGCCATAACGCGCCGCCGCCGTTTCACAGTGACGCAGGAAGCTCGAGTAAACACCAGCGTATCCCAGCGCCAGCGTTTCGCGATCGACTCGTACCGGTCGATCCTGCAACGGACGCACCAGGTCGTCGGCGGCATCCATTAACGCATAGAGATCGGTCCCATGCTGCCAGCCCAGTTTATCCGCGGCGGCAATAAACACTTCCAGCGGTGCGTTACCTGCGCCCGCGCCCATTCCCGCGAGGCTGGCGTCGATTCGGTCGCAGCCCTCTTCCACCGCCGCGATAGAGTTCGCCACGCCAAGACTCAGGTTATGGTGAGCGTGCATGCCAGTTTGCGTTTCTGGTTTCAGCTCTGCTTTCAGGGCGCGGAAACGGTCACGGATATCGCTCATGTTCATCGCACCGCCAGAATCCACCACATAAATACAGGTCGCACCGTAGCCTTCCATCAGCTTTGCCTGCTTGGCGAGATTCTCCGGCGTGGTCATATGGCTCATCATCAGAAAACCAACGGTGTCCATTCCGAGCTCGCGGGCATACTGAATATGCTGGGCGGAAACATCAGCTTCGGTACAGTGCGTTGCCACACGAACCACCCGCGCGCCAGCCTGCCAGGCATTTTTCAGATCGTGAATAGTGCCGATTCCTGGCAGCAACAACGTCGCGATTTTGGCGTGCTTCACCACATCCGCCGCCGCTTCAATCCATTCAAGGTCGCTATGTGCGCCGAAACCATAGTTAAAGCTGGAACCTTGCAAACCGTCGCCGTGGGCCACTTCAATCGAATCCACGCGGGCATCGTCCAGTGCTTTGGCAATCTGGCGAACGTTTTCCAGCGAATACTGATGACGAATGGCGTGCATACCGTCACGCAATGTGACGTCCGAGATATAAAGTTTTTTACCGTTCATGCCGCTTCTCCTGCCTTGCGCGCCAGTGACTGGGCCATTTTTTCCGCTGTCGCCAGCGCACTGGAAGTCATAATGTCGAGGTTGCCCGCATAGGCAGGCAGATAATGCGCTGCGCCTTCGACTTCCAGCCAGACCGCTGTTTTCAGTCCGGAGAATTGCCCCACGCCCGGTAAATTGACCGGTTTATCCTGCGGGATAACTTCAAACTGCACGCGCTGTTTCAGGCGATAACCCGGTACGTAAGCCTGCACCGCCTCAGCCATTTCATTGATTGAGGCTTCGATATCATCTTGTGAAGCTTCGTCGCTCAATACATACACCGTGTCACGCATCATCAACGGTGGCTCTGCTGGGTTAAGCACAATAATCGCCTTCCCTTTTGCCGCGCCGCCCACCACTTCAATGGCTCGGGAAGTGGTTTCCGTAAATTCATCGATATTGGCACGCGTGCCAGGTCCGGCAGATTTACTGGCGATAGAAGCGATAATTTCGGCGTAATGAACACGCGCCACGCGTGAAACTGCCGCCACCATTGGAATGGTGGCCTGGCCGCCGCAGGTGACCATGTTGACGTTCAGTTGATCGACGTTCGCCTCGAGGTTAACCACCGGCACGCAGTAAGGGCCGATGGCAGCAGGCGTCAGGTCAATTAAGCGAATATCCGGTTTCGCTTCGCGTAAAGCGGCATCGTTTTTCACATGAGCACCGGCGCTGGTCGCATCAAATACAATGTCGATATCAGCAAATTCAGGCATGTTCATCAGTCCGATCACCCCTTCATGGGTGGTGGCGACGCCCATACGTCTGGCGCGCGCCAGACCGTCGGACTGAGGATCAATGCCAACCATCACCGCCATCTCCAGATGCTGACCGTGACGCAAAATTTTAATCATCAGATCGGTACCAATATTGCCAGAACCGATAATGGCGACTTTACGCTTACTCATGACAGACTTCCTTTTGGGGCTGCGCTTGAAAATGTCGCAGCAACTGAACCTATGCCTTCAATATGGGCTTCAAAACGATCGCCCGCATTCACCGCCACCATCGGACCTAATGCCCCGGTAAGAATGATATCTCCGGTGCGCAGCGGTTCACCCAGACTGGCCATTTTGCGTGCCAGCCAGACGGCCGCATTAAGCGGATGTCCCAGGCATTCGCTGCCGCGCCCGCTAGAAACCTCTTCGTTATTACGCGTCATCTTCATGGCGCAGTTTTTCAGGTCTAACCCCGCCGGACGTTGCGCCGGACCGCCGATGACATACACCCCACAGGAGGCGTTATCTGCCACGGTATCGACAAACTGAATCGACCAGTCGCGAATGCGGCTCCCCACCACTTCCAGCGCCGGAAGTACCCATTCAATGGCGTTATACAATTCGTCGAAGGTGATATCGGTTGCGGGCAAATCGCGGTTCAACACCAGTGCGATCTCCGCTTCAATGCGGGGTTGCAGAACACGGGAAAAAGGAATGATTTCGTTATCGCCATAACACATGTCGGCAAATAACGTCCCAAAATCCGGTTGATCAACGCCCAGTTGTTGTTGCACTTTCGGATGTGTCAGGCCCACTTTACGCCCTACCACGCGACGCCCCTGCGCAACGTCATGTTGCACATTTATGTGCTGAATGGCGTAAGCCGCTTCAGCGTTATCGATACCAATCAGATCGCGCAGCGGTGCAATCGCTTCGCCCTGCTCTGCGGCGCGGCGTAAATCCGCCGCCAGTTGCTCAAGAGTATGCTTCGTCATGACCATTCCTTAAGGGCGTGCGAGGAAATTCAGCACCAGTTGATTGAAAGCGTCGGCATGTTCCCACTGCGCCCAGTGACCACAGTCGCGGAAGATATGCAGTTCAGAACCGGCAATGCCGGACAGCAGACGCAGACCCGCATCCATCGGCACAAAGCGGTCGTTGCGCCCCCAGACAATCAGGGTTTGCGCTTTGATTTCCGCCAGACGTGGGCCAAAATCCGGGAACTGTTTCGGATTAGCTTCCAGGCTCTTAACGAAGTTTTCCAGGTGATCGCGGCGCGACAGCATATTATTCAGGCGCGCTTCAAACAGGGCGTCGGTCAAATCGCTGGTATCAAAAACGAAGATATCCATCATCAGCTTCAGGTTTTCGATAGTCGGCTGACGATAAAGCTGATTCAGTCGCTTAATACCTTCGGTTGGCATCGGCGTAAACAAACTCATGCCGCCCGTACCGCCGCCCATCAGCACCAGTTTGCCGACGCGCTCCGGCCATTTAAGGGTGAACGCCACAGAACTATGGCCCCCCATCGAGTTGCCCAGCAGGTGGATTTTGGCGATATCCAGTTGATCCACCACGCTTTTCAGGATTCGTGCATTAAGATCCGATCGCGAACCACTATTAACGACCGAATCGCTCTTGCCCCAACCCGGACAATCCAGCAGGATCACCCGATAGCCCGCCTCTACCAGCGGATCGATATTGCGGCTGAAGTTCGCCCAGCCAGTAGCACCCGGGCCGGAACCATGCAGCAGGACAACGGTTTCGTCGCCTTGTCCGCAGTCATTAAAATGGATGCGCAGCGTTTTACCCGCTTCTTCTACATTCAGAAAACGGCTGGTGGCGGCTTCGGTTTGTGGCTGATAACTCATCATCTTCTCCTGCATATTCAGTTCTCTGTTCTGGCGCTTAACGAGCCAAATCCGGCAATCCACTCCGGGATTGGGCGGTAATAACGCCCTTCGCTACGCCAGTTGCCAAACGCAGAAATAGCGGCAAAAGCGGCGACCCAGGTTTTGATTTCATGTGTCGACTTTCCGGCAATGGCGGAAAGCTCTTCGTTACTGACGGCATCCAGTTCCTGTATGCGTCCCTGCTCCAGCAAAGTCATGAACTGGTTATCCCAAATCGGGTTGAGCGGATGCAGCGTTCTCTGATCCTCAACAAACTTCTCAGCGGCGCTAATCACCCGTTGCTGACGCAATTCGCGCTCACTGGCGGGTAAATCTTTCCCGCTCCCCAACAGACGGTCGCGCATATGGGCATCGGCTTTCGCCAGTTCGGGCACCGGCGGCTGATGGGAAAGCCCACCGGAACCCAGGAACAGCACGCGTTTATTGAGAGTGCTGGTGAAACGTCCAATGGCTTCACCCAACATGCGGGTACGCTGGAAACCGGGCAGCGGCGTGGCGACACCGTTGATGAACACAGGCAGAACTGGCACCTTATCCAGCCCACCGAGCAGGAACTCCAGCGGCTGGGCGAACCCGTGGTCCACCTGCATACAGTAAGAAACGGCAAGATCGATCCCGCTCTTCATGACGGCATGCGCACAGGCCTCCGCCAGCTCCACAGGCACGGGCAGCTCTCCTGCCGCACTGCCGAAATCACCAATTGCCGTCGCTCCAACGCCTAAACAGAACGGTGGCATCACGTCATAGAAAAAGCCGTTGTAGTGATCTGGCGCAAACAGCACCACCAGTTCAGGGGAGAATGCCGCAATACGCTCGCGGGCGCTGGCAATCACGCCATTGACCTCATCGAGCACCTCTTGCGCCGGGTCGACATACCCCACCAGCGGCGAGTGGGAAAGACAGTGAAGATAAGCGTGCATATCAGGCTACCTTTTCGACAGAAACGTCGGCATCAGGGCGGGTCAGCGTCATCACCGACGCCAGTTTATTCAGGGTCTTGCCCAGGGTTTGCGGAATGGCGGTGGCGGCAACAAAGCGATCCGGGCGCATCACCACCAGCGAAGCATTGTGTTGCGCGAACCAGCTACGCAGGCGACCTTGCGTATCGCCCACGCGTAGTACGCCGTCGTGGTTATCCTGTGCGGTATGAATTTGCACTTCCGGCACCACCTGAATGAAGCGTGTGCCCAACGCGCGCCACTGCTGGATTTGCTCGTCGCTCATCCCCCACAGTGGATTGCATCCCCAGCCAATTACCGCGAAGTTCGCGCCGATCGCGTTATCGAGCAGCGTCACGTCGCCGTTTTCCAGCGTGACTTTCGGCTGAATAAACATCTTGCCGACCGGAGAGTGCTTCGCTTCGCCCTCACGCATCAGCGCACCGCCGTAATATTGCGGCATCGGCTTGAAGCGCATTTCGAGGAAGTAGCGTTTTACTGGCGGCAGATAATTCAACAGCCAGGAAACGCCGTCACGTAACGTACCCTGCCAGCGTTTCGGCGGAGCCAGCACGTTGCCCGCCGTCACGGACAGGTCAATCATCGCTTTGGCGTGATCGCGACGTTCTTGTTGATAGGTATCGAGCAGCGCATCGCGGGCTTTCCCCTGGATAACCAACGCCAGTTTCCATGCGAGGTTAAAGGCGTCGCGCATACCACTGTTATAGCCCTGCCCCTGCCATACCGGCATGATGTGCGCGGCATCGCCCGCCAGCAGTACGCGATCAATACGGAAACGTTGCGCCAGTCGCGCGTTGTGGGTGTAGACACGCTGGCGAATCAATTCAACATTGTCCGGATTAGGCAGCACTTTGCTTAACAGCTTGCGCATATTTTGCGGCTCACGCAGCTGCTCTTCGGTTTCTCCCGGCATCACCATAAATTCAAAGCGACGTACCGCATGAGGCAGCGCGGCAGAAACATACGGGCGCACCGGATCGCAACACAAATAGATATGCGGCGTACTTAACGGATCGTTGGCGATATCTACCACAATCCACTGATTTGGCGCAGTTTTACCTTCAAACGGCACATTCAGAGTGCGACGGACAAAACTTGCTCCACCGTCACAGGCTACCAGCCACTGGGCTTTGACTATTTCCCGCTGCCCTTCTGCCGTTTTCAGGTGCAAGGTCACTTCGTCATCTTGCTGACTGAAGGCCTCCAGCTCGCGGGAAAACAAGCAGCGCACATTCGGAAAACGCGACACCCCTTCCAGCATCACCGCATCGACCTGCGGCTGAATAAAGGCGTTACGGCGCGGCCAGCCAAATTCATCGGTCATTGGCTGAATATCAGCAAAACAGCGGCCTTTCGGGGTGAGAAAACGCATCGCGTGCCACGGCGTAGTGTGCGGCAGAACATCATCGACCAGGCCGACCGACTGCATGGTGCGCAGCGCCTCGTCATCAATACCAATCGCACGCGGGTAGTCGATCAACTTATCGAGTTTCTCCACCACCAGCACGTCAATGCCCATCTGGCCGAGATAGTTCGCCATCATCAGCCCAACCGGGCCGGCACCAGCGATCGCCACCTGAACGCTATGGTTAACAGCAGGCTGGATGTCAGGGTGTTGTATTGCCATTTCAGTACCTCACGACTCGGACAAAATGTCGTTGCGCGCACAGTACAGCGCAACTTATTTTGTTAAAAACATGTAAATGATTTTTTATTGTGCGCTCAGTATAGGAAGGGTGTTTTCGGCTACAATCAAAACATGCCCGAATGTGCACCAGGTGCACCACGTTGTTTTAACTATAGAAATGTCAATTAATATGCAGAACAATGAGCAGACGGAATACAAAACCGTGCGCGGCTTAACCCGCGGTCTAATGTTATTAAATATGTTAAATAAACTTGATGGCGGTGCCAGCGTCGGGCTGCTGGCGGAACTCAGCGGCCTGCATCGCACCACTGTGCGGCGACTGCTGGAGACGCTGCAGGAAGAGGGATATGTCCGCCGTAGCCCCTCCGATGATAGTTTTCGACTGACCATCAAAGTGCGGCAATTAAGCGAAGGATTTCGTGACGAACAGTGGATTTCTGCACTGGCGGCCCCACTGCTGGGCGATCTGTTGCGCGAAGTGGTATGGCCGACAGATGTGTCCACGCTGGATGTTGATGCAATGGTGGTACGCGAAACCACTCACCGTTTCAGCCGCTTATCCTTTCACCGGGCAATGGTCGGGCGACGTTTGCCGCTTCTGAAAACCGCCTCGGGCCTGACCTGGCTGGCCTTTTGCCCGGAACAAGACCGCAAGGAATTAATCGAAATGTTAGCCTCCCGCCCCGGTGATGACTATCAACTGGCACGGGAACCGTTAAAGCTGGAAGCCATTCTGGCGCGCGCGCGCAAAGAGGGTTACGGACAGAACTACCGCGGCTGGGATCAGGAGGAGAAGATCGCCTCTATCGCCGTACCGCTGCGCAGTGAACAACGGGTGATTGGCTGTCTGAATCTGGTGTATATGGCGAGCGCAATGACCATTGAACAGGCAGCGGAAAAGCATCTTCCGGCGCTACAACGGGTAGCAAAACAGATCGAAGAAGGGGTTGAATCGCAGGCTATTCTGGTGGCCGGAAGGCGAAGCGGCATGCATTTACGTTGACACCATCGAATGGCGCAAAACCTTTCGCGGTATGGCATGATAGCGCCCGGAAGAGAGTCAATTCAGGGTGGTGAATGTGAAACCAGTAACGTTATACGATGTCGCAGAGTATGCCGGTGTCTCTTATCAGACCGTTTCCCGCGTGGTGAACCAGGCCAGCCACGTTTCTGCGAAAACGCGGGAAAAAGTGGAAGCGGCGATGGCGGAGCTGAATTACATTCCCAACCGCGTGGCACAACAACTGGCGGGCAAACAGTCGTTGCTGATTGGCGTTGCCACCTCCAGTCTGGCCCTGCACGCGCCGTCGCAAATTGTCGCGGCGATTAAATCTCGCGCCGATCAACTGGGTGCCAGCGTGGTGGTGTCGATGGTAGAACGAAGCGGCGTCGAAGCCTGTAAAGCGGCGGTGCACAATCTTCTCGCGCAACGCGTCAGTGGGCTGATCATTAACTATCCGCTGGATGACCAGGATGCCATTGCTGTGGAAGCTGCCTGCACTAATGTTCCGGCGTTATTTCTTGATGTCTCTGACCAGACACCCATCAACAGTATTATTTTCTCCCATGAAGACGGTACGCGACTGGGCGTGGAGCATCTGGTCGCATTGGGTCACCAGCAAATCGCGCTGTTAGCGGGCCCATTAAGTTCTGTCTCGGCGCGTCTGCGTCTGGCTGGCTGGCATAAATATCTCACTCGCAATCAAATTCAGCCGATAGCGGAACGGGAAGGCGACTGGAGTGCCATGTCCGGTTTTCAACAAACCATGCAAATGCTGAATGAGGGCATCGTTCCCACTGCGATGCTGGTTGCCAACGATCAGATGGCGCTGGGCGCAATGCGCGCCATTACCGAGTCCGGGCTGCGCGTTGGTGCGGATATCTCGGTAGTGGGATACGACGATACCGAAGACAGCTCATGTTATATCCCGCCGTTAACCACCATCAAACAGGATTTTCGCCTGCTGGGGCAAACCAGCGTGGACCGCTTGCTGCAACTCTCTCAGGGCCAGGCGGTGAAGGGCAATCAGCTGTTGCCCGTCTCACTGGTGAAAAGAAAAACCACCCTGGCGCCCAATACGCAAACCGCCTCTCCCCGCGCGTTGGCCGATTCATTAATGCAGCTGGCACGACAGGTTTCCCGACTGGAAAGCGGGCAGTGAGCGCAACGCAATTAATGTGAGTTAGCTCACTCATTAGGCACCCCAGGCTTTACACTTTATGCTTCCGGCTCGTATGTTGTGTGAAATTGTGAGCGGATAACAATTTCACACAGGAAACAGCTATGACCATGATTACGGATTCACTGGCCGTCGTTTTACAACGTCGTGACTGGGAAAACCCTGGCGTTACCCAACTTAATCGCCTTGCAGCACATCCCCCTTTCGCCAGCTGGCGTAATAGCGAAGAGGCCCGCACCGATCGCCCTTCCCAACAGTTGCGCAGCCTGAATGGCGAATGGCGCTTTGCCTGGTTTCCGGCACCAGAAGCGGTGCCGGAAAGCTGGCTGGAGTGCGATCTTCCTGAGGCCGATACTGTCGTCGTCCCCTCAAACTGGCAGATGCACGGTTACGATGCGCCCATCTACACCAACGTGACCTATCCCATTACGGTCAATCCGCCGTTTGTTCCCACGGAGAAACGGCAGTTATCTGGAAGATCAGGATATGTGGCGGATGAGCGGCATTTTCCGTGACGTCTCGTTGCTGCATAAACCGACTACACAAATCAGCGATTTCCATGTTGCCACTCGCTTTAATGATGATTTCAGCCGCGCTGTACTGGAGGCTGAAGTTCAGATGTGCGGCGAGTTGCGTGACTACCTACGGGTAACAGTTTCTTTATGGCAGGGTGAAACGCAGGTCGCCAGCGGCACCGCGCCTTTCGGCGGTGAAATTATCGATGAGCGTGGTGGTTATGCCGATCGCGTCACACTACGTCTGAACGTCGAAAACCCGAAACTGTGGAGCGCCGAAATCCCGAATCTCTATCGTGCGGTGGTTGAACTGCACACCGCCGACGGCACGCTGATTGAAGCAGAAGCCTGCGATGTCGGTTTCCGCGAGGTGCGGATTGAAAATGGTCTGCTGCTGCTGAACGGCAAGCCGTTGCTGATTCGAGGCGTTAACCGTCACGAGCATCATCCTCTGCATGGTCAGGTCATGGATGAGCAGACGATGGTGCAGGATATCCTGCTGATGAAGCAGAACAACTTTAACGCCGTGCGCTGTTCGCATTATCCGAACCATCCGCTGTGGTACACGCTGTGCGACCGCTACGGCCTGTATGTGGTGGATGAAGCCAATATTGAAACCCACGGCATGGTGCCAATGAATCGTCTGACCGATGATCCGCGCTGGCTACCGGCGATGAGCGAACGCGTAACGCGAATGGTGCAGCGCGATCGTAATCACCCGAGTGTGATCATCTGGTCGCTGGGGAATGAATCAGGCCACGGCGCTAATCACGACGCGCTGTATCGCTGGATCAAATCTGTCGATCCTTCCCGCCCGGTGCAGTATGAAGGCGGCGGAGCCGACACCACGGCCACCGATATTATTTGCCCGATGTACGCGCGCGTGGATGAAGACCAGCCCTTCCCGGCTGTGCCGAAATGGTCCATCAAAAAATGGCTTTCGCTACCTGGAGAGACGCGCCCGCTGATCCTTTGCGAATACGCCCACGCGATGGGTAACAGTCTTGGCGGTTTCGCTAAATACTGGCAGGCGTTTCGTCAGTATCCCCGTTTACAGGGCGGCTTCGTCTGGGACTGGGTGGATCAGTCGCTGATTAAATATGATGAAAACGGCAACCCGTGGTCGGCTTACGGCGGTGATTTTGGCGATACGCCGAACGATCGCCAGTTCTGTATGAACGGTCTGGTCTTTGCCGACCGCACGCCGCATCCAGCGCTGACGGAAGCAAAACACCAGCAGCAGTTTTTCCAGTTCCGTTTATCCGGGCAAACCATCGAAGTGACCAGCGAATACCTGTTCCGTCATAGCGATAACGAGCTCCTGCACTGGATGGTGGCGCTGGATGGTAAGCCGCTGGCAAGCGGTGAAGTGCCTCTGGATGTCGCTCCACAAGGTAAACAGTTGATTGAACTGCCTGAACTACCGCAGCCGGAGAGCGCCGGGCAACTCTGGCTCACAGTACGCGTAGTGCAACCGAACGCGACCGCATGGTCAGAAGCCGGGCACATCAGCGCCTGGCAGCAGTGGCGTCTGGCGGAAAACCTCAGTGTGACGCTCCCCGCCGCGTCCCACGCCATCCCGCATCTGACCACCAGCGAAATGGATTTTTGCATCGAGCTGGGTAATAAGCGTTGGCAATTTAACCGCCAGTCAGGCTTTCTTTCACAGATGTGGATTGGCGATAAAAAACAACTGCTGACGCCGCTGCGCGATCAGTTCACCCGTGCACCGCTGGATAACGACATTGGCGTAAGTGAAGCGACCCGCATTGACCCTAACGCCTGGGTCGAACGCTGGAAGGCGGCGGGCCATTACCAGGCCGAAGCAGCGTTGTTGCAGTGCACGGCAGATACACTTGCTGATGCGGTGCTGATTACGACCGCTCACGCGTGGCAGCATCAGGGGAAAACCTTATTTATCAGCCGGAAAACCTACCGGATTGATGGTAGTGGTCAAATGGCGATTACCGTTGATGTTGAAGTGGCGAGCGATACACCGCATCCGGCGCGGATTGGCCTGAACTGCCAGCTGGCGCAGGTAGCAGAGCGGGTAAACTGGCTCGGATTAGGGCCGCAAGAAAACTATCCCGACCGCCTTACTGCCGCCTGTTTTGACCGCTGGGATCTGCCATTGTCAGACATGTATACCCCGTACGTCTTCCCGAGCGAAAACGGTCTGCGCTGCGGGACGCGCGAATTGAATTATGGCCCACACCAGTGGCGCGGCGACTTCCAGTTCAACATCAGCCGCTACAGTCAACAGCAACTGATGGAAACCAGCCATCGCCATCTGCTGCACGCGGAAGAAGGCACATGGCTGAATATCGACGGTTTCCATATGGGGATTGGTGGCGACGACTCCTGGAGCCCGTCAGTATCGGCGGAATTCCAGCTGAGCGCCGGTCGCTACCATTACCAGTTGGTCTGGTGTCAAAAATAATAATAACCGGGCAGGCCATGTCTGCCCGTATTTCGCGTAAGGAAATCCATTATGTACTATTTAAAAAACACAAACTTTTGGATGTTCGGTTTATTCTTTTTCTTTTACTTTTTTATCATGGGAGCCTACTTCCCGTTTTTCCCGATTTGGCTACATGACATCAACCATATCAGCAAAAGTGATACGGGTATTATTTTTGCCGCTATTTCTCTGTTCTCGCTATTATTCCAACCGCTGTTTGGTCTGCTTTCTGACAAACTCGGGCTGCGCAAATACCTGCTGTGGATTATTACCGGCATGTTAGTGATGTTTGCGCCGTTCTTTATTTTTATCTTCGGGCCACTGTTACAATACAACATTTTAGTAGGATCGATTGTTGGTGGTATTTATCTAGGCTTTTGTTTTAACGCCGGTGCGCCAGCAGTAGAGGCATTTATTGAGAAAGTCAGCCGTCGCAGTAATTTCGAATTTGGTCGCGCGCGGATGTTTGGCTGTGTTGGCTGGGCGCTGTGTGCCTCGATTGTCGGCATCATGTTCACCATCAATAATCAGTTTGTTTTCTGGCTGGGCTCTGGCTGTGCACTCATCCTCGCCGTTTTACTCTTTTTCGCCAAAACGGATGCGCCCTCTTCTGCCACGGTTGCCAATGCGGTAGGTGCCAACCATTCGGCATTTAGCCTTAAGCTGGCACTGGAACTGTTCAGACAGCCAAAACTGTGGTTTTTGTCACTGTATGTTATTGGCGTTTCCTGCACCTACGATGTTTTTGACCAACAGTTTGCTAATTTCTTTACTTCGTTCTTTGCTACCGGTGAACAGGGTACGCGGGTATTTGGCTACGTAACGACAATGGGCGAATTACTTAACGCCTCGATTATGTTCTTTGCGCCACTGATCATTAATCGCATCGGTGGGAAAAACGCCCTGCTGCTGGCTGGCACTATTATGTCTGTACGTATTATTGGCTCATCGTTCGCCACCTCAGCGCTGGAAGTGGTTATTCTGAAAACGCTGCATATGTTTGAAGTACCGTTCCTGCTGGTGGGCTGCTTTAAATATATTACCAGCCAGTTTGAAGTGCGTTTTTCAGCGACGATTTATCTGGTCTGTTTCTGCTTCTTTAAGCAACTGGCGATGATTTTTATGTCTGTACTGGCGGGCAATATGTATGAAAGCATCGGTTTCCAGGGCGCTTATCTGGTGCTGGGTCTGGTGGCGCTGGGCTTCACCTTAATTTCCGTGTTCACGCTTAGCGGCCCCGGCCCGCTTTCC
>PPYF01470235.1_pt1 | contig 12888 bp, 9 predicted proteins | sample 1559871 | NCBI WGS metagenome assembly PPYF01 (sample SAMN08240021, study PRJNA423297) | Human gut metagenome, whole genome shotgun sequencing project. | reverse complement strand
GACCTCCTCCGGACCGGACGCCGGCATTGCCGCCGCGCGGACCGCCGTAACCGCCCGCGCCGTCCTGCCGCCGCTGCTGGTAACGGTAGTCGTACCGGCGGCGCAGCTCGTCGAGCGCCGAGGGGCCCTCCCCGTCGTCGGCCCGGCGGCGCACCGCCTCCTGAGCGAAATCGACGTCGGACTCCACATACCGCGGGTCGATCTCGCGCAGGAAGCAGCTCGGCCGCGAGAACTCCATGTTGCCCCACCGGAAACGCATCTCGGCATAGGAGAGCGTCGCCGCGACCTTGGCCCGCGTGAGGGCCACGTAGAAGAGCCGTCGCTCCTCCTCGATGCCGTCGGCCGACTCGGCGGCCCGCAGCGACGGGAAGAGGTTCTCCTCCATGCCCACGATGTAAACGTATTCGTATTCGAGCCCCTTGGCCGAATGGACCGTCATCAGCGTCACCTTGTTCCGGTCCTCGGGGTTGTCCTTGTCCATGTCGGTCATCAGCATCATCTGCTGCAACCACTCCTCGATGGTGGCCTCCTCCCCGGGGCTGCGTTCGCCGTTGCGGATTTCGGCGTCGCAGCGCTCCCTGAATTCCTGCATCGAGTTGAGCAGCTCCTCGATATTGTCCAGCGCCGAAGCCGCCTCGGGCGTGTTCTCCGCACGGTAGGCGGCCAGAATGCCCGACCGCGAGGCGATCTCCAGGCCGAAGTCGTACAGTCCCTTGTCGTTGCGGGCCAGCGACAGCGAACGGATCATCGCCACGAAGTCGGCCGCCTTGCGGGCGATGGCCCGCTGCACGGCGTCGGCCGCGGGTTCGGCGACCAGCGCATCGACCGCCTCCCACATCGACACGCCCCGTTCGGCGGCCAGTTGCGCGATGCGCTGTACGGTCGTGTCGCCGATGCCCCGCGCGGGGTAGTTCACGATGCGCCGGAACGCCTCGTCGTCGCGCGGGTTGATGACCAGCCGGATATAGGCCAGCATGTCGCGGATCTCCTTGTGGTCGTAGAACGACGAACCCTTGTAGATGCGGTAGGGGATGCCGCGGCGGCGGAGGTTGTCCTCCAGCACGGCCGACTGGTTGTTCGTGCGGTAGAGAATCACCGCTTCGGACCATTCGGCGCCCGCCGCACGCACCTTGTCGCGCAGGTCCGAGACGACCATCTCGGCCTCCTCGCGGTCGGTGTAGGCCTTCAGGATGCGGATTTTCTCCCCCTCGGCCCCTTCCGAGAAGCAGTGCTTCTCCATGCGCTTCGAATTGCGGACGATCACCGAGTTGGCCGCATCGACGATCGTGCGCGTCGAGCGGTAGTTCTGTTCGAGCTTGAAGACCTTCGCCGAGGGGTAGTCCTTCTGGAAAGAGAGGATGTTTTCGATCTTGGCCCCGCGGAACGAGTAGATCGACTGCGCGTCGTCGCCCACGACGCAGACTTTCGAATGGGTCTGCGACAGACGGCGGATGATGACGTACTGCGCATAGTTGGTGTCCTGGTACTCGTCCACCAGAATGTATTTGAACTGCTCCTGGTAGCGCGCCAGCACGTCCGGACAGTCGCGCAGCAGCACGTTGGTTTGCAGCAGCAGGTCGTCGAAGTCCATCGCCCCGTTGTGTTTGCAGCGCTGGCAGTAGATGTTGTAGATGTTGCCGAACTCGGGAATCTGCATCTGCCGGTCCTCGGCCGCATAGGCCGAATTGGCCAGATAGGCCCCGGGGGTCACCAGACAGTTTTTGGCATAGGATATGCGCGAAGCCACGGCGTTGGGCTTGTACTTCTCGTCCGGAAGGTTCAGCTCGCGGACCACGGTCTTGACCAGGTTCCGGCTGTCCGAGGAGTCGTAGATCGTGAACGACTCGGGGAAGCCGATCCGTCCGGCGTTTTCGCGCAGGATGCGCGAGAAGACCGAGTGGAAGGTTCCCATGCGGATATGGCGGCTGCGGTTGTCGGGCAGCATCTGCGCGATGCGTTCGCGCATCTGCTCGGCGGCCTTGTTCGTAAAGGTCAGGGCGAGTATGTTGAAGGGCGCCACGCCCCGCTCGATCATGTAGGCGATGCGCGAGGTCAGCACGCGGGTCTTGCCCGAGCCGGCCCCGGCGATGATGAGCGACGGGGAGTCGAAATTGACCACGGCGTCCCGCTGGGCCGGATTGAGCCCTTGCAGGATTTTCGATTCGTTGGATTCCATGCGGGCAAAGTTAATAAGAATCGGCGAAGAATTTTTCGGGAAAAATAATAACTTTGCATGACGAACGTTAAAAGGGTAACCGCGACAACGATACAACAAACGATAAAACATGAGCGAAGTCATCAACATCAAGGAACTCAACGAGCGCATCGAACGCGAATCGGTCTTCGTCGATACGCTGCGCACCGAAATGGGCAAGGTCATCGTCGGACAGAGCCATCTGGTCGATACGCTGCTGATCGGTCTGCTCTCCAACGGACACATCCTGCTCGAAGGCGTGCCGGGACTCGCCAAAACGCTGGCCATCACCACGCTGGCCCGTGCCGTGGATGCCGGGTTCTCGCGCATCCAGTTCACTCCCGACCTGCTGCCCGCCGACCTGCTGGGCACGCTGATCTACTCGCAGAAGAACGAGGATTTCGTGGTCAAGAAGGGTCCCGTCTTCGCCAACTTCGTGCTGGCGGACGAGATCAACCGCTCGCCGGCCAAGGTGCAGTCGGCGCTGCTCGAGGCGATGCAGGAGCGGCAGGTGACCATCGGCGACGACACCTACCCGCTGCCGCAGCCCTTCCTCGTGCTGGCCACGCAGAACCCGCTCGAACAGGAGGGAACCTATCCGCTGCCCGAGGCGCAGGTGGACCGTTTCATGCTCAAGGCCAAGATCTCCTACCCCAACAAGCAGGAGGAGCGCGACATCGTGCGCATGAACCTCGCCGGCACGGGCATGCCCGCGGTGAACAAGGTGATCGCGCCCGAAGACATCGTAAAGGCCCGCAAGGTGGTCGAGGACGTCTATATGGACGAGAAGATCGAGAAGTACATCATCGACATCATCTTCGCCACGCGCGAGCCGGCCGAGTACAACCTCGGGAAGTTGCAGAACCTGATCGCCTACGGCGGCTCGCCCCGTGCGTCGATCTCGCTGGCCAGGGCCGCCCGCGCCTATGCCTTCATCCGCCGCCGCGGCTACGTCATCCCCGAGGACGTGCGCGCCGTCTGCCACGACGTGCTGCGCCACCGCATCGGCCTGACCTACGAGGCCGAAGCCGAGAACATCTCCTCGGAGGAGATCATCACCGACATCCTGAACAACGTAATCGTACCCTGACGATGCAGGAGAGCGAAAACGATATTCTGAAACGGGTCCGGAAGATCGAAATCAAGACGCGCGGTCTTTCGAACGAGATCTTCGCCGGAAAGTACCACACGGCTTTCCGCGGGCGGGGCATGTCGTTTTCCGAAGTGAGGGAGTACCGCGCCGGCGACGACGTGCGCGACATCGACTGGAACGTGACGGCCCGCTCGCGCAAGCCCCACATCAAGGTCTATGAGGAGGAGCGCGAGCTGACGATGATGCTGCTCGTGGACGTCTCCGCGTCGCGCATGTTCGGCACGACGGAGCGGCTCAAGAAAAACATCATCACCGAAATCGCCGCCGTGCTGGCCTTCTCGGCCGCGCAGAACAACGACAAGGTGGGGTGCATCTTCTTTTCGGACAAGGTCGAGAAGTTCATCCCCCCGAAGAAGGGGCGCAGCCACATCCTCATGATTATCCGCGAGCTCATCGGCTTCCGCCCCGAATCCGCGGGCACGAAGCTCTCCGAGCCGGTGCGCTTCCTGACCAACGTGAACAAGAAGCGCTGCACGACCTTCATCCTCTCGGACTTCATGGACTCCTCGCAGGACCGCTCGGCCCTCGACGACGCGCTGAAGATCGCCGGCGGACGGCACGACCTGGTGGGCATCCGCATCTACGACCCGCGCGAGACGGAGCTGCCCGACGTGGGCATCGTCGAGCTGCGCGACGCCGAGACGGGGCGCAAGGTCTGGGTGGACACCTCCTCGCGCGCCGTGCGCGAGCACTACGCCGAATCGTGGAGACGGCGCAGCGCCGGCATCGAGCAGACGCTCAAGCACAACCGTATCGACACGGCGACGATCTCCACCGACGGGGACTACGTGGCCGAACTGATGAAACTCTTCAAACAGCGATGAGACGACTCTTAGCAACGCTCCTCCTGCTGGCCGGCGTGCCGGCCGCGGCGCAGAACACGCCGACGGTCACGGCGCACGCCGAACCCGACAGCATTCTGATCGGCGACCGCTTCGATCTGGTGATCGACGTGGAGAAGGACCTCGTGCAGGTGGTGGAGTTCCCGGAGTTCGAGGACCGGGACGGCAAGATCGAGGTGGTCGAGAGCCTGCCGGTCGATACGCTCGAACGCGACGGCCGCCGCCTGAAGCTGCGCAAGCGCTACCGCCTCGCGGCCTTCGACGAGGGCCGTTACAACCTCGGCACGGCGCGGGTGCTCTACGCCGACAAGAACATCCTCGACACGCTTTCGAGCCGCGACTCGGTCTATCTCGAGGTGACGACGTTCCAGATCGACTCCACGTCGCAGTCGATCTACGACCTGAAGGGACAGCGCACCCTGCCGTTCCGGTTCCGCGAGATCCGCGGCTACGTCCTTTGGGGCCTGCTGGCGCTCGCGCTGCTGGCCGCCGCGGCCTACGCCCTCCACCGCTGGCTCGCGGCCCGCGGCAAACGGCTCGGCGACCTGTTCAAACCCGCCCCGCCGCTGCCGCCGCACGTCGCGGCCATCCAGGCGCTCGAAGCGCTCCACAACCAGAAACTGTGGCAGAACAACCGCCACAAACAGTACTATTCAGGACTGACGGACATCCTGCGCACCTACATCGCGGCGCGCTGGGACATCGGAGCGATGGAGATGACCTCCGACGAGATCATCGACGCGATGCGCGCGGAGGAACTTCCGGACAAGGCCCGCATGGACCTCACGGCGATCCTGCGGGACGCCGATCTGGTGAAATTCGCCAAGGCGACGCCGCCGGCCGAGGAGAACGAGGCCGACTATCTGAAAGCCTACTACTTCGTCGAGGAGACCAAACCCGTCGAGGAGGAGACCCCGGCCGGAGAGGCGGACCCGACGCAAAACTAAACCGCGACAACGATGCAGAAGTCACTCTATACGCTCCTGTTCCTGCTCACGGCCACCGCGGCCGGAGCGCAGCAGATGCCCGAACGTTCGCTGGTCCGCAAAGGCAACCGGCAGTACGCCAAGGGCAATTACGAGGAGTCGATCCGCCGTTACGAGCAGGCGCTCGAAGCCGTCCCGGGGCAGTTCGAGGCCACCTACGACCTCGGCAACGCCCTCTACAAGGCCGAACGCTTCGACCGCGCCGAACAGACCCTCCGGCAGGCCGCCGCCGACACGCTGCGTCCGGAGACGGAGCTGGCCGAAGCCTATTACAATCTGGGCAACGCGCAGTTCAAGCAGCAGAAGTACAAGGAGGCGCTCGAAAGCTACAAGCAATCGCTGCGGCTGAACCCGTCCGACATGGAGGCCAAGTACAACTACGCCTACACCAAGCGGCTGCTCGACCAGGACCAGAACGGCGGAGGCGGCAACGACCAGCAGAACCAGGATCAGAACCAGAACCAGGATCAGAACCAGAACCAGGATCGGAACCAGCAGGGGCAGCAGAATCCGCAGCAGGGACAGGGACGGCAGGACCCGCAGCAGGGGCAGCAGGACCGGAAGGATCCCGGGCAGGACGGAAACCCGCAGCAGCAGCCCCCGCAATCCGACAAGGGGGAGCAGGACGACGCACAGGGTTCGCCGCAGCAGGCTCCGGGCATCTCGCCGCAGGAGCAGGAGCAGATTCTCGACGCCATCCAGGCCCAGGAGGACAAGACGCAGGAGAAACTCAAGGAGAAACGGGGCGTCGTGGTCCGCGGCAGGAAGAACTGGTAAAAAAACGAAACGACCATGCAATTCGCATCACCCCATTATCTGTGGCTGCTCACGCTGCTCGCGCCGATGACCGCCTACTACGTCTGGCGCACGATGCAGGGCGGCGCCGCGATCCGGATCTCGACCGTGGCAGGCGTTCTGCACGCACCGAAGACCGTGCGCCACTACCTGCGCCACCTGCCCTTCGCGCTGCGTGCGGCGGCCTTCGCGCTGCTCGTCGTGGCGCTGGCGCGGCCGCAGGACATCGAACAGAACGTCCGCACGAACACCGAGGGCATCGACATCGTGCTGGCCATCGACGTCTCGGCCTCGATGCTCGCCCGCGACTTCCGGCCCGACCGCATCACGGCCGCCAAGGAGGTGGCCGGCTCGTTCGTCGCCGACCGCTACGGCGACCGCATCGGACTGGTGGTCTTCGCCGCCGAAGCCTTCACGCAAAGCCCCCTGACCACGGACCAGAGCACGCTCCAGACGCTCCTGGCGCGCATCCGCAGCGGACTGATCGACGACAGCGGCACGGCCATCGGCAACGGACTGGCCACGGCGATCAACCGCCTGCGCGAGAGCGAGGCCAAGTCGAAGGTCATCATCCTGCTGACCGACGGCGTGAACAACCGCGGACAGATCGCTCCCATGACCGCCGCCGAAATCGCCCGGGCGCAGGGTATCCGCGTCTATACGATCGGTGTCGGAACCGAAGGCACGGCCCCCTACCCGGCGGTGGACATCTACGGACAGCCCACGGGCGACGTGGTGATGGCCAAGGTCGAGATCGACGAGAAGACGCTCGGCGCCATGGCCGACCTGACGGGAGGCAAATACTTCCGTGCCACGGACAACGCCAAGCTCAAAGCCATTTACGACGAAATCAACCAGTTGGAAAAGAGCAAGGTGGAGGTCACCGAGCGCATCTCCTACCACGAGCGGTTCCTCGTGTGGGCACTGGCGGCCCTCGGAGCCCTGCTGCTCGAATTCCTCCTCTCGAATCTCGTGCTGAAACGGATTCCGTAAAGAAAAGACCGCTATGTTCCGATTCGCAAATCCGCAATACCTCTGGCTGCTCGCAGCCGTCCCGGCGCTCGTCGCGCTCTTCTGGCTGGCGATGCGCAACCGCCGCAGGCGGCTCGCCCGCTTCGGCCGCCCGGAGACTCTCGGCGAACTGATGCCCGAGGTCTCCACCGGGCGCGTGAAATTCAGGTTCGTCCTCTTCTGCACCGCCGTGGCGCTGACGGCGCTGGCCGCGGCGCGGCCGCAGTTGGGCTCCAAACTCCGCGAGGAGAAGGCGCAGGGAATCGAGATGATGCTCGCGGTGGACGTCTCGAACTCGATGCTCGCCGAGGATTTCGAACCCAACCGCCTCGAACGGACCAAATACGCCATCGGCAAGCTCTTCGAAGGACTGCGGCAGGACCGCGTGGGACTGATCGTCTTCGCCGGCGAGCCGAAGGTGCAGCTGCCGATCACCTCCGACTACCGCATGGCGCGGGCCTTCGCGCGGCGGATCGACCCGTCGCTCGTGCCGGTGCAGGGCACGGCCGTCGGCAAGGCCCTCGAACAGGCGCTGCTCGCCTTCTCGGGCGAGACGGAAGCGGGGCACGGCCGCGTCGTGGTGCTCATCACCGACGGCGAGAACCACGAGGACGACGCCCTGGCCGTGGCCGAACGCGCCGCCCGGCAGGGCATCCGCATCTACACCATCGGCATCGGCACGCCCGAAGGCGCGCCGATCCAGATCGACGGCGAATTCATCAAGGACGAGCAGGGCGAGATGGTCGTTTCGAAGCTCAACGAGGAGATGCTCTCGAAGATCGCCGAGACGACGGGCGGCGCCTACGTCCGCGCCACGAAGCAGGACATCGGCCTGGACGAGATCGTGCGGGAGATCAACGACATGGAGCGCTCCGAGCTTTCGACGGTCCGTTTCGAGGAGTTCAACGAACAGTACCAATACCTGCTCCTGGCGGCGCTCGTCCTGCTCCTGGCGGAATTCCTGGTGCTCGACCGACGGAATCCGCTGCTGGCGCACCTGAACATCTTCCGCGAACCGGAACGGAAAGAGTCCGGCCTATGACCCGGTTCAAGAACAAATGCGTGCCCGTCACCGGCGGTTCCGGCATCGGGCGTATCACGGGACGGACGGCCCTCGGACGCGACCGCACGCCCCGCGGCATCCCGCGGGGATTCCATCCGCGCCGCTTCACGCAGGGCGTGCTCCCGCGTGCCTGTTCGGTCCCGTCATAGACCGCCGGACCGGCATTTACCGCACGACGGACCGCTTCACCGGATAAAACGATCCCCACCGCCATGCCTCTGGAAAACACCTCCGCCGAACGCATCGCGGCGATCCACGCCGCACAACGGGACTATTTCCGCTCGGGAGCCACCCTCCCGGCCGACTTCCGCCGCATCATGCTCCGAAGGATGGAGCAGGCGCTGCGGCAATGGGAGCGGCGGCTCTGCGACGCCCTGTGGCAGGACCTGCGCAAATCCCCTGAGGAGGCCTGCCTCACCGAGCTGAGCATCGTGCGGAGCGAAGTGAGGAACCACCTCCGCCACCTCGGCCGCTGGATGCGCCCCGAGCGGCGGCCCTCGCCGCTCAAGCTCTTTCCCTCGGCGAGCCGCATCCTCTCCGAGCCGCTCGGCACGGCGCTCATCGTCTCGCCGTGGAACTATCCCGTGCAACTGCTGCTCAACCCGCTCGTCGGAGCCATCTCGGCGGGCTGCACCGCCGTACTGAAACCCTCGCCCTACACGCCGCACGTCTCGGCGACGCTCCGCGCGATGATCGGCGAAATCTACGACGAGCGCTACGTCGCCGTCGTCGAGGGCAACCGCGACGTCAATACGCTGCTGCTGGACCGGCGCTGGGACCTCGTCTTCTTCACGGGCAGCCCCGCGCTGGGGCGGATCGTCATGGCCGCCGCGGCGCGGCACCTCACGCCCGTCATACTGGAGCTGGGCGGCAAAAGCCCCTGCATCGTGGACCGAGGCGCCGACGTGGAGACCGCCGCGCGCCGCATCGCATGGGGCAAGACCCTCAATGCGGGGCAGACCTGCATCGCCCCCGACTACCTGCTGCTCCACGAATCGCTCGCCGATGCGTTCCCCGCGGCCTACGCCCGGGCGCTGCGGCGCCTGCACGGCGACGACGCCCGGCAAAGCCCCCACTACGTCCGGCTGGTGAACGACCGGGCCTTCGACCGCGTGGCAAGCTACCTCGCGCAGGGCACGGTCCGCCTCGGAGGCCGCACCGACCGCGCGGAACGTTACATAGAACCCACGCTGCTCACGGAGGTCGATCCCCTCGCCCCGGTCATGCGGGAGGAGATCTTCGGCCCCGTGCTGCCGGTCGTCCCGTTCCGGACGACGGACGAGGCCGTGGCGTTCGTCACCGAACGCGAAAAACCGCTGGCGCTCTACTACTTCGGCCCCGAAAAGAGCGGCCGCGAAGTACTGCGGCGCACCTCTTCGGGCGGAGCCTGCCTCAACGACACGATCATGCACATCGCCAACGAGCACCTGCCCTTCGGCGGCGTGGGCAACTCGGGCATGGGCCGCTACCACGGCCGCGACAGCTTCGACGCCTTCTCGCACCGCCGTGCGGTGGTCGAGACGCCGACCTGGATCGACCCGCCGTTCCGCTACATGCCCTACAAACTCTTCCGCTACGTAAAGCGCATCCTCTGACCGCCGCACGGAGGCGGAAAACGACCGCCCGGGGCCCGGGCCGGAGCGGCCGCGCGGAGGGCCGACGGCCGCACGGAGGAAAAATGCGTCGCCGCCGCAGGTTTTTCCCGCCGAAATGCCTATCTTTGCCGCGCAGGTCCGCTCTGTCGCTGCCGGCCGCCGGCCGGGAGAGGAAAGTCCGGGCAACGCAGAGCGCCACGCAAGCTAATGACTTGACAGCCGTGAGGTTGTGGGAGCGTAACAGAGAACGACCGCCCGCAGGCGGGCATTCGCGGAACGGACGGAGCCTTCGGGGTTCCGGGCCGCGCTCCGGAGAGTGTCCGGCGGGTAAGGGTGAAAAGGCGGGGTAAGAGCCCACCGCGGGGGCAGCGATGTCGCCCGGCAGTACGTCCCGTGGGTTGCAAGACCGTGTATACCGGCAATCAAGGGTTGCTCGCCCGATGTCGGGGGGTAGGTTGCTTGAGACGGCGGGAGACCGCCGCCGTAGATAAATGACAGAGACCCGGGGTCCGCCCCGGGGACAGAACCCGGCTTACAGGACCTGCACGTACGAAGGGGCGCCGCTTCCGAGCGGCGCCCCTTCCGTTCGCGTCCGGGCCGCACGCCCTACATCAGCCCCATGCGCCGCCGGGCGAACGGCACGACCCACGCGGGAGACTGCTCGCGGGCGAGCAGGTCGCGCATGTAGTCCATGTAAGGCTCGGCATGGCGGAAATAGCGGAAAAGCCCCTCGCAGAGCGAATTCTTGCGGCAGCCGTCCGACCCGGTCTCGAACCGGTGCTTGGGACATTCGCCGCGGCAGGCGAAGTAGTACCGGCAGCGCAGGCATTCGGCCGGCAGCGCGTTGCGTTTGGCCAGTCCGAAGTCGATCCGGCGGCGCGAGCGGTAGATCTCCGCGAGCGGCGTCTCGCGGATGTTCCCCAGCAAGTATTCGGGATAGACGAAGTGGTCGCACGAATAGACGTCGCCGTTGTGCTCGACCACGAGCGCATCGCCGCACGTCTCGCCCATCGAGCAGACGCCCGGCTGCACGCCGCACCACTGGGCCAGCGTGGCGTCGAAGAGCTGCACGAAGCACTGCCCCACGTCGCTGACGACCCACTCGTCGAAAATGTCGCACAGAAACTTCCCGTAGCCCTCGGCCGTCACCGACCATTCGGCCGGCCGCGCCCCCTGCGTCTCCGGCGAAACGATCAGCGGACGGTGCAGCCCCGCGCGATCGACGACATGCTCCACGGCGGGCAGAAACTGCATGTAGCGGCTTCCGACCGTATCGCGGAAGAAGCGGTAGATCTCCGCGCCGCGCCCCTCGCAGGCCCGGTTCACGACGCTCAGCGTATTGTACTCCACGCCCGTCCGCCGGAACATCCCGACCGTCCGCATCACGCGCGCGAAGGTGGGGCGCCCGCCCTTCGTCCGGCGGAACGCGTCGTGAATGTCCTCCGGCCCGTCGAGCGACAGTCCCACCAGGAAGCCGTTTTCGGCGAAAAGCTCGCACCACGCCTCGTCCACCAGCGTCCCGTTGGTCTGCAACGTGTTCTCGATCCGCTTGCCCGCGGCATATTTCCGCTGGAGCGCCACGGCCCGGCGGTAGAAGTCCCTGCCGAGCAGCAGCGGCTCGCCGCCGTGCCAGCAGAAGGTCACCACGGGAACCTCGTTGGCCTCGATGTACTGCCGGATGTAGAGCTCCAGCAGGTCGTCCGCCATCACCGCCTGCCGCCCGCCGTACTGTGCGGCCTTGTCGAGGTAGTAGCAATAGCCGCAATCGAGGTTGCAGGCAGAACCGGCCGGCTTGAGCATCGTCGAGAACGCCACGGGGCCCGCCTGTTTCTCCGCATCGCGGAAAGTGAAAATATCCTTGTTCTTCATCGTCCGGACGAGTTTACGGCCCAAAGATAGGAATAAAACCGCCGTCCTCCGCTCCGGACGGAGCAAAAGAGGCGGGCGGCCTCCGACGGCGCCGCGCCGCATACGGATCGAAACGCGGAGGAATTACGGAACATTTCGTTTTATTTCGACATTTTACTATCTTTGTCCTTCACAGCGTTAATACCGAACCTTTCACATGAGAAAACTACCGTACCTGTTGAGCGCCCTGGGCGCCGCCCTCACGGCAGGCGCGGCGGAGACCGCCGCCCCGCAACGGATCATCGACATCCGGACCGACGACATTTCGCTCATCCTGAGCGCAGCCCCCGGAGAGGAGGTCCGCTTCCTCCACTTCGGAGGCCGCATCGACGACCCCGCCCCGCTGGCCGGATACCGAAGCTACCGCCACCCCGACCACAACACCGAGGACGTGGCCTACCCCGCCTTCGGCGGCCGCAACTACCACGAACCGGCCCTGCGCGTGACCCACGCCGACGGCGACCTGAACACCGAACTGCGCTACGTCTCGCACCGGACGCGAAAACTGGCCGACGACAACGTGACCGAAACCGTCGTCCGCATGACCGACGCCGTGCAGCCGCTGGACGTCGAACTGGTCTATACGGCCTACGCCCGCGAAAACGTCATCACGACCCGCGCCGTCATCCGCAACCGCGAGAAGGGTCCCGTGACGCTGCACAGCTTCTACTCGTCGGCGATGCCTCTGCGGGCCGAGAAATACCTGCTGACCCACCTCCACGGCGCTTGGACGCGCGAAGCGCAGGTGGAGCACACGCTGCTGACCCACGGATCGAAGAGCATCGCCTCGACACGCGGCCTGCGCACGACCCACGCCGAAAACCCCTCCTTCATGCTGACGCTCGGCAACGACCGCTTCGACGAGAACTGCGGCGAGGTCGTCGCCGGCTCGCTGGCCTGGAGCGGAAATTTCCGCCTCAACTTCGAACTCGACGAGTGTCAGACGCTCACCGTGCTGGCGGGCGCCAACCCCGACGCCTCCGAATACCGGCTCCGCCCCGGAGAGTCGTTCACGACCCCCGAAATGATCTACACCCACTCGTTCCGCGGCGCGGGCGGCGCGAGCCGCAACCTCCACGACTGGGCCCGCAACTACGGCGTATGGCACGGCCACATCCCCGCACCCACGCTGCTCAACAGCTGGGAGGGCGCGGCCTTCACGTTCGACGCGAAGACGCTGACCGACATGATCGACGACGCGGCGGCCATGGGGCTCGAAATGTTCGTGCTCGACGACGGCTGGTTCGGCAACAAATACCCGCGCAACAACGACAAGGCGGGGCTGGGCGACTGGGAGGTGAACCGCGAGAAGCTGCCCGAAGGCATCGACCACATCGCCTC
>PPYF01130372.1_pt1 | contig 12888 bp, 6 predicted proteins | sample 1559871 | NCBI WGS metagenome assembly PPYF01 (sample SAMN08240021, study PRJNA423297) | Human gut metagenome, whole genome shotgun sequencing project. | reverse complement strand
ATGCAACAGTATGGTTGGGCTGACATTCGGCTTGATCGGTTTTATCGGCGTGCTCGGCATCGGCGGAGCCACGTTCCAAATCAACCGCAAAAAAGAGCAGGCCGAGGAAGCCAATCAGGCCAAAAGCGTTTTCTTGTCACGCATGTCCCATGATATCCGCACGCCCATGAGCGCCATCATAGGCCTGACCGCAATCGCCAAAAAGAACGCCGGCGATCCTGAACGCCTCAACGAATGCATAGACAAAATAGCCCTCGCCTCCCAGTTCCAGCTTTCCTTGGTCAATGACATCCTTGATGTTTCCAAAATCGAAAGCGGCAAGATGCAATTGGCCTCAGAACCATTTGATCTTGCTGGGATCATTGACGATGTGACGCTGTTCACCTCCAGCAGCGCTACAGCCAAGGGCATTGTTTTCGAAACGTCCGTCGATCCCCGCGTCGGACGGATGTATGTCGGCGATCCCATGCGGCTCAAGCAGATACTGATGAACCTTTTATCCAACGCCCTTAAATTCGTGGATGAAAACGGGAAAGTGACCCTCCGCGTCGAATCGTTACGGCGTACGGGGCGGCAGGAGGCTGTACGCTTCATCGTCTCAGACAACGGGATCGGCATGAGCAATGCCTTCCAGAAACGGATGTTCCTCCCCTTCGAGCAAGATGCCGCCCCCCGGCGGAAAAGCTCGGGGAGCGGGCTGGGGCTTGCCATTATCGGCAACCTGACTGCTTTGATGGGAGGCTCCATCGCTGTGGACAGCGAACAGGGCAAGGGAACGCGCTTCACCGTGGATATCCCTCTGGAGCGCACCGAAACGGCAGAAAAACACGATACCGCCGGAGAAAACGCGGAGGAGCGCTGCCTCTTCCGTGGAGAGACGCTCCTCCTTGCCGAAGATGACGGATTGAATGCTGAAGTCCTTGAAAATCTGCTTGGCTACATAAACCTGAGGGTCGTCCACGCCGAGAACGGCAAGGTGGCCGTGGACCTGTTTGAACGTTCCGCTCCGGGGGAATACGCCGCGATCCTCATGGATATACAAATGCCGATCATGGATGGCCTTGACGCGGCCCGGACCATCCGTGCGCTGCCCCGTGAAGACGCCGCCAGCATCCCCATTTTCGCACTGTCCGCCAGCGTCTTTGCGGAAGACGTCGAGCGCTCCCTGTGTTCCGGTATGAATGGGCATTTGGGCAAGCCTGTGGACATCGATCAGATCTGTTCCATGCTCCAGACGTGGCTGTACCCGCAGCAAACGGATACCCAGGAACAAGCTTAGCGCGGACGGGGTGTTCCGCTAGAACGGACAGCCTTCCCGCCTCAAGGGAGGGCTGTTTCTCCATGCGGTTCTTGGGAAACCGCCCAAGAGCCTTCCCCTATGAGAGCACATTCACATGCAACAGGTTCCATAATGAATCAGGCAGCGTTCCGTACGCCGCCATGCGCTGGCGGATATGTGATACAACTAGCCTCCCGTATATGCGGGTTCCAATCCCGTTCCCTCGGCTACACGAAAGGCTTTCCTGTTCCGGTGCTCCGCTCTCTTTTTTCAAATCGCCTTCATTTGCGGCCCCCAACCCATGTTTGCCGCCTCGCGGTGTGCGGAAAGCTGTATTTCCGCGTACCCAAACGGATAAATTTTAAATTATAACATACTAAAATTAAAAATATTTTTATATATACAAAAAGATAATACCTACAAAAGTACCTCAAAAATAAAAATAGTTCAAAAAACCTCTAGGGACGCCGTTGGACGCTGAAAGCATTAGCTTGATTACAACAATTCACAATAAGGCCAAGAAGGTAATTATTTCAAAAGCAAAGCTACTCTTCTTCCTCAAAGCCAAACTCCTTGATTTTCAATGTCCGACAATTCTCGGATACTGCCCGTATTGTCTCTTGTGAGAAGCCTTTTGAGGCACCAGCTTCCACTTCAAGCCGCAGACTCAACGTAACCCCATTGTCTGCTGCGAGCTGAGAAATAACTTCTTCAAGGATACGCTGTACGTCTCGATTAACGCGGGTATCGTCCAAGGGTGCGGAGAGGAAAAATCGCATACTTTTGGGCGTAGACAGGGGCGATGGAGAGGTGGAGGGCTCTGTGCCCGTCCGCTCCGTAGTCAAAGGTGTCCCGCCTTCCCGTTGCACGGAAGGATGAGGATTCGAAACTCCCGCATCAGTAACAAATCCAGAAGGTGATGGATTACTCTGCATATGTTTCAGTTCGAGCTGATTCTTTGCAGCACTTTTACGCACTATGAAGCCATTGCGATCTATAGATGCCTTTTGAGCATATTTTAAATCTATAAACCGCCCTTCACTTACGCCAGCTGCATAGGCAAAGTAATCTTCCCCCTGCACACCTTCCTGGATGGTCTTTTCAAGTACGCTGTAATCGGAAAGACGCGGCAGATAGCAGTAGGTACAGAGATACTCCCATAATTTTTTTATTTGCAGGCTATCTGCATTTTTCCAAAGTAGGCTGTCCAACTCCATCAGCAGAAGCGCAGGAGCCCACCTATCAATTACCGTCTCACTCTCCAACAGCTTTTTGCCAGCCCGGCTTATAATTCCCTCTGAGCCACCGCTGAGCCTTATTTTTCCCCAATCCAGAGTTTTCATGTCAGAGCGAGCAATAGCCGGAGTCAGAAGCCAGCACCATGTTTCACTCAATCGTAGATCAACAGTCTCATTACTGCGTTTGAGGCTGTTTTCCGTCTCTCTGTTTTGTGCAGCATCAAGGTTTAAGTCCTGACTGTCATTTTTAATGGACTGCCACGCCAGATAGCGACGGGTTTCTTGTTCCAATGCCGACATGGATGTTTGGTCAGGAGCAAGAAAAACCAGCATATTGCGGAAAATTCGCGGAGAATTCCCCCGACTTTCCCAAATTTTTTCAGCAACGCCCAAGGCTGCGCATCCATGAGATGAAGTCGTCACTGTCTCGCCGGGGCTGAGGATCACCAACCGGACAGTCTGGTCGTCTGGTACGTCCAGTGAGGAAGCAGGGCAAATATGTATGCCTTTAAATGGAGATTCCAGCCGCAATTTTTTCATGCGGCGTTCTATCTCATATTCCACTTCAGAAGCCGAGAACTGTGTCGCACGATCCTCTACCGTCTTTCGTAGCGTCGGTCGGGTATCATACCAAAACCGATCCCCTGAAGGATTCGTGTACAGGTAAGCAAGGCTGTTTTGCAGAGAACCGAGCGCATCATTGAACACGGCAATCTGTTCGCCTGGCTGCACCACACCGAGACGTATGCGTGAGGCTTCTATGCCGCGTACGTTTTGTTGCCTCACTGTAGGGGCGCTACCCAGCATGATGGTTCTGGCTACTCGCCTTGAGGCCAGAACTTTGCCGTAACGAAGAACATTTTTATCTTGCTGCCAGGGAACGGAACGCTTACCGTCCACTTCCCTGTCCACAAGGCTGTTCCAACCTTCCGGCAGATGGCGCGTCAGCTCGTCGCGCACAGCTGACACGTCCAGCGGCAGGGAACCGGGCATGATTAACAGCCCCGCGTCGCTGCCCATCCACAATTCATGAATGACGGCGGCCATCAGGCGCAGCACTCCGCGTGTGCGCTGAAAACGCTCCAGCGTGGCCCAGTCTTCATACAGTCGGTCAAATACTTCCGGGTGTATGGGATAACAGGCCAGCAGACGGTTCCTGTACTCCACTTCTCTGACTTCCAGAGGAAAATCTGTTGGATTTTCCCGATACAGAGCGCTGAAATGACTGCACACCATTTCGCGTGCGGAAGGATTTTTGCAATCCAGAAAAAGCCTGCGACGTACCACTTCAAAACCTTCACTGGCAGCCACGGGCTTCCAGATGGCTTCCATGCGGCCAAAAGTGTGTTCAATGGCTTCAAGTGCGGTTTTACCTGCTTCCCCGCCTACCTCGATATCCGATTCCGGGATGGAAGCCACCACCAGGCTGCTTTTACTGGCCCGCGCGGCTTCGGTTATTTCTTGTATAAAAGAAATGAAATTGTCGAAACTTCCTGCCGGAAGTCCGTTTACGCCATAGATTCGTTTGGCATAGGCCACGAGCTCATCCATGAGAATAAGGCAGGAGCCACATGCATCGAACAAACGTTTCAAGGCTTCAGAGCCTGGAGAGACCCTTTTTTTATCCGCTTCCTTAACGATATCGTAAAGTCTGGGACTCCCTGCTGAAAGAGCGAGTTGCGCGGCCATTTCGCCCCACAGGGTATTGATAGTAACGCCGGGAAGATTCTGCGGCCTTCGACTGCGACTGGGGTCCAGCGCCGTTCCTACAAGCACGGCTACGTGTACGGCGGGGAGGTGTCCTACGCCCGCTTCTTCAAGCACTGGGCGGACTGTGGGGATTTTTTCCAGCGGAGCCTTGCCGCGCAGCAGGTGATACAACGCCAGCATACTGTGCGTTTTACCGCCGCCGAATGCCGTTTTCAGCTGAATAACCGGCTCGCCGTCTTTGCCGGTCACGCGCCTCACTGCTTGTACCAGCAGACCCTTCATGCCTTCCGTCACATAGGTACGGGCAAAGAATTCCACCGGATCGCGGTATTCAAAGGAACCTTCGCCGCGTGCCACTTGTGCAAGGTCTGCCGCAAATTCCGCGTTACGATAACGCCCCTGAGCCACATCGGGGTGAGGCTCCATCACCTCACGCCAGCAGGGGAGTCCGGCAGGGGAAACGCTCAACATTCCGGCATTGCCGTTACCGTCCGCAAGCTGCGGTGCAGCCTGTACAGATGTGGCGGAAGACATGGAACCTGCTGCCGAACCATATCGGGCAACGCGCAACAGCGTCCGAATCTCTTCCGCAGCTTTGGCGTCCAACTGCTCACACAGGCGGGACATGGTATCAAGCGCGCGCCATGTATCGTCGTTGTTGAAATCTTCATTACCCATATGTGCCCAGCGGTTGCGCACGCCCACCAGTTCCTTGGCCCAGGTACGGCAATCCAGGGGGAGCTTTTTGCGGAAAGTCTCATTCCAATGCAAATCAAGCAGAAGCAGGCAAAGATAGATGTCCAGCGACGCAGCAAGTGTTTCATCGTCTCCATTCCGGGGAAGGTTGCGCTTCTGCTCGTCGTACAGTCTGCCGAGAACCCCCGTATTCCACCAGACTGATCCAAATACACCGCGCAGTTCGCGGGCAATATACGGGGAAAGAACCTGTAAGAGGAACTGAAAGCCTTGTGTTATGCGAGTATGATTAGTATTTGATGCAGACATGGTATGCCCGGCTTTATATCTAAAAGTTAGGATCAAGGCAGATGACTACTAATCCAAGCTCCCATTCCTGACAGGGGCTTTCATATGCACAAACATAACCGTGTGTTTCTTTTCCTTCTTTTTTTACAGTACATTCAATTTGGTATTGAGGATTCCTTTTCATAATATAAGCTACTGTTTCAGATAAGGCTGAATAGCTGTCAACAGCTACATAATGTTTATCGCCTTTTCTGCCATATCTTACGCCTCCTCCATATGGAACTTTTGGAGTACCACTAGACTCGTAAAATTTACCAATGAAAATAATTTCCGTAGTGTTTTCCTTTTCTCCAAAGTTAATTCCATCATAGATTTTATGTAAAATAATTGATGTATTCAACATAGGTATCCTCTTGTGAGTCTCTTACAGCGTTCCCTGCACCATGCGTACATTCTTCAGTTCCAGCGCCTTACTCTGAATTTCCTGCCAAGCAACTACCAGCGCATTGTAGACGTAAGCTTCCTGCGTCCAGCCTTTCTGCTCCGCAAGAGTGTACAGACGGTAGGCCAGGGCTTTGGCCCTGTCCGGCCCGGAACCATAGATGCGGGCTACGATCTGCGCACAAGCGCTGACGCCGCCTTCCTGCATGGCGAAGACAAGCTGCTGGGTGAGCAGCCAGAGCGTTTTTTCACTGTCAGCATTCGGGGTTGGCAAATTCTGCCGATCCTGCAAATGGACAAGTCCCTTTTGGGCAAACACCAGTCCCCTATCGGCCAGTCTATCAATAGAGGTATTTCTGGCGCGGGCCAGTACATCCGCCTCGCCGTATTTCATGTCGTTGAAGGCGTACTGGGCATAAAGATCGATGCAGAAGCGGGAATCCGCGTCCAGCTCCCCGTCTTGCTCCGTCAGGTAAGCGTCCAGTTCGGCATTGATGACCTGCAAGGCGCTTCGGATGGTCATGGAGGAACCGTCGGCCTCCAGCACTCCGGCGTACCGTGAATAGACGCCCATGCCCGGCCCGATGGCAGCCTGAGCCATATCTACGGGGGCAATGTTGCTGGACTGGAGCTTTTTGAGGGCGACGCGCAATTCGCGCTTCAGTTCAGCAAGGAAATTACGGCGCGTGATGGATGGCGCATTTTCTGGTCGTTTGCGGCAGACAAGAACGATGGATGATGCGAGAGCGTTGGAGTTCATACTGACGGAACGGTATGCTTGCTCCGTTTTCAGAGGCCATGTGCCGGTAATAGCGAAACCTGAATTAATAACGGCAGAAAGTATAGTTTCCCAGCCTGTAGAGGCTGTTGTGCTGCCATCTCCATCTGCTTCGCTCTGCTTATATGCGTAGTAAATGGTTACAGGTACATCTTCTCGCGCATATTTATTGAGTTGTTGACAAGTTTTTGCCATGCCGTCTTCAAAGAAGTCGCGAGCTTTTTCTTTACTGCCACCGAATCGATATGGAGTTGCTACCAGTTCTTCCGCCTTGGGTACCAGCACGGTGCGGAAAAGGCGAGGATAGGTATTTTTCAGGGAACGCCGCATCCAGATATAGAAAAAATCGGACAGATCGGCGTAGCTGATATTATCGTAATATGGAGGATCTGTTGAAATTACAATGTTTCGAAGATTGCAATCACTTTGAGCATCATACTGGATAGCATAACCACTATTTGATGTCGTATGCAATTTATTAATGCATTTTGCAATGTATTGAATAATCGGCGAAAAACCTCCAACGGAGTCTCCCAATATATTGGTTTCAGGGAAATCCCATGTCATGGGAATAGCCTGTTTACTGAAAAGATTCATGGCTTTCTCATTTGAGATAGACCAGTGGGAAACTGAGGTTGAAAAGTCTGCCAATCTATCTACTGCACCTGCCAGATACACACCCACGGCTTGGCCATAGGCTGTTGCGCCGCAACCGCCTTCATCCAAGCCCTTGCCGTCGTCTGCCATGCCGGAGGCGAGTGCGTCCTGTGTGGCTTTTGCCTGCGCTTCAGCCACCAGATCACTGAAGGTGGTCAGGGCCGTAAGCTGGCGGGGAGTGAAAAGGTCGGCAAAACCTCTCATGCCATACAGAGGAACATTGACAGCGGCCTTTCCAAAAAGTTCTCCATCAGGATATGTTTCAGGCCTCAGCACAGCCGTCGCCTCTTCCTGAATTAAATCCGGCGACAGATAAATTCTCCCGTTTTTTCCTTCCGCCACCACGGCCATCATCTGGGCTGACATGGCCCCTGACTTGCCCTGCTCCCGGATATAACTGAAAGGTACGGCAGTACCACAGCACGGGCACACAGCTCCTTGGCGGTTAACGGTCCCTTCGATTTTCGATTTACCTCCAAGGTGTACGGCATATGTTACTTTTCCGCCTTCAAATTGCGGCTCTATCCATGCTTCTTTTCCTTTCTTTTTCGACAGCACAAAGGACCTTGCCAGCGGCATTTCACAAGCACAGGCAGGGTTAGGACATTTGACGGTTCTGGCCCACTTCCAAGTGATAACGGTGGCCTCCCCGCCGCCCTGTGCTGGTGGTATCTGCACTTTTGGGTACAGATGACCGATACGGCGGCAAGCTTCCTGCTTCATCCATTCGCCGTAATAGCGCACGTCTTCGGCAAGGCCCGCAACTCCGCGCCACGAACGGTCGCGGTCAATCCTGCTCCGAGCTTCCGAATTTACGGAAGCCTGCCCGGCAAAGCGCGGGGGAATCTCTATCATGGCCTTGTTTATCATCACGGCCACGGGGTTCAGGTCGTGCGCGTGCGTTTCCAGTCCCAGACGCTGGGCCTCCAATGGAATAGAGCCGCCGCCTGCAAAGGGGTCAAGGAAGGTCAGCGGTTCTTCGCCCATATATTTCCTGATTTCGGCGCGGGCTTCGTTCAGAATGTCCTCGTTGTTGGAGTTTTCCCACTTGACAAGAGTTGCCAGCAGGGTATGCAGTCTTTGCCGTTCCATAGCCTGCGCCTCTTCCGTAGGGAAAAGCTCCGGGTGGGAGGATGGATCGTCCACCAGAGAAGCCCAAAGTACTGCGCGTGCCGTCGCCGTAGGCTTACGCGACCACCAATGATGGATGCCACGAGGATGCGGCCCGATGCCCGGCATTTTTTCGTATGCGGATTCCGCATTGATGGCTTCCAGCGGAAGCGCAACTTCAATGAGCTTTTTTATCTGAGCCATGGCTTATCCTTCGTATATCTTTTCCGCATTATTGAGGAGCGCGGCGATGTTGAACTGCGAGCTTTCCACCGAGAAATCCGGGGGATTGCGGAAGGGCTTTTTCAGGTAGATCGTGCGGGTATGCGTGCCGTCCACCTCCACAAGGGCAAGGATGAACTGTTTCGGCTGATTCAGGGCCGTAAATATTTCATTTTTCGTTACAATGACGTTGCTCGCTCCGGCGGTGCGACCTTTCACCTCGATAAAGCGCAGACTGGATTCCCCTTCACCGAGGGCATCCAGCACAGCGGATTCGATGTCGTAGCCGCACTTGTCGGCGCTCACGTCGCGTGGGGCGAATCCAAGGCTTTTTTCGATGTCCATCACAGCCTGCATGGCGGTCTTCTCTACAGCCTTGCGGGCAAGCACATCCGCACAGAGTTCAGAACAGGCCTCAGGAATCGGACGGCCTGTGAGTTTGGCCAGCAGTCCGGCAGGAATGACCAGCGCGCCGCCGATGACCACGGGCGGCTGAGCCGAAATCAGGCGTTCTGCCGCTAATTCGTCCGTACGCTGCTTCAGGCGGGCGGCCAGTTCTTCGGCGCGGCGGGCGGCCTTGTGGGAGTTCAGGTTGTTGCTGATCTTCCCAGCCTGTTCTTGTTGTTTCAGCTCTCCGGCGCGGTAGTCCCAGTAGCGAATCTCGGCGGTAAGACGTTCGCGCACGGCCTTTTCCGTCTTGTCAATCATGATTTCGCGGCGTTCGCGCACCTCTTTCAAATGGCTGGGGATAAGACGGCCCAAGGCGTAACCGATGGCCGCATCTTCCACGCCGCGCGTCAGCCATGGCTGCTTGTGGGCGTGGGCAAGAACGGCGTCCAGCTCTTCAGGCGTGGCTGGGCGGTAGTCGAGGTACGGCGCATAGCCTGCGTTTGCGGCTGTGCCGTGTTCGTCCATCTCCACAAAATGGATATTGCGCGAGATGACGCGGCGGCTACCATCGGGCAGGGCAGTGCCGTCCTGAATAGAGTGCTCAATGTAGAAGAGCAGGCGCATGGATTCTCCGGGATCGCTGTCGTCGATAAGGACGGCGCCGCGTTTAAGCAGATCGCCAGAGCATTCGCGGATGATGTCGATCATGGCTTCAAGCAGAGGATGCCCGGGACAGATGAGCGCGGCAGGTACAGAGCCGGGCAGATTGCGATAGGCCTTGTCGAAGCAGATGCGCTCGTAGCGGTTGAGCACCGGTTCGATATGACCTATCTGCCGGTCTCGATTGCGGATGGCGAAGGGAACGGAGAGTATCTCCCAACGGCCTTTCTCGCGGGCCGACATACGGCCGCCCAGTTCGCGGAACGCTTCTTTAAAGAATGCCTCGATGAAATACGGCTGGAGGCGGCGGGCCTCCATGCGCTCCATTTCCTCGCGGATGACGTTGACCGTGCGGATGTTCATCACGTCTTCGGTAAGGGCGCGTTCCTTCAGCAACTGAAGCAGTGCTTGCGGGTCGAAGGCAATATCCATGTCGTGATTGAGTCGGGCCTGAACGTCGGGGTCACTGCCGTGGCGCACGGCTTCGATAAGCAGTTCGCGTAGGGGACGGTTGTTGAACGAGACTTTACCGAGAATGTCGAAGACCTTGCCGCCCAGTGCCTCTTTTTCCTGCTCCAGCTTTTCAAAAAGCCGCTGGAACACCGCGCCTTCGCGTGTTTCAGAAGCCACGAGGTTCCAGAGCCAGCAGGTTTTCGTCTGGCCGATACGGTGGATACGGCCGAAACGTTGTTCAAGGCGGTTGGGGTTCCACGGCAGGTCGTAGTTCACCATGAGATGGGCGCGCTGAAGATTGAGGCCTTCGCCCGCAGCGTCCGTAGCGATGAGAATGCGGACTTCCTTATCTTGCTTGAAGCGCTCTTCCACCTTGCGGCGTTCGTCGCGCATCATTCCACCGTAGATGACTACCACGGCGTCGTCATTGCCGAGCAGGGATCGTATCTTGTCCGTGAGGTAGCGGAGCGTGTCGCGGTGTTCGGTAAAAATGATCAGCTTTTCGCGGAACCCCTCTGCGTCGAACATGCCTTTTTCGTCTTGCAGCAGACTGGAAAGCTCTTCCCATTTACGGTCTCTGCCGCTGGTGCGGACGGCGTTGGCCTTGGCTTCCAACGTTTTGAGCATGGCAATTTCCGCTTCCAGCTCCGTGATGGTAGTCGCGGCACTGGCCTTGTCAGCTACGCGTTCTTCGGCGTCTTCCAGCTCGGCGGAAGTCAGGTCGTCATCGTCGAATTCGTCCGTAAGGTTCAGGTTACGCAGTTCGTTCCAGTCGCGGGCACGCTGGCCGAGCCGTTCTTCGCTGAGACGGTTTTCCAGTCTTTCGCGGCGGCGGTGCAGAGATTGATAGATGGCCTCGGGAGAAGACGCGAGACGCCGTTGGAGCACGGTGAGCGCGAAGCCCACGGTGGTGCGGCGTTCGTTGTTCAGATTGTCGGCGCGATTGAATTCGTTCTGAACGTAGGCGGTCACAGCCTCGTAGAGTTCGGCCTCTTCGGGGGAAAGGCTGTAGTTCACCGTGACGGCGTGGCGCTCAGGGAAGAGGGGCGAACCGTCGAACTTGAGCAATTCTTCTTTGACAAGGCGGCGCATGACATCGGAGATGTCGATAGTCTGCGAGCCGGTACGGGCCACGCCGCCGAAGCGATCCTGATCCACCAGCGAGAGGAAGAGCTGAAAATCTTCTTCCTTGCCGTTGTGCGGGGTTGCCGTAAGCAGAAGCATATGCCGCGTGATGCCGGAAAGCAGGCGGCCAAGCTGGAAGCGGCGCGTCATTTTGACTTCGCCGCCCCAGACCGTGGCTGACATTTTATGGGCTTCGTCGCAGACGATAAGATCCCAATCCGTAGCCTTCAGTTTTTCCTGAATGGCTTCGTTACGGGCCAGTTTGTCGAGCCGGGCGATGGCCAGCGGCGTTTCGTTAAAGGCATTGCCCGTAACGGCGGATTCAAAACGGTCATTGGTGAGGATCTCAAAGCACAGATGGAATTTCTGGAAAAGTTCGTCCTGCCACTGTTCCGCAAGACTGCCGGGGCTAACGATAAGACAGCGCCTGAGGTCGCCGCGTGCAAGGAGTTCCTTGACAAAGAGGCCGGTCATGATGGTTTTGCCCGCGCCTGGGTCGTCCGCAAGAACGTAACGCAGGGGCAGTCGGCCCAGCATTTCCTGATAAACGGCGGAAATCTGATGCGGAAGAGGCTCCACATCTGATGTATGGACGGCGAGATACGGGTCGAAGAGATGGGCGTAGTGTATACGCCATGCTTCCGAAGCGAGGCGGAGCTTTGCTCCGTCGGCGTCAAAACTCCACGGCAGGGAGTGGCGGCCAAGTACACTTTATCGACATATTATGGACAATTTTTTTTGAATGACTCCGCACGAATGCGGAATGTGGAACGAGCCATGCCGGAACGTTTTGCCGCTTCCGATGTCGAGATGGCACCCTCTGTCCATAAGGTATATGTTTCCGGAAAATTTGGGGGAAGCGGTCGTGGCGCGTGCCCGAACCGCACGCCGCTTTGCTTGGCTGCCGCAATCCCCTGAGCCTGTCTGCTGCGAATATTCTCCCGTTCGTTCTGAGCCACAAAGGAAAGTACTTGCAAAACAAGGTCGGCAATGAAGGTGCCGAGCAGGTTTTTGTCGCGCCGTGTGTCCAGCAGTGGCATATCCAGCACAAAGATGTCTACGCGCTTTTCCTTGGTAATTACCCGCCACTGTTCCAGAATCTCCTCGTAATTTCTGCCAAGCCTGTCAATGCTTGTAATACATAGCTGGTCACCCGGTCTGAACTTTTTTAGCATAGCCTGATATTGTGGACGCTGAAAATCCTTGCCCGACAGTTTATCCATGAAAATGCGGTCTGACGGGATGGCTTGCCGCTCAAGGGCGATGCGCTGACGGCTCTCGTTCTGATCTGTACTGGATACGCGAATATATCCGTAAGTTTCTGCCATAAGATTTTCTCCTTTCAGTGGATTTATGTTCATAGTTCATCATCGGGTATATCAGGAGTAATGAAGCTGGAGCGTTGTTCGCGTTTCGGAGGATGCGGGGGTGTGTCTTGCTTCTTTGACTTTCGCCCTTCCCGTTGCCGTCTGGCTTCGGTCAGATACTTGGTCAGAGTTTGGGACTTCACATCAATGCCTTTTTCGTGCAGGCGTTCGACAATCTCCTGTGTATCGAAGCCGCGCTTTCTCATCCGTTCCAGTGTCGGGGCCAGAGCAAAGACGGCTTCTTTGACGGACATGGCTCTGTTCCCCTCCAGTGTGACGGAAGCGGGTTTGAGAGTGGCGAATTCCTGTCTGATTTCCTTCAACTGAGTCGCGGTAATGGTCATGGTGCTTTTCCTGTGGTTCGCCGGGGCCATGCCCCGGATTGGTGTTTTGTTTTTCCGGTCGAGCGGGACGGTCGCCCACGCTTCACGCAAGTGAAGCATAGTGGGCTATATCTTCGGCCTGTGCGAAGAT
>PPYF01639057.1_pt1 | contig 12892 bp, 8 predicted proteins | sample 1559871 | NCBI WGS metagenome assembly PPYF01 (sample SAMN08240021, study PRJNA423297) | Human gut metagenome, whole genome shotgun sequencing project. | reverse complement strand
CCCTTGAGGGCGGTGGTGAAGGCATACGAAGTATGCGGACCGGCCTTGACGCCCTGATAGAGGATAAAGACCACATTGCCGGCTTCGATGCGGCCGTCCCGCAAAGCAGCAATGGCTTCATCCTGATCGTAAAAGACCTTGGCGGTGCCCCGGAACTTGTGGAGCTTGGCAGGAACTGCGGACTGCTTGATAAATGCGCCCTGGGGTACCAGATTACCCTTGCACAAAATGAGGCCGCCGTCGCTGTCCAGGGGCTGGGCCAGAGAGTGAATGACGTTGGGATTGCGGTTGACGCAGCCCTGAATGTTTTCACCCAGAGTTTTACCAGTGACGGTCATACCTGTCAGGTCCAGCTTGCTGGTCAGCTCGTTGAGAAGGGCCCCCAAGCCGCCGGCAGCCTCAAAGTCCGCCATACAGCATTTGCCGTTGGGACGGATGCCGATCAGAAGCGGCACCTCGCAGCTGGCTTCGGCGTAGATGCTGCTGCAGTCCATGTCCAGGCAAGCTTCTGTGGCCACAGCCGGAATGTGGATGATGGTGTTGGAGGAGCCGCCGATAGCCATACAGACCCGGATGGCGTTAGTAATGGCGGATTCCGTGATGATATCCCGGGGACAGATGTTCTTCTCCCACAGCTCCATCACCTTCCGTCCAGCTTCCCGGCTGAGGTTGATGAGCTCGCCGGACACGGCGGCCATGGTGGCGTTGCCGGGCAGGGACATGCCGATGGTCTCCGTCAGCAGGCTCATGGTGTTGGCAGTACCCATCATGCCGCAGGCGCCACTGCATGGCGCGCAGGTGTGAATCAGCTCCTCGAATTTTTCCGGCGTCATTTTGCCTTCCTTCACCTTAGAGATGCTGGCACCAATGTCGATGAAGTCCACATAATCTCCGTCCATGACGGGGGTTTTCATGTAGCCGCCGGTGACGATGACGGTGGGAATATTCACCCGACCTGCGGCCATCAACATGGCGGGAACCACCTTGTCGCAGGTGCCGATGAGAACCATGGCGTCCAGGTGATGTGCCTTGGCATTGAGTTCAATCTCATTGACCAGTAGGTCCCGGGAGGGCAACACGTAATCGCCGCCGCCCACGCAGTCGCACAGGTTGACGCCATAAAACAGGAACGGAAGTCCGCCGCACTCGATGATGCCCTCCCGGACGGCGTCGGCCAGATGGCGCTGGTGAATATGACCAGGGTTGATCTCGTTCCAGGTGTTCATAATGCCCACCCGGGGTTTTTCAATGTCAGCGTCGTTATAGCCCAGGCCATAGAAGAACGCGCGGGTTCCCTGCCAGTCCAGAGTCATGCGATCATCCAGGTCACTGTTGATTTTTCTCTTGATGTCACTCATAAAGCATCTTCATCCTTTCTTTATGAAACGGCGGTCTGTTCCAGTTTTTTTGCGCGGCATTCCGATATGACCAGAAAGGCCAGTACCGCTACGCCGATGATGTCTGTGATATGCTCCGGAATGATGCAGCAAATTCCACCTGCTAAGGCAAGAATCCGCTTCCACTTGATTAGGGGACGGACCACCCAGCCCTCCATACCGGCGGCCACCAGGAAGCAGCCGATGATGCTGGTGAAAATGCAGATGACGGAATTGACGGTGCTGCCACCGTTGAACAGCATACCCGGCTCATAGACGAACACAAATGGAATCAGAAAGGCGGGGATGGCCATCTTGAAGGCGGCCCAGCCGGTGGAAGAGGGATTGCTGCCCGCGATTGCCGCCGCGGCATAGGAGGGAACAGCCACGGGAGGCGTGATACAGGCGATGATGCCGAAGTAGAAGCAGAAGAAGTGGGCGGTGAGGGCTGGAATCCCTAACTCCATCAGCACGGGGGCGGTGACAGTAGCCTGCACAATATATACGGCTACTGTAGGCATACCCATGCCCATAATGATGGACATAATCATGACCAAAATTAGGGTCAAGAACAGATTTCCCTGAGAGATGTCCAGAATATAGTTGCCCAGAACGTTGCCCACGCCGGTCAGGGTGGTCACACCAATGATCATGCCCACACAGGCGCAGGAGACGCCGAAGGAAACGGTTTTCTTGCCGCCGTCCACAAAAGCGGCGGCAATCTGCTTCCAGGACATGCGGGTTTCCTTTTTCAGTGGGGAGACCAGCAGCACCAGAATGATGCCGACCAGGGCGGCGAAGGAGATGGTGTACTGGCGGATAATGAGATAGATTACTGCGGCAAAGGGGATCAGCAGATGGCCCCGGCTCTTCATGGCGGCCCGGACGCTGGGCAGCTGCTCCTTGGGCATGCCGTTGAGTCCCAGTTTCTTGCTCCGCAGATGCACGGTGACGAAAACGCTCATGTAATACAAGAAGCCCGGCACCAGACCTGCGAGCATAATTTCCGAGTAAGGAACGCCGATGTACTCAGCCATGATAAAGCAGGCGGCGCCCATGACGGGGGGAATCAGCTGTCCGCCGGTGGAGGCGCAGGCTTCCACAGCACCGGCAAACTCTGGGGGATAACCGCACTTTTTCATCAAGGGAATGGTAAAGGTGCCGGTGCCCACCACGTTGGCGGCGGCAGCGCCGGAGATGGTGCCGAACGCGGCACTGGAGATAACGGCCACCTTGGCCGGGCCGCCGGTGGAGCGTCCCGTCAGGCCCAGGGCGACATCCTGAATGAAATCACCCATGCCGCATCCTTGCAGCAGAGAGCTGAAGAGGACGAACAGCGACACGTATGTAGCGGCAGTGCCCAGGGGGCTTCCAAAGATGCCCTCGGGAATCATGAACATGTGATCGGCCATGCGGGTAAGACCGCCGGCCTTGGTTTGGAACATGCCCGGCATGACATTGCCGAAGTAGGCATAGACCAGGAAAATGAGGGTAATCAGGGACAGCGCGGGACTGACTAGACGCCGGGTTCCCTCCAGGATCAGCACGGCCAGAATCACAAATACGAACTGATCGGTGGAATTGGAAATACCGAAGCGAAGCAAAATATCTTCGTAGTTGACAAACGCATACAAACAGCAGCCAAAGGAGGCGGCGGCAAACAGATAGTCATACCATGCCACGCCCTTTTTGCTGTGCTTGCTGAACGCGGGATAGACCAAAAACAAAATCACCATGGCACACAGCAGGTACAGCGACCGCTGCTGCATGGCCGGCAGCTGGCCGAACGCCGCTGTGTAGACTAGAAACAGGGAAATGAACAGGGAAAATACGTTGACCACGCGGGCAACCCATTTGGTCAGTTGGCGCTCGTTATCCTCCGGGGAGTATTCCCGCAGGATTTCATCTGCCCGCTCTGCACTGAGGGGTTCTGTGCTGGCGGCGCCGGAAGCGCCGCTTTTAGCTTCCGCCGGTTTCTTTGAAAACAGCTTCATACGAAATCCTCCTTCCGTTGTGGAGGGTGCCGGTCCGCCTGATCCTCCGGGGCCGGCACCCGCAGCCCCTTACAGGACGCCCTGCTCCTGATAATACTTCAGGGCACCGGGATGGATGGGCATGCCCTCGATGTCCTTCACCGCGTCGATGGTCAGATCCGCCACGGCGGCATGGAGGGTGTTGAGGCGCTCAATGTTTTCCCACATGTATTTGGTCATCTCATAAATCAGCTCTTCGCCCAGATCCGCGCGGCAGCACAGATAGGTGCCGGTTGCGAAGGTGGGCAGTTCTTCAGTCTGATTCTTATAAGTATCGGCAGGGATCACAGCGGGATAATAGGAAGGATAGGAGTGATCGCCGGGATCACACATGGCGTCGATGGTATCTTGCTCCAGGGGGATCAGATACGCCTTGTCGGCGTTGGTCAGCTCCACAAAGGTGGAGAAGGGAAGCTGGGTCAGAGCGATGGCGCCGTCAGCGTGGCCGTCCTTCATGGTCTCGGCGCCTTCGGTGCTGCCCAGATACAGCGGCTCGAAGTCCTCAAACGTCATGCCCATGGCGGCGTACAGAGCCTCCGAAATGGCCAGATCGCCGGAACCGGGGCCGCCGACAATGAGCTTCTTGCCCTTGAGATCGGCTTCCGAGTGGATATCCTTAGATACAAACTGCTGGAAAATGGCGCCGTACAGAGGTGCAATAATCACCAGGTTATCGTCCGGGCCCGTTTCGGCAAATGAGTCTGTGCCGTCCACGGCCTGCACAAACACGCTCTGGCCTATGATGCCGAAGTCTGTGGTGCCGTTTTCCATAAAAATGACATTCTGGACGCCGCCGGTAGTTGCGGTGGAGGAGAATTGTCCGAAACGTTCCGAGTCGTTAAAGAACTGAACAAAGAGGTTGCCCATTGCGTTGAAGGTGCCGCCGGTGGAGCCGCCGCCGATGGCATAAAGGGCACCGGCATCGATTCCGCTGGTTTCTTCCGTCTGCTGAGTATCATCCGCAGGATCTTTGCCAGAGGGGGGATCCTGAGCGGGGCTGCCGCCGCAGGCTGCTAGAGAGAGGGTCGTGGCCATGGCCAGAAGCAGGGATAAGATCTTCTTCATGTCGTCAACCTCCATTTTTTCGTTCCTCTTGGTATTTTCACTCAGCAGGATCCGTTGACACTGCTGGAATGAACACGGTTAGCGGATCAGTGCCTGAATTTGTTCCGGTGTTTTCCCGGATAATCCCAATTTTTCTGCAGTCCGCCCCTGTGCGCGGAAATCCCGGCCGCAGACAACGGAGCCGATTTCGATGAACGCATTCATGATCGGCGTTTCCACGCCCAGCTCCGCGCCGATGGAGGCCAGCGGTACAATGCCGCAGAGCAGATCTTCAATGATGAAGCGGTGCTCCAGATTCATGGGACTCTTGAGGCCCCGGTAGGCTGCGTTGTGCTGAAGCAAGTCGTAAAGATCCGTTTGCTCCAGACCGTAGGTTTTCTGCAGGGAGGCAACCAGGGAGGACACTTCCAGTCCCAGTGCCCGGCACACGGCCAGCCGCTCACAGTCGCAGGCGCTGACCAGACGGGCAATGCTGGGGGTGATGCCGTCTATGTAGTAGTCATAGTCCTGGGCACGGTCCATACGGTTGAGATTCATCAGACTGGGAATGGGGTGAAGCATGGCGCCGCCGCCCTCAAAGCCCGTTTCCAAAATACTGTCCACGGGATGAAGAGAGGGAAAAATCGGTCCCAAAACTTCCATCAGACGGGGCGTATCTGATGCGGGAAGCGCGGCCACAGTCACATGCTGCTTGATGCCGGATTGAAAGATCTCCCCTTCCTGCACCATACGGCAGGCAAACATCAAGTCTCCGGTTTCAGCAATGATCACGCGGGCGGAACAGGCAAGCTCCTCCAAAAGAATATGCCGGACCTCCAGTGCGCCGCCTACATGCCCAGGGTTAAGCAGGATGATTTGTCCGTCCCGCAGATATGGCGCACACTGACGAGCAATGGCGCTGTGGGCATCAGTGGTGGTGACTACCAGAATGATGTCTGCACCATCCAGCGCCTGCGGCAGGGAATCGGTAATTTGCTCTGGTGTTCCCTGACAGGTCCATTTTCCGGTCGCACGGATTGTCTTGAGAGTTTGCAACTGCTGAATCCGTGTAAGATTGTGGTCGTACAGGCGAACGGGGTAGCCCTTTTCTGTAAGAAATGCCGCCATGGTTTGACCGCCAGCGCCGGCACCCAGAACTGCGAAGCGAAGCTTCTTCATAGAAAAGCCTCCTTATTTTGAATGTCGCTGTACTTATACGCGAATTGATTCGTATATATGTACGTGTTTTTGCGTATATAATAATGACAAGATGTAGCTGATCTCCTCTTTGGTCATCTCTGTAGAGGCCAATCCGTTTCCTATGGCTGTCATTGCGACACGGTTGCGGCTCTCTACTCCGCCGATATATCCCTTTTCAAACAGTTTCTGATAGCGCATTTCCATGGTTCACTTCTCATCAAATTTTCCCCAGAGCTGGTCCGAGAGGAGGCATGGTTTTGGCTCCTTCTGCGCTCCTGCACGTCCGTTTCCCCTGGTTCTTTTTCTAAATTCGCCAGAATGCCATTTAGCTATGTAATCATTTGAATAATCGTTGCTCTACTATTCCCTTGTGTGGGTATAGTGGGGTATTTTTATTGCTATCATGCCACCCCTTGCTCATAGTCTAGCATTTGGATTGCTAAAAGTCAACAAAAACACTTGCCACAAGCAAGTGTTTTTCAATATACAATGACCAAAAGGAGTGGAAGAAATGATTCCATTTGGTCAAATACTTCAGAGACTTCGGAACGAGAAAAGGTGGTCCCAGTCCAAATTGGCAGAAAAACTAGGCTTATCCGCATCACAAGTAGCCAATTATGAAATAGGGCGTAGATTGCCTTCTTTGCAAATTTTGATTGATATGGCGCGGATTTTAGGCGTCTCAACAGATTATCTATTGGGTGTGGAGAATGAGACGAAACAAATTCTCGATGTGTCTGATCTGACTTCAGAAGAGATTTCATCCGTTTCTTCAGTGATTGATTGTTTTCGAAAATCTCATCAAAAATAAAATATCCTGTGTGGTGCATTTGCTTTCCGGCAGAAAGCAATATCACTTACCAAAAGAAGATGCACTGTGTGGTATTTTAACCTAGAGCAGGTGATTATAAATGCTATTAGGTAACACGCTAAGAGACTTACGGAACGAAAAAAATCTCGCCCAAAGGCAGTTAGCAAAACGGGTAGGGGTCAACGCCTCTACCATTGCTTTATACGAAACCGGGGATAGGCTTCCATCTTTACAACGGCTTATTGATTTATCACGTGCATTAGGTGTAACAACTGACTTCCTACTCGGACTGAGCAAGCAGAAAGACCATTTTTTAGATGTATCTGGATTATCACCGAGTCAAATTGCGTCACTAGAGCAGATCGTTGAAAACTACCGCGCACAACGTTAAAACACAGGACATTGAGACTATCCGTCTGTATATAGATATACTCTTTAATGGTTCGGTGTTAAGAAAGAAATAGGTTCAGAAATAACAATCCTAAAGCAAGGGCGGTGCAATGTAGCACCGCCCTTGCTTCAGGTATTAATAAAACATGGCTTATCCTAACATAGTTACCGTTTTATGTTTTCGCCTCCACGAACTACCCCCCTTTTTCTAACCAAAGATACAGGTCTTCCCAATTTGTAGCCTACTGCCGGCAACGTACAACTGCACCTTTGATAAACTTTTTCCGCTGAGATGGGTGAGCCCTTGTCCTCATTCCCCCGATGTGGTATATTATCAAGTCAGGACCGCCAGAGAAGCGGTCAATAAAATACTCCAAGAAATTACGGAGCGTTTACCATGAAGCGAAAGAAAACCAATCCCAATCGGATTCCAATCAGCCCTAAGAATTATGATCTGGAAAAACTCAAGCAACAGGCCGCCAACGGCAAGGTCTTGCAGACGTGGGCGGTTCTCCTGGCAGCACTATCCAATTTTGAGGGAATGACCACAGAAAAGCTGCTGGATATCTGGCAGCAGATAGACCAAGCCCCCACTCAGATCTATACCTTTGCAGAGACGGAGCAGGAGCTTGTTAAGATCCGGGAGCTGACCGGTGTCTCTTTATCGCTCCAGCGATCCTCCTCTGTGATTCATACCGAGGGAGATTTGACGCATTTTATCCGCACGACAACCGCAAATGCTGTCTCTGCGGCATTTGCAATTATCGCAGAGCCAATGATTCGGGAAAAAATTCTTCCCTTGGAGGAACTTCGGATTGTGCTTCAGCGGGCGGCGGCTATGAATGAAGAGATCGCGGACGGCGAGATTTCTGTTCAAGACATTCAGCAGATGTTATTAGATGAATACGGCCTCAAACTCATAGACGTCGGCGGGCAATGCTTTCTGGTGGTAGTAGAAAACGCAGAACCGGCAATGTTGAATGGTTGATTGTTAGTCGGAAAATTTCCGTGGGCAGGCAGGCTCACGGCACGAAAAACGTCCCGGCGCCGTAATCGGCGCCGGGACATCTGCGTCTGGTCTGCTTCTCCGAAAATCAGCCCACTGCCAGCTTGTGGATCTTCTGGTGCCAACCCCTGACGTTGGCGATCTCCTTCTGATACAGGGCGTCCGCCGGATCTTCCGGGACCCGCGGTGCCGTGTCACAGGTTTTCAAACTTCAGGACGGCGCCCTCGGAGCCGGAGGCGGCGATCTTGCAGTAAAGGCCCAGCCAGCCCTTCTTGAACTTGGGATCCGGCCGCTTCCAGGCCTTCAGGCGGGCGTCGATCTCCTCCTGGGGCACCATCAGGTCCAGCCGGCGGCTTTCAATATCGATGACGATCCGGTCGCCATCATGGATGATGGCGATGGGGCCGCCCTCCGCCGCCTCGGGGGAGATGTGCCCCACGAAGCAGCCGTTGTTGGTGCCGGAGAACCGGCCGTCCGTGATCAGCGCCGTAGTCTTGCTGAGCCCCCGGCCATACAGGTACTTCATGGCCTTGTACATCTCCCGCATGCCCGGGCCGCCCTTGGGTCCCTCGTACCGGATGACCACCACATGCCCGTCGCGGACCTTGCCGGCCAGGATGGCCTCCTCAGCCGCTTCCTCGGAGTCAAAGCAGATGGCCTCGCCCTCGAAGTGGTGCAGGCTCTTGTCAAAGGCGCCGGGCTTGGTGATGCCGGTGTCGGGCGCCAGGTTGCCCCGCAGCACCGCCACGCCGCCGGTATAGCCAAAGGGATCGTCCATGGTGTGATTCACCAGGCCGGTGGCGGGATAGCGGTATTTGTGAGAGGCGATGTTCTCCGCCAGCGTATGCGCGGTGACGGTCATGGCGTCCGTCTCCAGCATGGTCTGCAGGTTCTCCATCAGCCGGGGCACACCGCCGTCATAATAGAAGTCGATGACATTATACTTGCAGGCGGGATTCATCTTGGCGATCTGGGGGGTAGTGCGGGACAGGGTGTCGAACTCATCCAGGACTCTGATGTCCAGCCCCGCCTCGTGGGCGATGGCCGTCAGGTGCATGACGGCGTTGGTGGAGCCGCTCATGGCCAGGCACGCCTTGATGGCGTTGCGGATGGAGCCGTTGGTGATGATCTTCCGGGCGGTGATCTGCTTTTCCACCAGCTCCATGATCTTCACACCGGTCTCCTCAGCCATCATCATACGGACGGCGGAGGTGGCGGGGGCCAGACCGCCGTCCGGCAGGGTCATGCCCAAAGCCTCGGCCAGAGCGCACATGGTATTGGCAGTACCCAGATAGGAGCAAGAGCCGCAGCCGGGGCAGGCGGTGTCCTCGAGAGCCACATACTCCGCCTCTGTGATCTTTCCGGCGGAGAGCATGCCGTAGGCCTCTGTGCTGGAGGTCTGGTCGGCCTGGCGGCCGTCAAACTCCACACCGCCCTCCATGGGGCCGCCGGGCAGGAAGATGCAGGGGATGTCCAGCCGGGCAGCGGCCATCAGCATGCCGGGGACGATCTTATCGCAGGACCCCAGCAGAACCAGGCCGTCAAACAGGTTGATCTGCGCCATGGACTCGATGGAGTTGGCGATCAGCTCCCGGGAGGGAAGGATGTAGTGCATCCCGTCATGGCCCTGGCCCATGCCGTCGCAGCCGCCGATGACGCCAAACTCAATGGGGGTGCCTCCGGCCCGGTAGATGCCATCCTTTACCCGCTGGGCCACCTGCCGGAGATTATAATGGCCGGGCACGCACTCACTCCATGCGTTGGCGATGCCGATCACCGGCCGCTTCAGGTCCTCCGTGGTGAAGCCCATGGATTTCAGCGTCGCCCGGTAGTACTGGTTCCCCAGGCCCTGCAAAATTTTTTCACTGCGCTCCATAAATTCCTCCTTGTGACACCGGCCAGCGGCGCTGGACGGCGTCTCTTCTTTTGATTGGAATAGTTTTCACGGCAGCGGTCCGGGTCTGAACACCGTCTCCGGCAAAACTGCGATTCAATCGAAGCTTCCGAACCCCTTGAGGCGCCGCCGCATCTGACACGTGTGCCTTCTTGACACGCATATATAACTATATACCACACGAATGCATACGTGCAACAAAAAACTTTTGACTGTTGGGCTTTTTGGCAAATAACCGTTTTTTCACCGGCTTTTTTGATTATTTAACAGCATCTTGACAGTTCGCTCCATATAACAAAAAGCAGTCCTGCTCTTTAGCCAAAACGCAAAAGGAGGGAATATTTCCGTCATGGAACACCGCCAAATTTTTGAATTGACTTGTGTCGAAAAATATTGTATAAAATTCTGTGGGTTGGCAGTCTGTTTTTCCGGGGCAGACCGTGCCATCTCGTGTGTGGCCTGAAAGCGGTCTCTCTTTCGGCGTCCGCCATCAGGCAGTACCGGCTCTGCCGGTCGCTTACATTTGGAAAGAAGAGCAACAACCATGTCTGCAATCGGATTTCTGGTTCTCCTTGTCATTGCCATCATCGCACTGATGCTGCTCATGACAAAGGTGAAACTCAATCCCGTTATGTCCCTGTTCGTGGTAGCATTAGGCTTCGGTGTTACCCTGGGTATCTTTGGGACCGAAGGGTACTCCTTTATGGAGACTCTGACCTTGATTACCACCGGCTTTGGCAACACCTTGGGCAGCCTGGGTATGCCCATCATTCTGGGCGCTGTGCTGGCCATGGGCGTGCAGGACACTGGCGCCGCCAAGTCTATCGCCAACTTCTTCATCCGCCTTTTCCGTGGCAAGAATCTGGAGCTGGCCCCGTCCTTGACGGCTTATGTGGTGTCTATCCCCGTGTTCGGCGATATTACAACTATCCTTTGCTCCAACATCGCCAACGTGCTGGGCAAGCGTAAGCACATTTCTATGTCCACCATGGCTTCTTTCACCCAGACCGGTCTGAACCTGACCCACGCCATGGTCCCTCCCACTCCCGGCATTCTGGCCGTTTCCGTGGCCTTGAGTGCTGACCTGGGTATGGTGATTTCCTGGGGCATTGTCATCACCGTCATCACCTTCTTCCTGACTTGGCTCATTCTGAAACGCTGGACCGCCAAGGAGTGGATCCCCGCGGTGCCTGCGGTCACCGCGGAAATCAAGGAAACCTCCTCCGACGAGGTAAGCGATCTGATCATCAAGGACAAGGATCTGCCCAACACCTTCGCTTCCTTCCTGACTATCCTGATTCCCGTCATCCTGATCGCCGGCGGCTCCTTTGTTGGTATGCTGATCCCCGAGTCCACCCCCGACGACGCTATGGTCCGCACCCTGGTTGCCATTGCCAGCGATAAGGTCGTGGCCCTGTCCATGGGCGTGATCTACACTATGTTCCTGGCCCTGAGCCACAAGGCTTCTGTTCGCAAGAGCAATCTGGATGCTACCGGAAAAGACCCCCAGTCTTTCCGTGAGGTCATCCTCAACAGCTGGATCGCCCGCGGCATGGAGGTCGCTCTGATCGCCCTGCTGGTTACCGCCATGGGCGGCGGCTTCTCCCAGGTTATCAAGACCTTCCCCGGCATCAACGACCTGGCTCTGCTGATCCAGGATTCCGGCGTGCCCGGCTTGCTGATCCCGTTCCTGGTGGGCGCCATCATGATGACCGCCGTTGGCTCCATGACGACCGCCGGCGTGACCGCCGTTGGTGTGGTGGCTCCCATGATGGATCTGCTGGGCCTGGAGCCCGTCTCCACTGCCCTGGCTATCGGTGCCGGCACCCTGATTTTCAACCATGTGACCAACTCCGGCTTCTGGGTCGTCAGCAAGTTCTTCAATCTGGACCTGAAGCAGGGCTTGAAGTACATCACCATCCCGGACGCCGTGGCCGGTGTGATCGGCTTCATCTGTGTCTTCATCCTGGCCTCCGTAGGTCTGCTGCACTGATCCGCACCCCTGCCGCTATGGAGTTCCGCCTCCGGAAAGGGCAAAGCTCCGCGGCATAAGAGAGGCGGCCCGTCGAAAGACCGGGCCGCCTCCCCTCTTTTCAGATCCCCTACAGTTTTGTTGTATATAATTAAGGAGAAATGTTTTATGATTCAAAAGAGCCATGACGACCGGATGCTTTGGGCTCAGTTTGATTCCCTGGAAATGGGCACCGGCTGGGACGACACCGACATCCTCAAACCTCAGATCATGGTGGAGAGCGTTTACGGCGACTCCCACCCCGGCAGCTATCATCTAAATCAGATGGTGGAGCAGGCGGTCTACGGCGTGTATGAGTGCGGCGGCAAGCCGGCCAAATACTATGCCACTGACATCTGTGACGGCTGCGCCCAGGGCCATGACGGCATGAACGTGGTCCTGGCCTCCCGGGAGGCCATCGCCAACATGGTGGAGGTCCACGCCTCCGCAGTGCCCTGGGACGGCATCATCCTGGCCTCCAGCTGCGACAAATCCATCCCCGCCCACCTGAAAGCAGCTGCCCGGATGGATGTCCCCACCACCTTCATGCCCGGCGGCTCCATGCGGCCCGGCCCCAACATGACCACCTCTCTGGTGGCCGGCGACATCTCCCTGCGCCAGAAGCGCAAGGACGCCATCACAGAGCAGGAGGTCCGGGATTACAAGCTCACCGGCTGCCCCTCCATCGGCGCCTGCACCTTCCTGGGCACCGCCTCCACCATGCAGTGCATGGCCGAGGCCCTGGGCCTGACCCTGCCCGGCGCGGCTCTGGTGCCCGCCACCATGCGGGACCTGCTGCAGTACTCCCGCTATGCCGGTCGGAAGATCATGGAACTGGTGGAGAAGAACATCACCCCTTCCCAGATCATGACGCCCGCCGCCTTCCGCAACGCCATCATCGTCCACAGCGCCATCGGCGGCTCTACCAACGCCACCATCCACCTGCCCTCCATCGCCCGGGAGCTGGGCTATGACCTGCCCATCGAGCTGTTCGACGAGATCAACCACCAGGTCCCCCACCTGGGCAACATCAACCCCTCCGGCACCCAGCTGACCGAGTCCTTCTGGTTTGCCGGCGGCGTGCCCATGGTACAGTGGATGCTGCGGGATATGCTGGATCTGGACG
>PPYF01526049.1_pt1 | contig 12894 bp, 9 predicted proteins | sample 1559871 | NCBI WGS metagenome assembly PPYF01 (sample SAMN08240021, study PRJNA423297) | Human gut metagenome, whole genome shotgun sequencing project. | reverse complement strand
CTGCGCCGCTATCGAACTCGCCGGTTACCGCACAGTAACCGATCACCGGAGGCGCAGCGCCGGAGAGCGAACCAATCAATGTGCCGTAGACAGAATGACGTTTCATGTACAGGCTATAAACGCCGACATAAACCACAAAGCCCATCACCCCCAGCCAGCAGGCCAGCGGATTCGCGCCAAACCACAGCAGCATAAAGCCAGCAATACCCAGCAAGGTGGCGTACACCAGCGAGACAGCAGGTGAGATCAGGCCTTTAACCAGCACCCGATTCTTCGTCCTTTCCATCTTTCTGTCGATATCCCTGTCGATGTAGTTGTTAAACACACAACCCGACGCCACAACCAGTGACACCCCAACCAGCGTGTAGATAAACAGGGGATAATCAATGCTGCCCTTTGAGGCCAACAGGAATCCCCCAATCACCGAGATCAGGTTGCCAAAGATGATGCCTGGTTTCGTTACTTGCAGGTATTGCTTAAACATCATAACCGCCGCTCTTAGTGCATCATCATGTTGTAGTTGAGGTTCCACATAATCCAGATGGAGCCTACAACCAGGATAGCGATGATTAGCACGGTGAAGACAAACGCCGTCATGTTCCAGCCTTCATCTGATTTGGTATTCATGTGCAGGAAGCACACCAGATGCACCAGAACCTGTACCACTGCCATTGCCAGGATTGTTCCCAGAATTACGGCCGGAGAGGCAGCTCCTGTCATCACCATCCAGAACGGAATCACCGTCAGAATGATCGACAGGATAAAGCCTGTCATGTAGGTTTTTACGCTGCCATGGGACGCGCCGCTGCTTGCGTTAGAATGACTCATTACATCGCCCCCATCAGATAAACAACAGTGAATACACAGATCCAAACCACATCCAGGAAGTGCCAGAACAGGCTCAGGCACATGATGCGGGTACGATTAGTGCTGGTCAGGCCGCGACGGGCGATTTGCACCATCAGCACCGCCATCCAGATAAGACCGGAAGTGACGTGCAGACCGTGCGTGCCGACCAGCGCAAAGAACGCTGACAGGAAGCCGCTGCGATCCGGACCCATGCCGTTAACAATCAGATGATGGAATTCATAGAGCTCCATCCCGATAAATCCGGCGCCAAACAACCAGGTCAACGCCAGCCAGGAGACAACCTGGCTTTTGTTGTTTTTGTACATGGCGATAGCCGCCATGCCGTAGGTGATGGAGCTGAACAACAGCAGGAAAGTTTCAACCAGAACGAACGGCAGTTCGAAAATGTCCTTACCTGTCGGGCCGCCTGCGGTGCCGTTCACCAGAACGGCATAGGTAGCAAACAGGATAGAGAACAGAATGCAGTCGCTCATCAGGTAGATCCAAAATCCGAAGATTTTGGTTCCGCCTGCATCGTGGTGCCCGTGTTCGTGCGCGTGGGCAGTTGCGTGCGTCAAAGTATCAGTTGCCATTTTTCAGCCCTGCCTTAGTAATCTCATCGAAATGCTGGTTTTCCAGTTTTTCGATTTCTGCCACCGGCACGTAGTAATCCACGTCCTCGTCGAAGCTTTTCACGATCCAGGTGATGATCATGCCTGCGAAGCCAACAATCGCCAGCCACCAGATATGCCAGATCATGGCGAAACCGAAGATGGTGGAGAAAGCCGCAATGACGATACCGGCACCGCTGTTTTTTGGCATATGAATTTCTTCATAGTGGTCAGGCTTTTTGTACGCTTCGCCTTTCTCTTTCATTTCCCAGAATGCATCACGTTCGTGAACGTGCGGCACAACGGCAAAGTTATAGAACGGAGGCGGGGAAGAGGTTGCCCACTCCAGCGTACGGCCACCCCACGGGTCGCCAGTCAGGTCACGGTTCTGGTCGCGGTCACGAATAGAAACGTACATCTGAATAACGAGGCAGAGAATACCCAGCGCAATCAGTACTGCACCGCTGGCTGCAATCATCAGCATTGTGTGGAACTGCGGGTCAATCTGCTGGCTCAAACGACGGGTCATGCCCATGAAGCCCAGCGCATACAGTGGCATAAAGGCAACGAAGAAGCCGATGATCCAGAACCAGAACGCGCGTTTACCCCAGGTTTCGTTCAGTTTGAAACCGAACGCTTTAGGCCACCAGTAGGTCATCCCTGCGAAGCAGCCGAAGACCACGCCGCCGATGATCACGTTATGGAAGTGCGCAATCAGGAACAGGCTGTTATGCAGAACGAAGTCCGCGCCCGGTACTGCCAGCAGCACGCCAGTCATCCCGCCCACCGAGAAGGTGACGATAAAACCGATGGTCCACAGCATCGCAGAATGGAACACGATGCGGCCCTGATACATGGTGAACAGCCAGTTGAAGATCTTCACCCCGGTCGGGATGGCGATAATCATCGTGGTGATACCAAAGAAGGCGTTTACGTTCGCGCCCGCACCCATCGTAAAGAAGTGGTGCAGCCAGACGATGAACGACAGCACGGTGATACAGACGGTTGCCCATACCAGCGAGGTATAACCAAACAGACGTTTACGCGAGAAGGTTGCCGCAATTTCGGAGAACACACCGAATACAGGCAGGATCAAGATGTAAACTTCCGGGTGGCCCCAGGCCCAAATCAGGTTGATATACATCATCATGTTGCCACCCATATCGTTGGTAAAGAAATGGGTGCCCAGATAGCGATCCAGGGTCAACAACGCGACGGTAACCGTCAGAATTGGGAAGGAAGCAATAATCAGTACGTTCGCGCACAGTGATGCCCAGGTAAATACTGGCATCTTGAACATGGTCATGCCCGGTGCGCGCATCTTCAGAATGGTAACGAAGAAGTTGATACCGGTAAGCGTCGTACCTATACCGGATAGCTGGAGACTCCATATCCAGTAATCGACACCGACTCCCGGACTGTACTCTATTCCCGATAGCGGTGGATAGGCCAGCCAGCCGGTCTGCGCAAATTCGCCCACGCCGAGAGAAACGTTAACCAGAATCACACCAACAACGGTAAACCAGAAGCTTAAGTTGTTGAGGAACGGGAACGCAACGTCACGCGCGCCGATCTGCAGCGGAACCACCAGGTTCATCAGACCGATAACGAAAGGCATCGCCACGAAGAAGATCATAATCACGCCATGCGCGGTGAAGATCTGATCGTAGTGGTGAGGTGGCAGGAAGCCCGCTTCGCCCGCAGAGGCAAGGGCCTGCTGACTACGCATCATAATGGCGTCAGCAAAACCACGCAGCAACATCACAATCGCCACGATGATATACATGATACCGAGACGTTTATGGTCAACGGAGGTCAGCCACTCTTTCCACAGGTAGGTCCACTTACCGAAGTAAGTGATCAGGCCAACGAGCGCCAGACCTCCCAAAATAATGCCAGCGATCGTAACCATGACGATAGGTTCATGGAACGGGACTGCATCAAGTGATAATTTTCCGAACATCTTTATTCTTCCTCAACCCCTTTAATGGGCGGATTCCGCGTGGCTCATGTCCATGCCTTCCATACCTTCATGTGCGCTGTGCTCACCTTCTGGCTGGGTCATGTCCATGCTCTTACCGTGAGCCATAAACTTGTTAATCACATCGGCAAACAAGTCTGGTTTCACGTTGGAGAAATATTCCACCTGGTTGTATTCGCTAGGCGCGGCCAGTTTTTCGAACGCTGCCATGTCAGACATGCTGTTCGGCGACTGTTTCGCTTTTGCGACCCATTGGTCGAATGCGGCGCGATCCGGTGTTGCAATAGCTTTGAACTTCATGCCTGAGAAGCCCGGGCCGCTGTAGCTGGCGGAGATACCGTCATAAGTACCGGGTTCGTTGGCGATCAGATGCAGGCGAGTCTGCATACCGGCCATGGCATAAATCTGGCTACCCAGACGCGGAATGAAGAAGGAGTTCATCACGGAGTTGGAGGTCACTTTGAAGTACACCGGAGTGTTCGCCGGGAAAGCGATTTCATTCACGGTTGCAATGCCCTGTTCCGGGTAGATGAAGAACCATTTCCAGTCCATGGAAACCACTTCGATGGTAATGGGCTTCTCGTCGTGTGCCAGCGGCTTGCTAGGCTCAAGAGCGTGAGTGGTTTTCCAGGTCAGTACCGCAAGGAAGATGATGATTAAGATAGGTACCGTCCAGACCACAGCTTCCACTTTATTGGAGTGTGACCAGTTCGGGCTGTACTTAGCATCTTTATTGCTCGCACGGTACTTCCAGGCGAAACCAACAGCCATCAAGATTGCGGGAATAACGACAATCAACATCAGGCCAAATGCCGTCAGTATCAGTGAACGTTGCTCCAGACCAATCTGTCCTTTGGGATCTAACAGCGCAGAATTACAGCCACTGAGCAATACAGTGCCTGCAAATAATGACAACCATCCCAAACTTTTATTGTATTTCCTGAGTCTCATTTAACGACCTCAATTCCACGGGATCTGGTGGCGTTTAAAGTGTGTGGGCATTTTACGGGAAGGTTACATTACTGTAAACATGATTAAATTCCTGTTACTTGGATTTGGCTGTCAGGTCACATATGTTGCAAAACATATCAAGTTGATTTTAAGAAGCTGTTGCAAAAGGGCGTTATAACGAAAGGGGAGTGCAGAAGGAGTTTGGGTGGGCAATTGGTATAATCAATATAAAATAAAACAATTATTTAACAAATAATTATCATTGAGGTGACAACTGGGTGGTGAGAAAATAAGGACTCATTAGCTGAATCGTGTAAGAAAAATAGAATTCATAAATTGCGTCAATAATTTCCAAACGCTAAGCCGCACAAAAGAACAAATATTAATAAGCGATGCTGATGTTTATTTAGCCGTAATAATTACGGCGAGTGATTACTACAGCTAAATAATATTTACAGATTACGTCAGATGTGTTTTTCGTAGCGCCAGATAATCCAGCAAACCACCAAGCACAACGCCAGAAAGGGCGACTAAAACCCCGACTTCCAGCAGCGCAGGCAGGAAAGAGAAGTGCGTCAAATCCAGCGCGTCCATTGTCAACAGCAGTAACCACACGGCCAACAGGCTGATACCCGCCGCCAGTGTCCACATGGCAAAGGCATAACCTGCAGGATATTCGGTACGGGAGATAAAGTTGCCATTTACTCGTGTATATTCAAGCGTCTGGCGGCAAACCAGCAGCAAAATAAGCCCTGGTACGGCAGCGGCGACGGAGAATAGATAGAATGTCGACCAGCCGTGTGCTTCAACAAACCAACCCGCCACGGGGCCGACATAAACTCGCCCTACAGCAGAAAGCGCTGAGAGCAGGGCAAATTGAGTAGCGGAAAATGACTTATTACACAGCGTCATTAACAGCGCGACAAAGGCTGATGTACCCATCCCGCCACAGAGGTTTTCGAAAAAGACGGCTGCACCCATGCTGTAGAGATGCTTATCAGTAATCGACAGCAGCCAGTAACCGGCGTTAGATGCACCTTGTAAAATGCCGAAAATCAGCAGTGCACGGAACAGCGACAGGCGCTGCATCAAAATCCCACCGTACAATGCGCCAACAATGGTCGCCAGTAAGCCAAGCGTTTTGTTAACCACGCCTACTTCACCCGCATCAAACCCGACGCCGCGAATCAAAAACGTGGTTGTCAGGCTCATAGCGAATGCGTCGCCCAGCTTATACAGCACGATAAGAAGCAAAATAAGCCAGGCATTATTGCGACCAAAGAAATCTCGCAGAGGTGCAACAACCGCTTGTTCCAGCGTTTTGGGCACAGGAATGGTGTCGGTGGGTTCTGGTGCAAGCAACGTCGCGATAATACAGGGGATCAACAGCGCCGCCATCAACCAGTACATGCCCTGCCAGCCCAGCCATTTATCTGCCAGCCACAGGGCTAAGCCGCCGGAAACCAGCATCCCTAAACGGTAACCCAGCACGCTGATTGCCGCGCCCGCACCACGTTCTTCTGCCGGGAGCACATCGGTTTTCCACGCATCGAAGACAATATCCTGGGAGGCAGAGCAAAAAGCGATCACCACCGCCAGTGCCGCCATCCAGCGGAGCTGGGTGCCTGGTTCGAGAAAACCCATCGCCGCAATGGCGACTAATAACAGAATTTGCGTGGCGAGCAGCCAACCGCGCCGCCGCCCGAAAAATGGGGGCGTGTAGCGGTCCATCAGTGGTGACCAGAGGAATTTAAAAACGTAAGCCTGGCCTACCAGAGAGAAGAAACCAATGGTTTTGAGATCGATATTCTCGACCGTCATCCAGGCCTGTAAGGTGCCGGACGTCAGGGCGAGCGGTAGCCCGGAAGCAAAACCCAGGATCAGCAATATGGCTGAACGCGGCTGTTGAAAAATACGTAAATATTGACTGGACATGGGCGTCTACAGGCCCGGCTTGCACCGGGCCAGAGGGCAGAAATTAACGCGCGTTCTGCTTGATGAATTCGTGGATGCTGGTGTCCTGAGACATATCAGCGATGGTATCGGTCAGCACACTGTTAACCGCATCGGCGATATTTTTGTTGGAGGCCTGGAACGCACCTTCAACGTTGTAGCTGGCACGATAGTTTTTGGTCATTTTGTTGCCATTCTGCGCGGTAGCGATGATGGCGATATCCGCTTTGGTCGCGATGTTGTAGCGCACGTTGCCCTGGGACACGTCAGCATACAGTTGGCTAACGATGATTTGCAGATTAACCGGGCCATTCGGACCAACCATGTATCCACGGGCGGTCATTTGTTTTTCCAGCACTTCTTGCAGCAGGAAACGCAGATCGCGGGAGGCGGTCAGGGTAACGATTTGATTATCGCGGGTGACTTTTGCCAGCGCCTGATCGGTACGCTGATCGGCACCATTAATGCTTACGGTGACGCCCATCAGGCTTGGATCCTGCTGTGGCAGTGTAATCGTCGGGGAAACTTCAATAGTTGTTGGCGGTTTTGCGCATCCTGCAAGCATAAACAGAGCAACTAACGGGAAGAGGATTTTTTTGAACATGTTCGGGCTCTCAGAGACTCTTAAGCGTGTTTGGTAAAAATTCCCGCCATCATAACATTGCCAACGGCGAGGGGAAGTGGGTAAGGCATGTAAATTCATCATGTTGACGAAATAATCGCCCCTGGTAAAAGAAACGCTGATGCGAGGCCTGTGTTTCAATCTTTAAATCAGTAAACTTCATACGCTTGACGGAAAAACCAGGACGAAACCTAAATATTTGTTGTTAAGCTGCAATGGAAACGGTAAAAGCGGCTAGTATTTAAAGGGATGGATGACATCTCAGCGTTGTCGGAGGAGATATTTCATGATGATACGTGAGCGGATAGAAGAAAAATTAAGGGCGGCGTTCCAACCCGTATTCCTCGAAGTAGTGGATGAAAGCTATCGTCACAATGTCCCAGCCGGCTCTGAAAGCCATTTTAAAGTTGTGCTGGTCAGCGATCGTTTTACGGGTGAACGTTTTCTGAATCGTCATCGAATGATTTACAGTACTTTAGCGGAGGAACTCTCTACTACCGTTCATGCGCTGGCTCTGCATACTTACACTATTAAGGAGTGGGAAGGGTTGCAGGACACCGTCTTTGCCTCTCCTCCCTGTCGTGGAGCATGAAGCATCGCGTAAAAACGCATTTGCAACTGTCGGCGCTTTTCCAGTATGTTGCTAAAGATTTTATGAAAAACGGCCTGCGGGCCGTTTTGTTTTGTCTGGATTTTGCGCTTTTTGCCCAGCATTCAGACGAAAATCGCCCGGGAATTGTGAAAAAATACGCGACAGCGCGCAATAACCGTTCTCGACTCATAAAAGTGATGCCGCTATAATGCCGCGTCCTATTTGAATGCTTTCGGGATGATTCTGGTAACAGGGAATGTGATTGATTATAAGAACATCCCGGTTCCGCGAAGCCAACAACCTGTGCTTGCGGGGTAAGAGTTGACCGAGCACTGTGATTTTTTGAGGTAACAAGATGCAAGTTTCAGTTGAAACCACTCAAGGCCTTGGCCGCCGTGTAACGATTACTATCGCTGCTGACAGCATCGAGACCGCTGTTAAAAGCGAGCTGGTCAACGTTGCGAAAAAAGTACGTATTGACGGCTTCCGCAAAGGCAAAGTGCCAATGAATATCGTTGCTCAGCGTTATGGCGCGTCTGTACGCCAGGACGTCCTGGGCGACCTGATGAGCCGTAACTTCATTGACGCCATCATTAAAGAAAAAATCAATCCGGCTGGCGCACCGACCTATGTTCCGGGCGAATACAAGCTGGGTGAAGACTTCACCTACTCTGTAGAGTTTGAAGTTTATCCGGAAGTTGAACTGCAGGGTCTGGAAGCGATCGAAGTTGAAAAACCGATCGTTGAAGTGACCGACGCTGACGTTGACGGCATGCTGGATACTCTACGTAAACAGCAGGCAACCTGGAAAGAAAAAGACGGCGCTGTTGAAGCAGAAGACCGTGTGACCATCGACTTCACCGGTTCTGTAGACGGCGAAGAGTTCGAAGGCGGTAAAGCGTCTGATTTCGTACTGGCGATGGGTCAGGGTCGTATGATCCCGGGCTTTGAAGACGGTATCAAAGGCCACAAAGCTGGCGAAGAGTTCACCATCGACGTGACCTTCCCGGAAGAGTACCACGCAGAAAACCTGAAAGGTAAAGCAGCGAAATTCGCTATTAACCTGAAGAAAGTTGAAGAGCGTGAACAGCCGGAACTGACTGAAGAATTCATCAAACGTTTCGGCGTTGAAGATGGTTCCGTAGAAGGTCTGCGCGCTGAAGTGCGTAAAAACATGGAGCGCGAGCTGAAGAGCGCCATCCGTAACCGCGTTAAGTCTCAGGCGATCGAAGGTCTGGTAAAAGCTAACGACATCGACGTACCGGCTGCGCTGATCGACAGCGAAATCGACGTTCTGCGTCGCCAGGCTGCACAGCGTTTCGGTGGCAACGAAAAACAAGCTCTGGAACTGCCGCGCGAACTGTTCGAAGAACAGGCTAAACGCCGCGTAGTTGTTGGCCTGCTGCTGGGCGAAGTTATCCGCACCAACGGGCTGAAAGCTGACGAAGAGCGCGTGAAAGGCCTGATCGAAGAGATGGCTTCTGCGTACGAAGATCCGAAAGAAGTTATCGAGTTCTACAGCAAAAACAAAGAACTGATGGACAACATGCGCAATGTTGCTCTGGAAGAACAGGCTGTTGAAGCTGTACTGGCGAAAGCGAAAGTGACTGAAAAAGAAACCACTTTCAACGAGCTGATGAACCAGCAGGCGTAATTTACGTAGCATAACGCGCTAAATTCGCACAAAGGCCCGTCACCGCCAGGTGGTGGGCTTTTTTTTGTCATGAATTTTGCATGGAACCGTGCGAAAAGCCTCTTTCGGTGTTAGCGTAACAACAAAAGATTGTTATGCTTGAAATATGGTGATGCCGTACCCATAACACAGGGACTAGCTGATAATCCGTCCATAAGGTTACAATCGGTACAGCAGGTTTTTTCAATTTTATCCAGGAGACGGAAATGTCATACAGCGGCGAACGAGATAACTTTGCACCCCATATGGCGCTGGTGCCGATGGTCATTGAACAGACCTCACGAGGTGAGCGCTCTTTTGATATCTATTCTCGTCTACTTAAGGAACGCGTCATTTTTCTGACTGGCCAGGTTGAAGATCACATGGCTAACCTGATTGTGGCGCAGATGCTGTTCCTGGAAGCAGAAAACCCAGAAAAAGATATCTATCTGTACATTAACTCTCCAGGCGGGGTGATTACTGCCGGGATGTCTATCTATGACACCATGCAGTTTATCAAGCCTGATGTCAGCACCATCTGTATGGGCCAGGCGGCCTCGATGGGTGCTTTCTTGCTGACTGCAGGGGCAAAAGGTAAACGTTTCTGCCTGCCGAATTCGCGCGTGATGATTCACCAGCCGTTGGGCGGCTACCAGGGCCAGGCGACCGATATCGAAATTCATGCCCGTGAAATTCTGAAAGTTAAAGGGCGCATGAATGAACTTATGGCGCTTCATACGGGTCAATCATTAGAACAGATTGAACGTGATACCGAGCGCGATCGCTTCCTTTCTGCCCCTGAAGCGGTGGAATACGGTCTGGTCGATTCGATTCTGACCCATCGTAATTGATGCCAGAGGCGCAACTGTGCCGCTATACTTATCCAGGGCGGCACAACGCTGTAAGCGGCTTGCGCCTGAGAATGGCATTTGCGTCGTCGTGTGCGGCACAAAGAACAAAGAAGAGGTTTTGACCCATGACAGATAAACGCAAAGATGGCTCAGGCAAATTGCTGTATTGCTCTTTTTGCGGCAAAAGCCAGCATGAAGTGCGCAAGCTGATTGCCGGTCCATCCGTGTATATCTGCGACGAATGTGTTGATTTATGTAACGACATCATTCGCGAAGAGATTAAAGAAGTTGCACCGCATCGTGAACGCAGTGCGCTACCGACGCCGCATGAAATTCGCAACCACCTGGACGATTACGTTATCGGTCAGGAACAGGCGAAAAAAGTGCTGGCGGTCGCGGTATACAACCACTACAAACGTCTGCGCAACGGAGATACCAGCAATGGCGTCGAGTTGGGCAAAAGTAACATTCTGCTGATCGGTCCGACCGGTTCCGGTAAAACGCTGCTGGCCGAAACGCTGGCGCGCCTGCTGGACGTTCCGTTCACCATGGCTGACGCAACCACGCTGACCGAAGCCGGTTATGTGGGCGAAGACGTTGAAAACATCATTCAGAAGCTGTTGCAGAAGTGCGATTACGACGTACAGAAAGCGCAGCGCGGGATTGTCTACATCGATGAAATTGACAAGATTTCTCGTAAGTCAGACAACCCGTCCATTACCCGAGACGTTTCCGGTGAAGGCGTACAGCAGGCACTGTTGAAACTGATCGAAGGTACGGTAGCTGCTGTTCCGCCGCAAGGTGGGCGTAAACATCCGCAACAGGAATTCTTGCAGGTTGATACCTCTAAGATCCTGTTTATCTGTGGCGGTGCGTTTGCCGGTCTGGATAAAGTGATTTCCCATCGTGTAGAAACCGGTTCCGGCATTGGTTTTGGCGCGACGGTAAAAGCGAAGTCCGACAAAGCAAGCGAAGGCGAGCTGCTGGCGCAGGTTGAACCGGAAGATCTGATCAAGTTTGGTCTGATCCCTGAGTTCATTGGTCGTCTGCCGGTTGTCGCAACGTTGAATGAACTGAGCGAAGAAGCTCTGATTCAGATCCTCAAAGAGCCGAAAAACGCCCTGACCAAGCAGTATCAGGCGCTGTTTAATCTGGAAGGCGTGGATCTGGAATTCCGTGACGAGGCGCTGGATGCTATCGCTAAGAAAGCGATGGCGCGTAAAACCGGTGCCCGTGGCCTGCGTTCTATCGTAGAAGCCGCACTGCTCGATACCATGTACGATCTGCCGTCCATGGAAGATGTCGAAAAAGTGGTTATCGACGAGTCGGTAATTGATGGTCAAAGCAAACCGTTGCTGATTTATGGTAAGCCGGAAGCGCAACAGGCATCTGGTGAATAATTAACCATTCCCATACAATTAGTTAACCAAAAAGGGGGGATTTTATCTCCCCTTTAATTTTTCCTCTATTCTCGGCGTTGAATGTGGGGGAAACATCCCCATATACTGACGTACATGTTAATAGATGGCGTGAAGCACAGTCGTGTCATCTGATTACCTGGCGGAAATTAAACTAAGAGAGAGCTCTATGAATCCTGAGCGTTCTGAACGCATTGAAATCCCCGTATTGCCGCTGCGCGATGTGGTGGTTTATCCGCACATGGTCATCCCCTTATTTGTCGGGCGGGAAAAATCCATCCGTTGTCTGGAAGCGGCGATGGACCATGATAAAAAAATTATGCTGGTCGCGCAGAAAGAAGCTTCAACGGATGAGCCGGGTGTAAACGATCTTTTCACTGTCGGGACCGTGGCCTCTATATTGCAGATGCTGAAACTGCCTGACGGCACCGTCAAAGTGCTGGTCGAGGGGTTACAGCGCGCGCGTATTTCTGCGCTCTCTGACAATGGCGAACACTTTTCTGCGAAGGCGGAGTATCTGGAGTCGCCGACCATTGATGAGCGGGAACAGGAAGTGCTGGTGCGTACTGCAATCAGCCAGTTCGAAGGCTACATCAAGCTAAACAAAAAAATCCCACCAGAAGTGCTGACGTCGCTGAATAGCATCGACGATCCGGCGCGTCTGGCGGATACCATTGCTGCACATATGCCGCTGAAACTGGCTGACAAACAGTCCGTTCTGGAGATGTCCGACGTTAACGAACGTCTGGAATATCTGATGGCAATGATGGAATCGGAAATCGATCTGCTGCAGGTTGAGAAACGCATTCGCAACCGCGTTAAAAAGCAGATGGAGAAATCCCAGCGTGAGTACTATCTGAACGAGCAAATGAAAGCTATTCAGAAAGAACTCGGTGAAATGGACGACGCGCCGGACGAAAACGAAGCCCTGAAGCGCAAAATCGACGCGGCGAAGATGCCGAAAGAGGCAAAAGAGAAAGCGGAAGCAGAGCTGCAGAAGCTGAAAATGATGTCTCCGATGTCGGCAGAAGCGACCGTAGTGCGTGGATATATCGACTGGATGGTACAGGTGCCGTGGAATGCGCGTAGCAAGGTCAAAAAAGACCTGCGTCAGGCGCAGGAAATCCTTGATACCGACCATTATGGTCTGGAGCGCGTGAAAGATCGTATCCTTGAGTATCTTGCGGTTCAAAGCCGTGTCAACAAAATCAAGGGACCGATCCTCTGCCTGGTAGGGCCGCCGGGGGTAGGTAAAACCTCCCTGGGTCAGTCCATCGCCAAAGCCACCGGGCGTAAATATATCCGCATGGCGCTGGGCGGCGTGCGTGATGAAGCGGAAATCCGTGGTCACCGCCGTACTTACATCGGTTCTATGCCGGGTAAACTGATCCAGA
>PPYF01269913.1_pt1 | contig 12898 bp, 9 predicted proteins | sample 1559871 | NCBI WGS metagenome assembly PPYF01 (sample SAMN08240021, study PRJNA423297) | Human gut metagenome, whole genome shotgun sequencing project. | reverse complement strand
TCCGGTAACAGATGTCGGTGTAAATGCACCTTCAAAAATTGAAACAAATACATGTGGTATATTTTTTAAATTCAACAGAACCACTCCGGCAGCTAACAGAACATAGATAACCGCCATGAACGGTACAAGCTTTTCCGTTACCTGTCCGATTCTCTTGATTCCACCGAGAAGGATCAGTGCAATCAACACCGCAAGCACAATTCCGATCACAAGATTGACCGTCTTTGCTGCATCCACTCCAATCACCCCGTAATTGAATAATGCGGAATCAATTGCTGTCGTAATCGTATTGACCTGTGTCGCATTTCCAGTTCCAAATACTGTCAGCACACCGAATGCAGCAAACAAATATGCAAGCCAGTGCCAGTTTTTATTCAGACCATTCTTAATATAATACATTGGCCCACCGACCAGATCCCCTTCTGCATTCTTTTCACGGAAATGTACGGCAAGTGTTACTTCTGAAAATTTAGTACACATTCCAAGAAGTGCGGAGATCCACATCCAGAAGACTGCTCCCGGTCCGCCGATTGCGATCGCTCCTGCAGCTCCTGCAATATTCCCGGTTCCAACCGTCGCCGCAAGCGCGGTACAGACCGCCTGAAATGGTGTCATTGCACCATCTGTGGCATCTTTTTTCCGAAGCATGCGCCCAATCGTCACCTTCATAGCGTATGGAAATTTTCTGATCTGGATAAATCCGGTTCTGACACTGAGCAGAAGTCCTACTCCGATGATACAGATCATTGCCGGCACACCCCAGATAAAATTATTGACTACATTATTGACCGACTCAATTGTAGATAACATCCCTTATTCCCCTCCAGGATTGAAAGATTTTCCTCTTCATCTTTCATTTTCTTATTTTTGGTATATAAAATGAATATTTTATTTATTATACACAATTCGTCAGGGAAATACATTTATGCCTCGTAACGTATTTCTTCTTTTATTTTATCCTGGATTTCCACAAGAACTTCCATTAAAAGCGGATTGAACGCTCCGCACTCTCCGTTCAGGATCATCTTCATCGCCTGCTCATGTGAATACGCATCTTTATATACACGCTTACTCACCAGTGCATCATAAACATCTGCCACAGATACAACCTGTGCCGCAATTGGAATCTGTTCTCCAATCAGACCATCCGGATACCCTTTACCATCATAACGTTCATGATGCCATCTGCAGATCTGATACGCGATCTTGATCATCTTCTCATCCTTATAATGCTCCAGCTTATCCAGCATAGAAGCATCAATCAGCGTATGCTCTTTCATAGTCTCAAATTCTTCTTTAGACACCATCCAGGCAACGGATCAGCTCGAGCACATATGGCTTCTCATCCACTTCTATATAACGTGCGATCACTTGATAAATCCTGCCATTTACAATCTCCAGCTTTCCTTTTTCTTCTTTCGTGGTCGCTGCACGCATCGCTACACAGTTATCACAGGGTGTTTCCCGTTTTCAATAATGATAGCAGTTCTGCCCCTCGTTGATTTTTCTCCATTCTTCATCAATATCTGATATATTTCCAATTGGGAAAAGACGGATCTCCTGAAAGATCTTCCGAAAATATTGGATTTCTTCTTCTAATTGTCCTTTTGTCATTCGTTCTTCCGCATTCATGTCTTGTCCTCCAGACTTCTACTACGCAGTTTTCTGTTATTTTCATTTCTAATTATTTTACAATATTTACAAAAAATAAAAAGAATTATCCCGATATATGTGAAAAAATTTTTGTGAAGCATAGGCTACATCTGCATTACTGTGAAAAAAGGACCACCAAAACCTGTTTTCGGGAATTGGTGATCCTTCATGAAATACTTATATAACTATCCTTTTATGTAATTTATTTTCTCGTCATCACGCGATTTTCTACCGCTTCAGTCATCGGAACTTCCGCTGTCACTGATGCATTCTCGATTTCCACAGAATAGGTCTTGTGGATCAGACAGTTGATCGGATCTTCTGTCGTGATGACCAGTGCCAGGCTATGTCCAGGCTCTACCGTATATCTTGTCGCATTCAGATAAATATGGTAATCATGGTATTCACCCTTTTTCAGTTCGATACTGTTCTGTGCTGTCTCCGGTTCATATCCTGCTTCCGGATTGCACAGATCTGCAAATGCCCGTGTGATCACACGGTATTTCTTATGTACAGTAGCAAACTCCGCTTCATTCCATGCTGGAACCTCTCCTCCGCTGATAATTCCGCCTTCTTTTACCACATTGACCGGAATTGTATTTCTCTGCGGATCTACAGACTGAATGCTGTCAAATTCTTCATCACACACGTCACAAAGAAGAAGAGTAAGCTTCACATCATCCATACGTCCTGACATTTCATGCATTCCAAGCTTCATCGTCAGAGTATCTGCATCATTACTGTTCACCGGATTGAAATCTGCTTCTGCATCTCCATCTTTTAACGCTGCTCTTAATCTTACGCAGGTTGTTCCCTGTAATGTCACTGCCTCTTTAAATGGATCCGTCACATAACGCTGTGCCATATTGCTTGATCTCACACCCATCACATCATCGAAGTTCTCTGCACTGACACCCGCTGCTTCCCAGTCTGTATCGATTACAGTTGTTCCCTGTTCTTCGCACGTAAGATTCATCTTATATGCTGTCTCCCAGGAATTTGCTGTCTCCCATTTTCTCTGGTCATAGTTCATCTGCACCAGGATTGCCGGTCTGTTCTCTGCACCATTTTCAACTCCGTATAAATAATGAGAAATCCATTCATTGATAATATCATCATAGAATTTACCATCCACAAGGATTCCATATCGTTTCGGCATCGTTGGTGTGATATGTGCACCCTGATGAAGGATTGCTTTTACATTCTTTCCTGCCTTCTGGAAAGATTTGTACATCATCTCATACTGCTTGGTAGACACGTTCTCGTCATTCAGTCCCTGTACGATGAGTGCACTGCATTTGATCCGGTCTGCATGAAGACGATAATTTCCCATACCCCAGAATTCCGGATTATAGTCAAATCCACCCTTGATCTGCTGAAGACTCATCTCATGATGGAATGCTCCCATATCATCCCGCTGCTTCTCGGTTAATGTCTCATCATTGTAACGGCTGGAACAAAAATAGGCAAGGAAGCTGTTCAGCATTTCTTTCGGCCAGTACCGCTGTGCGCCCTGCATGTTCTGCTGGCTGTACCAGTCCGCGATTCCTGCGATCGGTACAATTGTCTCCAGTCCTTCTACTCCTGTTGTTGCCACTGCAAACGGCATGGTTCCGGCGTAAGATCTTCCTGTCATGGCAACCTTTCCATTGGACCAGTCTGCCTTTGTCTCAACCGTTCCTTCGCGGTCTGCATATCCGATACGGTCTCCATGCAGCCATTCTACAATTGCTTTGAAAGCGTCTCTTTCATAGTCTGAACCAACATAATTGAATCCGTCAGATCCTTTTGAACCAAATCCCGCACTTAAAACAACTGCAAATCCACGTACAAGATAATAATCAAAGGTGTCGATATTTTCAAAAACCATAATGTTATTATTTCCTTTATCCGGATAATACCAGTCTGCCGGATCTGCTTTTAAAGAAAGATCCATTGCACTGATACATCCCTGCGGAACATGCGCATCCACTTTTTTGTCAAGATCTGCAAAATTAACCGGATGATATTCTTTTTCTGCCACTTCTTTCATATGCGGATATCCATCTTCCTGGACTCCCGCCGCATATGGACGTGCCTCATATAAAGTTGCAGCCTTATAATTCCCCTCTACTGCACTTCTTGGTACCTGGACAACAGCTTTCACAAGATCTCTTTTTCCATCTCCGTCCACATCGTAATCCGTTTCCACATAAACACAATATCTTACGATACTGGATGTTGCCGGATCATACTTTTCTCCTGTCTTTCCATCTGTAAGTGGAAATACCGGCTGTGCAAGTCCGTTCTCAAATACTGGTACTTTGCTGTAATTCTTTTCGTTCATGGTAAACCTCCCAAACATTAAATAAATACTCGGATCTAATCACATATTATTTCCCCAATATTATTGTGATTTCATTTCTCCATTTCCTATTATAACGAGATGCAAGAAGAACTTCAATTAGATTTTTCGCTTTATTTTATAAGTTACTATGCCTTTTTTCTTTTCTCAATTCTATAGAAATAATCTTTTAGACATGCTATAGTAAACTTAGATTTTACATAGAGTTATCTGAAATTTAACAAACAAAAAGGGGATATTATGAAAAAGAACATAAAAAAGATATTAAAAGTTCTCGGAATCTTCCTGCTTATCATTCTGGTTGCGCTGATTGCATATCTGATCTATCTCTTTGCAAGCTATCACCGCATTCCGGATAATCAGGCTTTGAAGATCGAGAAAACTTCCGATGGAACAGCCGCAGCTGACACACTGACAACCGAGAAAGAATATTCCGCTCTGACCTACAATGTTGGTTTCGGAGCCTACACGCCGGACTTCAGCTTCTTTATGGACGGCGGAAAATCTTCCTGGGCAAAAAGTAAGGAGAGTGTCGAATCTGATATTCAGGGTGCCGGAGAACTGGTTGCTTCCAAAGATCCGGATTTCGCACTGATCCAGGAAGTTGATCTGAACTCTACACGAAGCTACCATGTAGATGAATATTCAATTTTAAAGGATACGATTCCAAGTTACAATACGGTATTTGCACAGAATTACGATTCTGCATTCCTTTTTTATCCATTCACACAGCCGCATGGTCGCAGCCGTTCTGGACTTGCTCTTTTCTCCAAATATCCGGTTACGGATTCTCTGAGAAGAAGCTTTCCGATCTCGACAAGCTTCAGCAAGTTCTTTGACCTTGACCGCTGTTACAGCATTTCCAGAGTCCCTGTAGATAACGGGAAGGAACTGGTTATCTTCCTGCTTCACATGTCTGCTTACGGCAACAGTGATGCGATTCGCGAAGCACAGATCCGTATGCTGAGTGCAGATATGGAAAAGGAATACGAAGCCGGTAATTATGTACTTTGCGGTGGTGATTTCAACCATGACCTTAAGGCATCCGAAAAAGATGCAGAAAATTGTGAGTCCTGGGCTTATCCATTCCCACGCGAAGAGCTTCCGGAACACTTTTCATTCTGCCTGGACAATCTTTCTGACAGTGAAAAGGATGCTCTCTGGGACAGTGCACGGAATGCAGATATGGAATATGTACCTGGTGTGACCTACACGGTAACGCTGGACGGATTTATTACTTCCGATAATATTGAATGCACAGAATATGAAAATATAAATACCGGATATAGCTACTCGGATCATGATCCGGTGTATACGAAATTCAAATTATTAGATGAATAATATGTAAAAAGGCAGCTGATCTTTTCAGACCAGCTGCCTAAGTTTTCATCTATTTCTTCTTACTTCAGATCAATCTTCTCCTGCAGTACCACACAGCCTGCCATATCACCAATAACATTCACACAGGTTGCTCCCATATCACACAGTGTATTGATGCTGATATAGACACCCATAACTCCTGCCGGAAGTCCTGCCATCGTAGCAAATGCCGCAAAGGATGCGATTGCAATACTGGAAATCTGGTTGGAAACACCAAGTTCATTCTCCACACAACTCTTACTGATCGGAATGGTTGCCGAGCTTGAACAGGTTCCGAATGCATTCAGTGCTGCCGGCATGATCGCGCGGAAAAACTTAAACGGACTTGTCTTTCCAAAAAATTTTACTGCACCGCCGTACACAATAAATGCAAATCCATAAAATGCAACATACAGAATGATCAGCTGTATTGCCAGTGATACGATCGTACTCGTTCCATTTGCTTCTACAACCGGAACAATGGTACAAAATACACCGATCGGTGTAAAATACATAACAGTACTGATTACCTTCAGACACACCTCGTTACAGGAATCAATCACCTTTAATAATGGCTCTCCCTTTTCTCCGATCGCAATCAGAGTAAATCCGACAATCAGCGCAAACATCAGGACCTGAAGCATATTCCCCTCTGCAAATGCAGCAACCGGGTTGGACGGGATCAGTCCTTTTACCGTATCCAGAATACTGTTCATCTTTGTTGCCTGAATATCGGATGTCACCATCTCAAAGCTGACACCTTTTCCAAGGTGGATCATTCTCGGAATCACCAGTCCTACAAAGCTTGCAATTACAGTTGTTGCAAGAAAGAACAACATGGCCGCACCGGTGATATGTTTCCGGTATCATTGATAAAAATTCTTCATCTGTACTCTCCTTACCTTTTCTTGCACAAATCTCTCAAATCCGTACATTTTTAACCAGATAAGTGTATAATAAATTTTTTCTCACGTCAACAATTGATAATTTTAAAACTTTACCACTGTAAAATCCGTGCTTGACATAAGTCCGATTTCAGACTATGCTCTTATAAGTATGATTTCGGACTTGCTTTGTATGATCGGAAATTCAGTCATCTATATAATTGTATAAATGGAGGAAATTATGGATTCTACTGTACTTATCAGCAAATATTTAAAAGAATACAATCACATATATAAAGAAGCAAATGACATCTATCACGAGATTGCCCGAAAACTTCAACTTTCGGACAGTGCGTTAGACATCTTCTATACAATTTTTGAAATAGGCGATAACTGCCTGCAGCGTGATATCTGCAAAGCTTCCTGCATGCCAAAGCAGACGGTTAATTCATCTATACGAAAACTGCAGACCGACGGTTATCTTACCCTCTCACCCGGAAAAGGACGAAGTATGCATATCCATCTTACAGCTTCCGGCAAGAAGCTTATTCAGGAAAAACTGCTTCCTCTCATCCAGATTGAAAATGATACTTTAGCTTCTTTCAGTCCCGAAGAATGTGAACAGCTTCTGCGCCTAAACGCCAAATATAATCAGACCTTACGTTCTAGGCTTTCTAACCTTGAGGAGGATCTATAAACTATGAAAATTCAATTATCCGAACACTTTACTTATAAAAAACTTCTGCAATTTGTGTTTCCTTCTATTATAATGATGATCTTCACATCCATTTACAGTGTGGTTGACGGACTTTTTGTCTCCAACTTTGTTGGAAAAAGCGCTTTTGCAGCGGTTAATCTGATCATGCCTTTTCTGATGGGCATCAGCGCTCTCGGTTTCATGATCGGAACCGGTGGTAGTGCCATTGTTGCAAAGACGCTTGGTGAAGGAAAGATCGAAAATGCCAATGAGTATTTTTCCATGCTCGTCTATATCACTGCTATCGGAGGAATCATTATTGCAATCCTGAGTATGTTCCTTGTAAAACCGGTTGCCATTTTATTCGGTGCAAGCGGTACTCTTCTTGACAACTGCATTTTATATGGACGCATTCTTTGCATTTCGCTGCCTGCTTTTATGCTGCAGAATGTATTTCAGAGCTTTTTTGTAACTGCCGAAAAGCCACATCTTGGACTTCGCGTGATCGTGATTGCCGGTGTGACCAATATGGTTCTCGACTTTTTATTTGTAGCTGTACTCCACCTCGGACTTCCCGGTGCCGGGTTTGCGACTGTATGTGGAGAGTTTATCGGAGGGCTTTTCCCGTTATTCTACTTTGGACGGAAAAATTCCAGCTTATTAAAGCTTGGAAAAACACATTTTCATGGCAGAATCTTATTAAAGACCTGTACCAATGGCTCGTCCGAGCTTATGACCAATCTTTCCAGCTCTGTTGTAAATGCTCTTTATAATATGCAGCTCATGAAATTTGCCGGTGAAGACGGCGTTGCAGCTTACGGAACGATCATGTATGTCAATTTTATCTTTGTTTCGATCTTCTTTGGTTATGCGATTGGAAGTGCCCCGATCGTCAGCTATCACTACGGTGCCAACAATCAGGATGAACTAAAGAATCTTTTCCACAAGAGTATCCGGCTGATTGGAACCTGGGCTGTTTCCTTATTTATCATCGCGCAGCTCATCGCAACACCACTCGCCACATTGTTTGTCGGTTATGACCAGGGGCTTTTTGAACTGACACGCAGTGGGTTCCGTCTGTACAGCTTTACGTTCCTGATCAACGGGTTCAATATTTATGGCTCTGCATTTTTTACCGCATTGAACAACGGTCTGCTTAAGTTACCAGAGCATCTGAATTTTGGCGGGATACCGCCTTTTTTCAGGGTGCCGTTGCTAGAATCAAACTTTTTGAACCAAAAATAATATTTGTTATTGAACCAAATCATTCGAAGTGCTATAATCAATTTAAGTTTTGAACTTCGCTGTTTTATTCTTAAATTGAACTTTTTAGTTTGAAAGGAGATTCTCAAATGACAACTTTCTCAGATAGACTTAAAGAGGCGATGTATGCACAGAACCTGAAACAGATTGATCTGGTTCATATCGCCGCAGAAAATAATGTAAAATTAGGTAAAAGCCATGTAAGCCAGTACGTGAGCGGAAAAACTGTTCCGAGAAATGATATCCTCCATTTTCTGGCAGATACGCTTCACGTAGATGCCGATTGGCTGCTCGGTGACAGTCAGGAAAACTTTACTGCTCGGGAAAACAACTCCGTTACCCCAAAAGCTCCGTCTACCACTAAGACTTCTGGTTCTGTCGGAACTTCAAACTCTTCAAAAAGGGGAACTACACCGATGAAAAAGACAATAACCGACAAAAATGATAACGATAATGCAGGAAGTTCTGCCATGCATATATTCAAAAAATCATCCAAACTCGATAATGTATTATACGATGTCCGTGGACCGGTTGTTGAAGAAGCTGCCCGTATGGAAGAACGCGGTACCCACGTACTGAAGCTCAATATCGGTAATCCGGCTCCGTTCGGCTTCCGTACACCGGATGAAGTTATCTATGATATGAGTCAGCAGCTTTCTGACTGCGAAGGATATTCTCCTTCTCAGGGACTTTTCTCTGCACGTAAAGCAATCATGCAGTATTCCCAGATCAAAAAGCTGCCAAATGTCACGATCAGTGACATTTACACCGGAAATGGTGTCAGCGAACTGATCAATCTGTGTATGTCAGCTCTTCTTGACAACGGAGATGAAATCCTGATTCCGTCACCAGACTATCCTCTGTGGACCGCCTGTGCCACACTTGCCGGCGGAAAGGCTGTTCACTATATCTGCGATGAACAGTCTGACTGGTATCCTGACATCGAAGATATGCGCCGTAAGATCACAGACCGTACCAAAGCTCTTGTAATCATCAATCCAAACAACCCGACCGGAGCACTTTATCCGAAAGAGGTGCTGCAGAAGATTGTTGATCTCGCAAGGGAACATCACCTGATCATTTTCTCAGATGAAATTTATGACCGCCTTGTTATGGACGGAAAAGAACATATTTCCATTGCTTCACTGGCACCGGATCTGTTCTGCGTCACCTTCAGCGGTCTTTCCAAATCCCATATGATCGCCGGATTCCGTATTGGCTGGATGGTTCTCAGCGGAAATAAAGCAATCGCAAAAGATTATATCGAAGGAATCAAGATGCTTTCCAATATGCGTCTCTGCTCCAATGTTCCGGCACAGTCTGTCGTTCAGACCGCTCTCTGGGGCAATCAGAGCGTCAACGACTACCTCGTTCCGGGCGGACGTATTTACGAACAGCGCGAATATATTTACAAGGCACTGACTGACATTCCGGGAATCACTGCCGTCAAACCGCAGGCTGCATTTTATATGTTCCCGAAGATCGATGTAAAGAAGTTCAACATTGTAAATGATGAAAAATTTGCACTGGATCTGCTGCAGGATAAGAAGATCCTGATCGTACAGGGAAGTGGATTTAACTGGAAACAGCCGGATCATTTCCGGGTAGTATATCTGCCACGAATTGAAGTTCTGAAAGAAGCTGTGGGAAAAATTTCTGATTTCCTGAGTTATTATAGACAGGGGTAGAATGATAAGCACCGCCGGAAAAGAAAAATAGGGTACGGGTTCCGTTGCACTGGGCATTCCGATGAGCTCCCGAAACCGTCAATTGTGTCAGCAATGGCTTCCACAATTGACTGGATCTCATCTCCATAGTGCAAAGTCACCCGTACCCTATTTTTCTTTTCCGGCTTCTTCTGCAATTTTACTGCATCTATAAATATTAACAGAAATAGAATCTTTTGACCCTGGTATCATCATTTACATTTTCATATTTTAATTTTCTTATGAAAGCAATGCTCTCACTGCTTCTCCGTCAAACACAACTTCTTTTACATGATTTACCTCGATCTGGTACAGTGCATTTGCCGCAATATGTTCGGCTGCCTGCTCCAGATCACGGATTCCTGATGTATTGGAATAAAGTTCAATTATCACATCAAGACCTTCATCTGTCACCGTACACTCGTCCTGACGAAGGCTCATTCTCTTCAGGATCTTCGGAAGTGCAAATCTGGAGAAGATGATCTTCTTCTCTGCCGGTGTATAATCCGGGATATCGATAACTGCAAAACGGGACATGATCGGTGCACTGATCTGATCTTTTTCATTGGCAGTTGCAATCGGATATACGCCAACTGTCGGAACGTTACACTCAATATAGTTATCCGTAAATCCAAGGTTATCAAGGAGTGTCAAAAGTACATCCGCCGGATTCCCATTTCCTTTTCCGGATGCTGCTTTATCCAGCTCATTGATGATGAATACCAGGTTGGATTCTCCGGCTGCCGCAAATGCTTCCATAATAATTCCCGGTTTCGCATTGGCGTATACACGGGAACTTCCTGTAAGCTGTTCCGGATCGTTAATGGAACTCATATCCAGAGTTGTCCACGGAAGCTTCAGGATACGTGCAATTGCATAAGCGATCTGCGATTTACCGGTTCCGGCCGGTCCGATCAGAAGGATTCCATACGCCGGAAGAGTGTGCGTTCTGTTGATCTGGATGATTGTTTCGATGATTCTCTGTTTGACACGTTCCATTCCGTAAAGCTCTTCATCCAGGATTCTTCTTGCCTCATCCGGATCAATGGATTCAAAATAATTGCTCTTCCACTGAATATTCATCATGATTGAAAGAGCTCTCTGCGCATGTCTTCTTTCTTCCGGTGACACTTCGTGTGATCTTGCAACAGCAAGGTTTCTTCTTGCCCACAGACGGATATTGTCCGGAAGGGTTCTTCCTGCACAGTTCATAAAATCGGTGATACTCTGCAGGCTTGTCAGCTTCATGCTGTCGCCGTCCTCTTCCATTTCCTCATCCACTGCTTCTTCTGTCGGCGCACTGCTTGCGAAAAGACGCTCGATCATGAACTGCAGGAAACCATCTTCAGCTGAAAGCTTGGTTGCCCCACCGAATGCGATCTCCCGGATCTTGTATACTGCATAGCCGTCTGCACGGTTTTCACCAGAAAGGCGGACATTGATGTGATTCTCGCCCAGCCATTTGATCAGGCTTACAAATCTCGCATCGATCTGGAGAATGTCCGCACTTACAATTCCATCTTCCTCATCAAATTCAAAGGATGTCTTCTTAATCGGGTTGGTGAAAACACCACAGGAATGATGCTTCCATTTCCGGTTGCTGTTATCCAGAACCAGCATCGGTTTCTCCGCTGTCGCTTCTGTCTCATTCGAGTGGAATGTTGTATAAGTACATTCCTGGGCCTTTTTTTCATCTGGTGTGTGTTTAAAATCAAAAACTGGCATGATTTTTACTCCTTTTTCCTTTTATATTCGCTCTTTTCAAATTGTATATTCTTGCACATTTTATGAATAGTCTGTACTTATCTTAACACACTTGTTGCATATCTGAAAGTCAAAACCATTTCTTCATAGTATTTTTATTCATTTAGATTTTTATTTTCCTTCTGCTCCAGTCCTGCAAAAAACAGCTCATAAAAATCATCTTCTCCTTCCAGTTTCGGTGAATTTTCCCCACCTCCATTGGTGCTCCGCTTCATCTCAGCATGAAATTCTTCTCCGGTACAGATCAGTCAATCTTAAGTTCCACTCTGCTTCCGCCTGCTTTTTCCTTTGTCACCACAATCTGTTTCTCAATCCTTGCTTTTAATTCCTGTACATGGGAAATGATTCCCACCAGACGGTTGCCTTCCGTAAGACCATTCAGTGCTTTCATCGCCTGTTCCAGTGACTCTTCATCCAGTGAACCAAATCCTTCATCGACAAACATGGTATCCAGCTGGATTCCGCCTGCCGAAGCCTGGATCTCATCAGAAAGTCCGAGTGCCAGCGAAAGAGAAGCTTTAAAGGATTCCCCGCCGGAAAGCGTCTTCACGCTTCGCTCAGAACCATTGTAGTGATCGATTACGTTCAGTTCCAGACCACTCTGACTCTTCCGGTCATCCGTATCAGTCTGGCGTTTCAGCTCATATTGTCCTCCACTCATCACCATAAACCGCGTATTTGCACGGGCAATGATCCGGTCAAAATAATTGGTCTGGATGTAGGTCTCAAACTTGATCTTTTCTTTGGATCCGCCTTTGATCTTTCCATTTACCGTATCGGAAATTTCACGCACCTGTGTCCAGTTCCGCTCAAGCTCAAGAAGTTTCGCACTCTGCTTGTCAATCGCATTCCTGATTTTCAGATTGCTCTCATAACGGATCCTGATCTCTTCCATCTGTTTTTGAAGCTCTTTTTTCGCACCTGATACTTCCTGTCGTGCCTGCACAAGCTCTTCCATATCGGTTTCTTTATTACCTGCAATCTGCTTCTCCAGCGTTTTCTTCTTCGTCTTTGCCACTTCTACCGACTGACTGCAGTCCTGGAATGCCTTCTGGGCAGCATTCAGATTCTTATCGATCTCTTTTTTCTGCTTATCCAGCTCTTTGATCTTCTGTTCTGCTTCTGCTTTCTCCGGAAATTCCAGTTTGCCACGCACCTTCACAGCCTGCTCTTCTGCATTTGCTTTATCTCTCTCAGACACAAGGAGCTGATCCTTTCGCTCCTGTTC
>PPYF01066151.1_pt1 | contig 12902 bp, 8 predicted proteins | sample 1559871 | NCBI WGS metagenome assembly PPYF01 (sample SAMN08240021, study PRJNA423297) | Human gut metagenome, whole genome shotgun sequencing project. | reverse complement strand
GGTCTGGATGATAACCTCGCCGGGGCGATCGCCGCGACGCGCTGTACCCGCCGTTTGTTCGCCTGGTCAACATCTTGGTATGGTCGGCGAACCGAGACGACGCGCAGGACTACATCGGCCGCATCGCGAAGCTCCTCAAGCGCCGCTGGCATGCCGCCGCGCCCGACTTTTTGCGGGCGGGGAGCGCCGTGCCTCAGGTGCTGGGCCCGGCTTCATGTGTAATCGAGAGAGCCAAGGACCGTTACCGCTTCCATCTGCTTGTAAAGTCGCCGGTAGGGTACCATGTCTCTGATGATATCGACGCCTGCCTCAAAGAGGTGGGCTCTGTGCGCGGCGTGAGCGTGAGCGTTGACGTCGACGCCTATGATTTGATGTAACAACCCGAAAGGATGGCCATGGAAGCCAACGGAATCGTACTGTCGCCCGACCCTCGTCTGCGCCAGGAGTGCGCCGTCATCGAGGAGATCACCCCGGCGATCGAGGCGCTTGCCGAGAAGATGAAGAAGATGATGTTCGAGAACGGCGGTTGCGGCCTGGCTGCCCCGCAGATCGGCGAGCTCATTCAGCTCGTCACCATCGACTGCGACTACAGCGACAAGAACGACTATGACCCCTACGTGCTCATTAACCCCGTCATTGTTGAGCAGAGCGACCATCTGGTGCCGTTTAGCGAGGGCTGCCTGTCCATCCCCGGCATTTGCTGCGAGATCGAGCGTCCCGACCATGTCGTGGTCGAGGCGTACGACTTGGACGCCAACCTGATTCGCTATGAGGCCACGGGCGATTTGTTCTGCGTGTGCCTGCAGCACGAGATCGATCATCTGCACGGCAACACCATGTTCGAGCGCCTTAAGCCCATGCAGAGGCTCAAGGCCGTCAAGGAGTACCAGGACGCCCTGGCCCGCGGCGCTCGACCGGGCGAGACGGAGTAGGTTTGTCCGTCCCCGGGGCGCCCGCCTATATCATCCCGTGCTCAAACATTCTCGCTGCGCTGCGAAACTGCGCGCGGGACGATATAGGCGGGCGCCCCGGGGACTACGTTGACGCTGCTTGTCTCGCCCGGGTGCCGTCGGGCCAGAGAGGGGCGTCTTCGCTGATAGGTGCTTTGTTGGGAGGGCTGCTTTTATGCGGCTCTTTCTTTGTTTTTGGGTATATTTGTTCTTGTTGAATTGTTATTGCGGATAGGCTGGGTACTTGGCTTTCCGCTGTTATTTGTAGCCGTCTCGGCTCATTGTTGAGAGGAGACTAACAATTATGCGTATTGTGTTTATGGGTACGCCTGATTTTGCTGTGCCTTCGTTGACTTCACTTGTTGAGGCTGGGAACGAGATTGCGCTTGTTATTACTCGTCCTGATGCTGTTCGTGGGCGTGGTAAGAAGCTGGAGCCGTCTCCTGTTAAAGCCAAGGCGCTTGAGCTTGGGTTGCCGGTTATTGAGGCTAATCGTATGACGCCTGAGGTTGTTGAGGCGCTTCAGGCTGCCCAGGCGGATATTTTCTGCGTGGCTGCCTATGGCTGCATTTTGCCTGATGAGGTGCTGCATATGGCGCCGTTCGGTATCGTGAATGTTCATGCGTCCTTGCTGCCTCGTTGGCGTGGGGCTGCTCCCATTCAGCGTGCGATTCTCGCTGGTGATGAGGTTGCTGGCGTTTCTATTATGCGTATTGGACATGGCGTTGATACCGGCGCTTATTGTGCCCAGGCGTCTACGTCGGTTGCCGGTAAGCATGCCGAGGTGCTGACCATGGAGCTTGGTGAGCTTGGCGGCAAACTGCTTGCCGATACTCTTCCCTCGCTTGCCGATGGCTCGGCTGTTTGGACTGAGCAGGATGAGTCGCTCGTCACTCATGCTGCCAAGATTTCCAAGCAGGAGATGCGCCTGGATCCGCACATGGCGGCGCTTGATTGCGTGCGTCATGTGCTGGCCTCGTCCGATACCGCGCCTGCTCGTTGCGTGATTGCCGGCAAGACCGTGCGCGTGCTCGATGCTGCGCCGGCTGATGTGTCGCTTGGCGAGGGTCAGGTTCTCGTTAAGGCCAAGCGTGTTTACCTTGGTCTTTCCGATGGCACGGTTGAGCTGCTCGAGGTTAAGCCTGATGGCAAGCGTGCTATGGACGCTTCTGCTTGGGCCGCTGGACTGCAGGGTGCCGATCTTTCGTGGGGTGTTCTGTCATGAGCAAGCTGTCTCCCGCGCGTAAGCTTGCGCTCGATGTGTTGATGGAGGCCGATCGCCGCGGCATGTATGCGCGTGACGTGCTGTCCTCTCGCGCATCGACCAAGGCTATTGACCAGCGCGATTCCGCTTTTGCCGCTCGCTTGGCGCTGGGTGTTGCCGCCACGCAGGGTATTTTGGACGAGCTGCTCGATCAGTTTCTTGATAAGCCTAAAAAGGTTGCGCCGCGTGTTCGCATGGCGCTTCGTATCTCGGCCTTCGAGATGCTCTATCTGCATACGCCTGGCCGCGTTGCAGTAAGTCAGGGTGTTGAGCTGGTGCGCAGCGGAGCTAAGTCTGCCGCCGGTTTGGCCAATGCCGTGCTGCATAAGGTCGCGGACAACGTTGAGGACTTTGCTACTGCGTCCGATGTGGATGAGTCTGAGCGACGCTTGGTTCGTCTGTCGCGCCTGATGGGTCTACCGCGTTGGCTGTGCGCTCGCATTATGGCATCGTTCGACACGCCAGAGGGTGCACTTAACTTTGCCGGCAATCTGGCCCCCGCGCCGCTGGCCCTGCATGAGAACGCCTTTGCGACCAAGCCCGATCCGTATATCTCGCAGCTCGTCGCGCCTGTCTTCCCGGGCTGCCATGCCCCGGTTGATGCCCAGGTTACCGTTGCTTCGGGTGTGTTTGAGCGTGCTGCCGCGGTGGCATCTGATCTCAATGCGCAGCTTATCGCCACAGCTGCCACGCGCCCTGGTAGCTGCCTTGAGATTGGTGCCGGTCGTGGCACCAAGACCTATGTGATGATGTGCCAGGCCAAGCGTGCGGGCTATGAGCGTCAGCATACGGCGCTCGATTTGCATGATCGCAAGTGCGATCTGAATCTCGCTCGCCTGCATAAGGCCGGTATTCAGGGCGTTCGTACGGTTTCGGGTGATGCCTGCGAGCTTGATGAAGTACTGACATCGTTTGATGCCATGCTTGGCAATCCGGTTAAGTTCGACACGGTCTTTATCGATGCGCCGTGTTCGGGCACCGGCACCATGCGCCGCCATCCCGAGATTCCGTGGCGCCTGGCCGAGTGTGACGTCACGTGCGAGCTGCCCAAGCTGCAGTTGATGATGCTCAAAGAGGCTGCTGCGCGCGTAGCTGCCGGCGGCGAGCTCATCTATGCGACGTGCTCGGTCTTCGACGAGGAGAACACGCAGGTGGTGGATGCTTTCTTGAACTCTCCTGAGGGCACCGGCTTTACTGTAGCGCCGCTCTCCGAGGCACAGATTCTGCAGCTCCCCGAGTTCGATCAGGCCAAGAAGCTCGTATCCGTACGCCAAAACGATCGAGGCCTCTTCCAAAGCGTGCCGGTAAACGCCGACTCCTACGACGGCCACTTCTGCGCCAGACTGGTCCACAAGTAATGACTAAGTTGCGGTGAAATAAGGATTGAATAGCGGCTTCTACCCGCCAAACAGTCCTTATTTCACCGCAACTCATAAGGAAACCTGGGTAGCTAAAGAAACGGCCCCGCGATCGATGTTGATCGCGGGGCCGCGTTGTTTCTAGTGGCTATGCGGGCAGTTGGCGCAGCAGCCGCTCGTGGCGTTGGTGCTGGAGCCGCCGCTTCGCTGGTCGGTGTTGTAGAAACCGCTACCCTCAAATTTAATGCCGCTGGCCGAGAACGTCTTGACCGCCGGGGCACCGCAGCTCGGGCACACGACCTCGGGAGTCTCGGACATGGGATGCTCAACCTCAAACACGTTGCCGCAGCTCGAGCACTTGTAATCGTAGCGCGCCATAATACTTCCTTTTCAGCACAAAGCGGGCAGATCGCTCTGCCCGCATAAATTCAAACGTCTGTAACTGTACCCTATATCGGGGGTTTTATCACGCTTCGCCCCAGAATCTATGGGTGTTGCGCAGGAGCTGTGCAGTTTTTTCCTCAGCCGCCTCGATATCAGCCTCATCGGCCTGCCAGGTCCAGTTTCCCGTGGCGACACCCGGCACGTTCATGCGCGCATCGTCGCCCAAACCCAGCACGTCTTGCAGCGGCATCATCACGAGCGGTGCGTCGCTTGCCAGCGCGTCGCCCATCAGCTTACCGGCGAACTCCTTGCCGCTCGGCTCGTCGCCGCCCGCAAAGGAGCGCGTGCACCAACCGGCGAGCGTCGACGTGTCGTGCGTCGAGGTATACAGGATCTTGCCGGGCGTGGGGTTAATCCCGTTGCGGACGTCGTAATCGCTAAACTCCAGCACGTCCATGCCGGGGAAGCCGCAGGTCGAAGCCATCGCGCGAACACCGGGTGTCAGATACCCCAAATCCTCGGCGATAAAGTTGAGCGGCCCCAGTTCCTCGTAGGCAGTCTGGAACAGGTCTTTGCCCGGGCCCGCCAGCCAGCGGCCGTCGGCGCAGGCCTTGCCCGCGGGAATGCTGAAGTAGCTGTGGAAGCCCAGGAAGTGGTCCAGGCGTACACGGTCGTACAGCGAGAACGCACGGCGCAGACGATCCATCCACCAGCGGTAGCCGTTCTCCTTCATGTGGTCCCAGCGGAAGGTCGGGTTGCCCCACACCTGGCCCTCGGGCGCAAAGTTGTCGGGCGGCGCGCCGGAAATCTCAATCGCCTTGCCGGTATCGGACAGCCAGAAGTTCTCGGGCTCGCTCCACGCGTCGGCCGAATCGTCCGAGACATACATCGGAATATCGCCGATAACCTCGATGCCCTTCTTGTGCGCGTAGTTCATAAGCTCGCACCAGGCCAGGTCAAAGCGGTACTGCATGTACGCCTGTAGCTCGGCCTCGTCACAGAAGCGCATGTCATCGATCAGATGCTCGTTGTAGCGTGCGACATCGGTGGGCCAATCGTGGCGCGACTCGCCCTCAAAGTACTTCTTGACGGCCATATAGACGCAGTACTTTTCGAGCCAATCGGCATTGCGATGTTTAAACGCGGTGTAGAGCGGATCGGCATCCTCGCCGCCGCGAGCCTTCCAGGTCTCAAAGTCGGCGGCCAGCTCCTCGTGGCTTTCGGGCAGCAGGTCGATATTGCCCGCAAAGGCCGAAGGGCCAGCGTAGGGGGAGCGGAAGAAGTCCGCGGGGTTGACGGGGAGAACCTGCCAGTAGCGCATGCCCATGGCAGCCAGATGGTCGATAAAGCGACGCGTGGGCGCACCGATCGTACCGGGCTTGCCGTCGTCGGTCGGCACCGATGTGATATGGCACACAACACCCGCACCGTGATCGAGCGGCTCCTGCAGGCGCTGCTCGGCGTGGTGATAGATGATCGACGAGCCCAGCGGGTACAGGTCGAGCGTGACCGTGCCGTTGTGAATCTCGCACTCGTGACCGCTAATCACATCGCTCGCACATTCGCTGAGCGCCGGAATGGTCACGCGATGCGAATTGCGCAGGCTGCGGTTAATGATGACGGTCGCGGACTCGCCGTCTTTGCCGGTGCGCGTATAGGCGAGTACTTCGTCATTGAGCGCAAAGGCCTTGATCTCGCCGTCAACCATAAACGGCAGCGCGCGGCGCACAGCAGATGCGTTCTTGACGATTGCAAACGTATCGAAGTCGTGCAGGTCTTCCTTGGTCGGCATGGTGCGGCGATTACCCGGATCGGTCAGGCCCTCAAGGCCGTACTCGTCACCGTAATAGATTGAGGGAACGCCCGGGAACGTCATCTGCATGAGCGTAGCGAGCCAAAATCGGCTCTTGGCCAGGCCCATCGAGTTCTCGTCCAGGCGCCACTTGCTGCGTTCGCACTCGGGCAGCTGCGACTCGTCAGGGCCGCCGCCGAGCACCGAGATAATGCGCGGACGATCGTGGCTCGAAAGCAGATTAAGTGCGCAAGACAGTGCCTCACGCGGATAGTTCTCGCGTAGGGTCTCGATATCTTCGGCAGCCTGGTAGGCGTTTTTGTAGCCCATTAAGAAGCCGATGACCATGTCGCGGAAGGGGTAATCCATGGCCGAGTCGAGCTCGGAGCCTTGCAGATAGCGACGCAAGTGACCGTAGCTAATCTTGTTGGAGGCGTCTTCCCAGACCTCGCCGAGCAGCAGCGCATCGGGCTTTTCGGCGAGAACGGCCTTCTTGATTTCGGCCAGGAAGTCGTCGGAGAGCTCGTCGGCCACGTCCAGACGCCAGCCATGGGCACCGGCTCGCAGCCACTTGCGGATTACGCCGTCCTTGCCCAAGAGCTTCTCGCGTACCAGCTCGGAGTTCTCGTTGATGGCAGGCATGTTGCCCACGCCCCACCAGCAGTCGTACGAGCCATCCTCGTGGAAAGTAAACGCGTCGCGCCACGGTGAATCCTCGCTCTGCCAAGCGCCCACACCGGGGTAGTTGCCATAGCGGTTGAAATAGATCGAGTCGTCGCCCGTGTGGTTGAAGACGCCGTCCAGAATAATGGAAATGCCCAGCTTCTCGGCTGCCTGGCACAGCTCGGTAAAGTCCTGTTCGGTGCCCAGAATCGGGTCGATCTTGGTGTAATCGGCGGTGTCGTAGCGGTGGTTGCTTGTCGCCTCAAAGATGGGGTTGAGGTAGATGGCCGTAAAGCCCAGCTCGGCGATGCGGGGCAGGTCTTCCTGGATGCCCTTGAGCGAGCCGCCGTAGAAGTCCCAGGTCTTGATGGAGCCGTCCTCGGCGCGTTCGTACACGGGCGGCTCGTTCCAGTCCTCGACCATGCGGCGCTGAATGCCCTTGCGCGGCTTTTCGAGCTCGGCCAGCGTGCGCTCGCGCCAGTGCTCATCGCGTGCATAGCGGTCGGGGAAGATCTGGTAGACCATGCCGCGCTCGTACCACTCGGGACGAACCTCACGGTGTTTGTAGACAGTGACCTGGAATGACGGCACCTCGGCGTAGTCGTAGGTTACGCCTTCGCCGCCGGTGCGGCCCTGCGGTGCGCCCAGGCGAACCTCGGGCTGGCCCTCGATATTGCAGATAAAGCTGTACCAGATAAGACAGGGCTTGGTGCACTCAAGCTCTACGCTAAATATGCCGTCGCCCTCGTGCGTCATGGGATATCGAGACTCACCGATATCATCGACCCAGGTGCGCAGCGTAAGCGTTGCCTGCGCGGGATCGGCATCCTCCAGAATCACGGAGAGCGAAAGGGTTGTTCCTGTGGTCACAGCGCCAAACGGAGTGCGAAACTGCGGCAGACGGCTGTTGTGTATCAATCTCATAGTACGGTCCAGTTCTATACAATCATGGCGTGCGGGCCATGGGCTTTACGCACAGGATGTAAGTATATCTGTTGTACACAGGCTGTATAAACAACATCCGTTTACCATCGGCGAACGGTTGTCCTAGAAAATCGTTTTACCAACTATCTACAGAGAAGGGGCGCCCGGTTGGAGCGCCCCTTGCTTAGGGTTTGATGAGGTTTTGGATCGTCTGTGGGCTAGCGGCGTTTGCGGGTGGCCGTTGCCTTGCGGACGGACGTTTTCTTGGTCGGAGCCTTTGTCTCGGCCGGAGTAGCGGTGGAGACCGAGGGCTCCTTGGCAGGCTCGGTCTTTGCCTTAACCTTTGGAGCGGCCTTAACCTCGGTAGTCTTCGGCGCCGACTCGGCCTTTACTGCGGGCTTGTCCTCGGCCTTAGCCTCTGCCTTGGGAGTAGCAGCCTTGGTCGTGGCCTTTTTGGTCGTCGTGGTAGTGCGCTTGCGCGTGGTAGTCTTGGCAGCCGGCTTTGCCTCGACAGCTGCCTCGGCCTTGGACTCGGAGGGCGTCTCCTCGACTTTGCCGGCCGGCTTTGCGACTGCCTTCGGGGTCGTCTTCGCGGCGGCCTTCGTCGTAGTAGCCTTCGTGGTCGTCGACTTCGTTGCCGTGGTCTTCTTGGCTGCCGTTGCCTTCTTGGTGGTCGCGGCCGTCTTCTTGGCAGCGGTCTTGGCCGGAGCCTTTGCCGCAGGCTTAGCCTCGGCGGTGGCGGGCTCGACCTTTACCTCGGGAGCGACCTCGGCCTCGGCGGCCTTTTTGGCTGCGGCGGTCGTACGCTTGCGCGTGGACGTTGCCTTAGCAGCGGTTGTCTTGCTAGCAGCGGCCTTCGTGGTTGTGGCCTTCTTAGCTGTCGTCTTGCGGGTCGTCGTCTTCTTGGCGGCAGGCTTAGCCGCGGGCTTAACCTCGGCCTCGGCAGCCGGTTTCTCTTCAGTCTTGGGCTCCTCGGCAGCAGCGGGCTCCTTATCAGTCGCCACAGGCTCCTCAGCCGCAGTCTCAACCACAGTCACCGGGCGCTCGATCTCCGGGTGCATAAAGAAGTACAGGTCCAGATACTTGTCGGCCGAGCGCGTCCAGCTAAAGTCCTGGCTCATGGCCTGCGTGACCAGCTGGTTCCAAGCGTCGCGGTTATCCCAGAACAGGCGCGCCGCACGGAATACCGCGTCGCCCATCTCGTCGCCGTTAAAGTTGCTAAACGAGAATCCCGTGCCCTCGCCGGTATACTCGTTATACGGGATCACGGTGTCCTTCAGGCCACCGGTCTCGCGCACGATGGGCAGGGTGCCATAGCGCATGGCAATGATCTGCGACAGGCCGCAGGGCTCAAACTTCGAAGGCATCAGGAACATATCGGCGGCGGAATACATGCGCTGCGACAGCGCAGGATCGAACTCGATGCGTGCGGTCATGGTGCCGGGGTACTTGTCCTGGAAGTAACGCAGGCCGTCCTCGTAGTCGCGGTCGCCGGTGCCCAGCACCGCCACCTGCACGCCGCCGGCCAGGATGCGGTCGAGCGCGTACATGACCAGATCCAAGCCCTTCTGGCGCGTCAGACGCGTGACCATGACCATAAGCGGACGGTCGTCGCGAACCTCGAGCCCCAGCTCTTCCTGCAGCTTGGCCTTGCACACGGCCTTACCAGAACGGTCCTCCACGGTGTAGTTGGCGGCAATGCGCTTGTCGGTCGCCGGGTCAAAGCCCGCGACGTCGATGCCATTCAAAATGCCCTGCAGCGCATACGAACGCTCACGCAGAACGCCGTCCAGGCCCTCGCCAAATTCGGGCGTCTGGATCTCGTTGGCATAGGTGGGGCTCACCGTGGTGATGGCGTCGGCATAGCGCAGGGCGCCCAGCATGTAGTTGATGCTGCAGGCGTCGCAACGCAGCTGCGAGGCGGCCGCCGGAATGTGCGCCACACCCAGGATGTCCTCCATCACGGTGTCGCTAAACTGCCCCTGGAACGCCACGTTGTGGATCGAGAACACGGTCTTGACACGGTCATACAGCGGCAGGCCCTGGTAAAACTCGCGCAAAAACACGGGCGCAAGTGCCGTCTGCCAGTCGTTGCAGTGCAGGATGTCGCACTCAAAGCCGGCCGGCAGGTGTTGCAGGCTCTCGGTGATGGCCTTGGAGAAGAACGCAAAACGCTCGCCGTCGTCAAAGAAGCCGTACGGATAGTCGCGCGCAAAGTAGCGCTCGTTGTCGATGAACATATAGGTGACGCCGTCGTGCTCGAGCTTCTCGAGACCGCAGTACTCATTGCGCCAGCCCAGGCTCACGTAAAAGTCGGAGAAGTGCTCCATCTGCGCCTTGTACTCGTCCTTGATGGTGGCGTACTTGGGCACCATCACGATGACTTCGGCGCCGGCGTGCACGAGCGCTGCAGGCAGCGAGCCCGCCACGTCGCCCAGGCCACCGGTCTTCACAAACGGCGCGCACTCGGCCGAGGCAAACACGATCTGCATCTTTTTGTTGGAATCAGCCATATTGTCTCCCATGTTGTTATTCGAGAATAGCCGCCTGGCGCGAACCGGGCGGCTATTCTACATGTTACGAGCGATGTTGCGGTGCCAACGTTAACGTACGATCGTGGTATCGGAAGTTAACGGAGCCTTGCCCAGCACCAGGATGTTCTCGGGCGTGCCGCGAAGCTCGGTGTTGGTGGGAACCACGTTGTTCTTGTCGAGGATGGCGTTCTCAACGCGGGCGCCGCTCTTAATGATGCAGCTCTGGTTGATGATCGAGTTGGTCACCGATGCGCCTTCCTCAACCACAACGCCGCGCGACAGGATCGAATTGCGCACGGTGCCCTTGATGATGCAGCCGGCCGAGATGATCGAGTTGCAGGCGTGGCTGCCGGTCGCATAGCGCGAAGGCGGCACGTCGTGAGCCTTGGTCAGGATCGGGCGCTCGGGGTCAAAGAGCTGGTCGGCCACGGTCTGGTCGAGCAGGTCCATGCTGCGGCGATACAGCGACTTCTCGCTAAACACGCCCACGACCTCGCCCTTGTACTCGTAGCTGCACACGTCGATGTTGCCAAAGTCGCCCTGGAGTGCCTCGAGCAGGTCCAGATAGTCGGCGGCCTGGTAGTGGTCGATGATCTCGAGCAGCGTCTCGCGGTTGACGATGCAGCAGTCCATAGAGGCGTTGTCGCCATACACGACGCCGGCGCTCACGCCCGTCAGGCGGCCGTTCTCGTTAATCTGGAGTTTGGTCTCGTCATCGACGTTACGCGTGGCCTTGCAGTACACCACGGTCATCTGGGCACCGGAGTTCTCGTGCGCCTCGATGATGGTGTTGAGGTCCATGTTAAAGATGATGTTGGTGCCCATCATCACAACATAGGGCTTGTCCGAGCGCTGGAACAGCGTCTTGTTGGAGATGATGTCGCGGAGCAAGAAGCGCATGCCGCCCTTGGTGGTGCCATACGCGTTGCCGGGCACCATGAACAGGCCGCCCTTTTTGCGGTCCAGGCCCCAGTCCTTGCCCGAGCCCACGTGGTCGATCAGCGAGCGGTAGTTACCCGGCATGACGACGCCGACGGTCTTAATGCCGGCATTCATCATGTTGGACAGCGGGAAGTCGATCAGGCGGTAGCGGCCCAAAAACGGAACGGACGCGATGGGGCGGTCCTTGAGCAGAACGCTGCCGTAGGTCGAAGAGTAGTTAGCGGTGATATAACCGATGGCCTTGCGATTGATCATCGGATCATTCCCCCTTCCCGATAACGACGTCATTTCCAACGACGGCCGTATCCTTGGTGGTATCGACAGAGCCGAGCTTCACGCCCTCTTCGACCGTGGAGTTCTCGCCCAAAATAGCGCGGCAGATGTGCGCGCCGCTCTTAACGTGCGCACCCGGCAGCAGCACGGAGTCCTCGACCACGGCGCGCTCCTCGATGATGACATCGGTCGAAAGGATCGAGTGGCGAGCGGTGCCGTAGATCTTGCAGCCGTTGGAGACCAGGCAGTCGTCCAGGCGGCCGTCCGGGCCAATGTAGTGCGGCGGACGCGTGGTGATGTTGGACATGATGGGGAAGTGCTTGTCAAACAGATCGAACTCGGGGTTGTTGCCCAGCAGGTCCATCGAGGTCTCGTGGAAGCTGGCGATGGTGCCGACGTCCTTCCAAAAGCCGTGGAACTCGTAGCTGTACAGGCGCTTGCCCTCGCCGAGCAGCTTGGGGATGATGTCCTTGCCAAAGTCGTGGCTCGAGCGCTGGTCCAGAGCGTCCTCTTCGAGCGCCTCGATCAGCACGTCGGCCGAGAAGATGTAGATGCCCATGGACGCGAGGTTCGAATCGGGCTTATCGGGCTTCTCGGTGAACTTGGTGATGCGGCCGTCCTCGGGGTCGGTGGTTAGGATGCCAAAGCGGCTGGCCTCCTCCCACGGCACGGGCATAACGCTCACCGTGAGGTCGGCGTTGTTCTCAATGTGCGTCTTGAGCATCTTGCGGTAGTCCATGCGATACAGGTGATCGCCCGAAAGAATCAGGACGTACTTGGGGTCGTTGGCCTTGATGTAGTCGAGGTTCTGCGTAATGGCGTCGGCCGTGCCCGCATACCAGGCGCCACCGGTCTGCGTCTCGTACGGCGGCAGGATCGACACGCCGCCGTCGCGGCTGTCAAGATCCCACGCCTCGCCGGAGCCCACGTAGGCATGCAGCAGGTAGGGGCGATACTGCGTTAGAACGCCCACCGTGTCGATGCCCGAGTTGGAGCAGTTGGAGAGCGAAAAGTCGATAATGCGGAACTTGCCACCAAAGCTAACCGCCGGCTTAGCGATCTTTTGGGTGAGTGCCCCCAATCGGCTGCCCTGTCCTCCTGCGAGGAGCATCGCGATGCATTCTTTCTTACTCATCGATTTCTCCTTCTGTCATCGATGTTTCTAAACCCATTAGCGACGGGCGCGGCGCTCGGTCGCGCCCGTCGAGTAATGCCGTGCGGTAAAGGGAGCTCGCGCGCCTTTACGCGTGCCAGATCTCGTCGCGGTACTCGCGAATGGTGCGGTCACTCGAGAACCAGCCGGAGGAGGCGGTGTTGAGCAGCGCCTTGCGGTTCCAGGTCTCCTGGTCGCCGTAGCTGCCCGTGAGCGCCTCCCAGGCGTCGACGTAGCTGCGGAAATCGGCCATGACCAAGTCGGGGTCGTTGTTGTTCATGAGCTCGTTGTAGATGCTCTCGAAGTTGCCCGAAAGACCCGCAAAGGTGTTGTCCTTGAGCTCATCCATCACGCGGCCCAGGCGCTCGCGGTCGCCGTTGAGGGTATCCCACGCAAAGTAGCTGTTGGATGCCCAGAGCTGCTCGACCTCGGGAGCGGTCAGGCCAAAGATGGCCTCGTTCTCGCGGCCGGCCAGGTCGGCGATCTCGATGTTGGCGCCGTCGAGGGTACCCAGCGTAATGGCGCCGTTCATCATGAGCTTCATGTTGGACGTGCCCGAGGCCTCCTTGCCGGCCGTGGAGATCTGCTCCGAGATCTCGGCGGCGGGGTAGATGAGCTGGGCGTTGCTCACGCGGAAGTTGGGTATAAAGCAGACCTTCATGACC
>PPYF01526047.1_pt1 | contig 12904 bp, 9 predicted proteins | sample 1559871 | NCBI WGS metagenome assembly PPYF01 (sample SAMN08240021, study PRJNA423297) | Human gut metagenome, whole genome shotgun sequencing project. | reverse complement strand
TGCCGGGTTGTTCGTGTCCGGGATTGTGCAAGGCTTGGCAGGAAAAAATACCGGAGCGTAGCGAGGATGATTTTTTGCTTGCCAACCAGCCCGTAGGGCCGCCTTGTCCAATCCGCAGGACACGGACTATTTTTGCAGGTAAGAAGTTGAAATATGAACCTTGGAATAAGGTTAACAGGAAAATAGCAACAGTATTACATTGGATGTATCTTTATTGAGTAGTTTTATTATGCGATTATGAATATTATGTATAAGTGTCTGATTACCAGCTGTATGCGGTTAATACGGTAGAAAAGTGAATTGGGGTTTACTTATGGGGCTAAGGAAAGTGAAGATTTTACGGTTTTAACCTACTTTTACACAAGAACGTATGGTTAGGATGGCAAAATGAGGGAAGAAAGGGAGATAAGAGGGGGTGCGGTCAAAAGAGAAGAGAGAGAGGAGCGGATGATTATTTACTGGGCTGTCGGATGATGTATTGATGAAGAGTCTTATGTGATTCTGGGCATGGAGGGGGTACGTTTGAAACGATACCCTTTAGCCTGCATGGATATACAGACAATTTCACTTTAATGTCTGTATATTATAAGAGGAATAAAGTCAAGTGAGTCATGGCGGTATGCTGCATAGGGAGTCTTTTCTTCTTTGACTGCAAATTATCTTCGATGTCACTTGATTAATTAGGGCCAAACCACCCATATCTGGTATATGGAGATATAAAGAACTTAAAATTTAGCTTTATTACCTGTATATATAAAAGATGAATAGAGTCAACTTGATGTAGGTGCGTAATAAATTATTCCAAATGACAATATAGATTCAGATAAATAATATTAAATTCATTTATTAATCTGTCAATATTGATATGGAAGTCGCAAATAATTTATATTTTTGCGACAAAGTTAAATGCAATGGCAAGTATAGAGGATAATATTTTGACAGCTATTCAAGTCAAAGGAAGAGGAAGTATATTCTTTCCGTCTGATTTCACTTCATACGGTGAAGTAAAGGCTGTTGGTAAAAGTCTTGAACGGCTGACAGCAAAAGGCGACATCGTGCGTTTAGCAAGAGGCATATACTTATACCCTGAGATTGATACGGTCTTGGGGCTTGGTGTATTGATGCCCACCATAGAACAAATAGCCGAAACCATCGCACGCAGGGACAAAGCGCGTATTGTTCCGACTGGCATTTATGCTATGAATAAGTTAGGATTGTCAACCCAAGTGCCAATGAATGTGGTCTACCTAACTGATGGTGCTCCACGCAAGGTAAGTCTTGGAAATGGTCGTTCAATACAGTTCAAATATACTACTCCCCGGAATCTTGCGTTCACTAATCCACTTGCAATGCTCGTTACATTTGCCCTAAAAGAAGTAGGGAAAGACAATGTAACGGAAGATATAATCAAGCGTATCAAAAGTGTACTTCAAAAAGAAAGAAAAGAAAACATACTGGCAGATGAAGCACTTATGCCAGCATGGATAAGAAATATAACAAGAAAAGCGTATGAATAATTATTTCCAGTTATCCACAGAGCAACAGCGAATGGTGCTTTCTCAAGCAGCCAACAGAACAGGACTGCCTGTGCAAGCTGTGGAAAAAGATTTATGGGTGACCGTGGTACTGCAACAGGTTTTCTCATTACCCGTAGCCAAACATCTGGTATTCAAAGGTGGCACATCGCTTAGTAAAGTATGGAAAGTTATACAACGCTTCTCCGAAGATATAGATTTGGCAATAGACCCATCCATTTGGGGATTTGAAGGTGATTTGACCAAGAAACAAATCAAGCGGTTGAGGAAGGCTTCATCTGTCTTTGTAAGAGATGAGTTATGCCAGCTACTAAGAAGTGAAGTTTCATCAAATGGAATGGATAACTGGCTCAATATAGAGGCTGAACCAGACGGCGAGGGAGACAGCACATATCCTGAGCCCAGAGTGATACACATAAGCTATAAGCCCCTATTTGACAGTGACCTGCCCTATCTGCATTCAGAGGTAAAACTGGAGGTTGGCGCCCGTTCCTTGCTTGAGCCAACTGTAGATGCCGTGGTTAAAAGCATTTTGGAAGAGGAGTTACCTATAAGTACAACCGTCAAACAGTTGGAAATACCCACAGCTGTGGCAGAAAAGACCTTTCTTGAAAAGGCTTTCCTGCTGCATGAGCTGTTTTTCTCCCAGTCACCAAGGGATGCCAATCGCAAATCTCGCCATCTATACGACCTGGCGCAGATGATGAATACCGACATTGCCACACGTGCTATTGAAAATAATGAGTTATGGAATACGATTCATCATCATCGGGAACTATTCACAAGCATGAGTGGCGTAGATTATACTCCCGACATTCGTAAACGCATAAGGCTACTACCTCCAGATGATGTCATTGACTATTGGCGCAACGATTATAAAGACATGCAGTCATCTATGATATATGGTGAAAAGCCTATATTTGATGAATTGATTAAGAAAATGATAGAATTGGAAAACAATTTTCATGATATTGTATCAATTTAGTATTGCTGCAATAGCTTGAACTTAAAAAATATAAAAATGGGAACATTGGCAAGGACATTACCATCATATATTCTTGAAAACATATGTGACATTATTGGTGATACAAATACTGGTTTAACAGGTTCACAAATAGATCATAATCTTCAACAAGCAAATATAGAAGTTTATGATCCCAAAGGAATAATGTTAGCAAAGAGAAAAATATTATACAATTCATTGGCAAACATCCAAAATTCTACAAAATGCTCTAATCAGATACTGAACTTTATCAGTCTTGTTATGGCACCAGCAAATTTTGTTGAGGATGTCCAAAAGTTTGAAGATTGGCGTATGCGTATCAATCAGCAACTTTCGTTCGTGGGTTATGAGTTACTTCCAGATGCCACCTTTAAAGAAATACAGGCAGCAACAACAATTACGGATGTCAAGATAAAAACAGACAATCTAAAGAAGGAGTTAGAGTCACGACAAACTCATTTGCAGATATTCAACTACTGCAAAGAGGAACTTTTACAAAACAACTATTTTCATGCAGTTTTAGAGGCAAATAAAGGACTTTTCCAAAGGATACGAGATATTTCTGGAGTTGAGAAGGATGGTCAGCCCCTAATAGAACAAGTGTTTAGTGAAAATCCTATTGTCATTATCAATCAATTTCAATCCAATTCTGAAAAAAATGAGCATAGGGGCTTTAAAAGTCTTCTAATTGGTCTTTGTGCAATGTTTAGAAATCCAACAGCACATGAACCTAAAATAGACTGGGAAATCAGCGAACAGGATGCTTTGGAAATTCTTGGTATCATTTCATATTGTCATCGTAGATTAGATAATGCACAGAAGATTAGAATGGCATAACTTCGCAAATATAAATCTCGCAAAATTTGACATATGGGCAAGATATTACATTTTATAGCAAAAGAAACACAAGGAGAGTGTTTTACGTCTTTCAAGTACTGTTACGATAGTGTGGCTGCCCCGATCATTGAATATGAAAATGGAGAGAGTAGCTATATCAATTTAAAGGAGTATGCGGAAGATGAGCATAACCCCAAACCGCGCGACATGAGAGGTCGTGCTGAAATCTGTATGCAGGGTGCACCGCTGTTTAAGTATTTCTTAGACGGCTCTCGTCGTGTGTATAAAGTGGACGACATACAATATGATAAGAAAGTTTTCCCCATTGTAAGCGGACAAATTTCTGTAGCTTGCTGTAGCCGTGAACTGAACGATGACTATACATATAGGAATTTTAGACATATAGAAGAAGAAACGTATCCTGTTCTTTGTCTTCCTGTCACAGCTAACGGTGAGGGTATTGACAATGAAGTTTTCTTCCGTAATTTAAGAGATAAGATAAATACTCTCCCCCAGTTAATAAATGCCGGAGTTCAAATAGAAAAAGTATTATATTACCGCACCAAATTGGAAGGTCATGAGACATTTGAGAACAAGGGTATAGCAAGAATACAAGATGAAATGGTTGATTGTGAGAAGAAAATTGTTTCATCGTTAGTTAGCAAGAGATTGTTGACACAAGATAGTTACCTCATTAAAGATGGCTCGATTCAATATAAACCCATGAAAACAGGAAATTACAAGGAATTGGCTCATATAAGAAATAACTACAGACACGTAATTGGCGTATCAAAGAAGTTTAATCCGAATCTTATGCGGGATCTTAAGGACCAAAGTAGTGCAGGGCAGATTGCGAGGTTACCTTTGTTTCACCGTACTCCAGCATTTTTATGGCAACCTGGAGAAGAATGGGGCAATGTAAATTTCGCTATTTGGTATGTTAGACTCCGAGACATTAAGCGGACAGAATCTCCTTATGCAGGAATAGTAAAGGTGGAGAAAATGCTTATGACAGGACATGAAGCTGAATACGGATTGTCAACGGACGAAATAGATACTATAACTGCGAATCTCATTAATGAGAGAAATCCAGTCTGTTATGGCACGGATGCAAGGTGGGCTAACCATTTGTATCCTGTCTATATGACTGAGTGCTATTGCAAAAATAGATTCAAAAGCGATTACTATTTCTTAAACTTATTTTAAGGACAACATATATGGACGTTATTGGCAAGATTATAGCAACAGAAAAACAACCATCAACAATCGAGGACTTTACTTTCTGGACAAGGCCTGATTTGAAACTAAAGCCATTCGATGTTGTTGTGGTGGAGCATATTCAAAACTCAAGGACCTTTGGTGTGGTTGAGGAGATTTCTCATATGACAGACTCTCCAAGTGCATTGGCAGGTTTTATTTCCTGTGATTTTGGTGATGTGGATGCCAAGTCATACACAGAACGCATAGGTATGAATTACGTAAAGTGTAAGGTCGTGGGTAATACAGAGAGTATATACATACCTGTACAAGAGGGGAAAAAAGTATATTTAGCAACTGAGAGTGAAATCAAGATAGCACTTGGTTTGGATCAAGTTAAGAATCCCATTCCGGCTGGCTATATTAAGATGTATGATGGGGATAATAAGCAAATATTACCCGTTCATTTCAATTCCCATTTTCTCATTGGTCCCGAAGGTGCTCACCTGAATATCTCTGGTATTTCAGGATTGGCTTCAAAGACCTCATATGCTATGTTTTTGATGAAATCTATTCAGGATGTTGCTATGCGAGAAGACAACGAATCGGTAGCTTTCATTATGATGAATGTTAAGGGCACAGACTTGCTGAAGATTGATGAATTGAACGAACGCCAAGACGAGCTTAAACTTATTCGTCCAATATACGAAAAACTTGGTTTGCAATTGTCTGCATTCAAACAAGTTTCTTATTATTATCCTTATTCAAAAGATTTTACGTCTTATACATACGAAAAGGCATCAACTATCAAAGACAGATTAGAATCGAAGAAGGCTTTTCAATATAAGTATTTATTTGAGACAGATGAGGATAAAGAGTGTTTGGATTTGCTCTTTGCTAATGTTGATGATCCCAATGATACCATTGAATCTATTATCAATTTTATAATCGCCAATGGAGGGAAATTCAATGGCGTAGAATGTTGGGAAGATTTCAAAACTGCTTTGTATGAGCAGACACAGAGTAAAAATAACGGTGCCGGTAAAGAAATCTCAGTTCTCAGCTGGAGGAAATTTTATAGACTATTCAATAAGAGTTTTCAGAAATGCAGGCAGATGTTTACAGAGAAGTTAGGAACAGATGGAAGGAGTGTGCGATTACGTGATAAGATTTCCAATATAAAGAAGAACGATGTAATGGTAATAGATATTGCCAAACTTGATGAGGAATCTCAGGGCTTTGTCTTCGGAGATGTTATGCGTGCGGTGTACAATTTGAAACTTGGTTCTTCGGAGCGTCCAGATGAAGAGATTCCTGATAGAGTTATCATTTTTATTGATGAACTGAACAAATATGCATCCAATGATGTACCTAAGTCATCTCCTATTTTACGTCAATTGTTGGATATAACAGAACGAGGCCGTTCTCTCGGAATCGTATTGTTTGGTGCAGAACAATTTGTTAGCGATATACACAAACGAGTTAAAGGGAATTGTGCAACTCAAGCTTTTGGAAGGACTAATGCTATTGAAATCACAAAGGAAGACTTCCGCTTTGTGCCATCGGTATATAAAACTATGCTTACGCGTCTAAAACAGGGTGAATATATTATTCAAAATCCTGTATTCCGCTCAATGTTAAACGTAAATTTCCCTTTGCCAATATACAAATATTATGAGTAATAACACTATTGACAACCCACAAATTGGTAAGGATGTTATTGAATCACTTACCCTTGGAATGTATGAAGACTGCCGATTTATATATCGTGAATACATTCAGAATGCGGCTGATGCAGTCGATAAGGCCATAGACCTGTCACTTTTGGAAAAGGGTGAAGAAGCCATCCATATTACTATTGATGCTGAGCAACGAAAGATAACCATCTCTGACAATGCGACTGGAATTGAACAAGACAACGTAATGAGAGTGCTGAGGAATATAGCGCATTCAACGAAAAAGCGTGGTGAAGACAAAGGCTTTAGAGGTATTGGCCGCTTGGGAGGATTGGGGTATTGTTCCAAATTAACATTTGAAACTTCGTATTACGATGAGCCTTCTAAGTCCATAATGACATGGGACGCAGAATTACTAAAATATATCATAAACGACCGCAACAATAGTGAGGAAGCCGTACAAGTGTTGGCTCAGGTAACTAAATTGAATATAGAAAAGGAAGATACTAAAGCACATTATTTCCATGTTATTATGGAGGATGTTACGTTTGACGAATTGTTGGATGTACATAGTGTAACCGATTATCTTTCTATGGTTGCACCGGTGGACATATCATCCCAGTTTATTTTCAAGAGCAAAATCAATGATTTTATCAAGAAGAATAAACTTACTATTGACACTTATAATATCTTTATCAACAAAGACCAGATATATAAACCATATACCAGTGTTATCTATGAGGACAACAATGGTGGCAAGAAAAAAGTTGATGACATCCTTGATGTCGATTTTTTGCTAAACAAGGATGATGATGGCTCAATCATGTATTGGGGTTGGTATACTATATCATGCCTTAAAGGTCAAATGAAGCCTAAGAATATTGCACGTGGAATACGTCTAAGGAAAGAAAACATCCAAATAGGTGACGAAGAGATTTGTAGGAAATTCTTCACAAAAACAGAAGACCAACGCTTTTCTTTTTACTATTTTGGAGAGATATATGCCTTAAATAAAGGTCTTATACCCAATTCAAGAAGAGATTACTTCGGAGAGAGCAAGGAATGCGTTATATTTGAACAAAGCATCAGGCAAGACTTCCTGAAATTAAAGGAACTTTGTTATGATGCACAAAAATTGCGTTCCAGTGCGACCACGATAACAAAAGGTCAAGAACTGCGTGCCAAGATTGAAGAAAAAGAAAAGAATGGTTATACAAGCCAAAAAGAACGTGACGAGTTATATCGTCAATTAGAAGAACACCAAAAGAAAGAACAACAGGCAGACAAACAACTGAAAAACGTTCAGCAAAAGATTGTAAGTACTGAATCTCCGCTAAAGAATGTGATTGACAAGTTGAAACCGCAGTCTGAAAACACTGTCACTCCGCAGAAAACAGATACAAACACTTCTACATTATCAGAGATGTCAGAAACGAAGACAAAGTTTCGGACAGATAAACCTATCTACTCTCGTTTTTCCAAACAAGAGAAGAAATTAATAGGGAGAATATATACGGCAATAGGTAATGCCATTGCTGACGAAAAGCTGCGGGAAGCATTGATTGGTAATATAGAAGAACAGATAACAAAATGAAACGTAACGTTCTATTATTAGAACCCAATTATAAGAATAAGTTTCCTCCAATCGGATTGATGAAATTAGCAACATATTTCCGATTGAGGGGTGATAATGTAGTGTTTTATAAGGGTGACCTAAAGGAATTCCTTATTAACGATATAACGTCTGACTGTGTGGATAAACTTAACCAGATGGACAACTCTATCAATTGGAAGTTGCGCTCTGACAAGATTGCAAATTATATTAGGTATCGAAAAAAAGTGGATTTAGATAAGATTGGGCTGGAAGATTCGTCTTACTCTGTTCTGCTATTCCCCTGGGTGGATTATTACAAAAATTACTACCACAAGAAGCTTTATTTAGAAAACCCTAAATGGGATTGGGTTGGGGTAACTACACTTTTTACATTTTACTGGGATATTACCATTCAGACAATTATGTTTGCAAAAGACATGGTGAAAGATTTGAAGAATCTTATGGTTGGTGGTGTCTTGGCATCTATTCAGCCAAAAGAAATAGAAGAAGCGACAGGTATAATCCCTCATTGCGGCACGCTGCACACCCCCTACAAAGATATTGATGATGACAATCCATATATTATTGATGAGTTGCCATTAGATTATTCTATCCTTGAAGAAATCGATTATGAGTATGTTGATAGCGGAGCATTCTTTAGTTATGCCACTCGTGGTTGTATTCGTAAGTGTCCTTTTTGTGCAGTACCGACGTTGGAACCCAAGTTCCAACCATATTTGCCACTTAAAGAGCGCATTGATAGAACGAGAAAACTGTATGGTGACCAGCAAAATCTTCTTTTAATGGATAATAATGTCTTGGCATCAGAGAAACTGGCTGAAATTGTAGAGGACATCCGTTCTTGTGGTTTTGTCCCTGGAGCAAAGTTTATAGAGCCCAATCAATATATGATTGCCATTAGGAACTTACGTTTAGGATTAAATGACAGAGCATATATACGGAAAGGCTGGAAATTACTAAAACAGCTGAATGATTGGAAAAGCCTAAATGAAGAGACTCGTACTCATATATATCGTTTACGTGAGCAGAATGGTTTGCTGTCTGTGTTTACTTGTACTAAAGACGCACTTATCAGCACATACAAAGATTTTGCCATGTATTTTGAGCATAAATATGCAAAGCAAAAAGGAAGGTTACGTTATGTTGATTTCAACCAAGGTGTAGATGCCCGTCTATTCAATGAAGAAAAAGTAGGTCTTCTAGCACAAATACCGGTGCGCCCTTTGCGCATTGCTTTTGATGATGTAAAGACTGAGTCTTTCTATACAGAGGCTTTGCGATTAAGTGTCAACCATGGAATGAAAGACTTCTCAAATTATTTGCTGTATAATTTTAAGGATCATCCAATAGACCTTTATCATAGAATGCGGATCAATGTTCAACTATGCGAAGATTTGAATATAAGCATATACTCTTTCCCGATGAAATACCATCCTATTCGCAACGAACATAGTCACGACAGGGATTATATAGGGGAACATTGGAATAGGAAATACATACGAGCTGTGCAAGCAATCCTTAATGCTACAAAAGGGAAGATTGGCAGAGGAGTTTCTTTCTTTGAAAAAGCATTTGGACGTAATGAAAAGGAATACATGGAGCTCCTTATTATGCCTGAAACTTTTTTGTTATTCAGATTTTTCTTTGAATATTTGGGGTATACAGACAAATGGCGCAGTGCGATGTTGGCTCTATCTGATGAAGAGAAAAACATAATTTTGCCGATTATCTTCAAGAATAATTTCTCCCATATTGAAGAAATGAATGTCAGTGATAGAATTAAATATGTTCTATCGTTTTACAGAAACTATAGAGCTGAGATTGCAGACCCAAATTCGGAACTGTTTAAAATGAAACAGGAATTTGAGAAGAAACGTATCAAATAAATAAACAGGCAAGTTGTGTACATTCTTCCTGTTCCCAGCTTGCAGCTTGTACGGACTGTCTTTCGATGCTCAGAGAGCGGTCGGGGGGATGCTACCTCTACTATGGGGCTTCCCGTACAATGGGTAAACCCAACGTTGAAACGGAAGTGACAAGAGGCGGATTGCGGTGTACACTGCGGTTCTGTCTCTTGGCATTATTGTTTTACCTATTATTGATGAAGGGATATCCAATAATGAATTCTCCGTAGGTGGTGAATGGCGCAAGATATACATATCAATCAGGACGTTCTTCATAATCGTCAAACTACAAATAGACTACCGTCGTGGAAGCGTTTTTTTCTTTTCTCCCCACGGCATAACTGATTGTGAACCACCTCCACCAGTACCGACATGAGCCTGTGCAGAGCCACCGCTTACTAGCATAACAGCTACGTTAAGTAATTGGGCTTGCACTTCGCTCACCTGTTCCTGCGGTTTAAAAACAGCATTGACAAATTCCTCGTCCGTCAGTTCGCTACGGAGATGCCGTTGGGCAGTGTCGTATGATATACTGTATTTTGTGTTCTCAAAAAGTTCGTCCCCGACTTTCGTCCAGATATGTAAAGAAGGATTGAGGTAGTTAGGTATGAAAATTCTGTCAAGTTCCACTCCCGATGAGAGATGGTAACGCTGTGGGTAAGCCAACCTGTCAAGACTTGCAATCTGCCTATCCTTTTCTTCGACTACCTTACGCAAATGGGTAATTTCTGCTTGTTGCCTTTTAATGATAGCTTCAAGGTCTGCCTGCCTTTCTGATGACAGTCCCAGTTGTGAGCGGTATTCCTGTTCCCTCGTTTTCGTTTTACGCATCAAGTCGGTTAACCACTCTTTCTCCATCGATGGTAAAGTAATAATTTTGGTAAGGGTTGAAGAAAGCCAGTGCGTGCATCGTTTCAAACATAAGTATTATGATAGAAATAATGAGGCAGATACTAATGTTATTGACAATCCTTCTTTAGTAGCTTCTCTCTTTTCTCGTAAGGATACACTATCTTATGAAAATCGGTTACTTCCCATGTTAGATCTGACGGATCTGGATGATGCAACATTTGATTATTGTCGTAAACTTGTTATTGCACGAAATGACACTCATGCCTGGATAAAACTTTCTAATGAAGAATTGCTGAAAAGCTGTGGCTTAATGGCAAAGGATCCTGTTACTGGAAAGATTGGTATTAAAGTGGCTGCTCTTCTATTGTTTGGAAAGGATGAAAGTATAGCTTCTTTTATTCCGGCATATCGGTTTGAAGCTATATATAGGAATAAGACTTATGGGCGTTTTGTTTTAAATGAAGTGACAGATAGTACTAGATATGATGATCGAATAACAATACGGACCAATCTAATCAAGGCTTATGGCTTGTTGATGGATTTTGTTTATAAACATTTGCCAGAAAAATTCTATCTTCAGGATGGATCAACACAAAGAGGCGATCTTAGGGCGAATATATTCCGGGAGATTATAGCAAACTTGTGTGTACATAGAGAATATGCAAGTAATGAAGTTGGTTTATTTGAAATATTTTCTGATAAAGTAAGGACTTGTAATGCCACAAAGTTCACGTCTTCTTTGAGAACAGGTTCTATAAGTATAGATGAATTGGAAAACTATACTAAGAATCCATTATTGTTCAAGGTATTTCGTGAACTGGGTTGGGGTGAAGAATTAGGTTCGGGAAGCCGTAATATTAAAAAGTTTGCTCCTCTTTACTATAATAATAGCGTGATTGAAATACTGAATAATGAGCGTTTTGTTTTTAGTATGACTTATCGAGATGTTGTTGGTGATGTACAAGCCAGTGATGTGAATAGGTGTGAAAATGCGCCTGCTATGAGTGTGAAAAGTTGTGAAGTAGGTAGTGCTGTAGAGCATAATAATGTGAATGTAGATAAACTAACTTCTATTTCTATAGGTACTGCACTTGTTTCCGAATTTGTTTCTGGGGTTAGTGATAAAATAGCTCTTAGAATGGCTGAAGAAATTGCTGCTATTTATGTTGTAGGACAACTTACAAAGAAAGAACTAAAAGAACAATTAGAATTAACCGAAGAGCAAATAAAGATTGATCTAAGAGAATTGTCTAGAGCTAAACTGTTGGAACAGAAAGGTAAGGATAAGAAATATATGCTGTCTGAAATGGCACAGATAAAAATATCATCCTTTTGGACAAAAATGTAATTATAACCAATTCATTCCTCTATCCTGCTTGTGCGGATCAGGACAGTTGTCAGAAAGTGTGCGACATGATGAACCGGGTGCTAATTTACTAAAGATGAATTCGAGAGTTTGAGGTGCAAAATTTGCACCTCAAACAAAAAGTGGTACAAGGTATATGCCTTATGCCTTTACGGAGCCTGGAGAAGCAATGCTTTCATCGGTTCTGAACAGTGAGGTTGCAATTAATATCAATATAATGCATGTATTTATATTGGTTCGTCGGATGCTTACGTTTATTGTGCTAATCGTTTCTTAACATTGAGCATGGAATTTTTTAGACTGGCATTCATTACCCGGGCATAATGTTGTGTCATTCGTGTAGAGGCATGTCCAAGCATAACTGATACGTCTTGTAGGGGGACATTGTTAGCGAGCGTAATGGTAGTCCCAAATGTATGCCGACCAGCGTGAGTGGTGATATTTTTCTTAATTCCGCAGAAATCTGCTATTTCTTTGAGATAGCTGTTCATTTTTTGGTTGCAGGGAACTGGGAGACAACATCCTTTTTTGATGCAAACAGGATTATTTTCATACTTCCTTAGTATGGCAAGCGGAACGGGAAGTAGAGGTATGTTACAGATGGAAGATGCTTTACGCCGATGCATCAATTTGATTCTTCCTTTTCTGATCCACCAGTCTCCATTATTATCTTGCATCAGATCTTCTTTTTTGAGCGTGGACACATCGGCAAATGCCAGACCAGTGAAGCAGGCGAAAATGAAAATATCCCGTACCAGTGCTAGTCGGGGTATAGTGAATTCCTTATTCATAACGGTCTGTAATTCGTCATATGTGAGGAATACAGGAGCTGTTTCATCTTGTTCCATTTTGTATCCATAAAACGCATCTTTCTTCATCCAACCTTTTGCCAGTGCCATATTTGTGATTTTCTTGAAAC
>PPYF01028349.1_pt1 | contig 12905 bp, 17 predicted proteins | sample 1559871 | NCBI WGS metagenome assembly PPYF01 (sample SAMN08240021, study PRJNA423297) | Human gut metagenome, whole genome shotgun sequencing project. | reverse complement strand
TAAAATTCTTCATGTTCAGGCTGGCCGCACTCTATTCCTGAGACACCGTCCGCCCACCGGGAAAATCCGCTGACCCGAAGCTTCGCCTTGTCAGTTCTGAATGATTGTTGAGGGCTGCCCCCCATAAGGGGTGCCGGGGGTAACGCCTCGCCCTCTCTGTGGTGCAAGGGTGCGAGTCAGAAAAATTTTTTATTTGATTTTTCCACCATCCTTCAATGCCGGGCCAAGCCAACAAATGACGCAGATGATTGCAATTAGAAATCCCATAGCTATTATTTTATTTCGTCAAGTTTCTTGTTTGCCTGTTGGAGCAGTTGCACGAAATTGTCAAGCTCCGCAGGAGTGAGGCTTATGTGTGAATTGCTTTTATGCGCGTCGACACTTAATTTCAAAGTCCACCCTTTGCCGGGATTCTCGGCGAATATCACGACATTATCCTTTGTGGCGTAGGCATACTTCTCGTTATGGTCTGTCGCTCTGTTGAGGTTGCTTTTGATGGTGTTGACCGCCTCATATAGCGAGGGAAGTTCCTTTTGGAAAATGAAGGCATCCTCCCATGAATAGTAATACTCACCGCCACAGTCTTTGCGCAGCGTTATGAACACTATGCTGTCGTTATCGCTGGAGAACTTCTGCGCCTGTACCTCTATGCTTTTGAGGTTGCCGATTTTCCATGTGTCGAAGTGTACGAGCTTCCCTTTGCTCTGTATGCTGTCCAAACGGCTCAATGCGATAGCAAGTGAATCTACCGCCGTATCGTTGGCGATAGAATCATTCGCGGAGGTTGTACTATCATTGCCTTTTGACCCACCACCGCAAGTGGTTGAGAGAGCCAACAACGCAACTGTTAAGATAGGTATTATTTTCTTCATGGGAAATATCGTAGAGGTTAATACATATCTCGTGCGGACACGGAAACGGAACTACTTACAGGCTTTGGTTTGCTCAACTGCATTTTACCATAAGAATTTTTGATGCACACATAGAAGTATGCGCCCTTTGTCTTGACGGTCTTTGTTTCGCCAACTTTCAATGTGCCAAAGTCAACATCGCCGTTGAGGTCGCCATTTGGGACATCTGAGTACCACACTTCGCCATCATACCAATCTATACCCGACAGATTGGTAAGTTTCATCGAGCCGGTAATATCGTCATCATCCTTAGAGCAACCTCCAAGAATGACAGACGACATTACGGCTACAATGAGCATTGAGAGAATCTTCCTCATTGTGGTTATCGCTTAGTGGCTCTGATTTCCATTGTTGAACCATCCATAGACAGAGAAAGTTCAGCATGATTGCCCGACAGAGTTTTTACGACATAAGTGCCATAAAGTTCTCCATCGATATAAGTCTTGATTGTCTTGCCGCTGATTGTGTACGTTCCACCGCCGTTTCCGAGTGCGCCACGGCCATAGTAGCTGCCATCGGAATTGAATGTGATTGACAGGGCAAGTGACGGACGGTTGGTAATGTCAATCCAATCACTGTCTGAGAACTTGACTGAGGTTGCATCCCATGTGCCGATTATGTTCTCTTTGATTCCGGCATCGGGTTCGTCTTTATCGTCCGAGCAACTTGGCAGGGCGATTACGATTGTTGCAAGTAGCAACATAAGCGAAAATACTTTTTTCATCGCTGTCTGATTTTAGTTGTTAATATATTGTTTATTAATGGTTTGATTTTCTGCGATTACACTCTCGGCATAACATTTGGCAATTTTCGGGATTGGTTTTTCCACCCTCGCTCCACGGTGTAATATGGTCGCCGTCCATTTTTTCAAATGGGAAGGATTGTCTGCATATAGGGCATATCCCGTGTTGACGTTCATAGGCGGCGAGCTTCATGTTTTGAGAGAATGTACGGAGGTTAAGCCACTTTTCCTGCCTTGTCAGCACATAAGCGTAAACACCCTTGTTATTCGTAACATCATCGTCTGCTATCAGTGATGAAATCTCCGCTTCCAATGCGTCGGGGTCAAGTGCGGCGTCCTTGAATTGTCGGTATAAAGCTCCCCAATCCACACTGCGCATAAGTTCTTTGCGATATACAGGAAATGTGCGCTCAATCCATTGTATAACATCGTTGAAATATAACCACAGTGCATAAGCATCTTCATCATGCTGATGAATCCTCATATATTCTTCGACATTATTGCCGCTTATCCATTTCAAAACAAGCTCCAGCAATTCCTGCCGAATGATTTTGCAACTGAAATATTTCTCTCCTATATTCTTTGCCTGACAATTTTTCCTGCTGAAATATCTTCGCGCGTCCGTACACCAACTGCCAGGGAAAGCCGCATTTCGCTTTTCCTGTTCTGTCAAGTCCTTTCCTTTGACATTGATAACATTGAACCATGCCAATATTTCAGAGGGCGTTCCTTTGCAGAAATAAACCGTCAGTTTATAATTCAAAATGCTCTCCTTTTCATCCTCCTGCAAATTATGGTAATATCTACCGTCAACGGATAATTCAGCACCATGCTTTATATATGTGCAAATGCTCAATGTGCGTTGCTGCCCGTCAAGCATCTCAAGCGAGCCATCCTCGTTCTCAACCCAATACATAATATTGAGAGGAAATCCGCCTTTAATGGTTCTTATGACTTCTTGCTGCTGAGGTTTATTGTAGATAAACTCACGCTGATATTTCGGACGGATATTTAATCGACCGCCATAACCATAAATGCCCTCTTCATCTTTGTTGTCATAGCCATCAATAAGCTCCCGTATCGATATTTCTTTTTTCTGAGGTATATTCATCTACGTTTGATTAAAACTCGTTCATAAAGTCTGATTAAATCACCGTTTCTTTCAATATATAGCCGTGGGCCACCATTCAGTTTCCCAAGCCGGGAGCGCACCTTTTCCATATCTGCCAATTCCAATCCTATGCCTAAAATTTCAAATTGTTCCGGGCAGTAAGTGCCTAAAAACGTAATCGGCACACCCATAACTCCATAATAATCGGTTGGTATATCCATGACTTTATCTACATTTATCGCATCATAGTTGAAATAATGTGGATATGCTTCCGGGGTGTATCGTTTACCGAGAATCATAGGCTCGTGCCGTTCGATATAATCTATGTTTGTCAGCCAAATTGCAGATTCATGTTTCAATTTCTTCCCGTCTATAATTTTCTCGTAGTCCTCCGCATCGTCAGGCAGAATAAACCACATATCCTTGTTTATGCTTCTTCGCCCTAACCATAATTTACCACTCTTGATAAGAGAGAATGTTTCCTTATAGGTTATCGAATTTTTGTTGCCGATAATAATAAACTGTTTATTATGTGACATCAGCAAAGACAGAAAATCACGGAACAAGGCAAATGGAGGATTGGTAACGACAATATCAGCTTGCTCCAATAATGCTATACATTCCTTGCTGTCAAAACTACCATCACCTTTTAATGGCAATACCTCCACTTTATCCCAATCCGGCATATTGCCTCCGTTATTGCCGTCATATATGAGATAACAGGCTCTTTCGGCGGCATTGGTAGAGAATAAATCGGGATTCTGATTTTTATAGCAAGTAGTGATTACCCTCTTTAAGCCGAAGTGTTCAAAGTTGAGGCAGAAGTATTTGAAAAAATTACTTACGCGAGGGTCATCGCAATTACAGAGTATAGTCTTCCCTCTAAACGCTTCGGCATAATGCCACAGTTCTTCCTCAATGTCGGATAGCTGAGTGTAGAACTCGCCATTCTTCTTGCGTTTCGCCCCATGTAGCCGGGCATTAGTGGAGGTCTTTTGGGTAGTCATTGTTGAGGGTTTGTTTAATGCTTTAGCATTTTACCCTCTTTGGATTGTCCACGAAAAAACGTGGACTTTTCCGGCTACTGATTCTGAGGTCTTGGACTACCTATCACTCAATAATGGAATAAAGCCCACGTGTAAACCACGTGAGCATCAACTTTATTCCGTTGAGTGATTGTTGAAAGTGTCCAAGTTTCAGAATCACAGAATAAAAGCTAACGCGCTTATATTTTTAATATGTCGTATTTACGAGTATGTCTGTTTCGTATTTTTGGAGTTTATGATTTATACCGCAAAATTAGCAATAAATCGCCGATTGACAAAGGCTTCAATCGCTTATTATTCCTGATTATGCTCAATAACATATCAAAAGCAGAGAAAAGCCGCCACCACGGAGGGCAACGGCTCATCTGAAAAGTAAGTTACGGTATTGGGTTGAACTTCAATTTATCTTCGAGGCGGAGGTCGTAGAGGGCTTGGAAATATTCGCTTACCCATTCCTCTTGGCTGCGGCGTGTCGCCATCGCCGATATTGAGTTGCGGCTTGCCTTGGTCTGCGGATAGGCTGTAAGGAACGCATCGACTTTGCTCATGCCCAGCCACATCATCAGGCAAAACACAACATCGGCACGGGTCATCTTCTTTGACAGATGAATCTTCGCAGGGTATTTCGCCAACTCCCACGCAATCTGCCACACCGGTTTGTCTTGGCTTTTCTTCTTCGTATGCTTCATAAGAATAAAACTTGACTTGTTGTTGTTTACTTCAAGCATTGACGGCAACCGACAAATTCCTTGACTTTTATTGTGGCTTCTGCTGACTGCCGCCATGCTTTTTATTACATCAGTTGAGGTTTAGCGGCATCCGCAGGGGCGAATCCCAATCATCGACACGCAACCATTCGGGAACGGTTATTGCCGGGTCTTGCTCCGCGATAAACGCTTTCAGCTCGGCGAGGCCGGCATAGCCGTTTGCCTTTGCCATCGCGTCATCAATGCGCATCTGAATCTCTCCGCTAACCACGTTCTGCCGGAACTGAATCGGATAGCGGTTGGCATACATCATAGTGTGATATTTCCAAGTCATAATATCGGTTTTTGATTGTTGAGGTTCTGTTTGGGTTCATACTTGCGGCATCGTCCGTACAGGAATGTAAGGGTCGGATTGCCGATTGAGGTACACGCCACAACTTTACCGCCGCTCTTATGGGCGTGTCGGCACGTCTGGCATAACAGGTCATTCTGATTCATAGCGTTCTGTTTTGTAGGTTATACCATATTCTTTGCATCGGTTGAAAAAGTAACCGATTCCGCAGCGCGAGGCAGTCCGCAGACATTCCGAGAATTTGCGGTCGCATTTCTCACGGTCGTATTTCTGACTCTGACTGCTTACTGTGTGGAAGTAGCCGCGCCCTGCCTCTCCGAGTTCGGCGAGTGCGAATCCGAGCCTTAACCAATCGGCATAGTCGTTTGTGAGGTCGGTATGATACGCCGCTATCTGTTGGCAGCACTCCGACACACGCGCCTCGGTTTCATCGCTGCCGTAATACCGGGTGGCGGTTACAGGCTTCGGTTGCGGAGGTGTATATACTCCTATGTACGGCACGGCATCGAATCGCACACGCGCTTCGGGGTCATAGCTGCAAATCCGAAGTCTTGCCACATCTTTTGTCTGAGGGTCAACCGTTATTCCGAGCGAATCGAAATAGCGGCGCAGGGATTCCCATTGCTGAACGTGCTTTTCGGGATAAGCGATTGGCACGATTGCAAACACTCCGTTACCGCCTACGCTTCGTCCGACATAGGCTACCATATCCATATTGGCAAGTTTATCTATCAACTCGGCACAGTCCGGCACATCGTCCATGTCAAGGGCGATTAACCCCGAATGTCGGATAAGTCCCTGCTTACCTCGTTTGCTGAACACTCCCGATACAGTAGCACATGGCAGTTTCATCTTCATTGCCTTGCGCTCATTGCCGGAGGTCAGCCGCAGTCGGTCGATATAGTCTTTGTGCCGCAGACCTATATTGAGAATGTCGCGCAGTGTTCCGACACTCCCTTTGGTGTCGCTGACATTGCTGTATATTGAAATTTCTCTGTCAAAAATCATTTTGTTTTCTCTTGTTTTGGGGTTATGGGTTATATTAGCCATTATCCTTTGAAAATTAGAGCGTTGAGGCATAACAACATCATAAGTATCTCATTGGTGAACAGGCAAGTTATGTGTTTGTTATGACTTAATGCGTTGCTATTCAACAAACAGCGGCATATATAACCCATAACCTTATTGTTCTGATGATTCTATTTCCTGTGTGGTTTTCGCTTTTGGACTCACGCATTGGCTTATGTACGGTTGGGAGGTGTTCAGCAACTTGGCTAATTTGCCTTGCGTCACGCCCTTGCTTTCAAACCGCTTGAAAAATGCGCGAATCAGTTCACGGTCATTCATCGGTCGTTGCCTGTTGCCGCTTTGCAGTTCCTCGCAAACCCTCATCTGCGTTTGGTGGAGGTATCGGCATAGGTCGCACGCCCATTTCATTTCCGTAGGTGTAACCTCATGCGAGTTATCGCCGTCGGCAATAGCCAACATCCGGGCGACACACGCCAAGCGCAGCATGATTATGTCGAGCTTAGACAACACGCCTTTTTCATACGGCACAATATCGGGAATGTCTTTTGAATCTTCAATTTCTTTTTCGTAATCCATTGCGACATTGTTAGCCTCATCGCTTAATGTGAGCGTGATTTTCTGTTGGCGCAGGGAATAAAGCGAATTTATCAGACTGTTCCATGCCGCCATATCGGGAACGGTCGGAATCCGCTCAATTCGTTTCTTGGCTATTGTCTGCGGCCAAAAGAACATGAATCTGTGCGTAAATCCGTTTGAGATATGCTGTTGGCTGAAACTGTCGGCAAGTATGCCCGGCTGAATCGTTCCGCAAAGGTTATACAGAACAGCATCGACTATCGCGGTCGATTCCTCGCTTTTGCGGTCGATTGTGAATCCCTCTCCAGTCCAATAGCTTAGATATGTGGAGATTTCGCCGCTTTTGCCGTACCGTCCAATATCGCCGAGCCATCCGCTCAATTCATCGCGAATCTGACACAGACCATCGGGAGAACCGACAAGAATTTCTGCCAACGCCTCGCGTGTGGTGTCTGAAACGCATACACGGTGTTTCTGCGGCTTCGGAGGTAGTGGTGCATTCCCGTCCTTTGACCCTTTGGAGATTGCTGCACATTTGGCTTTCCACTCCTGCAATTCCGCATCGTAAGCCTTTGCGAGAACCTTGTTTATGTCGAGAAGTGGGTCGCAAATCAGTTTTTGCGGATAGCTCTTGTTACTGCCGGGGTCGGCGATTACCACGCACCAAAAGCACGGTGGATTTTTATACCCTCTGCCGTCAAGTATGGATTGCCGCCCTGCCGCCGCTCCTGCTACCGCCAACAACGGCGATAACACAAACTCGGTCGGCACCTGCTTTTTAGTGCATATTTCAGTGATAATGTCCTGTACTGATTGAGGCAGTCCGTAAATCGGTGGCTCAAAGCGATTGTTCACTTTTATGGTCGGAGTTACGGGCGCGAGTTTGAGCATTGACAGCACATCATCAATATCCGTCACGCTTGATGCAACATCCTTGCTTATACCTTTGTATAAGTCAGCGGAAAGTTGTATCTTTGTATCACCTGCCACTGAGGGCTGAATCTTTCTCGGATTCTCCCTCTTTTGTTTTTTAGCCATAGCCTACTTCCTTTTCATGCAGTATTGATTGGCTCGGTCGGCTATCTCGGTAGCAGTAGCAACCCGATTGCTCTGTAACCATTCCTCCAACTCGGCACGGTTGAAGTAGCACATCTTACCCATCGGCTTGTAGTGCGGAATCTCGCCGCGCATCGTCAGCTTGTAGAGATAGCTCTTGGAGATACCCATGTACTGTGCTGCCTCATCGGAAGTCAGCACCGCTTTAGTGGTGAATATCGTGTTTGCCGTCACCATATCGGCAACCTGTTGGATTGTATTCTCATCCATCGCAGTATAAATTTTGAATTATGGCTGTCAGATGTTACGTTTGAGAATAACCTCGTCTTTGCCATTATGCGATTGTTTGCGGAGGCTCAAACTCACTACGCTTTCAATCACACTGCGAAGATAAAATATTGTGATTCAACAAATACAACAAAGAAAATAGCAACCAATTGTCACTAATATTATGACAACTGATTGCTATTTATTTTATCAAAAAAATAGGGTGTCAAAGGTGTTTGAGAACTTGTCTTATACTATCAATATCTGCCGTATTGTGACGTTTTGGTTCTCTGTATTTATTATAATTCTGTCGGCTCGTCAATTCTCCAAACTCATCAATAAATGCCTTGTATGTTGGAGTGGTAATTAAACCCATTGATATACATGCGGCAATCGGTAATACGGCATTCTTACCACCTTTTTCATCTATCAATTGATGTAAGGCTGGTAGCAACCAATTTTCAATTGCTTTATCCGAAATATAATTTGAAAACACATCTTTCGGTCTGCCTTTCTTCCTGCTTTGGCAAGTTTTAGGTTTGGGCTGTATGTCCTCTTGTTGAGGTTTATCGTCGGGAGTGTCAACATCACCGTATAGACATGAAAGAGTTGTGTCGTTGGCTAATTTGCCAATTTCAGTGCTATAAAGATAGTCTGTAAATGGTTTGATATGTTCTGTTATTTCATGACCTATCGCCCCCATAGTCAATGGCATTATAGTAAATCGAGATATTAACTTGCACTCTTCCATAGCCACCCATTCCAACAGGCTCTGAACTTCAGCAACCCCATATCCATCCAACACATCTAAGCATTCTTGAAGAAATACCTCTACACCACGCATTACACATATATGTATCATTGGCGATATGAGTGGTGCGTTTCCCCACACTTCCAACATTGATATGATATTGTTTTTTATCGCTTGTGGTTTGTCGGTGTTGTCTTTCATAAATGTGCCAATCCTGTGGAGAACTTCAAAAAGAAGTTTTATAAGGTCTTGGCCGAATAAATCCACAACACCATAATTTTTGAGTTCTGTAAGGAATGGTTGAAAACTACATTTCATACCGTACACCTCAACACACAACAATTTATCCAAATCCTCATCTTCACGTGGGATAGATAATTTGCTACTGAACATGCCACCTTTTTTTGTCAACTCACTATCGAACAAGTATTGAATTGTGGGTTGAATGTTGATTGGATCTGCATTGACATTCGGCTCTGCTGATGCTGGGAAAACATTTATAATCCCTATTTCAAAGAATCGCCAACTCTTTCCATCGGGTTTGCGAGGCTCATGTAGAATATTTATGTTATATTGTTCGTTATCCATAATTTATATGTCAAGTTCTGACAAACTGTTTATTGCGTCCTGTTTGAGCGCATCGACAGCACGTGTGTATTTCTCTGTATGCTTCAAGCCGCTATGACCTAACAACGCCGCAACAGTTTTAATGTTCGCTCCATTGTTGAGGATATTGACCGCGAAGCTGTGCCGCGCGCAGTGCCAAGTGATATGCTTTTCTATTCCGGCTCTCTTACACCAATGGCGCAGAGCTTTAAGGCACATAGTATGTGAGGGCAACGGGAATATCAATTCATCGCGCATCCCATCAACTGACGGTTTGCCTATCAATTCCAACACTCCGTCTGATAATGGTATCACGACATTGCTTGCACTGCTATGTCCTTTGGTCTTGGCTTGCTCGAATTTCAACAGTCTATTGGAAAAGTCAACATTGGAATATGTAAGGTCTTTAACATCGCAAAAGCGGAGGCCGCACCGCAAACAAAACAGGAACGCCCGCCGGATATTCATACTTTCGCCCTGATAGTGGCAAGTGATAAGCTGCTTAATCTCATCCATCGACAGCACATCTTTTTTGAGGCTACCATTGTCTATTGTGATACTGATTCCATGACAGGGGTCTTTTCGCATCACGTCCTTATTAACCGCCGCTGCAATGATTTTCTTAAACCGCGCATATAGGGTGTGTGGCCCCTCGCCACGGAAACGATGTTGCAGATATTCCGTGAACCCCTCAATCATTTCCTTGTCGAGCTGTTCGGGTTTAAGTCGCTTGGCATACTTCTGATATTCGGGAGTGGCGTTGAGGAAGTCAATAAAGACATCATGCGCTCTCTTGATATGCCGCTTATCGCCTTTGGTGTATGCTTCATAGTACGACCACATCCAATCAAGGAAGTTGATATTGCAATCTTTTTTAAGTCGGTAGCCCTCGCCCTGTTCTAATAGTTGCTGTCCTCTCTCAAAGCGTATCTGTTTGGCAAGGCGTAAGGTTTCATTATTTTCCGCACGCTCAATCGGATTTCTCGGAGATTGCCACAAGAATAGGTTTAGCCGTTCTGTTTTTCGATTGGCTTTTTTATAGAGGGTGCCGTTTTTGCTTTCGACTAAATCAAACCCCATATAATACTCCAAATAGAGAGAATCACGGCCATCTTGTAATCCCTGCGCCATCAATTTGGGATTATCCCCTGTGCCGCCTTCTATAAGCCGGGTGTTATTTGCGCGATAGTTCTTTTTGACTGCCATATCTTTTCGCTTGATTTCTTTTGTATTACAAAGGTACGAAAAATATCTGACTTAATAAGCAACCAATAAGCAACTTTTCGCAAAACAAGGTCTTTTTTATGAAGTCAAGAGAAAATGTCAAATCGCTAAACCGTTGTATTATACGGCATTTATGTTCTTTTGGTTTCTCTTGAAAATACGGTTTAGTGCCTGTTCTGGGCACCCATAAATCCCGTAACTCATTGTTAATCAAGAATTACGGGATTTTTCATTCGATTTTTGTCAGCAAATTGTCAGCGAAGGTCTGAAAAATAAACGCCAGCGTCGTACATATATGTGTTGACATCCGCGGCACCTGCTTTCTGGCAACTCAGCACAATATTGAATTGCCGCCACAGACAAATCTGCGATTTGAACGAGAAATTGTAATTTGATGTCCAGAAGTGTTTCTGATTGGTAAGGCCTGATCCATTAAAGATACCGCCTTCCAGCGTTAAAGGAGCTTCGGATCCGAAAGTCCATGATGCTGAGGCACCGACATCCCTGACATTTCCCACCTGTTTGGCTATGAATGAACGGTTGGCGAAATACTGAAGATGCGGCGAACGATGGGCATCAATGGAAAACGGCACACGCATCTGTCCGAATGTAAATTTCAGTCTCTCCTTCGGCTGGATCCGGACGTAAGCGTCAAGCATCTTTATCGAACCTTCATCTGAAAGGTCAATTTCTGCCTTATAGCGTACGATCGGAATAATTTTTCCCTCAACACTCAGTCGCGCATTGCGAACCTCAAAACGACCTTTGTTGATCGGTGGCTCATATTCGTATTTTGCCCGTAATGTGCCGTGAATTTCCGGCAAATACGGATTTTTTGTTTCCTGCGCCAGCATAGAGGATGTAAAACAGACTAAAAAGCTAAGAATTACGAAAACAGCTTTTTTCATTGCAACTAATATCTATCTTGTATGAGTTTTCCCGTATATGATTTCACCGGGTGTTTTTGTTTCATGTCCCATATAGGCTGCGTAAACAATCCCGATGAGGACTGCCATGATGTAAATCCAAAGTAAAATCTCTTTTACTCTATCAACCATCTTCTCGATTCTCATGATAAAAGTATTGTTTTGACGCTGCAAAATTATTTTCAGGACATTGCATGAATATTTCATAAATGCTAATAATTCATTGCATTATAAATGATAAGTGGTGTATATCCGGATTCAGAATGTCTGCAGAATCATGTCATACATTTGTCGCGTAATTTCAAAAGGAATATATGAAAGGATTATCCGCATTCATTATATTGTTATTCGTAGCTATGTCCGTTTCAGCGCAGACTGAGACCGAAACAGACAGCATCGACACCTCTGAGTTTGACAAATATCTCAATGAGAATCCTTACCGATTCCGGCCGACCCAGCTTATCATACCCGGGCTATTGATTGGGGCAGGATTTATAGGGCTGGAAAGTGACTGGTTGAAATACACTAACAACGAAACCAAAGATGAGCTTCAGGAGCATCCTCATTCAAAAATCGGGGTGGACGACTTCAGTCAGTTTGCCCCGTTGGCAGCAGCTTACGGGTTAAGACTTTGCGGGATAAAAGGACAGCATGATTATGTTGATCTTACCATAATATCCGGCACAGCCTACCTACTTACAGGGCTGTCGGTTTACGGAGTTAAAACGCTGACAGGAGTTGAACGCCCCGACGGAAGCACTCGCAATTCCTTCTCTTCGGGACATACTGCATTAGCTTTTGCGGGAGCCGAGATACTGCGCCGCGAATATTGGGATGTATCGCCGTGGATAGGACTCGCCGGTAATGCCGTTGCCGCCGGAACCGGCTTCCTGCGGATGTATAACAACCGACATTGGCTTACAGATGTTGTGGCGGGTGCCGGATTCGGAATACTCTGCGCTCAGGCTGCATACTGGCTTTATCCCGTGATAACAAAAACATTTTTTCGTAAACGGTATAATGCCAATATATTCCTGTCGCCATACACTCCACAGGAAAGCAAGGGACTGGCTCTGCAGTTGACATTCTGAATTATAGCGCGTTGCTTATGACTTACAAATGCAATAGCAGATATTCAAGTTTCAGATATGCCGTACTCGGAATAAAACGGCTTGCCGGAGAAGTCAATTTCCGCATTCACTTTGCAATTGCCCTTCTAACGGTCATTGCCGGAATAACAGTCAGTCTCTCCCTGATCGAATGGTGCATAATAATCATTTGTATTGGCCTGGTATTGGGAGCGGAAGGTTTGAACACGGCCATCGAGATACTTGCCGACCGCGTTTGTCCCTATCATGATGAAAAGATCAAACTCGTCAAAGATGTTGCTGCCGGCGCGGTTCTGCTCTGCGCTGCAGCAAGCGTCCTTGTCGGAGTCCTCATATTTGCCCGAGGTTCAGCACTTATTTTTCATTAATCACCGGGCGTGCTGCCATACAATAAACTCCGCGTCAGCAACTTCTCAGGGCTGGCGCATGAGATTTAACTATCCTTAAAAACCTTGAGTAGATAGTCAATATTGCGGTCACATTTCTTGCGCC
>PPYF01654190.1_pt1 | contig 12908 bp, 11 predicted proteins | sample 1559871 | NCBI WGS metagenome assembly PPYF01 (sample SAMN08240021, study PRJNA423297) | Human gut metagenome, whole genome shotgun sequencing project. | reverse complement strand
GGTGAAGAAGCACAAGTTATTTTGGGCTTTAGAAATGAAAGCGAAACCTTCTGGGCAGATTTATTTAAAGATACACCTGTTCAAGTCCACATCACTACTGATGATGGTAGTGTGGGCACAAAAGGTTTCCCTACGGCTATTATGCCTGACCTAATTAATGCTAATTCCTTTACTTCTGTCATGACTTGTGGTCCTACGCCGATGATGAAAGGCGTAGCTCAAGTGGCTAAAGAACTGAATGTGCCTTGCCAAGTTTCTCTTGAGGAGCGTATGGGCTGTGGTACTGGAGGTTGTTTAGGCTGTGCTTGTGATGGTGCAGAAGGTAAACGCTATAAAGTTTGTAAGGATGGTCCTGTATTCCCCGCTGAGGAGGTGTTCTTTTAATGCATGAACGCGATTTAAATAACACCGTTACGCCAAATCCAAAGCTTGCCATTGATTATTGCGGGATTAAGATGAAAAATCCTATTATCGCCGCATCTGGCACCTTTGGCAATGGCCCTGAGTATGCTGGGTATTTAGATCTTAGCAATGAGATAGGAGCTATCTCCGTAAAAGGTTTAACACCTAAGGGGCGTCACGGAAACCCTGGAACTCGTATTGCAGAAACACCATCTGGCGTATTGAACTGCATTGGCCTTGAAAATCCTGGAGCTGAACATTTTGTTAGAGAAATTCTACCAGAGCTTAAGAAATATGATGTACCATTGCTAGCGAATATGTCTGCGGGCACAATTGATGAGTTTGCTTGGATGGCAGAGACATTATCTGTAGATGGCATTGCAGGGTTAGAAGTCAACGTATCTTGCCCAAATGTAGAATGTGAAGGCATGGCTTTTGGTGTAGATCCAAAGGTTGTTGAATCGGTAACTAAAGCGGTTCGTAAGGTAACGGATAAACCTGTTATCGTTAAGCTTTCACCAAATGTAACAGACATTGTAGAAATCGCAAAGGCTGTTGAAGCAGGCGGTGGTAATGGAGTAAGTCTAATTAATACCTTGTTGGGCATGGCTATAGATATTCACCGTCGCAAGCCTGTATTGGGGAACACTTATGGTGGATTATCCGGCCCAGCCGTAAAACCCGTGGCTCTTCGCATGGTGCACCAAGTTTATAAAGGGGTAACTATTCCTATTATTGGTCTTGGTGGTATCATGACTGGCACAGATGCTATCGAATTTATGATGGCAGGGGCGCAAGCCGTTCAAGTTGGTACAGCTACGATGGTAGATCCAACAGCAATTTCACGTATTGCCCGTGAAATGAGCGAATATGTAGAACAATATAATCTTAACAGCATCACTGATATTGTAGGTGCTGTTCATCAAGTATAACAGAATCATATATACGGCGAGCTTAAACAACCATAAGAATTGTCGTTATATAGGATATGATACAAAAAGACCTAGTACATTTAGTACTAGGTCTTTTCTTATGTATTGAATTGGGGTCTATAATTACATAGATGCCAATTATATAGACTGTTAATGTCATAGTATGGTAATAATATGTATAATTATGATTATACATATGCTTTGTAGAAGTCAATAAATTGCTGTGCTACTGGGGAAAGTGCATGGCCTTTAAGTGTGATAAAAGCTTTTTTGAAATCCCCCGAGAATTCTGGTAATTTGATGCGGGCCATTTTGCGATGATTGATGAGTTCCTTAGCGTCCATTGGGACTAAAGAAACTGTACGTCCAGAAGAGGCCCACTCAATAGCTGAGCTTTTAGTTGTGGTGATAGCTACCGCATTAAGTTGCTCCATATCTGTTAAGCTAGATTGCATAATCATTCGGACAGAGCCACCAGAAAGGGATAGAGGACATTTTTTTATGTCTTCCCACGTGATGGTATCATGCTCACGATCTGTCCAGAATACATCACGGCGGAAAATAGCGTATAAATGCTCTTCTTGGGTAAGCAGAATATCGAATTTATCGATATCTACCATTTGAATATTGGCGATACCTAATTCGGCGCTACCGTTGATGAGTTGGGTCACTACATTTGTCATAAGTCCTTCATAAATTTCAAAATGGACAGATGGATATTTCATGGAAAAAGCTGGTAAATATTGCTGTACGATTGGCGTTGAACGAGATGCAGACGTCGCAATGCGTAAAGTACCTTCAATGCGTGAATTCAATTGTTGTACAGCATTATATGTAGATTCTTCAATAGAGCAAAGTTGTTGTGCTTTTTCATAGAAGATTTTACCAGCATCTGTTAATTGCAAGTTTGATCCTCGTTGGCCGCGTTTAATGTTGATTAATTGAGCCCCAAATTCAGCCTCTAAATATTTCAACTGCTTACTTAACGCTGGTTGTGTAATATGAAGAATCTCTGCGGCCTGTGTCATATTGCCCGTTTGAACAAGGGTAATAAAATTGTGGTAGTAAGATGTATCCATAGAATCTCCCTATTATACACATAATATGATAAATAAAAATTATAACGAACTAAGTAACGGTCATTTCACATTTAATAAAATGCTATATATACTAAATTCAACAAAGTAATAGAAAGTAAATTAAGTTTTAAATTATCTTTCTATACTTATCACAAATTTTGATATATAACAATAGTTAAGAAAGTAGGTACTACTATGGGCGTGGTAAAAAGAACATTAAGTCGAGCAATTCGTAATTGGGAAGCACGTAGATTAATGACGGCTCGTAATAAAATTAGCCGGAAAAAACAATTAGAACGAGTATGGCCTTATCCTATGACTAAGGAAAAACGTCGTGAACTCGGTCAAGGTATAGCCGGTTTAGTTAATAACGGCAATTAAAAGTTTGGAATCTACTAACTAGATTATTTATCTAGTGGTAGTACCACCTCAATAGAATCTAATACATTACAAGTAGCAGCTCCATGACTTATGTCTTGGAGCTCTTTTTGTATGCGCTCTACATCCGTAGGTGGTATTAGGATTGTTATGTCTACATATTCACCAAAGCTTGCTTCATAGTGTAATTTTTCATCCTGTACATATCTTTCTACTGCTCCATACAGTGAATAGTCAATCTTTGCTTGTAGCCGAGTTCGTGTTGTATGTAGTTCTTTAGGCGCAAGACGTAAGGTTTCCGCAACGGAGTGTGAATAGGCCCGAATCAAGCCACCAGCGCCCAATTTAATGCCTCCAAAATAACGTGTTACGACGACGACTACATTGGTAATACCAGTCTTTTTGAGTACTTCTAGCATTGGTTTACCTGCTGTACCTGATGGTTCTCCATTATCGGAAGATCGTTGTTGTTCTTGCTGTGGGCCTAATGCATAGGCTGTGCAGTTATGGCGAGCATCCCAGAATTCTTTATTGATGCGACTTATAAAGGTTTGGGCTTCCTCTTCAGTCTTGCAAGGATATACAGTTGTTATAAACCGTGATTTTTCAACAACATATTCATGGCGAAATTCTTTTGCTACAGAAATAAATTCCACCGTAGGGCTTACTGATTCAGACATATATTCACCTCCTTTGGAATCAAAGCTTATGTTTATTCATCATCACTTTATTATAATCTATTTATGAAGGCTATGTATAGGTAAAAGCGGTTAATTCCCTTATAAAAAAGAAATAACCCCCTATATTTGGTAGGATATTGACGTAATGAGAATTTATGTTATCATTAAATATAGATACATGAGTAGTTACTCATGTAATATGTTCATATATTGAAGTTTTAGAATATATTGAAACATTCTTAGTGAACTTGTTTATGGCTATTTTATTTACAATAGGATATATAGCTTTTATAGATAGATGTTTAAACGTATATTTAAGTACATAAATACAAAATATAGTACGAATTTGTAATAATATAGTAAGTTGTAAGATAAGATATATCTACAGAGTAGAAAGGCCTGTGAATATGAGCGTAAAAAAACAAGAATTTGATATTACAGGTATGCACTGTGCAGCCTGTGTAAAACGTGTTGAAAACGTTGTTTCTAAAGTTGATGGCGTAGCATCTGTTAAGGTTAACCTCTTAACTCGAAAGGGGAGCGTTGAATATAAAGACGGGGCTACTGTAGACTCACAACAGATTATTGATGCCATTACGAATATCGGCTTTGGTGCTGCAGAAGCAGACGAAACAAAGCAAGAAATAGAAAAGGTTAACTTAAAACCTCATATTACACGCCTTATTATTGCCGCTTGTATGGCAGTACCGATGATGATTAATATGACGTTACATCGATTTGGTATTCAGGCATTGCCTGTATGGGTAGAGTTTGTTCTTGCTACTATTGCTCAGTTCGGTCCTGGTCTCATGTTCTATAAGAGTGCCTGGAGTGCAGTGAAAAATGGAGCACTTACGATGGATGTGCTCGTAGTAATGGGCACGACGGTAGCCTATCTATTCAGTATTTATAACTGGCAATTTCACCCTGAATTAGGCCCTCATGGAATATATTTTGAAACCTCTGCGTGGCTCATTACATTTATCCTTCTTGGTAAGCTATTAGAAGAAATTGCGAAGGGGCGTACCTCTGAAGCACTTCAAAAGTTGATTGCCTTACAACCCGCAACAGCTCATGTGTTGCGTGATGGAGAATTTATTGATATCCCTACATCTAAGGTGGTAACTGGTGATATTTTACAAGTTCGTGCAGGTGAAAAGATCCCTGTTGATGGCACGATTACTGAGGGATATTCCACAGTAGATGAGGCTATGCTGACCGGTGAAAGCTTACCGGTAGAAAAACAAGTTGGTTCTGAAGTTATTGGTGCTACTATAAACCTAAGTGGCGCTTTTACCATGGAAGCAAAGCGTATCGGTTCCGATACGATGTTGTCTCAAATCATCAAGGTTGTAGAAGAGGCACAAACCTCAAAGGCTAGTATTCAACGTATTGCAGATATCGTGGCTCAATATTTCGTACCGACCGTTATTGGCCTTGCTGTTTTGACAGGTCTCGTATGGTACTTCATTATGGGAGATTCTATTAACGTTGCTCTCATTAATGCAACAGCAGTTCTTGTTATCGCATGTCCTTGTGCGCTTGGCCTTGCAACACCAACATCTATCATGGTTGGGTCTGGCCTTGGTGCGGAACACGGTGTGCTCATCAAGAGTGCAGAATATCTTGAAAAGGCGGGTAAACTCGATGCCATTGTTATGGATAAAACCGGTACACTTACACAGGGTGTATTGGATGTGACGGCTTTTAAAAATTATAATGGTGATGAAAGTATTAATATGTCTATTATGATGGCCCTTGAAAGTGGTACATCTCATCCGATTGCAAAGGCCATGGTTTACTATGGTGAAGATCATGGCTATAAAGGTAAAGCTGTTGAACTTGAAAATTTTGCTGATGTACCAGGTAAAGGGTTACAAGGTGCATACCAAGGCGTATCCGTACAACTTGGGCACAGTCGTTGGATGAATGAACTAGGTTATGATTTAACTGCGGTTCAAGAAGATATTTTACAATTTGAAGAACAAGGTGCTTCCGTATCTGTTCTAGCTGTAGATGGAGTTGTTAGTGCTTTGTGGGCTGTAGAAGACGAATTACGTCCAGAAACTATTGAGGTTGTAAAAGAGTTACATGCTCAAGGTATTGATGTATGGATGCTTACTGGTGATAATCGTCGAACTGCTCAATATATTGCTAAACAGGCGGGTATCTCTCATGTTATAGCTGAAGTATTGCCTCAAGATAAGGCTAGCAAGGTAAAAGAATTGCAAGATAAAGGTCTTGTAGTGGGGATGGTTGGTGACGGTATCAATGATGCTCCGGCGCTTGTTACGGCAGATATTGGCTTTGCTATTGGCAGTGGTACAGATATTGCGGTAGAAGCAGCCGATATCGTCCTCGTACGTAATGATTTGCATACACTGGTACAAGCTGTACGCCTCAGCCGTAAGACAATGACCAACATTAAACAAAACCTATTCTGGGCATTGATCTTTAACTGTATTGGCATTCCTTTGGCCGCTATTGGTGCGTTAAATCCTATGATTGCTGGTACAGCGATGGCATTTAGCTCTGTTACAGTCGTAAGTAATTCACTTCGTTTGAAACGAGCTAAAATTTAAGATTATACATATAATTGAATACTATAAAGCACCTATACAGAGGTATAGGTGCTTTATTATATTTACAAACATATAGCTAAGTATATATTTATATCTTGTATTGAGACGTGAAATGGATATTTAATTCCTATGATAATGGTGTTTTTAGATGGCTTATGATTTGTTATACTGAATATAATGATTGATTTAAAAGCGAGGTTCATGATTATGAAATTAAGTACTCGAGACATTGTCTATATTGGTTTTATTGCCGCGTTATGTGCAGTGGCTACTACAATTCGCATTGAAATACCAGGTGGCGCTATGGTTCATTTAGGATCTGCTGCACTCTTTACAACATCTATCCTCTTTGGTGGATTATATGGCGGCTTAGGTGCGGCAATTGGATCTGCACTATTTGATCTCTTTGGTGGTCATACGCAGTATATCGTATTCTCTTTCTTTATTAAAGGCATTGCAGGACTTATCGTAGGTGGTATGACTGCAGGCTATTTGCCACCCTCTATTACAAAACCAACGGCATCCTTTGGTCGAATCTTGGTAGCTCTTATCACCGGTGCGATTTGGACAGCTTTTGGCTACTTCCTTGCATGGTGGTTTGTTCTTGAAAGTGCGGTCGTAGCAGCTAGCAAAATTCAATACTCCTTGATTACAAGTGCTGCTGGTATCATTGTAGCTATTGTGTTGACACCAAAACTACAAAAGGTAGTACGTAGATTACTTAATAAAAATCAATAATTTATATTTTGTATCGATGTATAATTTGAGAAATCTATTTAATGGGGATAGTTAAAGTTTGTAAAGCTCTTGATTTTCTATATGAGTAATCTTTAATGCAAACGTAAGTAGTTGTATTGCTAATAATTTATAATAAGGAGTAACTATGGAATTTTGTGTTTTACCTTATACTAGAAATTTGAGTCCTACAGATGTAGAAAATTATAATGATACTTTTTTTTTAGTACAGGATACTTGGAATGATTTTGGGGTTTACACGTCGTTTAATCTTTATTCTTGGATTAATGGAGATTTAAAATATATTGGAATAGTAAAAATTGGGCGCTTTGGGCTTAGAAAAGGAAAAGTTAATATCCCAGACAGTTTCTCTGAATTATCCGAGAATTATTTTTCGCTGGGACAATCAGTAGATTATTATAAATATTTTGCTAAGTTAGATGATGGAAATAAATATCTTACAAATCTTAAGGATTTTATACTTGAAGCTAATCCTGAGAGAAATGAAAGAATTCAACGTGAGGAAATCTTTATTAAATCTTTGAGACGTTGGGATGATAATAAAGCTCAAACTATCGAAGAATATAAAAATGCTTTAGTTTTAGACTCTGAAGCTGAAGATTATTCATTTAGTTATACTTGCAGCGAAATGGTAAGTTTAAAATTTAATGTTGAAAAAGATAGTTTTCCACCGACAAATCTACATGCATTAACTGGTCGCAACGGTGTAGGCAAATCTAAAATGCTTGTTAATATGGTGAAGGCAATTTTAGGCAATTATGTTGGAGCAAAGTTAATAGCTACTGAAGGGTTCGAAGATTTTTCAAAGATTATTCATATTAATTTAAGCCCGTTTTCGTCTAAACCGATAAAAGAGCATAGTAAATTACAATATCATTGTTTAACTCTCAATGAGTCTTCTGATAATAAATCTATAAAACAATTTAAAGAATACATGATGCTCATTGGTAAGGCTGATAAGTTTAAGTTGTGGAGCGAATTTATAGAGGCTTTGAATACAGATCCTATTTTAAACTCTTTAAATCTCAATGAACGTATTATCGAAAAGGATATTTTTTCTTATAACACAAATCGTGTTCTATCAACATTGTTTTCAGAGTTAAGTGATGGTCATAAATCTTTACTTTTAATCGTCTCCTGTTTAATAGCGCACGTTTCAGAACGTACAATAGTTTTTATAGATGAGCCAGAATCTCATTTACATCCACCTCTTGTCTCTACTTTGATTAGAGCAATAATAAACATATTAAAAAAGCAAAATGGAGTTGGGATTATTGTTACACACTCCCCTGTTGTATTACAAGAGATACCAAAAGATTGTATTTGGATTTTAAACCGACATAATGATTATATTACGGCTAGACGTCCTTTATTGGAAACTTTTGCTGAGAATATCAATCATATAATGACGGAGCAGTTTGGTCTTCAAGTCTTAGATTCTGGTTTTTATCAATATATAAAAGAGGCTGTAAGTAAATGTAATTCTGAGAGTGAGGCCTTGAGTTTATTTAGAAATCGATTGGGAATGGAAGGCAAATTACTACTTAGACTTTTATTTTTAGATAAAGGTGATAACTGATGCGAGTGGAATGTCCTACATATACAAATACTGAAATTCTATCCTGTATTCAGTCTAATATGAGAAACTTTTCTAGAGTAAGTAATACTGAAATATTTAAGTTAGTCTGGGTACTCTATAATACTTATGATTATTTAGGAAGTGTAAATGATTTAGATAAATTGATACCACTAAATATAAGTGATGAAGAAAAGGAAATTTGGATTAATTTATATACTAATCATTTATCTAGAAAAAATAAGCCTGCTAGAAGATACTATTCTGAGATTATGAGTTATGCAAGAAATAATCTTTGTCCCTTATGTCAATTGGAAGCAGTTAGTGAATTGGATCATTATATGCCAAAGAGTATTTTTCCTGAATTTTCAATTTATCATAAAAACTTAATTCCTATTTGTCATACTTGTAATAATCTAAAGGGAACTAATAATGATATTATATTTCCACATTTATATTATGAAGATATAGATGGGGAAGAATTATTAAAGGTTTATATGGTATCTCGTAATGGTACAATTGTATGGAAGTTTTATGTTGAGGACAGCTTATCGGATTTAGGCATTTCTTATAAGAATATGTTTGATTACTTATCTCTTGGAGAAAAATATGAAGTAAAGGCTATTGATGAGTTTTGTTCACTACACCAGACTATTTTGTCAATTTATCATATTTCTATTACTAAAGAATTAAGAAAAGAATTCTTAGGAAATCTTTTTGAAAGAGAAATTATTAGATTTGAAACTGAATATGGGCTAAATCATTGGAGAACAGCACTATATAAGGCATTTCTTAATAATATAGACTATTTATTGAATGATATTGACGTTTCTTTATAATATGAGTTTGATAGTAGAGCTAGTAAAATAAATTTAAATAGTTCTGTTTATTATATTTTTAGTATAATAAATTTCAAAAAAGATAGTTAATTCAATACCAATGAAGAAAAGAATTTTTGTATTGGGTTGTATCAATTTATTAAAAGCCTTTAGCTGCTAAATTAGTTTAGCGTCTAAAGGCTTTTGTGTTAGGTTATTATTTTATAGTTAGTGCTTGTATTAGCTATTAAGCTATTAGAAATTACAAAGATCGTTTAAATTTTCTGCCATTGTAGGGTGTGTGAAGATTTGATTTTTGAAATATGTATATGGAATGTTATTATCCATAGCCATTTTAATTAAGTTGATCAATTCTTCTGCGCCTTGGGAATAGAGTGTTGCGCCCAGGATTAAGTCGTTATCCGCATCTACAACAATTTTAAAAGCACCTTTTAAATAGTCGTTTACATGTGCTCTAGGCATGGTAGCTACGAGCATTTCTTTCGTTTTAACAGTATATCCTTGGTTGATTGCATCTTCTTCTGTAAGACCTACACGAGAAAGTGGAGGTGTTAAGAAGGTAGTATAAGGTATATTTTTACGATCTTTTAAGGTATACTGGCCGTTGCCTGTAAGTGTGCCAAATACGATACGGAAGTCATCAAGAGATACATATGTGAATTGAGGTCCACCGTTTACATCGCCGACTGCGTATACACCAGGAACGGAGCTTTCACAAGTATCATTAACTACAATGGCACCGCGTTCGTTAGTAACGATGTCCGTATGTTCTAAACCGATATTAGCTGTATTGGCTTTGCGCCCTGTAGCGTATAGAACAGCATCAAATGTATAGTTTTGATTATTAGCTTTGATAACTGGTTTGTTGTCATCATTGGATACAGAGTCTAATGTTACATTATTAAGAATGGTAATGCCTTGTTCAGTTAAGTACTCAGTAGCTAGCTCTTGAACGATAGGTTCTTCACGTTTTAAGATGCTAGATTCGATGTTGAATACAGTTACCTTAGCACCAAGTTTTGCATATAGACTTGCAAATTCAAGACCGATAGGACCAGCGCCGATAACTCCTAATGTACTAGGTTGAGTAGGTAATTGTTGAATTTCTGTACTATTATAGAAACCTGTAGCTGTATCAATGCCAGAAATATTAGGTTTAATCGCTACAGCACCAGTGTTTATAACGATAGTGTCAGCAGATAATATAATCTTATCCTTGCCAGCGGTAACAGCGATTTCTTTATTGCTAATAAATGCACCATGCCCAGTATAGACATCGACATGTTCATTTGTATCTAACATACCGAAGTTTTTATTGCGTAAGCGAGATGTAACAACTTCACGTTGATTTAATACTTGATCGTATGATAAGCCTTTTGATGCGGCAATGATCATCGTTTTAGTAGGAATACATGCGATATTAATACATGTACCACCGTACATTAGTGGATTTTCTTCAATCATGGCTACTGATTTGCCCATAGAGCCAAATTTTGCGGCTAATGTTTTGCCAGCCTTGCCGAAACCTAAGACGATAATGTCATATTGTTTGGTATTCATATAATACCTCCTGTTTTTTATATTGAAAATATTAGATATTGATATTATAGCATATTATTATAGATATAAAAGTAGAAATTAGAAATAATTATCATTGATTATGAATTAAATTTGTCTAGAATGATTATGTTAAGGTAGTCAATTAGTTTATGATTTTGGTTCAAGGAGATGAGATAGCTTGTATAACTATGATTTATATGTATTATAGTAATGAAGTAAGTGTGTTAAGTATTTCTACTTGACACATCTTTTTTTATAATGTACCATATGTAAAGTAATATGACTTGACAGTGATGGAGGTGGCGAAATGGAAGAACGAGTACTCATAAGTTTGCTCTTAGATTTCTATGGGCCATTGTTGACGGACAAGCAACGCATGTCCTTACAACTTCACCACGAAGATGATATGTCCCTTGGCGAGATTGCTGAGGAATTAGGCGTATCACGACAGGCTGTACACGATAACTTACAGCGTGCTCGACACATTTTAAATGATTACGAATCAAAATTGCACTTGGTGGCACAATATGAACAACGGGAAGGCTTGCTTTCACAGTTGAAAGCAACATTGCCTAAAGAGGTGTTAGCCGAAACCAAGGTGCAACAAGTATTGGCGCAAATGGAGGGATATTATGGCATTTGATAGCTTGTCAGAAAAACTGCAAGAAGCCTTTCAATCCTTAAAAGGGAAGGGCAAAATTACAGAAGATGATGTCAATCTTGCGTTGCGTCAGGTACGTACAGCTTTATTAGAAGCTGACGTTAACTTTATGGTAGCAAAGGACTTTGTTAAGTCCATTAAGGAAAAGGCCCTTGGTGAAGAGGTGTTCGGATCCTTGAATCCAGCCCAAACGGTTATTAAAATCGTAAATGATGAGTTAACGGCTCTCTTGGGTGGTACGCAAAGTCGTATCATGATTTCTAGCAAGCCACCAACAATTATTATGCTCGTTGGTTTGCAAGGTGCTGGTAAGACTACAACAGCTGGTAAACTAGCTGTATACTTACGCAAACAAGGTAAACGTCCGATGCTTGTCGCTGCCGACGTATATCGTCCAGCTGCGATTACTCAGTTGCAAGTTGTAGGTAAGCAAATTGATATTCCTGTATTTGCGGATGAAACACCTGGTGCGAATCCAGTAGATATTGTGCGTCGTGCCGTAGAGCAAAGCACGCATATGCTGAAAGATGTTGTTATCATCGATACCGCAGGACGTTTGGCTATAGACGAAGTCCTCATGGATGAGTTGTCAAATATCAAAGCTGCTGTTCGACCTCATGAAATTCTGCTCGTTGTAGATTCTATGATCGGTCAAGATGCAGTAACAACCGCTCAAACCTTTAACGAAAAATTAGGTGTTGATGGTGTTATCCTTACTAAACTCGATGGTGATGCGCGCGGTGGTGCCGCATTATCCATCAAAGCTGTAACAGGCTTGCCAATTAAGTTCACTGGTGTGAGCGAAAAAATGGATGGCTTTGATGTATTCTATCCAGACCGCATGGCTTCTCGTATTCTCGATTTGGGCGACTTTAAAACATTGATTGAAAATGTACAAGGCGCCATCGATGAAGAAGAAGCTCGTGAAATGGCAAAGAAAATGGCGAAAAACAATTTCACCTTGGATGACTTCTTAAAACAGATGAACCAGGTGCGAAAGTTAGGGCCATTACAAAATATTATTGGAATGTTGCCAGGCATGGGACAAATTAAGGATCAATTAAAGGACCTTGATTTGAATAGTAAAGAGGTGCGTCGTATTGAGGCTATCATTACATCCATGACGGCGGCAGAGCGAGAAAATCCAAGTATTCTTAATGGTTCTCGCCGCAAGCGTATTGCATTAGGTTCTGGTACACAGGTCCAAGATGTAAATCGCTTGTTGAAACAATTTGAAGAAGCGCGGAAGATGATGAAGCGCATGCAAGGTTTACGTGGCGGTAAGGGCGGCTTCCCTGGAATGCCTAAATTACCGTTTATGTAATACATGGGCAGGGGCGCTGAACTTGTCCATCCACATCAGTATAAGGAGGTGAATTTCACAATGTTAAAAATTCGTTTGACTCGTTTAGGTGCTAAAAAAGCTCCTTTCTACCGTATCGTAGTTGCTGACGCACGTGCTC
>PPYF01272331.1_pt1 | contig 12909 bp, 10 predicted proteins | sample 1559871 | NCBI WGS metagenome assembly PPYF01 (sample SAMN08240021, study PRJNA423297) | Human gut metagenome, whole genome shotgun sequencing project. | reverse complement strand
CCGGTCGCTAGAACCAGTGGCGATAGTGTTGTTTCAAGATGTTCTTCGGAGCTTCACAGCAGCGGGACTGTCCGGGATTTACACCCGATTCCCTTTTAATCCACATACCCGAATGGTATATGCGGAACCGATTCGGGAACAAAGATAGCATGTTTTCCGTATATATCATATCTTTTCGCTTTTTTGTTTACTTTTATTATCCAAATAAAAAAATCCCGGGACAAAACAATTGAACCGGGATCTTTTAACCTCTAAGCTATCCTCCCGACAGGAAGAGGCTTTGATTTTCCTTAAATAATAATTACTACAAGGGAATATTTCCATGTTTTTTAGGAGGATTACTCTGGCTCTTATTTTTCGCCATTTCCAACGCCTGAATCAATTTAAAACGTGTGTCTCTAGGTTGTATGACTTCATCTATAAATCCTTGCTCGGCTGCCCGGTAAGGATTTGAGAATTTCTCGGTGTATTCACGAATTGCTTGTTTCTTCTCCTCATCGTTGGCTTTCCGGTATAATATATTCACGGCACCTTCAGCCCCCATCACCGCAATCTCAGCCATCGGATATGCCAAGTTTATATCGGCACCGGTAGGCTTACTTGCCATTACGATATAGGCTCCCCCGTAAGCCTTCCGGGTAATCAACGTGATTTTGGGAACCGTGGCCTCCGCATAAGCGTAGACAATTTTTGCCCCGTGGCGTATAATTCCCGCATGTTCTTGCGTACAGCCCGGCAAGAAGCCCGGCACATCCTCGAACGTGATCAATGGAATATTGAAGCAATCGCAGAAGCGAATGAAACGTGCGGCCTTATCAGAAGCATCGATATCCAAGACTCCCGCTAAAAAGGCAGGTTGGTTCCCTACGATACCTATGGTACGGCCTCCCAAACGAGCGAATCCCACTACAATATTGCGAGCGAAATGAGGCATAATCTCGAAAAAGTAATGATTATCCACTATCGGCTCTATAATATCCTTGATGTCATAAGGGACATTAGGATCTTCCGGAATCACATGCTGCAACGACTCTTCTACCCGACGCACATCGTCAGCACAAGCTATAACTGGAGCGTCTTCCATATTATTAGAAGGCAGGAAACTCAGAAGTTCCCGGATACTCATCAAAGTCTCCTCTTCCGTATCACACACAAAATGTGCGACCCCGCTTTTTCCGCTATGTACCTGCGCCCCGCCCAGCTCTTCCTTATCGATCACCTCGTGAGTCACCGCCTTTACGACATCCGGCCCCGTGATAAACATATGACTTTGCTCTTTGACCATAAAAATAAAATCGGTCAAAGCCGGGGAATAACAAGCGCCCCCCGCACAAGGCCCCAAAATAGCCGATAATTGGGGAACGACTCCCGAGGCCATCGTATTTTGGTAAAAGATAGAAGCATAACCAGCCAAGCTATTCACCCCTTCTTGAATCCGGGCACCCCCCGAGTCATTCAAGGCGATGATCGGCGCTCCGTTCTTTAAGGCTAATTGTTGCACTTTCACGATCTTAGCGGCATTCGTGGCACTCAAGGTCCCACCGTATGCGGTAAAATCATAAGCGTAAACAAATACCAAACGACCATCGATCTTTCCATAACCACTTACCATTCCATCACCGGGAATCTTATTCTTATCCATCCCGAAGTTTGTACACCGATGCACCACGAATTTATCCAGCTCATTGAAAGTCCCTTTATCCAACAGCATCTCGATTCGTTCACGGGCGGTCATACGCCCGCAAGCATGTTGTTTCTCAATGCGATTCAATCCTCCTCCCAACGAGGCCTCTTTATTCAAAGCCTCAAAATCTTTATATAATTGCTCGTTATTCATATGAATCATCTTTTAATAGGTCTAAAGTCATAAGCACTTGATTGTTATCAACGGAATCTCCCTCGGATACCAATATATCTTTTACCACGCATGCTGAGCTTACCTTATAGTTACTCTGCATCTTCATCGCCTCAAGTACGACCACGGTATCCCCCGTTTCCAAGCGATCTCCTTTCCGCACAGGTATTTTCACGACTTTACCCGGCATCGGGGCGACAATCTTGTCATCTTGCTTCTCTTCCGCACTTTTACGCATACGCAAATATTTCTTTTGGGTATCTACGATATCCACATGATAGGAACGGTAGAACATATTCACGTCATAACTCCGATGATCTTCTCCGGAGATGATCTCCGCGTTAAATGAGTTCCCATCGTGCAAGACAGAACAACTGCCGTTCTCCGTCATCACGATATCCACATCATACGGCTTCCCGTCGATAGAAAGCCGGACTTTATTCCCTTCTTTACTGACCAATGTCACATCGGCCACACGATTTCCGATATGTATTTCCATAACCAATACCCGTTAAATCCGTAAGACACCTTTTTGTAAACCAAACTCCCGCCAACGGCTGATAGGACGTGTATCCACCAATTGGGTAGAAGTATTTTCCTCTAAATTCATCAAATAATCCATATAAGCGGCGATCATGGCGATATTCTCGATTTCCTCGTTATTACCGTTAGACCGTTGTAGCATCCGGGCATTCTTAGCGATAAATAATGTATTATATTCCCCTTTCACGAAATCAGGATTATGCATGATACGTTTCAAATAACTGAGGTTCGTCTTTAAGCCCGTGATTTTATATTCATATAGAACCCGGCGCATACGCTCGATCGCATACGCACGTGTCGTTGCCCATACGATTAATTTACCGATCATAGGGTCATAATAGACCGGAATCTCATACCCTTCATATACATAGCTATCGATACGTACCCCGATACCATTCGGTTCCGTTAATTGCCGGATAATACCCGGGGAAGGCATGAAATTATTTTCCGTATCCTCCGCACAGATCCGGCACTCGATGGCATGTCCTCGTTGGAAAAGATCTTCTTGACGAAGATGCAAAACCTCATTATTGGCGATACGGATTTGTTCCTTTACCAAATCCACCCCTACCACTTCTTCCGTGATAGGATGCTCTACTTGTAGCCGGGTATTCATTTCCAAAAAATAAAAATGGCGGTCCTTATCTACAAGGAACTCTATCGTTCCCGCTCCGGAATAATGAACCGCTTTAGCCGCAGCCACAGCCTTTTCCCCCATTTCTTTACGTAAGTCCGCTGTTAGGAATGGAGACGGGCTTTCCTCTACTATTTTCTGGTTACGACGTTGAACCGAACATTCCCGGTCAAATAGATGAATGACATTACCATGGTTATCTCCCAATATCTGGAATTCTATATGATGCGGCTCCTCTACGAATTTCTCTATATATACCGTATCATCACCAAATGAGGACAACGATTCTGAACGAGCCGTATGATAAGCCTCGACAACCTCGCCCTTCTCATGTATCAGGCGCATCCCTTTTCCTCCACCTCCCATAGAAGCTTTCAGCATAACAGGGAAACCAATTTCTTCGCAAACCCGAAGCGCTTCTTCCGCACTTTGCAACGGTTGCTCCGTACCGGGAACCACAGGAACCTCTGCGGCGATCATGCGTTTGCGTGCGGCGATCTTATCTCCCATCGCTTCCATCGTCTCCGCTGACGGGCCGATAAATATCAATCCTTCTTGCTTACAACGGCGTGCGAAGTCCGCGTTCTCCGACAAGAAACCATAACCGGGATGTATCGCATCGGCATGGTGCCGTTTCGCCGCAGCGATCAGATTGTCTATATTCAAATAACTTTCCTTGGAAGCCGCCGGGCCTATCAACCGGTCGCTAGAACCAGTGGCGATAGTGTTGTTTCAAGATGTTCTTCGGAGCTTCACAGCAGCGGGACTGTCCGGGATTCACACCCGATTCCCTTTTAATCCACATACCCGAATGGTATATGCGGAACCGATTCGGGGGCAAAGATAGTATTTTTTATTTAACTATCCACTTCAGCCAGGCCGGAATATACGGAATACACGGATCCCAAGTAAAATTCCGTACAATAAGCTCACAAGAGAAGCTTATGCATAAAGCATTAAAAATCAACATTAAAAAAACAGGATAATCTTTCTGCGAAAACACATACATGTTTTTGAAAAAAGTCGTACGTGTTTTCTGGAAAGGTCGTACGTGTTTTCCTGAATCCTTCCACCGAAAACAATAGCGCATGCTAAAATTTACAAGAAGCTCCACTTAAATGAGATGTTAAATGAAAAAGCCTTACTTTTTGTAGAGTCAACAGGCAAGTACAGTTTTTATACATTTCGTTTGTTCGTGTTCTCAGCTATTTTGTGTAACTTTGCGTATGCTTGAAGGCATATCAATTTGAAGCTGCCTATTCTTGCTTGCGTTACCTTGTCGTAATAATTGGCTCAAATAAAGAATAAGACTCTACAATGAGATGAATTGAACACATGAAAACTGAATATCAAAAATGTATGGATGAGGAGCCTTTCGACGGCTCATCGCCCGAAATAACGGAAATGACTGTCCGTAACAAAAGGCTACTACACCAACTCAGAGATAATAACAATATCATTATCGGTAACAACGTGATGATAGCCCCCGATGTGAAAATATATACCGCAACTCATTCCGTTCACCTTGCGGAAAGGATGCCGGAAAGGACACATCCCGGAGCGTCCATCTGCGACACAATTGCCCGACCTGTCCTTATAGAAAATGGTGTATGGATAGGAGGCGGCTCTACAATCCTTCCGGGTGTGACCATCGGTAAAAACTCTGTCATCGGAGCAGGCAGTGTTGTCGTGAAAGATATTCCTGCCAATTCCATAGCTGTCGGCAATCCTTGCCGTGTAATTAAAAATATCGAAGATAATGATTAAAAACCTCATTTTTGATTTTGGCAAGGTCCTCGTAAATCACGATTTGCAACCCTTGCTTGAACGACATTTCGGGGATGATGAAGTGTCACTAATCGGTTTTCACAAAATTCTATCAGATCCGAAATTTATAAACATGTGCGACCGTGGAATAATCCCGTTTGATAAAATGATTGACGGAGCGATAAAAAGGTATCCTGAATATAGTGATGCCTTCACGTTTTTCAAAGATAATTATCTAGAAGAGATAACAGGAGAGATTGAAGGTATGCGTGTACTTCTAAAAAAGTTAAAGCAATCTGGATTCAAACTATATGGGTTGACGAACTGGAGCGACACAATCTACCGGGTCATGGAGAAATTCGACATATTCCGGTTACTTGACGGTATGGTAATATCATGTGAGGAACACTTCATCAAGCCAGAAAAGGAAATTTATCTTCGCCTTCGTGACAAATATGGCCTTAAACCGTCGGAATGTTTGTTTACGGATGACAGAATGGTGAATGTGTTGGGTGCAAAGGCGATTGGAATGGAAGCTGTATTGTTCACAACACCCAAAGAATATATTTTTGAAATAGAGCGAATTTGCGGTATCAAAATTGAACAATGATGAATACCAGAAATTGCAACAGCCGGAGATGCGTTTAGAGAATAGCGAATATCGCACCATTGATTAACGACAAATAAAACAAAGAAGAATATGGGTATCGGAAAATGGATAGGCGGTGTCTTGGGGTTTATGGCATTCGGACCACTGGGCGCTTTAGCCGGTATTATATTAGGCTCTTTCTTTGAGGAAGAGGCAAACATGACGGGACAGCCCTTCGGTGGCAGAACCAATTACGATGATCAATATACACGAAGAGACCCATACGCCGGGGAGCGTAACAGTTTCCTTTTCTCCATGTTGGTAATGGCCTCCTATATCATCCGTGCCGATGGGAAAATCATGCACAGCGAGATGGAATATGTCCGTCAATTCCTCCGAAGGAACTTCGGCGAGATCGCCGTAGGCCAAGGTGAAGAGATATTGCTAAAGCTTTTCGACCAAGCCAAACGCATGGAGCAAGAGAATAGCATAGGATTCAAGAATACCATCCGGGAATGCGGAACCCAGATCGCATACAACCTAAGTTATGAGGAGCGGCTGCAACTGCTGGCGTTCCTCGCCGAGATCGCTAAGAGCGACGGTAATGTTTGCGCCACCGAGATCAACGCTTTAAAAGAGGTAGCCATAGCGATGGGAATGTCTGAAAAGGAAGTTGAATCCATGTTAAATCTTCAGGAAAACTCCCTAGATAACGCCTATAAAGTATTAGAGATAGAACCCACGGCTACGGACGATGAGGTGCGTGCCGCTTACCGCCGCATGGCTATCAAACATCATCCGGACAAAGTAGCCAACCTTGGTGAAGATATCCGCAAGGCCGCCAATGAGAAACTCCAAAAGATCAATGAGGCTAAGGAGCGTATCTATAAAGCGAGAGGCATGAAGTAAATAAGAAAATGGAAATATTTTCTCAATGTCTGTATTATTTAATTAAAAAGACCTACCTTTGCCCACGATTTTAGTAACCAAGCTATCACATAGTTTGGTGAGAGGGAATCCGGTGTGAATCCGGAGCTGTTCCTGCAGCTGTAATCCTCATTAAGTTGGTTAGAAGTTCAAAAGCCACTGTTCTTGAATTGGAATGGGAAGGTTTCTAACCAGAGGAGAGCCAGAATACCTGCTAAAGTCTTACAATAACATCAAGCTTCCAGGATAGAAGTATGTGTCATACAAAAAACGATTCAATTTATTTTTTGAGACATAACCAGATAGAGGCTTGTTGTTTCGTGGTCACCGGTACGGGTACCGAACACTATCTGAAAGACGCCCCTGTGCAAACAGAGGTAATCACCGGCAAAGCCCTTGACAGTTACCAAGGACGTAGTATGCAAGATATTCTGGAAGGGCTGAACGCTTCCATCACCTTCAATCCGAGCGACATGGGTAGTGGCATCCAGATGAACGGATTAGGCAACGATTACATCTTGATCCTTATCAATGGCAAACGGATCAACGGAGATACCGGCGGACAAAACGACTTGAGTATTATCAACCCCGCCAATATCGAACGTATCGAGATCGTAAAAGGTGCCGCCTCTTCCCTGTATGGCTCGGACGCTATCGCCGGTGTCATCAATATTATCACGAAAAAGAACCGGGATAAAGTGAGCCTATCGAATACGACTCGTGTCGGATCATATGGAGATATATTGGAAAGCGTACAAATCGGCTTTGGGCATAAGAGAGTGAATTCCAACACCTCACTTAGTACGACCCATACGGACGGCTGGCGAAATACGACCCAAGAATGGGACCATCACGAGGTAATGAATGGAACCGTGACACGAACCGTAAACCGATCCACGAACTTTACGTTAAGGGAGAACTTAACCTACAAAGTGAACGACCGGCTGAGCCTTTCGGCCGATGGCTCTTTTTACCAGAAATGGAATTATCGTCCGCACGGCGCATTCAAGTATTATACCTATGATCAATTCTACCGGAACTTCGATGTAGCCGGAGGAGCTAAATACGCATTGGGAGGGCAGAACTTCCTTTCGGTAGATCTAACGTATGGTAACTATAGCTATTTCTATAATTACCATCATAAAGATGTCACGAACTTCTTCGATCCGAAGACGGATTTACGTATCACTCGTTATCCCGGAGAACATATTCTGGAAACCTCTCAACAACGTTTCCTAGGACAAGCCAAAAGCGTATTCCACCTCGGTGAAAACAATATCCTAAGCGCCGGGCTCGAATATCAATACGATCATTTGAAATCCCCCCGGCGTATCGAGAACGGGAAAGCCTCCGTATTTACGGCTTCCGCTTATGTACAAGACGAATGGAACCCGACGGATCGGTTGAATGTGACGGTAGGTGGGCGCTTCGTCGTGCACCAAGAGTTCGGGGCTACGTTTACCCCTAAAGTCTCCGCCATGTACAAACTAGGCGACTTCAATATCCGAGCCACATACTCAAATGGATTTAAGGCTCCTACCTTAAAGGAGTTGCACGATGATTATATCACGCAGATCGGCGGCGGCCCGTGGAAACATTATTATGGTAATAAGGATTTAAAACCGCAAAAGTCCAATTATTATTCGGCGAGCGTAGAATATCATGCGTCGAACCTGCAGATCACGGTAACAGGATTCTACAACCGTATCAAGAACATGATCGCCTTGACCGAGATCCCGACAAGCGCCGAAGACCGATTGGATGAGATCGAGGCCAGCATGCAACACAAGAACTTATCCAAAGCCCGCTCTTTCGGAGGAGATATATCGCTCACCTATCAAATCCTATCTTCCTTGGCTATTGGTGGAGGCTATAGCTATACGGATGCCAAAGCGCAATATACGGATGATCCAGCCGACCCGAATTATATGCTCTACACCCCGATCAACGGAACCTCATTCCATAATGCCAATTGGAAACTGGCATGGAACCATGCGTGGAAAAAGTATAAATTGGATGTCACTTTGTTCGGCCGATACCAATCTACCCGCTTTTATATCACGGACGGTGATGGAAAAAGTTATCAGCTATGGCGATTGAATACCCGTCATAACGTATTGAAAAAGAAAAAATGGAACCTAGATATCAATGTCGGTATCGATAATATCTTCGATTATGTGGATCGTACCCCGTTCGGACGCCATCGTGGAACTACGTCTCCCGGACGGACTTGGTACGCCTCTTTTATCGTGAAATTTCAGAATAAACATAAACTATAAACAATCTTAAAAGTTAAATGCGATGAACAAATTTAAGTACCTTTTGCTTGCGGCGAGTCTATTTGCCTCAAACGCAGTTTTTACCTCCTGTGATGATGGAGACGACGACAATACCGCAAACCCGGCGGAAGAAGTCGTAAAGGCAAGTAAGAAACATGACACGGCGATCTTGTTGTGTACATTCGGTAGCACATTCAAGGAGTCTATCAAGACATACGACGCTACACTAGCCGATTTCCAAAACGCATTTCCCGATGCGGACATCTATTTGTCATTTACCTCCCGTACTTGTGTGAATCGTGTAGAAGCAGAGACAGGTATCGCACGTTACCAACCGGACCTTTGGTTACAAGCCCTAGGAAATGCCGGTTACAAGAAGGTTGCGGTACAGTCCTTACACATCATCCCGGGTGAGGAATACCTAAGCTTGATGAATACGGACGTGAAGAAGAAATTCATGATCGAGTCTTTCCCGAGTGTTCAAGTCGTAAAAAGCCCTTGTTTGGTGTACAACGAAGAGGATGTGGAAGCCGTAGCAAAAGTCCTATACAGCCACTACAGTGATAAATTGGCTGATAACAAGAACGTCCTTTTATTAATGGGACATGGTAACCCGGATAAAAACTATAACGCAAATACGAAATACACGGAAACAGAAGAGGCTATGCAAGCCTTGGCCGCTAACAAGAATGTATTCGTAGGTACCGTTGATTACGGAGATATGTTGTTCTGGCCGGAAGAAGGCGAACCAAATGAGGAATGTGTCTATTCCAAACTTACCAAATACCGCGAGGATCATAACTTAAAACCGGAAGAGATCACGATCTCCTTAGCTCCGTTCATGTCTATCGCCGGAGACCATGCGCATAATGACCTTTGGGGTATTGAGGAGGGTGATGATTTCAGCGCTGCCGCTCCTAACGCCGACGCTTGCTGGAGACTAAAACTTTTGAAGATGGGCTTCAAGATCGACACGGAAGAAAGCCATAACGGAAGTTTAGAGAACTGTAAGATCATAGGCTTAGGCGATTACGACGCTGTTCGTCAGATCTGGGTGAACCATCTAAAAGCATTATATAATGATGCGGAGGCTTGGGAAACCGGAGAAGACTACCAGTAAATAATTGAGAATTGAGAATTGAAAATTAGGGAGTACTTACTGAACCAATTTTCAATTCTCAATTTTCAATTGTTCAGTGTGTATATAATTTCTTTCGATCAAAAATCGTCGCCCGTTTATATTTCATGGCGAAACGGATGTGATCGATAAATAAAGACCGGATCGCCGGATTCTCACCTAGAGGCTTTAAATAAATATCCACATCGAAACCCTGTTGACGTAGCCCTTTCTGCCAGAAATCCGTAACCGTATTTTCCGTACCTCGAATCAGTACGAACATAAAAGGAATCAACTCCACACGCTTATGACCGGCTTGGCGCATTTGCTCACCTACATCCTCGATCGTAGGGAAACCCTCACGGGTTCCGGTATAATAATCTTTCATTCCTTTGGTCTGGAACATATACCCCAATTTCGCGTAAGCCGAGTTACTGGCATGATAAGTTCCGTGCGCCACCAATAACTTAGCCCCATTTTTAGTCACTCCAGAAGGTGAGGAAACCGCTTTCATCACCGCCTCATAATCGGTATCATCATATAACAAGGGATTACCTACACGCAAATCCTTAAACAAACCTTTTCGCTGTTCCGCCTCTTTGCGGATCGCTTCCATCTCCACACCCTCTATAATGATAGTCGGTTGGATTATCACATGGGTAAACCCTTGATCACGCAACTCTACCAAGGCGTCCGCCGGCAACTGAACCCAAACACCTTGCGCCCTCAACCGACTCACTACGCTACGGGCGCTATAAGCCTGCCGGACTTCCACGTCTGGGAAAGCCTCCTTGACACGCTTGTTCATCACATCGAGTACTTGGGTACGAGCTTCCGGGTAAGCACTCCCGAAATGTACCATCAAGATCGCTAACTTATCTCCCTTTTCCATGCTCTCCCGGATATCGGAAGCGTAAAACTCCCGCCCGGGTTTCGCCCATAATGAACAGGCGAGCCCGAGCAGGAGTGAACAAACAAACATGGATCGTAAAAATCCCCTATACATTATTATATTAGTTAATAGTTGACATGTGACAGTTTACTGCTTGAAACGGACCAGAAGGCTGACGTAATAGGTACGGCCCGGGGTCAATGTAGCGTAATTGTAATTAAAGGGACGATCATCTACATAATCAAAAAGGTTCTCGATACCTACTCCCGGTTCCAACAAGAAATCGCCGGCTCTAAACGTATGGCTCGTATTGAGATTCCACAAGGAATATTTCGGTGCGTATCCATAAGAAGTAGAATAACGTTCCCCTTGGATACGTCCGTTAAAATTCACGTTCAGCTTATACTTATTCCAAGTATGAGACCACATAGCCGCTACCGTACCACTATGCTTAACGGTCTTATCCAAAGGCTCATCCTCATATACGTTTTTTCCATCCATGAAACTAAAATTGTCGCTCTTCTCCGGGTCCAGATCCGGATTACCGATCGTAAGGCGAGTCGCTCCGGACGCTTTCTTCTCCGATTCCGTATACAACTCTTTCAATTCAGGTGTACGGAAACCAGCCGCATACGATCCGCGGAAATTAAAACCGCCTACCTTATACAGCAAAGCCACGTTAGGAGTCGCATAACTCTTAAAATTCTCATGGTAAATATAGCGCAAACCCGCGTACGCTTGGAAATGCTCATTGATATTGATCTCGTCTTGAGCATAAAGCGCAGTCGTGTACATACTTTTACCCGCTATGTTATCCGTCTCGCTACTCAGTAACTCTTTAATGAACTCCGCACCAGCCGAAAGCTTATTATATTTGCCCAAACGAAAGATTCCCTTGACATTCAAGTTATGGTAATGAATCCGTTTCGTCATATCACTCTCTCCGCTTTTCTTTCCATCAAAGAAATCCTTATACGTACTATGATTGTCCGACAGATAATCAGCGTTCAAATAAGAGTTCTTATTAATCATGTATTGAGCGCCCGCCCCATAAGTGAACGTCTCTTTTCTCATATCATAGTTGGTCGTATTCACTTTATCCATTGGCATCGGACGATCGCTGGAACGTCCGAAGAAAGTACCACGCACATAAAAAGACAAACGATCCGTAGCGTCGTACGTGAAACGTTGGTTGATCACGTTCCGGTGAAATCCCTCGGAAGCTTGCTTATTGGTAGGAACCAACTCGCCTTTACTCTCCGTATAGGGATTTAATTGCCAACCATCGGCCCGTTGATATTGATAAGAAGTATATGAACCGAACTTCCCTACATTCACGTCCGCATTGACCGACTGCAAGAATTGGTTCTTGCTACCATAACGGCTATTGCTCGTCACGTTCACCTTATTACGGGAATCATCCGTGATGATATTGATAACGCCGGCGATCGCATCGCTACCATACAAAGCGGAAGCGGCCCCGTTCAATATCTCTACCCGCTTTACGTTAGACATATCGATACGGGAATAGGTATCATCGCCGGCCAAACGCTTACCGTTTTCCAAGATAACCACGTATTTCTCTGTCAATCCGTTCATATTCATCGTAGCCCCCTGTCCGTTTTCCATAAATACGATACTCGGATTCAGCTTGGTCATCGCATCTTGGAAATTGGTTACGCTCGCCTCTTTCAAGTCTTTTCCCGTAAGCACTTTCACGGGAATAGGAGAATTACTCATGCGGCGATGCGAACCGGTACCGGTTACCACCACTTGATCGATATTCACATACTTTTCTTTCAGCTTAATAACGACATCTTTTTCCGAGTGATCCGTTTGATACACGCCCTGTTCATAGCCAAGGTAAGTCACACGAATACGATGTCTACCATCGGGAAGGTTCAGCTCAAATTTTCCGCCGGCATCCGTGGTTGTACCATTCAAGGATTCCGACACGCGGATATTCGCGCCCGGGATTGGTTCATTACTTTCATCCACGACCTTACCCTGTAAACGTACCTGCGCAAATGATACGTTTATCGCACAACTTACAGCTAAAGCCGCGCACAAACACTTTCTTTTCATAAACGATTTGTTATTATGTATATTTCCGCTTTCCTGACCCCGAGAAAAACAGCAATAAAAACGCTTGGCAGGTTTCCTGACTTACTTCGTAGAGAACGACCTTCCCGTCTTTTACAGACAGTGGTATGAGAAATGTTTTCTACTTTACAAAAGCTTACAGTAGCGGGCACTGCTCCGGATTCACACCGGATTCCCTCTTTATGACGAAACCGGATGGTTTT
>PPYF01545644.1_pt1 | contig 12916 bp, 6 predicted proteins | sample 1559871 | NCBI WGS metagenome assembly PPYF01 (sample SAMN08240021, study PRJNA423297) | Human gut metagenome, whole genome shotgun sequencing project. | reverse complement strand
ATTATCATGTAGCCATAGGGAGAGTCGCTTTTGCCGAAGAATACGAGGTCTATGCCGAATTTTCTCTTCAGTTCTGCCGTCAGCTCGGTCCTATCCGCGCTTGAATCCCGGTATTTCCTGAATATGGCCCTGAGCTGGCGACGCCGGTTCTTGTCGAATGTGCGGCTTTCATATCGGCCGGATATTTCTGCAAGGGATATTCTCATAAGTACGGTACCGCTCCGTTTTATCGAGACGGTGCCGTTTTTCTCGTAACATTCATATCCCAAGGTGTTCATCAGGGCCTTGAACTGTGTTATGGAGCTGAAACGATAAGACATGGCTTCGGCGAAATCCTCCTTGACCTTTTCCCTGTTATCGTTGCCGAGCAGCTTATCTATGACTTTCTGCGAACGCACCCTTTCATGGTTATGGTTTATCTTTCTGCCGTCCGGCGCTATTCTCGATGTTATTATGTGCAGATGCGTGTTGGCGGTATCGGTATGGGCATACACAAGCATTGGCTGGCCCGGCTCGCCATATTCCATTTCTTTCATGTACTCATGGGCGAAGGCAAGCAGTTCCTCTTCCGTTTTCTCATGTCCCCGGCATGATACGGCCACATGAAACTGTGCCTTCCTTATCCGTGGGTTCCTTGAAGAATAGTTCTGCAAATATGAAACGAGGTCGTTTGCCGTATGCCTGGTGAGCATTTCGACGGCTCCAAAGTTTTTCATCTCCAGCAGATGGGCGACACCCTTGGCTACCTTGCGCTCGTTATATTCCACGGCATGGAAAGATGTGCTCGATGGAAGAATTGTCGCTATCATGTTACAGTGTCATTATGTGATTATAGGATAATGTCAGTTTTCCTTTACAGGACTATCCGTTTTATCTACCGTGTGGAAATCGGTCATTCAGATAATCCGTTGCGCAGACATTCCTTTATTATCCTGTTCAGGGTGTCCTGTTGTGTCAATATCATATTATCGAGGATTCTCCTGGTCTCATTAATGGATGGCAACACGACCTCTTTATAAAAGGTGGCGGTCAGCAGTCCTGTTACGGCAAGTTCGTTTGCCCTTTTCATTGCCTGGTTCAGATTGCTTCCGGCCCACGAAAGGTCATCGCTGAATTTCCGGCTTGCAGATGCCATCCGGTCGAGGGCTTCCATTCTTGCCCGGGCATCGGTATCGGAAAATTCTTTGAGGGCGGAGCGTATATAGAAGCTGAGGCTGCCGAAGGATGCGGCTTTGGCTTTCATCCCTGCCAGTTCTTCATCGGTCAGCAATATCTCGATTCGGTTGGTTCGTCTCTTCATGTTGTCTGTGATTAAAAACGGCGAGTCGCGAGCCTGTTTTTCTCCGTCCGGCACGGGCGGCAAGTTACTTTTCAGCGGTAAAACTCCGTTTTATCCGGGGAAAAGTACAACTTGCTTAACAAAATCCATAAGCCTGTTTTCCCGCCTGATTGTAGGCCACTAAATTACCAGCCGTTCCTGTTTCATGCACAAATTCCGAACACAATCTTACAGCCGTTTCTTCCAGTCATACCCGTATCCGATGATTTTAGTTCCCTTTACAACGATATTGCGAAGATATGGTAACACGGTGTCCTCATATACGCATTACTTCTTTGTCCGATGAACGGATTTAACCGATTATCCGTAGCCTGTAATATCAGGTACCGATTGGTATGAATAATGGGATTATGAGAAAATATGATATAAAAATAGCTGCTGCATTATTTGGTTATATTGTTGAAAATTAGTATATTTACATACTCTAAGCATCATTTGTAATGATAATCTGGCCCTCCGGTTGCGAGGTGTCGGGAGTATCTTAATCTGTTAAACCCGGTGAATATGTTTGCTCTTCTATTGATGATATATCTATTGCCTGTACTGGTAGTGCTATGCCTGCTTGTTCGGATAGTGAGATGGTCCGTCGTAATGATACTCCGTATATCCCTTAAACTCATCCGACGGATACTGAGGGTGTCCTGGTGTCTGATATGCTGGCTATGGCATAATGCGATTAACCGGTATCGCGAGTACCGTATGCGCTCCGCTCCCTGACTGGTTCAAATGGATTTTGGGGACAACAGGGAAATTAAGGTGTGTTCCCTGCTGTGGGATTTATCCGGAAGTGAGGCCGAACTGTGCGCCGAGGCTCCTTTTCACCTTTGCTGATGCCGCCACATCTGCCGTCGCGATTGCCGACAATATTCCCGACACCTGTTCGGACGCTTTTGCCGTCACACATGGGGACACTATTACAGCCACTTTTTCCGACACCTTTGGGGACACTTTTGGGGACACCTTTACAGGCACTCATAAGTCAGCTATACAGCTCCCTATCTCCAGCCCTTTCCCCGAAGTGTCCGAAATTTCGGACACCTTTGCCGCCACCTTTGCCGTCACTTTCTCGCCACCTTTACAGCCACATTTCAACGCTATGATATACCATGCCAAAGATGGCGAACACTGGTAGAGCGAGCGGCGTTATAATGGAAGAGACAGAAAGATTTATTGTTAAATATTGTTTAATTAGGCGATATTCTCGAAATAATTGTTAAAATTAGAGATATGGCTTTGACAGGTCCAAAATCGGGCGTAATTTTGTCCTCGTCAACGTACCAAATGTGGTACACACTGTGGTACATTGACACACAAACAAGAGTTGTAACCTCTTAATAATCAAAGATATACGCGAGTAAAACAAAGCACTCGCGGATCACTTAAAGATTTATCAAATTGCAGAAAACCTCTGAAAATCGTTGATTTTAAGAGGTTTTTGTTTTATGTCTCTACCCCAAATCGGCGCAATAATGGTGACTGGCGCAAAGGCGGGGTGAAATGTTAAAAAAGGGTCAGCTGCAAAAAGGGGGTCAGCTGCAAAAAAACGGTCAGGTGCAACCCCATGCGGCCATTTCTATCCGAGCAAATTAACTGATTGTCAGGAAAGTGCGAGATGGCGTGGGTGCGAATCGTGTCCTTTGGTGGAAGTTGGAAGAAAGGCGTGGCAATCCATTTGTGATTGTTGTCTCAAGTAAGTGGTCTTTAACCATCTAAGCTTATCTGCAATACATTCCCCCCTTCCACAGGAAGGCAACGAGTGAACTACCCCACTCTCCGTACGTCAACCTTGCACCTGACTTATGACCCGCATCTCGTCTGTGTGCATGAAACCCCGTGGGCGGTGGCCAGTTACCGGAGGCACAGCAACCGCCGGGGTTGTCTTATCCTGTTGTTCAGTATTCAATCTGCAGATATCCGCTCAAGGGGATTGCTACCCGTTGCACCCCCTTGACGATTTCAGGTGCCGCAGTCTCATGGCCATACACATCGTATGCCACGACACGCCGGGCGCCCGCGGGCATATCCAGCACCAACGACGGCGCTCCCGAGGCATTGATTATGTAGGTGCGTTTTCCGGATGTCTTCATCTCTGGCACACTCATGTCATCGTATACGGCCACTATCAGTTCATCGTCACTTTCAGCCTCGATGACGGGATAACATTTCTCCGGATGATAAGGGCGGAATTCTGACTTGAGCAATGTCTCGCGGTGTTTTTGTGAGAAATCAAGCCAATGCCTTATCACTTTAGTATGATTTTCGGGCAGATCCCCGAGCATCAACGAATACTGTACAACGCCAAAAAGAGCCGAAAGTATGTGGCGTGCGGCATTCTCCGGGGTCTCGGCCAGGTTCCATTCCAGCATGTCGGAATGTACTGCGCTCTCTCCCGAGGTCAGACGCAGGTTGGCTATACGCTGGCGGTTGCCTTGCATATCTGCGGGACAGTCTCCTGCGCGGAACATGTTGCCATACTGACGCATTGCCGGCCCTATGTATCGCTGACGGAATTCTATCAGCACATCCGGTCTGATGGCGCTTAACCGCCTGTATATTTCTTTCATCAGGACATCAATGGCCGCAGGCAGCGATTTTATATCGCGTCCGGCATAATTATCGGCTTCTGCTGGATCCGCGTTGTCAAAACGGAAGCTATCGATAAAATCGAGTTTGAATCCGTCAAGACCGTATTCTTTCATAGCATTCTCATAGGTGGAGCAGAGAAACTCCCTCACCTCCGGAAATCGTGGGTCGAGCACACCGACTTCTGCCGATTCAGAAAGATACTTTCCTATGAAACGCTCGTAATTGCTGCTTTTTTTGCCAACATAAGGAACCGAATACCAGACCATATACTTCATGCCCATGTCCTGCACCCGTTTCACATGCGCAGCAAAATCCGGAAAGCGGTTAGGGCTCACCTGCCAGTCGCCGCAGAACGCATATCCGCGGTTGTTGTCATCCGTCTGCCATCCGTCGTCAAGGATAATGGTCTTCATCCCCATCTGCGATGCCTCAAGGCATTCCCGCTCTATGCGGTCGGCCGTGACATTCTGATGGAAATTATACCATGTGGAATAGAGGGGGGCAAACGCCTCTTCATGAGCTGCCACAGGTTCCAGAGCGGCCTCGGCCGTCATCCACTCCGAAGCCTCTTTAATCGCTTCGCTCCACATTACTGGGCGCGGGTCGAGCATAATTTTGGTCTCATAGCGTGTCATCTGAGTCTGTGGTCCGTTGAAATAGCTGAGTTTGCCCAACAGGGTACTCCCCTCCTCGACCAGACCGAACTGAGCATCTACATTCCGCAGCGGTTCACTGGCTGCCACTGTCAGCCGGTTGCCGTTGTTGCTGTTTATAAAGGCATAAAGAGGCATATCGAAGGCAAGATTACTCGAATAATAACCCATCCAGTCGGGGCGCAGCTGGCAGCGGTCCATATCGCCGGGACGCCATAGATGGTGAATATCAAGCTGGGGCACCGATATGATGACATCAAACCGAGGGGGCAGCCGCAGGCTGTCTGACGTCAGCCCGACAGCGAGAATCTCTTTGCCGTCAATCGAGTCTACATGCAGTTCAAACTTCCAGTCGCCGGGTTGCTGACAAACAACCTTGATGTCACCGGCACATGCGGTCCTTACCTGCCATTCAGCGGCCGGTGTATTCACAATGCCAAATAACGCCGACAAGGCGGCTACAAATATTTTCTTCATAAAGTTTAACGAAAACTATCAGCGCCGCACATTTTTACGCATATGTTCAAATGTACGGCGCCGAGATAACCTGAATATTGATGAAACGTCTGTCAGTCAGACATAATTGTCATTTTTATAAATTTATCACATCGCTACTTTTCTGACAGTTGATCCCTGCTTGACGATGTAAATCTGACCGGCTGCAGGAGTTGTAATCCTCATTCCCTGCAGGTTGTAGTATTCCACCGGAGCGTTGTCAGAATCTGCCACGACTGATGTTACAGACGTCTGGAGCATGTGGGTAAGGGTGAAGTTGTCGGCACGGAACCAGGCACCGTTGTCGGCCACGAAGTTGCCATTCTCGTCGCCACCGGTGACTCCGAGATTGAGCTGTTGAGAGGGAGCGAGCTCAAACCGTACCTCAACAGGATAGAACACACCTTCGTTTGAATCCGCCGGAATAGTCACACCCTGATGGGAGTCATTTGCAAAGATATAAATCGTGCTGTTGGCGGGAGCCGAGACTTTTACAGTCGCCGTATAAGTGCCGGCGGGAAGGCCGTCGATTGTCTGTGAAATTGCGTGTCCTTTCGCATTATCCCATGTGTTATAGAGATATTTGCCGTCGCCGCCTTCGGTTGCCTTGCCATCTTTATTTTCTGCTACGACTGTGTCACCGCCGGTATCAAATGTCCAGCCCCATGCCCCAAGCTCGAAACTTGGATTAAGGATAGCATATGTCATGTCGGCAGGTACCACACCCTGGGCCTTGCATGCGGCAGCAAGAGCCTCGTAGGTCATATGAACTTCTTCGCTGCCGTCGCCTGTGATTCTATGGTTATCCCAACGGTCCTGAACTTCGCTGTTGTTGAAACCTTTGAGACCCAGACGTGTTGCGATAGCCTCGGCATCGGTCATGGCTTCCTTGACATTTTTGTACATGACGTTATAGGCGTCGCCACCTTTATTGCCGATATAAAGCAGATCGAAGTTGTCGAAGTAGAGCGCTGTCGGGTTGGCATCTGCCCCCTTCACAAACTTGACTTCGAGTTTGCCGTCGGTAACATTCACGGGAATTGAAACCTTGTAGCGTCCTTCGTAAACAGCCGTGCCGAAATCTATTGCACTGTAAGTGCCCCCGTCGCCAACGCGTTGATAGGTCACATCGAGGCCGTTGACGGTCATTACCGGGCTTGCCCCGTCTGAAACCACATATGCCGTCATCACATAGGCGCCGGCAGGCAGTCCTTCGGCGGAATTCGTAATTGTGTATGCGGTTGTGGCGCCATCCTCTACCTGATTGTTATAAGATTTGTAAACGCGGGTAAAACGCCATGCATCATCATTGTTGGTGGCAGAAGCCAGCTCGAAGAGAGCGTTTTCGCCGGCATCGGTGCGCACCCATCTGGCGTTTTCCGAACTGTTGGGGATGATAGATGCCCCGGGGAAAAGGAATGTGGCGTTCATCGGATTGTCAACGTCGGCGTCGGCAAGCTGTTGAATCAGCTCTTCGCGGGTGAAAAGCTCCCACTGCTGGGCTGCATCTCCGGTGTTGATGGCCACATCGTTGATATACATGTCTCCATCCATGCCAACGGCCTTTTCCTGACCTTCAACTGTATATTTGAACACGAACTGCCCATTCCCGTCAGTCTCCGCAGTCCATACGCAAGACTGATCCACCGGCTTGTCGAGATACATGTCTCTTGCCTGAAAATAGCCGGCGGGGGTCATTGCGCGAAACTCGTTGGCGCCTCCGGCAGCCTCGAATGTCACAGGCAGTCCCGACTCCCCGACAATAGCGTGAGTGCCCCACCAGCCACCTGCGGTTAGAAACTTTCCGTTAGCCACGTTGCGCATGTAGTAGGGTGTGCCGGGCACAATCCCGGTAGTGGCGAAAGCCGGAAGCCCGGCCATGCAAAACAGTAGTAAAATACTTTTCTTCATAAATGATATGATAGATTTAGAGGTTAATATTATAATAACGTCATCATCGGGAATCCCTACTCAAACTTTAGCCGGGAAATACAATCTGTCACTAAAAAAGTTCCGCAGCATTCCTCCAGAAGCCGTAGGAGATATTATTTAAGTCTAAGGGTATTCCCGGTCTCCACTATCTCAAACAGCCGCATACGTTCCGCGCCCTCCGGATTGTTGGGCTGATGCAGCGCCAGTCTCAGGACACCGCCGAAATCCCTGAAAATCATGCCGTGTCCTCCGTCGCGGGAAAATACAGGCTCGGGATCCTGAATCCAAGGGCCGGTTATGCGCCCTGTTTTCGAACGGGCCACCCCGAGCGCGTAGCCGTCAGCGCTCATTCCCGACCAGATCATGTAAAGGTTGCCCGACTGCGGCGATTTATACAGGAACACCCCGTCGGTCACATAACACATCTCATTGCCGGACAGCCATCCCGACGCCCATGCCGGGGCCGAACCGCAGAACAGTCGCACCGGAAACGTCACAGCCTTCATTTCTGCATCAAGCTCCACCATTTCTACCGTTCCGTCGGACATCTCTACCCATTCATGGCAATATACCATATAGTTGCGTCCGTCTTCCCGGTAGAAGGTGCCGTCGAGACACATCTGGCCTGCCGGGGTGGCCGGAAGTCTGTCGCCGACCGGCACGAAAGGGCCTAACGGTGAATCTGCGACAAAAATCTGGGTGCCCCTCTGCTCAAATTTCCTGCCGTTTTGCGGCGCTTTCCAGGATATGGAGTCATTGACAGTGGCGAACATATAGAACCGCCCGTCGATTTCATGCATCTCAGGCGCCCATATAGTGCCCGTTGCCCAGTTATCAGTCGGAATTTCAAGAACCTGCACCGGTTCGGACCACGTTTTCAGGTCGCGGCTCGTCAACACCTGCACCCTACCCCTCTCGGCTGCAATGTCCCATGCAGGACTTTTGGAGCGATAGAGATAATAGGTGGAGTCCGCCCCGTTGGCGAAGATGAATGGATCGCGCACATTAATATCGTCAATGTCAAGTGCCATTGCCGTCAATCCTGCCGATAAAGTCAGCAGCGATATAATTATTGATCTCATGCGTAGCTATGTGTTAGTTATATGTGTTACATCACTTCACCACTGTCTGAACCGACAACGACCCGACACTGACCACATAAAAGCCCGCAGGCATGTCAAGAACCACGGTCTCACCCGGAGAACTGTCGGAATATACACAGACTCCCCGCACATTGTAGATTCGGAGGGGACCGCTATGTCCGCTGAGAGATTCCACCGTCATCCTCCCGGGGATATCGGTCAGTACGCGCACTGTCGCGGGAGGAAGGACGCCCGCAATACATTTGGAGGTTCCGCCGGAAGAGATGCCGTTCTGCGGAAGTTCTATCAGCGACCATTGCCGGTGCACAGGCGCGTCCGGAGTATCGTCATACCTCCACAGTCCCACACGCGTATTGACCGAAGATGATTCTCCCTCGAGGTCAAAAGCTCTGGAGCCGTCGGCATTTGTGATGTAATAATGGACCGGATCAATACGGTTTAGCCTGAACCCCTGGCTACCGGTCTTGTAATCCTCTCTGTCGAGATAGTAATTGTTCTCATCGGTCTCTGTCAGAATCTGGCCGGAGAGGTTCGTGAACTCATACAGGTCGCCGCTGCGCGTGATTCTCCACTGCTGGGCCGGACTCATTTCCATCTGTTTCAGACGCACACCGTCGTCATCGGCCGTGACCAGCACATCTGAGGCGGTGCGAGGACAGAGCAGGTAAGATGCATCAGGGTTTATCTTGTCAGTGAGCGGCCGGGTGGTCACCGGCACAATCAGTGTTGCCACAGATGTCGGAGGCAGAGAAAACGTCAGTGTGGTGCCTCCGAGTTCATAATCACTGAACAAGGCCATATCGTGCGACGGATCGGTGATGTAAGCCGTAACCGGCGTCTGTACAGATTCGAATGCAGAGAGGTCCGCCCTATGAATGATGCCGGCCGGAGAGGTATTCAGTGCCACAATCACAAGACGGTCTCCATCAGGGGTCAGCGCCGCGAGAGTATTGGGATTGAGCGACGTGATTACAGTCGAACCGGACTTGATGAAACCGCTGAACTGCGAACGCACAAAATAATTCTTCGTACGCCATGCATCGCCATTGAGATAGTCATTTGTCGTCACCAATCCCCACTGATCATGGTTTTCCTCGATATACTGCCAGTCAATCCAGGCCGACGGCATCATGAAACGGATATCGTCGACAAGTCTCCGGGCAAGATTCAGATTTCCTCGTATTCCTGAACCGTCTGCTCCGACCTCGCTCATCCACAGACGTATGGAGGCTTCATTACATAAAGAACTGAGTTTGGCACGCGAAAAATCATCGGCGCTGTAGCTGTGTGTATTCCACTGTCCAACCATATCCAGAACGCCGGCATCGCGGTAGGCTATGAAATCAAGCACAGACTGATTAACCGATGTCTCGTCGGATACAGCGACAGTGGTGGAAAGCCCCGACTGGCGGAGTTTCGGGGCCAGGACCTTGAGGAAGTCTATCTGCGACCCGACGTCGAAATGGCATCCTTCCTGTTCGCCGCCGGCAAACCAGTAGTCGGTCATAGGCTCGTTGAAGGGTTCAAGCGTGCGGAATTCTATGCCGTACTCATCCTTGTAATGGCGGCATACATCTATGAGGTAGTCTGCAAACTCTCCGTAGCATTCCGGACGGAGATTGTCGGACTTACGGTCATGATTGCCGGCAACGCATCCGCTGTATGTCATATAGTATGGGGCGGAATTGCTGAACGCCTCGAATATGGCATCGGGACGTTTTTCCTTGATTTTGAGCATTATCTTGCGCTGCGCCTCGTCTCGGCTCCATATGTACGGCCCGGAAGAAGAATCCTTGAATCCCTCCATCTCGGCCCGCGCCCCCTTGCCGTCGCGCATATGGTGCTCGCGGCAGTTGGCATAGGAGGGATCGTCACCCCCACCGATATTATAGCGGAATATGTTATAGTTCAGCCCGTCAGGACTGACAAGCCAGTCTATGATTCTGTCGATTTTGTCCTCGCTCCATTTTCCGCACATGTTGGCCCACCAGCAAAGCGACACTCCCCAACCTTCGAACTGATGCCGTCGCCCTCCGGGCGCGACGATATATGAACACTCGTCAAAAGCCGGAGCTTGCGCAGGGTCGCTGGACAGGTACCAATAGTCTGGCTCCTCCTTATTTGAATAAGCCCACGAGCCGGACGACGTGTTGTCTACGCCGACATACTTGCCGTTTGCCCTGCAACGCAGTGTGACATAGAAATCTGACACAGCTTCGATAGCGTACTGGGCGTTATATGACGAGGCATCGCTGAGGAAGCAGGCGTCATAGTCGCCACTGAGTGACAGCACGGAACCGTCATGAGCGAAAATATTGTAATATCCGTCGGAAGCAGAGGTAATCGTGAGCATCTGCGGACCGGTCACATCCGGGTTCTCCAGGGCTGCGTGACCCTGGCCGTCCCTGACCATATGCAGTCCGCTCGAATGCATAAGAAAACATGTGGCCGGCAAATCCACCGTACTGGCACCGGCCGATAGCGATGTGACAGCAGCCAGTATGGCAAGAAGAACTGTTTTGGTGGTTATTATATTTGGTCGCATATCTTTATTGAGTTATTTCAGTTCAAAACGGACCGAGCTGAGATGCTTTGAATCAGGGCCTGTCATCAGCTCGAATTCTCCGGGCTCCCAGACGTATTCAAGTTCGGAATTATAGAAACGCAACATGTCGGGGGTGACAGTGAAGGTTACTTCACGGCTTTCTCCTGGTTCGAGGGTGATTCGTCTGAAACCTTTCAGCTCTTTAACCGGACGGGCAAGCGATGCATAGATGTCGCGTGTGTAGAGCTGCACTGTCTCTGTAGCCCTGCAGTGGCCGGTGTTGGTAACCTTTACCGAAGCCGTAATTGAATCGCCGGCCGTAAGTGTCGTTTTGTCGAGGCTCACGGCGCCATATTCAAATGTGGCATAGCTGAGTCCGTAGCCGAAGGGATACAGTTCTTCGTTGCTCTCGTCGATATAGTTGCTGGTGTAGCGGTTGAATACTTTCGCATCCGGATCAGGGCGGCTGGTGTTCATATGATTGTAATACAAAGGTATCTGTCCGGCATGACGCGGAAAAGTCGTAGTCAGTTTACCGGACGGGCACACCCTGCCGAAGACCACGTCGCAGATAGCTCCGGCGGCCTCGCTGCCCCCGAACCAGACATTGAGTATGGCGTCGACATTGGCATCTTCCCAGGTGAGGACAAGCGGACGGCCTGTGAACAGGAGAAGCACCACAGGCTTGCCGGTAGCGGCCAGGCTTCGCAACAGTTTTTGCTGCACATCGGGGAGCTGTATGTCGGCACGTGATGCCGATTCTCCGCTCATTTCTGCCGACTCACCCAGGGCGGCAACGATTACATCGGCCTTTGAGGCTGCGGCCAAAGCCTGTCGCAGCAGCGTCTCATCGTTGCCGCGCGCTATCGGTCTGATGCCGTTGGCATTGTTCTCCACAGTCTCATCCGCATAGATATTGCACCCTTTCGAATAGATCAGTTCTGCTTTCCCCTGAAGTTCTTCGGTCATAGCAGCGAGCAGCGACTCATGGGCAGAAGGGGTGCAGGTCATGCTCCACATGCCACACATGTTGTTGGCGGCATCGGCCATAGGCCCGATCAGCGCTATCCTCCCCTTCGGTGCCAGCGGCAGGGTCTGATTGGCATTTTTGAGCAACACAAACGTCTCTGTGGCGATTTCGCGGGCCACACGCCTGTGTTCGGGCGTGTAGATCTTTCCGGCCACCGATGTGGTGTCGCAATATTTGTAGGGGTCCTCAAACAGTCCGAGCCGGTATTTCGCCTCAAGCACGCGCCGACAGGCTTTGTCAATCATCGCCATTGTCACTGCCTTATTGTCAAGCGCCTGCTTCAGCGTCGTGAAGTATCCCGACGAAACCATATCCATGTCTGTGCCGGCCTCAAGAGCCTTCACCGAGGCCTCTGGAAGCGGGGCATAGCCGTGGGCCGACATCTCGGAAATCACATCGTAGTCGGTCACGAGCAGGCCGTCGAATCCCCACCGGTCGCGAAGCACGTCGACCATAAGCCATCTGTTGGCTGCCGCCGGAATTCCATCGACAAGATTAAATGAATTCATCACGCTGGCCGCGCCGCTGCGGATGGCTGCTTCATAAGGGGGAAAATATTCGTTGAACATGCGCTGACGGCTCATGTCTACAGTGTTATAGTCTCGTCCTCCTTCCACGGCCCCGTAGAGAGCGAAATGTTTCACACAAGCCATTATCTCATCTTTTCCCGACATATCTTTACCCTGATAGCCGCGCACATATGCCGGTCCGAGAACCGAACCCAGATAAGGATCTTCGCCATTTCCTTCGGCGATGCGCCCCCAACGCGGGTCACGACAGATATCCACCATAGGGCTATACGTCCAGTTGATGCCTGATGCGCTTGCCTCAATGGCCGATATACGGGCCATTTTTTCAATCGCAACCGGATCCCAGCTGCACGACAATGCCAGAGGAATGGGAAATATGGTCTCGTAGCCGTGAATTATGTCGGCTCCGACAAGCAATGGTATGCCGAGCTCTGTTTCCTCCACAGCGATGCGCTGCAGTTCGAGAATCTTTTCGGCACCTTTTACATTGAATACGCCGCCGATCTCCTCGCCGCGTATCAGCTTTTCAAGTTCATTGGTCATTACATGGCCCGTGACCATGTCGCCTCCGGTGACGAGGTTCATCTGTCCGAGTTTCTGCTCAATGGTCATGCGTCCCATCAGCTCGTCGATAAACCGGTCCATCCGGTTCTCGGTATCATTACCTTGCTGACCGCAAGAGCACATCAGTGCCATGCAGGCC
>PPYF01172250.1_pt1 | contig 12919 bp, 14 predicted proteins | sample 1559871 | NCBI WGS metagenome assembly PPYF01 (sample SAMN08240021, study PRJNA423297) | Human gut metagenome, whole genome shotgun sequencing project. | reverse complement strand
GGTAAATACTACGGCGTTCCCACTTCAGCGCACACCTACGCGCTGTTTATTCGCCAGGACTGGCTCAACAAGCTTAACCTGAAAGCGCCCAGCAACTGGGATGAGCTGAAAAAAGTGGCTCAGGCTTTTACTCACGACGACCCGGACGGCAACGGTAAAAACGATACCTACGGTTTCACCATACCGCTGGCCACCACCCGCGGCTATGCCAGCTCATTCTCTTCCTCGTATCTCTGGCAGTCGGGCGCGAACTATTTAGTCGCCACCCAACCGGGGAAATTTAAAGCCGCGCTCGACAGCAAAGAGATGGTCACCGCCATGGAATTTATGCGCGGCATGGTGTGCGAGGGGCTGGCGCAGCCGGGCGCAATCAACCACACTACCGCCGATGCCAACACCGCGTTCCGTTCCGGACAAACCGGCATGTATTCCTCCGGGCCGTACCATATTGCGCTGTTTGATAAAGATCCGGGTAAAGAAACCTACACCGTGGTACCGCCACCGGCAGGCCCTGGCGGCGCGATCTCCATGGCGGAAGGGACCACCGCGTTCCTGATGAAAACCAGCCAGCGCAAAGCGGCGGCGAAGAAATTCCTTGAGTTTCTGATCTCGCCGGAAGGCCAGAAGATCGGTATGGCAACCGACAGCACCTCAATGCCGATCGTCCGCCTGCCGGTAAACAAAACGCTGAATATCAAAGATTATCATGACGATCCACGTTGGGAAGTGTTCGCCGACACTTACGCGAAGAACGGTCGTTACATGCCGCAGATCCCCAACTGGATCCCGGTACGGCAAATTACCGCCGATGGCTTTAACAAAATTTACGCCAGCTGCGATGGTGATATTCCAGCGATGCTCAAAGAGATCAACGGCAAGGTTAACGCGGAGCTGAAGCGGCAAAACGCGTGGGCGGAGTAACCCCGACAAGGCGTATTTCGCTCGTGGTTCTTCCGTCATCCCCCACTCCTCATTAGAATGGCCCCATCACACAGCGGCGACGGAGGGCGCGTGAAAATTCTGGTGGTGGAAGACGAGGTCAAAACCGGGGAGTACCTGTGTAAGGGGCTGACGGAAGCGGGATTTGTGGTGGATCGCGCCGACAACGGCCTCAACGGTTATCACCTGGCGATGACCGGCGATTACGATCTGCTGGTGCTGGATATCATGCTGCCGGACGTCAACGGCTGGGACATCGTGCGCATGCTGCGCTCCGCTGGCAAAGGTATGCCGATCCTGCTGCTGACCGCGCTGGGCACCATTGAGCACCGGGTGAAAGGGCTGGAGCTGGGCGCCGACGATTATCTGGTGAAACCGTTCGCTTTCGCCGAGCTGCTGGCGCGCGTGCGTACCCTGCTGCGTCGTGGCGCGGCAACGATCGTCGAGAGCCAGTTTCAGATGGCCGATCTCACGCTCGATCTGGTTTCGCGTAAAGTCACCCGCGGCAACACGCGCATCACTTTGACCAGTAAGGAATTTACCCTGCTGGAATTTTTCCTGCGCCACCCGGGAGAAGTGCTGCCGCGCTCGCTGATCGCTTCGCAGGTGTGGGATATGAATTTCGACAGCGATACCAACGTGATCGACGTCGCCGTCAAACGCCTGCGCGCCAGAATTGATAACGACTTCACGCCCAGGCTGATTCATACCGTGCGTGGCGTCGGCTACGTGCTTGAGGTTCGCGATGAAGGCTAGCCTGCGTCGCCCGTTCTCGCTGGCGACCCGCCTGACCTTTTTTATCAGCCTGGCGACGATCGTCGCTTTTGCCGCCTTTACCGGCATTATGCTGCACTCGGTGGAAAAACATTTCGCCGAGCAGGACGTGAGCGACCTGAAACAGGTCAACGCCACGCTCAACGCGCTGCTGACCGCGCCGGAAACCTCAGAGGCGGAAAAAATGGCCAATATCGGCAGCGTGCTGGCGGGCTACCGTAATACCGCCGTACTGGTGAGTACTCGCGATAACCCACAGCTTTACCGCTCCCCAGGCGGGCCGGATTTGTCGCCGATTCTCTCCAGTTCACATTTCTCCGATGAGCTTAAGAGCGAACAGATGTTTCGCTGGACCGGCAGCGGCATGCGTCAGATGGCAGAGCACGGCGGCGACGCCAGCCATGCCACCACTTATCGGGTGATTGCGTCTACGGTCCGCGCGCACGACCAGACCTACACGCTGCTGACCGCGCTGTCGATCGACTTCCACCTTCACTATCTCGATGAACTGAAGCGCAATCTGATGATGATCGCGACCGTCATCAGCCTGCTGATTATCGTGATCGTGCTGATCGCCGTGCGTAAAGGCCACCAGCCGCTGCGCGACGTGAGTATGGCGATCAAAAACATCACCTCGGAAAATCTCGACGTGCGGCTGGGTCCCAACCGCGTACCGATCGAGCTGGAACAGCTGGTGATCTCGTTTAACCAGATGATCGGCCGGATCGAGGACGTGTTCCGCCGCCAGGCCAATTTCTCCGCCGATATCGCCCACGAGATGCGCACACCGATCACCAATCTGGTCACCCAGACCGAGATCGCGTTAAGCCAGCCCCGTACGGTGAAAGAGCTGGAAGATGTGCTCTACTCCAGCCTGGAAGAGTACAACCGGATGGCGAAAATGGTCAGCGATATGCTGTTTCTGGCGCAGGCTGATGAAAACCTGCTGATCCCCGAGCGCGTGCCGCTGGATCTGCAAAGCGAAACGCTCAAAGTGTTCGAGTTCTTTGAAGCATGGGCCGAAGAACGCGAAGTGAAGCTCTATTTCGTGGGGCAGTCTTCGCTGATATCAGGCGACCCGCTGATGATTCGCCGGGCGATCAACAACCTGTTATCCAACGCGATCCGCTATACCCCGCGAGGGATGTCGGTCACCGTGCAGGTTGGCGAGATTGACGAACGCGTGGAGTATCGCGTTGAGAATCCGGGTACGCCTATCGCGGCGGAGCATTTGCCACGCCTGTTCGATCGTTTCTATCGGGTCGATCCGTCACGGCAGCGTAAAGGTGAAAACAGCGGGATCGGGCTGGCGATCGTGAAGTCGATCGTGCGGGCGCATGGCGGGAAAATCAGCGTGACATCTGACTCCGTTGCCACGCGCTTTATCATTGAGCTACCGCGGCTTTAGTCGCGGAGCCAGTGCAGCTTCTTGCCGAAGCCCAGGGTGTTGTCGGTAAACTTCAGCTCGTCGAGACGAATCTCCCACACCGGAGCGGGAAGCATGCGGGCTACCGGAAAACGGCGGACATACAGCGCGCGCTTTTCATCGGCCTCTTCACCTTCCAGCAGACGGATCTCGCCTTTGAACTGCACGCCGCGAATCAGCGCCACCGTTTTGGGCTGGCCGTTTACCGTTCCCGCCACCGGAGCCTGCTTGCCGGTCATCTGCCCGTGGCGCGTGGACTCTTCGCTCAACAGGTAGAACGCCACGCGCTGCGGGTCATACACGTAGAACGCGTTGGCGCACCACAGCTCGCCTTCACTCGCCACGCACCAACCAACAACGTGTTGCTTCGCCAGCCAGCGGCTAATGGTTGCCAGGGTTTCCATCTGTTCTCTCCGTTATGCTATGGTGCGTGCACCTACACAGACAGGTTGGCACACGTGCGTTGGTTTCTTTATCTCGTCCGTACTGAGGACGACAAATTGTACACCGGTATCACCACCGATGTTGAACGGCGATTTCACCAGCATCAGAGCGGTAAAGGGGCGAAAGCGCTACGCGGCAAAGGTGCGCTACAGCTAGCATTTTCTGGTGAGGTCGGCGAGCACTCGCTGGCGCTACGCCTGGAGTACCGCATTAAGCAGCTAACGAAGCGCCAGAAAGAGCGCCTCGTCGCAGGTGACGGTTCATTTGAAACGTTACGGGACAGCCTTAAACACGATTAAAGTGGTCGGAATACTCCACCAGACCGTGTACGCCGTTTAACGCATCGTCAGCCAGACGATGGACCATAAACGCCTCTTCGGTGCCCGGCCAGCGACAGCGCAGATCGTATTGTGCCGCGCGCTCGAAGCCGAAACGCCCATACAGCGCCGGTTCGCCCAGCGTGACAACCGCCGCATAGCCAAACTCGTTCAGCGAATCCAGACCTTCGTAAACCATCTGACGGGCTAACCCCTGACCGCGGTACGCTTCATCGACCGCCAGCGGCGCCAGGCCTACCCACTGTAGCTCTTCACCTTCGATGCTCACCGGGCTAAATGCCACATAGCCCACAACGTGGCCTTCATCGTCAGTGGCCACCAAGCCGAGCGTAATCAGGCCGTCTTCACGCAGCTCGCGCACCAGATTGGCTTCGCTATCACGGTTGAAGGTCCGACGCAGCAGCGCGTCAATGCCCGGGGCATCAATTCCAATTTCTACTCGAATCAGCATGGCTCACCTACCGATGTATGTTTGGTTTCTGATGGTGATTTTAGGCCAGCCTCAACGAAATCAGCCAGCTGCATCAGCATCACGCGCAGCGCTTTTGGCATCTGCTCAAGCTCGATGGCATCCATCAGATTTTTGACATAGAGACCCAGCTCCGTATCCCCTTCAATCACCAGTCGACGCTGGAAGAAGAGGGTATCCGGGTCCTGTTTGCGCGCAGCGATCATCAGCAGGTCGCTGGCGTCCGCGCTGAAGCTCACGTCGGCCTGGGCCGCGTCGCTCACAATAAGCCGTTCATTCTCAACGGAAGTGAACCACTTCAGGCCTATGTCGCGCACCTCAATGCTCAACCAGCGGCCTTCCAGAAAATCCAGTTCGCCGTCATTCAGCGCCTGACGGAACTGCCAGCTTAATACCTGCTGCAACACCTGGCGTTTAAGGGCGAACGGCGTCAATTTTACCGGAACGCTCATTAAACTCGGAGCAACATGAACCAGACGTGAACGCAGTTTATCCAACACAAGCTTTACTCCCTGAATGCAATAGTTCCGTTATTTTGCCATATCAGATAAACGACATAGCGGCGTAAATCAACAATTATGTCGTGAGGACGAGGGATTATTGGCGCAATCAATGCGCTTTTGTCTGCCTCAAATCAAAAATGATTAGCGTTAGGTTAACTAAAATTCCCATTCATTAACAATAATGCGCCCTGCTGGGCCGCTAACTCAGGAAGAATTATGGAGTTGCTCTGCCCTGCCGGAAACCTCCCGGCGCTTAAGGCGGCTATCGAAAACGGTGCCGATGCGGTGTATATCGGGCTGAAGGACGATACCAATGCCCGCCACTTCGCTGGCCTGAACTTTACCGAAAAGAAACTGCAGGAAGCCGTGAGCTTCGTGCATCAGCATGGCCGTAAGCTGCATATCGCGATTAACACCTTTGCTCACCCGGACGGCTACGTACGCTGGCAGCGTGCCGTGGACATGGCCGCGCAGCTGGGCGCCGACGCGCTGATTCTCGCCGACCTCGCGATGCTTGAGTATGCCGCAGAACGTTATCCGCATATTGAGCGCCATGTCTCCGTTCAGGCATCCGCAACCAACGAAGAGGCGATTAATTTTTACCATCGCAACTTTGACGTCGCCCGCGTGGTCCTGCCGCGCGTGCTTTCTATTCATCAGGTGAAACAATTAGCCCGCGTCACGCCGGTGCCGCTGGAAGTGTTCGCCTTTGGTAGCCTGTGCATTATGGCTGAAGGCCGCTGCTATCTCTCTTCTTACCTGACCGGCGAGTCGCCGAATACCGTGGGCGCCTGCTCACCGGCACGCTACGTGCGCTGGCAGCAAACGCCACAGGGGCTGGAATCTCGCCTTAACGAAGTGCTGATCGACCGCTACCAGGACGGTGAAAATGCGGGCTACCCGACGCTGTGTAAAGGCCGCTATATGGTCGACGGCGAGCGCTATCACGCGCTGGAAGAACCCACCAGCCTCAATACGCTGGAGCTGTTGCCGGAACTGCTGGCGGCGAACATCGCCTCCGTAAAAATCGAAGGCCGTCAGCGTAGCCCGGCGTACGTCAGCCAGGTGGCGAAAGTCTGGCGTCAGGCTATCGACCGCTGCATGGCTGACCCGCAAAACTTCGTCCCGCAGGCCGCGTGGATGGACACTCTCGGTTCGATGTCCGAAGGCACCCAAACCACCCTCGGCGCGTATCACCGTAAATGGCAGTAGGAATTCCCATGAAATATTCATTAGGGCCAGTGCTTTACTACTGGCCAAAAGAGACGCTGGAAGATTTCTACCAGCAGGCCGCCACCAGCAGCGCCGACACCGTTTATCTGGGCGAAGCGGTGTGCAGCAAACGTCGCGCGACCAAAGTCGGCGATTGGCTGGATATGGCGAAAACGCTGGCCGCAAGCGGCAAGCAGGTGGTGCTCTCCACCCTCGCTCTGGTGCAGGCGTCATCCGAGCTGGGTGAGCTCAAGCGCTACGTTGAGAACGGTGATTTTCTGGTGGAAGCCAGCGATCTTGGGGTCGTGAATCTGTGTGCCGAGCGTAAGCTGCCATTCGTGGCGGGCCATGCGCTGAACTGCTATAACGCCGTGACGCTGCGCCTGCTGCAAAAGCAGGGCATGATGCGCTGGTGTATGCCGGTGGAGCTGTCCCGCGACTGGCTGGTCAATCTGCTCAACCAGTGTGAAGAGTTGGGTATCCGCGATAAGTTTGAAGTCGAGGTGCTGAGCTACGGCCATCTGCCGCTGGCTTACTCCGCCCGCTGCTTTACCGCGCGCTCGGAAGACAAGCCAAAAGACGAATGCGAAACCTGCTGCATCAAATACCCGAACGGGCGCAGCATGCTGTCACAGGAGAATCAGCAGGTGTTCGTGCTCAACGGCATTCAGACCATGAGTGGCTACGTTTACAACCTTGGCAACGAGCTAACGTCCATGCACGGACTGGTGGATATGGTACGTCTGTCGCCAATGGGTAACGAGACGTTTGCCATGCTCGACGCCTTCCGCGCCAACGAGAATGGCGGCGCACCGCTGCCGTTAACCGCCAACAGCGATTGTAACGGCTACTGGAAACGTCTGGCCGGGCTGGAATTGCAGGCCTGATAAAACCGCTCACTTTGTTAACAACAGTAGTCAGATTTTAATGCATTATTAAAGATGCAGCTTTTCTGGCCGGGTGCGCCCGGTTGGAACAAGACCTTCAATCTGATGACTATGCTGTAGCAAAGTGAGCCTTTATGACTGACAAAACCGTTGCCTTCTCGGTGCTCGATCTGGCGCCGATCCCCCAGGGTTCCTCCGCGCGAGCAGCCTTCTCCCATTCGCTCGATCTCGCCCAGCTCGCTGAAAAGCGCGGCTATCATCGCTATTGGCTGGCCGAACACCACAATATGGTGGGCATCGCCAGTGCGGCGACCTCGGTGCTGATTGGCTATCTGGCCGCCAACACCACCACTCTGCACCTCGGCTCCGGCGGCGTGATGTTGCCTAACCATTCGCCGCTGGTGATTGCCGAGCAGTTCGGCACGCTCAATACGCTGTATCCGGGACGTATCGATCTCGGCCTTGGCCGCGCGCCGGGCAGCGATCAACCGACGATGCGCGCGCTGCGCCGTCATATGAGCGGCGATATCGATAATTTCCCGCGCGACGTCGCGGAACTGGTGGACTGGTTTGACGCGGTCGATCCTGACCCGCAGGTGCGCCCGGTACCGGGCTACGGCGAGAAGATCCCGGTGTGGCTGCTCGGTTCCAGCCTGTACGGCGCACAGCTTGCTGCCCAGCTTGGCCTGCCGTTCGCCTTCGCCTCACACTTCGCCCCGGATATGCTGTTCCAGGCGCTGCATCTCTACCGCACGAACTTCAAGCCGTCGGTGCGGCTGGAGAAACCGTACGCAATGGTGTGCATCAACATTATTGCCGCCGACAGTAACCGCGACGCGGAATTCCTCTTCACCTCCATGCAGCAGGCATTCACCAGGCTGCGTCGCGGGGAGACCGGACAGTTGCCAGCGCCGATTCAGCAGATGGAACATTTCTGGTCACCGTCGGAGAAATACGGCGTCGACCAGGCGTTACGGATGTCACTGGTGGGCGATAAGGCGAAGGTGCGCCACGGGCTGGAGTCCATTCTACGCGAAACACAGGCGGATGAGATTATGGTCAACGGGCAGATTTTCGATCATCAGGCGCGGCTGCATTCGTTTGACCTGGCGATGGATGTGAAGCAGGAATTGTTGGGGTAGTAGCTCCCAGGAAACCACGCCGAGCGCCTCCCTTTCCAATGAGGAGAGGGGGAGCGCCTTACTCGCAGATTAACGCGTGATAACTCCACTCAACTTCACGTTATTGCATCTCCAATATAATTATCTGTGACCTACCTCATTCTGATTTTTATCTTTCCCGTCACTGATAACGCTCAGCGTTATTACGTTACCTCGAGCGTAATTGTTCCTCGAAATTAACGGTGCTATTTTCCTTCTGCCTTAATTCACGCAGAAAGGAAATCATCATGAGCGCTGCAAAATGGATCGGCGAATGCGTATTAAAGGCCATTTTAATGGAGGCTTGTACCTGGCCTAAACCTGGTTTGGTCACTCCTGTTTCACAGGGCGCACACGCAGATATGGATATCTGGCTTTTTATTACCAGTTCCACGGCTATTGCTCCCTGTTTTCATGACTGTGCACAACTTGGGGTGAGTCATCAGGGCACACCACAGTCATTGCTACATGCACTTCGCGTTACGGGCATTCGCTACGAGAAACGGCTATTGCAGAGTACAAATCAGGTGAATACCCAGCGCGGTATTTTATTTGCGGGTTCTTTGCTTGCCGCTGCTGCCGGGTGGCTACATGGCCGTAACGAGGAAACAAGCTACGAGACGCTAAGCCAGAGCGTTAAATCGATTTGTCAGAATCTGTGCCGTGCCGATTTTTCTGCGCTTGACCGGCGCCCACCTCAGACTCATGGAGAAAAGTTGTATCTGAATCATGGCATCACTGGCATTCGCGGCGAGGCTGAGAACGGGTTTCCGCTAGTTCGCAATACAGGCCTTCCCGCGCTACACCAGGCTCTGGAGGCTGGGCTAAGCTGGCGCGAAGCATTGGTACATACGCTGCTTGCACTAATGGCACGATGCGATGACACCACAATCCTGTCGCGCGGAGGTTTTGCCGCATTGGCGGAAATGAAATCACGTGCGGGATACCTGGTAGCCCTCGGCGGTATGCAATACGCCGACATCGACCAGGCACTCAACGACTTTAATGCCTGGTGTCTGTCGCAGTGGGTTAGCCCCGGTGGTTCTGCAGACTTACTGGCGCTATGTCTTGCGATGTACTTTCTTTGCCACCCATCAAATGGAGAAATCATTAAGGAAACAATATGAGTATCTATTTATATACGTTATTAACTTATGGCCTGACGATTGTTATCTCATTTGCCGTTGTTGGCATTATTGTTGGTGTCAATAAGATGATGAATAAATTAAACATCACTGACGATTAATTCGTGAAAATCATTTCATCGCCATCAGGAATATAATATATGGATATCTTTGTTAAGCTCTTTTCGGGCATAGGCACCTTTTTTACAGAAGACCCTAAAATAGCTATTGCGCGCTTGTTATTAATTATCCTCGGGTTCGTCCTGGCCTGGATGGGCTTTCGCCGCAAGCTTGAACCGCTGATTATGGTGCCAATGGGGCTGGGAATGATCGCCGTTAACGCTGGCGTACTCTTTCTTGCCGGCGGCCAAACCGGCACGCTAATCCTCGACCCGATGGTCAGCGACCCGGTAGAACTCGTCAACCTGATGCAGGTTAACTTCCTGCAGCCGGTCTACAACTTCACCTTCAGCAACGGCCTTATCGCCTGTATCGTCTTTTTCGGCATCGGCGCAATGAGCGATATTAGCTTTATTCTGCTTCGTCCTTGGGCCAGCATCATCGTCGCTCTGTTCGCCGAAGCGGGCACCTTTGCCGCACTCCTGCTGGGTATTGAAGTGTTTGGTTTACCTGCCAACGAAGCCGCCTCTATCGCTACCATCGGCGGCGCAGACGGCCCAATGGTGTTGTTTGCCTCGCTGATCCTTGCGCCGAATCTGTTCGTACCGATTGCGATTATCGCCTACCTGTATCTGAGCCTGACCTACGCCGGTTACCCCTACCTGGTGCGTCTACTGGTGCCTAAGAAGTACCGCGGCATGGAGGTGGAGATTGAATATCCGACCGTGTCAAAGAAGGCCAAATTCATCTTCACCATTTGCGCCTGCCTGCTGCTGTGCCTGCTATTACCCGTCGCCGCACCGCTGATCCTCTCCTTCTTCCTTGGCATCGCCATTAAAGAAGCGGAGATCGAGCCGTTCCAGAAGCTTCTGGAGTCTACCATGACCTATATGGCGACACTGTTCCTTGGCCTGCTACTCGGCACGCTCTGCGAGGCACAAACCATTCTCGATCCCAAAGTGGGCATCATCCTGATTCTGGGGATTGGCGCTCTGGCTATCTCGGCGGTCGGCGCGCTACTTGGGGGCTGGTTTATCTGGCTGATATCCCGTGGGCGTTACAACCCGGCAATTGGTATTGCAGGCGTCTCCTGTCTACCAACCACCGCCAAAATCGCGCAAAAAGAAGTGAGCCATGAAAACCCTTACGCCGTCGTTCTGCCACTGGCGATGGGCGCTGGGGTGAGTGGTCTGATTGTGTCGGCCATTGCCACTGGGATCTTTATCTCCACGCTATTCCTGCTGAAATAATGGAGTCATCACATGCTTAACGAGCACAACTGGCATCAACTCAAGGATGATACGCAGCAGCGGCTTAACCTGCTGGCGCCGTATCTCCATGATGGAAAAGTTATCGACGCCAAGGATACCGTCGCCGCGATGGAAGCGGTTATCCGCAGCTTTGATCGCGTTAATATTGAGGGTAACAACCAGAAGCAGGCGGATTTTCTCGCCGAATGTCTGTGTAAGGTTGATCCACAAAAAATAGCCAACCTGCATATGGTGCAGTCATCGGTGCCGCTCAGTTCGCACCTTGACCTGTTCGAGAAAGGCATCGCCGAAAAGCTCGACTTCGCCTACGCCGGACCGCAGGACGGCCGTCTGGCGCAATTGATTCAGGCAGGCAAGATCAAGCTGGGCGCGATCCACACCTATCTGGAGCTGTTCAGCCGCTACTTTGTCGACCTCACCCCGCGCGTATCGCTGATCACCGCTTTCGAGGCCGATAAAGACGGCAACCTGTACACCGGTTTCAACACTGAAGATACCCCGGTAATCGCCGAGGCGACTCACTTCCGTCAGGGGATCGTCATTGCCCAGGTCAACAAGATCGTCGACAAAGTCCCACGCGTCGATATCCCCGGCGACTGGGTCAACGCGGTGATTGAAGCGCCGCGCCCGTTTTACGTCGAACCGCTATTTACCCGCGATCCGGCACTGATTACCGACACCCACGTTCTGATGGCGATGATGGCGCTGAAAGGCATCTATGCCGAATACGGCGTTGAGCGTATTAACCATGGCATCGGCTTCTTTACCGCCGCCATCGAGCTGCTGCTGCCGACCTACGGCGAAGAGCTGGGGCTGAAAGGCAAAGTCTGTACCCACATGGTATTGAACCCGCACCCGACGCTGATCCCGGCGATTGAGAGCGGCTGGATACAATCAGTCCACTGCTTCGGCGGCGAGCTGGGAATGGAGAACTATGTCGCCGAGCGTCCGGATGTGTTCTATATCGGCCAGGACGGCACGCTGCGCTCTAACCGCGCCTTCGCTCAGGCCGCTGGCCACTATGCGCTGGATATGTTTATCGGCGGCACGTTGCAGCTCGATAAATACGGCAACAGCAGCACCGCCACCGCCAGCCGCGTCTCCGGCTTCGGCGGCGCGCCGAACATGGGCTGCGACGCCAAAGGTCGTCGCCACGCCACCGACTCCTGGCTCAAGTGCGGCGAGGAGTTCAACGCCACTCAGCAGCAGTTGATCGGCGATATGCCACGCGGCAAACGGCTGGTGGTGCAGATGCAGGAAACCTTCCGCGAGAAGCGCCAACCGGCGTTTGTCGACAAGCTGGATGCCTGGCAGCTCGCAGAAAAAGCCGGTCTCGCCCTGCCGCCGGTGATGGTTTATGCCGATGACGTGACTCACGTACTCACCGAAGAAGGCATCGCCTATCTGCACCGTTGCGACGGCCTGGAACAGCGCATGGCGGCAATCCGCGCCGTAGCAGGGTACACCGATATCGGCCTTGCAGCCGATCCGGCAGAAACCCAACGGCTCCGCGACGCGGGTATCGTGAAAACCCCGGAAGACTTAGGCATCGACCGTCGTCGCGCCAGTCGCCAGATGCTGGCGGCTAAGAGCATTCGCGATTTAGTCGACTGGTCCGGCGGGCTGTACAACCCACCGGCACGCTTCCGTAACTGGTAAGGGGAAAAGAGATGGCATTACATCACATATCACATCACTTCGCTGGCAACAGCACGCGTACGGCGCTGCCGAAAGCGGTGCACTGCGGCATCGTCGGCTCCGGCGATCTGGAAGTACTGCTGGAACCGAAAGCGCTGGCAGGCGGCATTGAGATTTCTATTTGCACCCCGGTGAGCGGCTTTGATCATATCTGGGAAATCGTCCTCACTCGCTTCCTTGAGGGCGGCCCGTTTGGCGATATGCAGGTCAGCATCAACGATAACAACGCCACGCCAGCGGTAGTGGCATTGCGACTTCAGCAGGCATTGCAACAAGCGATGCCGGGAGAAAACCACCATGAGTGATCAGCGTTTTCTGGAGGCCAGCGCACGCGACCGCGCTATCGCGTTGGTCGATAAAGGCACCTTTACTGAACTGATTGGCCCGGCAGCCAAACGCACCAGCCCGCATCTGCCGGTACTGGGCGAAGCCGTTGAATTCGACGATGGCGTCGTCACCGGCATTGGGCTACTCGGTCAGCATCCGGCTATCGTCATTTCCCAGGAAGGACGCTTTATCGGCGGCTCTGTGGGCGAAGTGGGCGGCGCGAAGAT
>PPYF01028346.1_pt1 | contig 12921 bp, 5 predicted proteins | sample 1559871 | NCBI WGS metagenome assembly PPYF01 (sample SAMN08240021, study PRJNA423297) | Human gut metagenome, whole genome shotgun sequencing project. | reverse complement strand
CCTTTTGATGCCTCGGTTTCAAAAATCAAGGCGGTGAGCATCGAGCGCATGATTCCTTATAATGCCAAATTTGAGGCTCGTCGTGCCAAGTACGGCCTCGACCGTTGGTATGAAATCAAGTTTGATGCAAGTGTGGAACCGACTCAGGCCATGCAGGTGCTAAAGGCTACTGCAGGCGTACAGGATGTCTCGCTTGTGCGCCCGATGCAACTTATCGGTGCAGGTAACGTGCGTGTGCTCGACAAGAATGCACCTCTTAAGGCTACGACAACTGCGATGCCGTTCAACGACCCGCGTCTGCCGCAGCAGTGGCACTATCACAACGACGGTTCGCTCGCTCAGAGCGTACCCGGAGCGGATGCCAACATATTCGAGGCATGGAAACAGACTAGCGGCACGAATAAAGTGGTTGTGGCAATTATTGACGGCGGTATTGACCTCGAACATGAAGACCTTAAGGCTAATCTCTGGACCAACGAGAAAGAGGCCAATGGTGTCAGCGGTCTTGATGATGACGGCGACGGATATGTCGACGACGTTCACGGTTGGAACTTCGTGACCAATTCTGCAGTTATCTATCCCCATAATCATGGTACACACGTAGCCGGTACAGTCGGTGCCGTTAACAACAACGGCATCGGTGTGGCAGGTGTAGCCGGCGGTGACGGCACCCCCGGCTCAGGTGTAAGAATGATGTCGTGCCAAGTGTTTGACTCACGTTCAGGTGCGGGCCAGGGCAACTTTGCCGAGGCTCTCGTATATGCAGCCGAGCATGGTGCCGACATCGCTCAGTGCTCATGGGGCTGGGCTGAGCCGGAATATTACGAACAGCCCGTACTCGACGCCATCGATTACTTTACCAATGAGGCCACCGGTAACAACCTGCAGGGCGGCCTTTGTATCTTTGCTGTTGGTAACGACGGCAAATACGGTAATTTTTATCCAGCAGCTTATCCTACAGCTATGTCTGTGGCTGCTATGACTTGCGAACTGACTCCAGCCACTTATTCCAATTATGGTGAATATATCGATGTGACCGCTCCCGGCGGTGATGTAACTTTTGGTGAGGCTTTTGGTGTCCTCTCTACTTTGCCAGATAACAAATACGGTTTCATGGACGGAACGTCAATGGCAACGCCTCATGTCAGCGGTATTGCAGCTTTGATATTGTCGCAGTATGGCAGTCCTTCACTTCCTGCTTCAACACTGCGCACACAGCTGTCTTCATCGGTCAATGACTTCTACACACGCAATCCTCAGGCAGAAGGTTTGTTCGGTCAGGGCTATATTGACGGTGCCAAGGCCCTTGTAATGGGAACCGGTACAGCTCCCTCGGCTGTTGAAAACATAACCCTTTCGCCATCTCAGGATAATATTCTGGTAGAATGGGTTATACCCGCTTCAGAAGACAACAATGTTAACCATCACTTGATTTACTACTCAACAGAAGCTTTCACTGCAGAAAGCGACCTCTCGAAGATTCCGTATGTGGCTGTAGATACCAAGTTTGGCTCCTCAGGCGACAAGTGGTCGTACACAATCGAAAATCTACGTGCGCTCACAACGTATTATATAGCCATGAAGGCTGTTAACCGTTGGGGTGATGCTTCACCGTTGTCGAAGGTTGTCACCGGCAAGACTAATGCCGGTTCAAAGATGACCCTCAGTACAGACCCTGTTAACTTTACCACAGGGCCTGGCAACGAAGGATTCGGTACCTTCACCATCGGCAATGCCGACGAAGGTCTTTTGAGATGGAGTGTCGCTTCACGTACAACTTCGGCTATGCTTAAGGCTCCGGCCGCCCAGCGTCCGGCTGTTGCATCAAACGGTACGGCAAAAGCCGACGGACCGAAGGCAAAGTCGGCGCCTGTCGTTACCCTGACAGATTATGTAGCATCTGATTATCCCAAGCAGTACACTTATTCGCAGGGTATTTATGCTTATATAGGTGAAGATGGCGATGCCCAGAGTGATTCTGAAGCCCAGTGGTTCCGTATCACTGAAGATAACGCTCCCCAGGGATTCAATCTAACACATATCAAGGTGGGCGGTTCTTCAACCGGCTTCCCGCATCCTACTATTCAGGTCTATAAGGGTGCGACAATGACTTCTCAGTCGCTTGTGCTCGAATGGACTCCCGACTTCTTTGTTTACGACTACAACCTTGCGTTGCCAGAACAGCTTTACTTCGCTCCCGGCGAATCATTCTGGATTGCCGTGCATTTCGCCAAGGAAAAGGGTGACCATCCATTAGGCATGGGTACGGCAGAGAACGATATGTTTAGCTCTTACAGCATGATGAGTACCGACTTTGGTAAGACATGGGTTACACTTGCTGAGGCTCTCAAGGGTAGCCGATATGAGTCGATGGCTCCTACAGCTACATGGCACCTCACCGCAGTAAGCCAGAACCCCGACTGGACTGCAGCTCTTGAGTTTGACCCGTCACAAGGTATGGTACGTCAGGGCGAGAGCCAGGAAGTAAAGGTTAAGGCAGGTGCAGCTCCATTGGTAAATGGTACTTACAACTTCAAGCTCAGCTTTGATACCAACGAAAGCGAAAAGTCAAATCTTACACTTCCCGTTACCGTAACTGTTGAAGGCAATAAGGCCGAACTTAAGACCGATAAGATTGTTGAATTCGGAAGTCTGCTCGTTGGGCAGTCCAAGACCATCGTTGTAGAAGTGTTCAACAGTGGATATGGTTCGTTCCGTGGCAGCCAGTGGAGTGCCGGTATTTATTCTGATAATATATCTTCTACTTCAGAACACTTTAAAGGTCCGGAAGCCGGAGTGCCCTCAGGATTCCAGGCTCGTTCTGCCACACAAATCGAGCTTACATATACTCCCAAGTCTGAAGGTGCCCATACGGGTTCTATCGTATTTACAGATGTTAACGGCGAAAAATTCAGTATCACAGTGCATGGTGTAGCGTCAGAACCTGCCAAGATTCTGATAGAACCTACCACCGTAGATGCCGGTGAGCTTGATGTTGATGCTGAGGCTACAACAAAGACATTCACCATCAAGAACGAAGGCAAATATCCTCTCGAATTTGTTATGCCGCGTTTCAGCGACGAACAGATTGAAGGTATTGCAGGCGGTGAACATAAGTACGGCTACACATTATTTAATAATGTAGATGAGATTCCGACCTTTGAATATGACAATAATCCTGCTTTGATTGGCGGAACCAATGTTGTCTCTTCATTTACCGATGACAATATCTGGAGCGGTCCGATTTCTCTTGGATTTGAGTTCCCGTTCTATGGAAAGAGCTATTCCGAAGTATATGTGAACAGCCAGGGTGCAATCACTTTTGCTACCACTGAAGACCGTCCTTGGGATCCTGTTTCCGAAACTACTACCAACTTCCGTGGTGTTGGTGTTATCTCCGCTTACGGCCGTACCCTCAATTTCGGCCCGCAGTCTAAGGTTGAATACGCTAAGCTCGACGGTAAGTTTGTAGTTAAGTATACCGATGTCCTGGCAACTGTCTACGGCGAGGACTATACCCCCATCTCATTCCACTTCGCACTTTCTGCAAATGGCGATATTGAGGTGTACTACGACCAATATGAAGGTAGCGAGCTTTTCCAGGAAGGCCGGTCACTCTTCCTTGGTATTCTCGACCCGGAAATGTCAGACCCGTTGGTGTTCACATCTATCGAAGTGGCTGACGGTTCATGGGATGAACCTACTGTTATAGGTCAGCGCTTTACCCTTGTACATAGCGGTTCTGCATTTAAGTTTGTTGCTCCCAAGCCTTGGTTTGTGAAATCGGTAAGCCCTGCCAGCGGTATCGTCACTCCCGGCGAAACAGTTGAGGTGACAGCAACCCTTAAGGCTGATGCAACAATGAATGCAGGTGCTACTTTCAACAATCTCGTTGTTATGAGCAATGACCCTGCACAGTCAACATCGTTCGTTCATTTCGATGCCAATATCACAGGTAAATCGCTTGTGGCAGAAGCTGTTCTCGAGCAGAATATACTCGACTTTGGCAAGGTAATGCGTACTTCCGAGCAGACAAAGCCTCTCACAGTGAAGAATGCCGGACGCCGTGCATTTGAAATAAAGAGTGTAAAGGTTGTCGGCGGCAAGTTCGCTTCAAACATCACGCTGCCTGCAACAGTTGATGCCGGTATGTCGAAAGACATATATGTCACTCTTCCGACTGAACAGGAAGGTACGGTAAGCGATAAGATTACCGTAGAAACTTCTGTCGGTACACTTACCGCAGACCTCAAGGGTGAAGTAGGCGGTGTACCCGTAATGACACTGAGTTATGAGTCGGTTGACGAGACTGCTGAATACGGACAAGAGGTTAATATACCTCTCACCATCGGCAACGAGGGCAATGAGACTCTCCGTTATGCCATCACTCCTTCCGACATAGTAGTAGTTCCTGCCGTTACAGATCCAACTGCCAAGACAGAGTATATCTATTCAGCTTCGCAGGACGACAGCAGCGTTAAGTTCGAATGGGTTGACATCGAAACCACCGGTCTCGGAACCCAGAACAATTACACTTATTATCTTGGCCACGACTACATCGAGGTTGAACTTCCCTTTGCTTTCCCCTACTACGGAAAGACATATAATAAGATGTATATCTACAACACCGGCTTCGTTTCGTTCACCAAACGCAACGATGAAAAGATTTGGCCCGAACCACCGGCCGACTTCCCCGGCGGAACTATATACACCAATATCATTGCTCCTTACTGGGGTCTCCACACAATGGATACCAACAGGACTGCAGGTACCTACCATTATGTAAGCGACAACCAGGCTGTGGTTTCATGGATGGAATACGGTAACTCGATGAACTATGGTGTATGTTACCAGCTGATTCTTAATTCTGACGGTACATTCAAGTTCCAGTACAAGGGCAATGGTCCTGATGCTGTTATTTTCGGTGCATTCGGTCTTGCAGGTATCTCCAATGAAGATGGCTCTGAAGGCATTCGTCTTGCAGAGCGTTATCTGAAATTTGATACCTCACTCCAGTTCTCACCTGTATCTACTGTAGCTCTGGAAGCCGGTAAGACAACTACTGTTGAGCTTTCCCTGCGCACCGACCTGATGGGTGGTACATACGATGATGTGCTCAACATCGCCACAAATGTTCCAGGTAAGGAAAAGATTGAAATACCCGTTCAGCTCACTGTCAACGGCGAGCCTGCTCCCGTGCTTCCGGAACAGGAAGTCACCATACAGCAGACCGTAGGCTATATGGATTATTCAGAGGACAAGCCTTACATGATGTTCGGCTTCCCCTATGGTTTCGATTTCGCTGTAGCTAATGAAGGCTCCGCACCCTTCACCATCGAGTCAATAATGATAGGTAACCGTGGTGTCGACAGCGGTATCGGCGGCTTCGACCCGCTTCTCTCAAATGCCAAGACTAATTCGCTTGACGATGATATGGGCGTAGGTGGCGATGACGAGGAAATTGACTGGAGCGAATTCTTCCAGTTGCTGCTCGTTTACGGCGAGACATTCGACGAATGGACAGGTGAAACCACCATCGGCTGGGGCCCATATCAGGGTATGCCTATCCAGATTGGAAAGACTCCCGTGGAGTTCGCTCTTCCGATTGCTCCGGAGCTGTCATATATGCCCGGCGAATACACAGTGCCTCTCACTCTTAACATTGCAGGTCTCGACCCTGAAAATGTTATTCCTTACACAATGATGGTTACTTTCGTTGTAAGTCCCGCACCCGTGCTCGACATCAATCCCTTCAAGGAAGTGCGTGTTAGCAATGCCAAGGACGGCGAGATTTACAATGAAGTTGTCACCCTCTTCAACTATGCTGAAGAAGAAGGAGCCAACCTCAACTATGAGGTATATCTTGACCCGACAGGCATGGGCGAAGAACTGCCCGGTGGCGGTGGTGGTATCGACCCGATGCTTGCACCTAAGAGCGGTTTTGCTCCCGAAGCAGCTGCCAAGAACATCGTTGCTCACGAAAAGGGAACCAACGTATTCGACACTCCCACCGATTTCGAGTACAACGAGGCTCTCTACTATCCCGCAATACAGTCTGGAGCGGTAGCTTACAACTACGGCTCAAACAGCACATATGAGACCTATACTGCCGCAACTGCATTTACAGCTCCGGCAGGCGGTATCAACATTTCGCATGTCTACATCATATCGACTATGATAGACAAGCCTTATGACTACAATGTGCAGATTGTGCTTGGCGACAATCCTGAATCCGGTTCTGTAGCCGGTCGTGCTACTGCGACAATGAAAGCTGATGATACTTACAATCCTCAGTCGCTGAAGAGCCAGCCTATGGTTATTGAGCTTGAAAAGCCCGTTTACCTCAGCGAAGGCCAGAACTTCTATCTTGTTGCCAACTATCCTGCCGGCAATCCCTATCCTTCGACTCTCGTATCGAAGGAAGACGATGTTGTCAGCAACCGCTACATGGGCTATACAGAGCAGTTCGGTTGGTTTGACGTAGCTTCTATCTTCCAGGACCAGTATGGTTCGCTCGGCTACGTTATGGCTTGCCTTGAAACCAAGGAAGGCCAGCCCTGGCTCACTCTCACTGGCGAGACATCGGGCGTGGTTGTTCCGGGTGCAAGTGCCGAAGTGAAACTGCAGTTCACTCCCGATACAGCTCCTCTCGACAAGGGCAATATGATGATGATGGTTGTAAAGACCAATTCACCTGATGCCCCCATTGTTAATATTCCTGTTTACCTTGACAAGAATGGTGCGCCCGTCATCACTGCTCCCGCTTCTACTGTGTATGCCAAGGAAGGTATGGATACCGAGATGACATTCACAGTCAGCGAACCTGACGGCGACGACTTCACTATCGCTATTTCTGACGAAAGCGATGCCGCCACCATCAAGGCCATTACCTGCGAAGGTGCAACCGTTGAAATCAACGGCACCGAAGCAAGCGTCAAGGGCGCTCAGGGCGATGCAGAGGTTAGCCTCGTACTCAGTCCCGAATTCGGAACTCTCGGTGTTAAGCGTCTCAATATCTTTGCAACCGATGCCGACGGACATTCTGCCTCGGCACTTGTCAACTATGTTGTAGAACGCACCAACCGTGCACCGCAGGCCGATGCCGACTTCACTGAAGTTCTCCTTGCCAAGGGTTCTGCGTCAGATGTTATCAGCTTCGGTAATATCTTCACCGACCCCGAAGGCGAAGACCTCACATTCGAGCTAAGCATTCCTGACAACAACTTTGTCGAGGTATTTACATCGGGTACAAATGTCATCTTCTACGGTAAGGAAATCGGAACGGTTCGTGCCGCTCTCACAGCCACCGACCCCGAAGGTCTCAGCTCTACCCACGAATTCGACGTCAAGGTAGCTGATGCCATGGGCATTGAAGGCATTACAGTGGTTAAGGGTGTTACAGTTGCTCCCAACCCCGTTGTAACAACTGTTTCAATCACCACCGACTTCTCTGCTGCCGATGTCACCTACAGCGTTTACAGCGCGTCAGGCGCCCTAGTGGATTCCGAGACAGCCGATGCTGTTGAAGGCGTGGCCCACACAATGGACCTCTCAGCCCTCTCAAGCGGTATCTACTTCCTCAAGGTCAACGACACTACCGTTACCCTTATCAAAAGATAAGCCTCAGTAACATACCCCTAAATACAATCTGCGCCGCAAGCCCCGCCTGCGACGCAGATTTTTTATATAAGTCATTGAATTTATAAACTTTGTTCTGAGAGTATTGTAATTTTTGTTACGTTTAATGTTTGTTTACCTCTTGGTCAGAAAGTTATTAATCGTTTTGCATCTCAGGCAGATATTCTGCGAAAAGATGTAGTCCGTAGTAGATTTTCTCAGGCACTTCTTCGTAACCACTGTCGGATACGCTTGGTTTTCTCTTCAAAATCCAACGCCAAGACTCTACCATTGTTTCAAGAGCAATGTTCCATTGGCTGTAACAATCTAAATCTTTTGTGCGGTAGGAATCAGGGATTGGATATTCGTAAAACATGCGTTTGAAGTATTTTGGCACAAAGATACTCAGTGCTGCGAATGCCTGTAAAGTGGGGAAAATGCGTTGAGCTATGGTCTTGTCAAGATTGCATAGTTCGTTAAAGCTGCAATGGCGACCATTTGGTGCGTCCTCATATAATTCTTCCGATATATTGAAATGTCGGTCGTTGAGATATGGTAACAGGTTGGCGAATAAATGCAAAGCATCGGTCAGTTCTGTGATTTTGTCACCTCCTTCAAAGCTTATATCCCTACCTCCATATTTTAGTCCGCCTTCACTGTTGTATCTCACCAATAGATTGATATTTGAAATCATTTCACTGAAATCTTCAGCTCCCACAGACTCTTCCGGCAACCTGCGGCAAACTCTTGGGCGTCCGTCCTCTAACTTGAATTCCGCAACATCAAGAAAGTCTTCTAAGAGCGGGACTATTGTGGCCGCAGCAAAATAATAGAAATGCCATACATTGATGAGGTCTACGAGTTCGTCATCAACCATCATCGTGGTACTCCAGTACTGTTCTTGGATGTATCTCGGAGTTTTCTTTCGCTTCTTATTCTTTATCAAACTGACTTTTATATTTTTCAATTATTACACCGTTATTGCGTTCTACAATTCTGCGGATTGCATCAAGGCATGACGGATGTAAGTTTGTCCCTGTGATATCTACATAATTAAGAGACGTATTGTTGCTCAACTTGATATTCTTCAGCCCCGAGCTTGAATACCCTTTGATGACAAGGCGTTCCAGCCGGCAGTTATTGGTGAGGTCGAGCTCTTTCACGGCGTCACCACCGCTGAATGTCAGCCCTCTCAGATTGAAGCACCAGAAGAATTCCACATTTGGAAAATCCTCGATGTTGAGCTCGAGCTTTTCCATTCTGCGATTCTTCAACAACACCCCTCTGCAACGCTTTATATAGGCAGAGACTATGTCGGGAGCACCGCTTAAATCCACAAACTCATACTCGCAGTCACCGCAGCAAGGCTCAATATAGTCAATGATATTGTCAGGGCTAAGTGTAAGTTCGACGATATAAGATTGCGACGGATCTTTCGGATATTCGTGCCGAGCATCGAGATTCCATGCATAAAATCCGATATCGTCTCCTTTTCTGCCGTCGCCAAACATCAACTGCATCACCGGAAGTTCGCCGGTGAATTGTCCACGAATTCCATACACGTTGCCGTATGTCCAGTCTTTCGGACGGACATGTACCTTGATAATATTGACGCTTTCGGTCGTTACTTTTGTTCTAGCCGTTACTTTTGTTCTCATGTCGCAAAATTACATCTGGAGTCTGCCATTTTGCGGCAGAATGAAAGTTTGTTTGTATTTTTTATGGGTTGCCTTGATGTGGCAGGGTCGATAAGTATCTTTGCGCGTTAGCAGTAAGGGTTGTATCGGTAACTGATACTTCCGGATTGTATCTTTGCGAAAATATCATAAACCATGCAGTTAGCACCAGAACAGGAAGCCGCTTTAAGAGATATGCTCTCGGGCAAAAATGTGTTTCTCACCGGCGAGGCAGGTACGGGCAAATCTACCATTGTAAGAGAGTTTAAGCGTAGGACACCCAAGAATTGTGTGTGTCTTGCTCCCACAGGTATAGCGGCTGTAAATATCGGCGGTTCTACCATACATAGTTTTCTGAGGCTTGCACCGGGGATTATGTCAGAGGATTCAATTGAAACCATCGGCAATAAGAAACAACGGGAATTGATAAGAAGCGTAGAGGTGGTGATAATCGATGAGATTTCAATGGTAAGAAGCGATTTGTTTTGGGCGGTAGACTATCGTCTCAGGCAAGTTTCGCAAGGAAAAAGTAAAAAACTGCCATTCGGTGGAAAGCAAGTGATTTTAGTAGGTGACTTTTATCAGCTGCCGCCTGTGATGAAGTCGGAGGAAGAGGAAAGGTTCATTAAAAGTACTTATGGAGGTGAGTTTGCATTTCAAACCGATACATGGACAAACGGAAATTTCAAATGCTTCTGCCTGAAGACCGTCCATCGTCAAAGCAATGACAATCTGTTCTTGTCGATTCTGAACCATATACGACACAATAATCTTGATACCAGGGATTTAATAGATCCACAGACTCAGGTAGCCTTGACTGTAAGAGAAATCCTCAACAAATATGCTGATGTGCAGCGGCATCTATCCGTCACCCCGGTATGTCTGTGTACCACCAATAGGGAAGCCAATATTCTCAACACACTTGCCAACGAAAAATCAGATGGGGATGGACGAACTTTCCCCGCCGTTGTAAAGGGCATCTTCTCAGAGAAGGATTATCCAACTCCGGCAAAACTGGAACTTAAAACCGGAACACGTGTGATGACACTTATCAATCATCGCACTCCCTCGGGCAAACTTGAATTTGTCAATGGAGATGTTGGTGAGGTTCTTGGATTTATAAAACAAGCCGGGACTGATGCTGTAAGGATAAAACTTGACAATGGAAAGACTGTAACTATCGGCCCTAACGAATGGAAAAGCTATCAATATGTTCTTACCACCGACCCAAATACCGGCAAGGAGAAGGTAACTCAGATGGAAGTCGGTTCATACATACAGCTTCCATTAAAACTGGCATATGCGATGACTATTCATAAGTCGCAGGGTATGAGTGTCGACTCGGTTCTCATAAAACTCGGCAACGGATGCTTTGCTCACGGTCAGCTTTACACGGCACTGTCGCGCTGCCGAAGTCTTAAAAACCTCCGGATTGACCGTAATATCTATGCAGAGGACATAATAATCAACCCCGTTGTGGTAGAGTTCTATCGTTCTATTGAAGCAGAAGAACAGCCTGAGGAGACTGTCAAAATGGATATACCGGCAGAATATCAGGATGCTGTTCAAGAGTTGCTTCGGAAACTGATGCAAGAGAAGAAGCCTGCAAACGGCGCGCAAAAGTGCCAATTAGAGCATACAGCAACAATGTCGAATGTATCTGTCGGTAATAAAGTGTCACAACATCCTGACCTCGACCATCTCATTGTCGTTTACAGGAATCAGACAGGTGATGAACGTGGCGAAGCATCGACAATAAAGAAGAATGGAAAGGGATTCAATAAACATGACGCCCCGATATTGACAACTATAGCTGAGAATTATCTTGAATGCGGGTTTGTATTTCAAGATGATTTAGCTACCGTTTCTCATCTGATTCAGAAATATCATGCACAATGGGGTGAATAACCGATGCGGTCTGCCGCATAATGGCAGGGTGTAATTGTAACTTTGCCGACAGATAGTAGTGTAACGATTATGATGATAGAACTTCAAAGAAGAAAATGTATGCGATGTGGCACCGAGTTTACATACGTGCTCGGAGGATTTATATTGCGCTGGCCAGTCTGCCCGTATTGCGGCTCGAAATTTTCACGCAAGATAGATAAAATTGTGTAGTAATCGGTTGTATGTCAAGAAAAAATCCTTAATTTTGCAGAAGCCATATCGCCAATAACAACACCTTAAAATATGGAAAACTATTCACACCTTCAACAACAGACAGGATGGTCTGACGACATCTTCCGTGCCATAGGTTCGGAAGAAGAAGCTCTCATATATATGAAAGCCGGTCTCATTGAGAAAACTGTAAACGGACGTCTGGCACTCACAAACCCGACTATAGACGGACGTGCGTTCAACTGTCGTAAAGAATGGCTAAAGGAAAAGCTTGCTGACTACGACAGCTGGAAAGACTGGAATAATGCCGACCTCATGGGCGAGGGGTTCCCTCCGCGTGACGAAAACGGCGACCCCTACGAGCTTCACCACATAGGACAGCGTCAGGACTCGCCCTTTGCCGAACTGACTTACTGGCAGCACATGACCGACGGCAACAACGTCATACTCCATCCCAAACGTGAAAGCGAAATCGACCGTCAGCAATTCGACCGCGAGAAAGCCGCCCACTGGATGGCCCGATTCAATGACTTTAAAGACTGCTACTGATATGAATATAACAAAAGAAAATCTCAATTAATATATGTCTTTAATGACTTACTTAATGTCTGAAAAATGATTGCCAAATCGTAGAATTTAACCAAATCATAATATAAATAACCAAATTAATTATGTATCAAGATGATGAAATGACTGAAGACCTCAGAGAAATAGTACAGGTCGCGGTTAAGATAGCTACAGTAGTTGTAGCTGCCGGAGGTGCGGTTCTGGCTGCGTTAGACCACCAAAAAAAGTTGAATGGTGGCAGAAATAAATCCGTTCTAAACAGACTAAAGGAAGACTTTGGCGACATTTGATTGTTAACATCTCGCTGCGCGACTCTATTTAGGATAGGTGTCGCGCAGATTTTTCAGAACAATATGCCGTCATCCGGCATATCATGCTATTATCTTTGTAACAGCAAATGAACTTGAGGAACCGAAGTCTTGAAACGACATTGTTTTGACAGTATGTTGCATAACATGTAAATATCAATAAAATAGTTGTCAGAAATGGGGTGTCCTTAACGAAAATTTTGTAATTTTGCGTTTGATTGATAGGCTTATCGGCCAATAGGCCGCACTCTGACAGCGGTTGGAGCGAGTCTTAAAATCACGCCAAAGGCAATTTGCCTGATGTTCCGTATATCTAAATCGCCAAATTAAGAATATATGAGGGAACAATCGGTGAAGGATGCCCATTTCCGGCAACGTTCTGACAGGACGCAATGCGTCATCGTCATATCCGTACCGGACGTGGGGTGACGTATTCTTCAAGTTCTCTCATAAGGTGTTTGGCGATACCTGATATACAAGGACGTGAAGTAAAGAAGCCTCACGTCTTTGGCGTTTCTAATACCAACCGGCAGCAGTGGGGACTGCCACCAAATCAACCAATCAACAAATCAATGTCAAAGGTCTTTCGAATTACACCAAAACGTATTAAGCGCTGCAATGGCACAGTGCTTACC
>PPYF01507423.1_pt1 | contig 12922 bp, 10 predicted proteins | sample 1559871 | NCBI WGS metagenome assembly PPYF01 (sample SAMN08240021, study PRJNA423297) | Human gut metagenome, whole genome shotgun sequencing project. | reverse complement strand
CAAGAATACAATTGGTCATTATAAATCCATCAATTAAAATAACCATTCCCAGTTCTGCAGCTTTGAGCATTGCTCCTACGGCCATTACCATTTCGTAACCTCCGAAACGGCAGAGGATTTCTTCTGCGGAATGCTCTCCCGGATATTGTTCGAGAGATCTTTTCAGAACTTCGTATTTGTGGTTTATTCCCTGGTGATTGAGTCCGCTTCCTGCACCTACACATTGATCTAATGGGATTCCGGTGAAGCAAGTCATCCATAGAGAAGAGGACGAAGTATTTCCGATTCCCATTTCACCGAAGCTAATGATATTGCAGCCTTCCTGGTGAGAAGTGTCCACACATTGGGCACCATGCTCCAGGCAAAGTTCCATCTCTTCAGGTGTCATGGCTGCTCTATGAAGGAAATTGCGTGTTCCTCTTCCGACTTTCATGTTAATGATACCTTTTTCATAAGGTAAATCATAATCGACTCCTGCGTCTACAATTTTAAGAGTGAAACCGTGCTGTCGGCACAGGAAATTGATCCCTGCTCCCCCATGAAGAAAGTTGCTGATTTGTTGCCAGGTTACTTCTTTAGGAGATGGGCTGACTTTTTCTTCTACGATGCCATGATCCGCGGCAAAGATTATATTTTGAGGATGAGTTAATCGTGGAGAAAGGGATTGTTGGATCAGTCCGATTTGCAAAGCAATTTCTTCCAGTCTTCCAAGCGATCCTTTAGGCTTGGTCAGATTATTGATTTTGTCAATCAGAGCTTCTTTGATAGCTTCATCCGGCTTTTGAATATGAAACGTTTTCATGTTTATTTTATTTTTACGGGAATACCACTTGCCATGAGATATACATCGTCGGCATGCGATGCGATATATTGATTGGTCCAACTTTGCAAGTCTGTGAATTTACGTTGCAGTTTGTTCTCGGAAACTCCCCCCCAACCAATCTCATTAGTTACAAATATGAAAGTGGCATCCTGCTGGGTAAATTTGTCGAATTCTTTTTTGACGGCTTCCAATGAGGAGGCAACGTTAGAATCAAACTCCATAAAGAAGTTAGTGCACCAAAGAGTTACACAATCTATCACTACGACTCTGCCCGCTACATTGTGACGGCTCAATTCTTTTTCTTCTTCTATATTTGTCCATTCAGGACCACGGTTCTTTTGATGGCGTTCCACCCTTTTTCTGAATTCTTCGTCCCATATCCTGGCAGTGGCCAAGTAAACCGGTGACGTAGTAAGTTCATGCGCTTTTTTTTCCGCAAACGAACTTTTACCGGATCGTTGTCCTCCTGTGATTAGTATAATCCTCTTCATTAAGTTGCTGATTGAATAATGGATGGACAAAGGTATAAAAAATAACTCTGGGATTAACCGTTTTACGTAAAAGTTATTAACTTTGTCCCGATTTGTTTTAGATCAACATAAATATCAGACTTAACTACTATTAGATATGAACGCTTGTAAGTTAGTGGGATTGCTTTTGCTGCTACTTTGGGGACATACTGCTCTGTATGCTCAACAAGTGAGAACTGTGCGAGGAAGAGTGCAGACAGTGGAAGCCGGCAGTAATGAGAAGCGGGCATTACCATCTGCCAGCATTGTTATTTTGGCGAAAAGCGATTCTGCCTTTATCAAGGGAATAACAAGTGATAAGAATGGGCGTTTCATTCTTAATTATCAACCGCAGAAGAAAAAGAAATACCTGTTGAAAGTCTCTTTTATGGGAATGCAATCTGTATACCGGGCACTGGAAGACTCTGTATCGGTGAATATCGGTACAGTGGTATTGAAAGATGATGATATTCAGATTAGTGAAGTGACGATAACGGGAAAATTGCAGGAAGTAGTGATGGAGGGAGATACTACGGTTATCAACGCTGCCGCTTTTAAAACTCGTGAAGGAGCTTATCTGGAAGATTTAGTGAAGCGTGTTCCCGGATTGGTATATAATAAGAAAGATAATTCGTTGACATACAACGGACAGCCCATCAGTGAAATCAATGTAAATGGCGAAGCTTTTTTCTCCGGAGATAAAAAGACGGCACTCGAAAATCTTCCGGCAGACCTGATTAGTAAGTTGAAAGTATATGATAAGAAATCGAAAGAAGAGGAGTTCACCGGAATTAGTTCAGGAGAAAAGAAATATGTACTCGACTTGCAGACTAAGGATGAATTGAATAAAACCTGGCTGACAAATGCAACGGTAGGATACGGGAATAACCAGAAGAAGGATTTCGAGGGGCAAGTGAATTATTTTAGTAAAGACGGAGATAATCTTTCTTTTATCGCACAGTCTACCAACAGATACCAGAATAGTACGTACAAGGATAATATCAACAATTCGGTAGGAATGAATATGACTCATAAATTCGGTAAGAAATTCTCCCTGACCGGAAGTGTGAACTATAATTTGAACCGGAACGGAAATCTTTCTTCCATTTATCAGGAACAGTATTTGCCGGCAGGTAATCAATACTCTGCGTCTACTAACGAAAGTAACTCTAAGGGGCGGTCGATTAGTTCTAACTTCATGGGAAGCTGGGAAGTAGATAAACGTACACGTATACATTTTACCGGTAATTTAGGAATCTCTCCTAATAGGAATGAAAACAGTAGCCAGAATGCATCTTTTGATGCTCCTCCCGGCATAAGTCATGAGAGCTTGTTTGATGACTTTGAATCTATTCCCCGGGATATAAAAGTGAATCGTAGTGAGAACCGGTCGCGTTCGGAGAATCAGTCGAACCGTTATAGCTGGATGATGGGTATTATGAGACGTCTGAATGAAAAAGGTACAACGCTGGCATTGAATATCCTGAACTCGGATTCGTGGGGAGATAATGAAAGTTTTTCGCTTTCTAAAACTACTTATTTCCGTCTTGAAGATAAATTGGGAAATGATTCGGTGCTTTTTCGTAACCAGTATTTGAAGTCGCCTCAAAAAAATAATTCATGGAGAGTCGGGATTACCTTTGCCCAGCCTATTGGTAAGAAGATGCATTTCCGGGTAGCATATAACTGGGATACTAACTATGAGCGTGATAATCGTGATACGTATGAATTATCTTCTCTGACGAAGTCGGAAGTCTTTGGTGAACTACCTCCCGACTATGAAGCAGGGTATGTGGATAGTTTGAGTAATCGGAGTCATAGTCGTACGAATGGCCATAATCTGGATGTGGGGCTTAATTACTCTGATGATACCTGGATGTTTAATGCCTCATTAGGGATGACTCCGCAAAAACGTGCCATTGAACGGAAAATGGGAAAGCTCTATGCGGACACTACCATGCATACTATCGACTTTCAGCCTATGATATGGGTGAATTGGAAAAAGAAAGAGGCCCGGATCACTTTCAATTATAGCGGTAGAACCCGGCAACCCTCCTTATCAGATTTAATGCCGCTGACGGATAACAGTAATCCGTTGTATATCACCCGGGGAAATCCGGATTTGAAACAGATGTTTTCTCATAGTGTCCGTGTGAGCTTTCAACATTCAAAAAAAGGTATATCTGCGAATATCGGCGGGCAGATGGAACAGAACAGTGTGACGCAGGTAGTGCTATATGATGCAAAAACCGGCGGACGTGAGACATCTCCTATTAATATTAACGGAAACTGGAATGTATATGGAAGTGCCAACTGGTGGAAGCGTCTGGGACATTTTTCCTTGCGGTTGGATATGAACGGTAATCATAGCAATCGTGTCAGTATGATTAATGAAGACAAGAGCCTCGAACCGAAGAAAAGTACGACACGTGATACCGGATTGGGGTGTGACGCGAATGTATCTTATCAGCCCACCTGGGGAGGTATTGATTTCTCTACTTCCTGGAATTATCAGTATTCGCTTAATTCTATCAATGATAACGATACCTATACGCGTAATTATAGTTTTCGTCTTGAGGGGTACGTTGATCTTCCTTTTGGCTTGCAATTACGGACTGACGGGGCTTATTCTTTCCGTAATGGTACGAATATCCGTAAAGGCGAAGATGACCAGATGTTGTGGAATGCAAGTGCCAGCTGGCGGTTCTTGAAAAAGAAAGAAGCGGAACTGTCTGCTTATTGGGCGGATATTCTCGGAAAGAGGAAAAGTTTCGGCCGTACGACTTCTTCTGATGGTTTTTATGAGTTCCGTAACCAGGAAATAAAAGGATATTTCATAGTCACTTTCAAATATAACTTTCGTTTGATGATGTGATTTTTAGAAAAAAGTCGTATGTTTGCTACAGAACCATAAAACAAAATGTACTATGAGCGGTAATTATGTTATCAATATCGGCCGTCAGTTAGGTAGCGGCGGAAAAGAAATAGGAGAGAAGTTGGCAGCCCGTTTGGGAATCAACTTCTACGACAAGGAACTGATTAATCTGGCTTCGGAGGAAAGTGGATTGTGTAAGGAGTTTTTTGAAAAGGCTGATGAAAAAGCCTCGCAGGGTATTATTGGCGGACTGTTCGGTATGCGTTTCCCTTTTATCAGTGAGGGAGCTATGCCATGTAACAACTGCTTGAGCAATGATGCCTTGTTCAAAGTACAGAGTGATGTGATCCGTCATCTGGCAGCAGAAAGATCTTGTGTCTTTGTAGGACGTTGCGCAGATTATATTCTGAGAGAGCATCCTCGTTGCGCTAATGTTTTTATTTCAGCCTCTAAAGAAGATCGCATAGCGCGGTTGTGTGGCATGCATCATATTGATGCGGAAGCTGCAGAAGAAATGATCGAAAAAGCGGATAAGAGACGTTCGGAATACTATAATTATTATAGCTATAAAACGTGGGGAGCAGCAGCTACTTATCATTTGTGCATCGATTCTTCTTCTTTGGGAATTGAAGAGACAGTGCGGTTCATTGAAGAATTTGTAGTAAAGAAACTGCAGCTTGTATGACAGGATAGAAAAGCAGATTGAAAAAATAAATAAAGCCGGCGTATTCCATTTGGATATAGCCGGCTTTATTGTTTATATGCTAAACTTGATTTACATCATTGCTAATAATATCATCTGTCCCGTCAGAATACGGAGGAACATCGATAACGGATAAACTGTAGAGTATCCCACTGCCGGAGCATCTCCGGAGGTTGTTTGATTGGCATAAGCCAATGCCGGTGGGTCGGTATTACTACCGGCTATCAATCCCATCAGGGTGAAGTAGTTTACCTTATAATATAATCTTGCGATGGTGCCGATGATAAGTAGCGGGATAACGGTGATAAGGAAACCGGAACCTACGTATAGTAATCCCTCTCCCTCGACTACCGTTTGCACGAAATTGGCACCGGCATCTATACCGACACTGGCAAGGAAGAGAACGATACCGATTTCACGAAGCATCAGGTTGGCACTCATGGTTGTATAAGTCACTAAATGCAGCTTATGACCGAAACGGCCGATAAGAATAGCCACTACCAGCGGTCCGCCTGCCAAACCTAATTTTAAAGGAGTCGGCATACCCGGGAATGCAATCGGAAGACTACCCAGAAGGATACCTAAGAAGATACCAACGAAGATCGTAACAATGTTCGGTGTATCCAAGCGTTTCAACTGATTACCCAGTACACCGGCAACACGTTCCACTGCATCTTGCTGTCCTACCACCATAACGCGGTCACCTACCTGAAGTATCAGATTCGGATCGGCAAACAGGTCCATACCGGAACGGTTGATACGAGTGACATTGACCCCATACATACTACGGAAGTGCATAGAACCTAATGTTTTACCATTGATTTCCGGTTTGGTAACCAGAATACGACGGGAAACCATTGGGAGGTCTTGTTTTTCCCAGTCGAGCTCCACTTCTTTTCCGATAAATACTACAATTGCAGGAGCGTCTTCTTCCGAGCAGACGATAAATAACTGGTCGCCTATATTAAACACTGTTTCATGGTCGGGAATACTTACATGACCATCATGACGAATTCGGGAGCAAACGAACTTACGGCCCAGGAAATTCTTGATTTCAATCAGCGTTTTTCCACTAATTGATTCATTGCGAACTTCCAGGCTCATCATGTGAGGTTTGTGGTGTGAATCTCCACTTTGGATTTTCAGGCTTTCTTCTTCTTTCGCCATATTGACACGGAAGATGTAACGGATGGCAATGATAGAACCAATGATACCTACCACACCGAGGGGATAAGCACATGCATAACCGAGAGCAATCTGCGGACCGGTATAATGCAACTGATTCAGAGCCTCATTGGCAGCACCAAGTCCCGGAGTATTTGTCACTGCTCCGTAAAGGATACCTACCATCATCGGCAGTTCTACCCGGCCGTTCCAGAGGTAATAAAGCCCCAGTGCGACAGCAATATTTAACACTACGATGCCTACAGCCAACAGGTTTAATGTCATTCCTCCTTTTTTGAAAGAGGAGAAGAAAGATGGCCCCACCTGAAGACCGATACAGAATACGAACAAGATCAATCCGAATTCACGGATGAAATGTAGGATGTGTGTATCGGCTGTGAAGCCGAAATGTCCCATTAGGATGCCGGCAAACAAAACAAATGTGACGCCCAAAGAAACTCCGAATATCTTTATCTTACCAAGATACACGCCGGCAGCCACTACAAATGCGTAGAGGAGCACGATGTGAGCTACGGAGCTGGGGTCCCATAATAAACTTTGTAACCAATCCATAATATAGCAGTTTTTATAATGTTTTTCTAAAAACGAGTGCAAAATTACTCATAACATTGGAGCTAATCAAATAAAAGAAGAACTAAAAATGAAGAATTTCTATGCAGATTGTATGCACTTGACGAATCGGGGCGTCCTGTGCGAATTTTCCCTAAAAAAGAGATTCGTTTTAACTTATTGGTTATATTTGCAGGTCGAACGACTGACATTTAGAAAGAGATAGATAAAAATAAAGACAATATTAATCTTGTTTTAATTTTAAATAAACTATGGCAGACAAAAAAGAAAAACTCTTCTCAGACTTTTCTCCTGCCTCCACCGAACAATGGATGGAGAAGGTTACAGCCGATTTAAAAGGTGCTGATTTTGAGAAGAAGCTCGTTTGGAAAACAAACGAAGGGTTTAAAGTGAAACCTTTTTACCGGATGGAAGATCTGGAGGATTTAAAAACTACTGATGCACTTCCTGGAGAGTTCCCTTATTTAAGAGGAACTAAAAAAGACAACAATGCATGGTTGGTTCGTCAGGAAATTAGAGTAGAATGTCCGAAAGAAGCCAATGCGAAAGCACTGGATATCCTAAATAAGGGTGTTGACTCACTTTCTTTCCATGTGAAAGCAAAAGAACTTAATGCGGAATATATTGAAACACTGTTAAGTGATATTCAGGCAGAGTGTGTTGAACTGAATTTCTCAACTTGTCAGGGGCATGTGGTTGAGTTGGCTAATCTGCTGGTAGCTTATTTCCAGAAGAAAGATTATGATGTGAAGAAACTGAAAGGTTCTATCAACTATGATTTCTTCAACAAGATGCTGACTCGTGGCAAGGAGAAAGGTGATATGGTACAAACAGCCAAATCTTTGATTGAAGCCATTCAGCCGCTTCCTTTCTATCGTGTGCTGAATGTAAACGCTTTATCATTGAATAATGCAGGCGCTTATATTTCTCAGGAACTGGGTTATGCTCTGGCTTGGGGAAATGAATATATGGGTCAATTGACTGATGCCGGTATTCCTGCTGCCATAGTAGCCAAGAAAATCAAATTTAATTTTGGTATCAGTTCCAATTATTTCCTTGAAATAGCGAAATTCCGTGCGGCACGTTTGCTTTGGGCAAATATTGTAGCTTCTTACAATCCCGAATGTGTGCGTGATTGCGAGAATAAAGGTCCTAACGGAGAATGTCGTTGCGCAGCAAAAATGGCGGTTCATGCCGAAACTTCTACTTTCAATCTTACTTTGTTTGATGCACATGTAAATCTGCTTCGTACACAGACTGAAGCCATGAGTGCTGCATTAGGAGGCGTAGACTCTATGACGGTAACTCCGTTTGATAAGACTTATGAGACTCCGGACGAGTTCTCAGAACGCCTGGCTCGTAACCAACAACTGCTGCTGAAAGAAGAATCTCATTTTGATAAAGTGATCGACCCTGCTGCCGGTTCTTATTATATCGAGAATCTGACTGTGGCTATTGCAAAACAGGCTTGGGAACTCTTCCTTGCTGTAGAAGAAGCAGGTGGCTTCTATGCGGCATTGAAAGCAGGAACTGTTCAGGCTGCTGTGAATGAGAGCAACAAAGCTCGTCATAAAGCAGTTGCACAGCGTCGTGAAGTGCTGTTGGGTACCAACCAATTCCCGAACTTCAATGAAAAGGCTGGCAATAAGCAACCTGTTGAAGGTAAGTGTTGTTGCGGAGGTGACTCTCACACTTGCGAAAAAGAGGTGGATACTCTGGTGTTCGATCGTGCTGCCAGTCAGTTTGAAGCATTGCGTCTCGAAACAGAAGCATCAGGCAAACGTCCGAAAGCGTTCATGTTAACCATTGGTAATCTGGCCATGCGTCAGGCACGTGCTCAATATTCTTGTAACTTCCTGGCTTGTGCCGGTTATGAAGTAATTGATAATCTGGGATTTGAGACAGTAGAAGCAGGAGTAGAGGCAGCTATAGCTGCAAAAGCTGATATTGTTGTTATCTGTTCCAGCGATGATGAATATGCTGAATATGCAATTCCTGCTTTCAAAGCACTGAATGGTCGTGCTATGTTTATCGTTGCCGGTGCTCCGGCTTGTATGGACGACCTGAAAGCTGCAGGTATCGAAAACTTCATCCATGTTCGTGTCAATGTATTGGATACCTTGAAAGAGTTTAACGCTAAACTATTGAAGTAAGATGAGAAAAGATTTTAAAAACATCGATATATATGCCGCATTTCAGCCGACTAATGGTGCTGAATGGCAAAAGGCTAACGGTATCTCCGCTGACTGGAAAACACCGGAACACATTGAAGTGAAGCCTGTTTATACAAAAGAAGACCTCGAAGGAATGGAACACCTTGGCTATGCTGCCGGACTTCCTCCTTATCTGCGCGGTCCGTATTCAGTTATGTACACTCTTCGTCCTTGGACCATCCGCCAGTATGCCGGATTCTCTACCGCCGAAGAATCAAATGCATTTTATCGCCGTAATTTGGCTGCCGGTCAGAAAGGTTTGTCAGTGGCATTCGACTTGGCTACTCACCGCGGTTATGACCCCGATCACGAACGTGTAGTAGGTGACGTAGGTAAAGCCGGTGTATCTATCTGTTCATTGGAAAATATGAAAGTGCTGTTTGATGGTATCCCATTGAACAAGATGTCTGTGTCTATGACAATGAATGGAGCTGTACTTCCGATTATGGCATTCTATATCAATGCCGGTCTGGAACAAGGTGCTAAACTCGAAGAAATGGCCGGTACTATCCAGAATGATATTCTGAAAGAATTCATGGTGCGTAATACTTATATTTATCCGCCTGCATTCTCTATGAAGATTATTTCTGATATTTTCGAATACACTTCGCAGAAGATGCCTAAGTTCAACTCTATCTCTATCTCCGGTTATCACATGCAGGAAGCAGGCGCAACCGCGGATATCGAGTTAGCTTATACATTGGCCGATGGTTTGGAATATCTTCGTGCAGGAACGGCAGCAGGCATTGATATTGATGCATTTGCACCGCGTCTGTCTTTCTTCTGGGCGATTGGAACCAATCACTTTATGGAAATAGCCAAGATGCGTGCTGCACGTATGTTGTGGGCAAAGATTGTGAAACAATTCAATCCGAAGAACCCGAAATCACTGGCGTTGCGTACTCACTCGCAGACTTCCGGCTGGTCACTGACCGAACAGGATCCGTTCAATAACGTAGGACGTACCTGTATTGAGGCTATGGCTGCAGCTTTGGGGCATACTCAATCTTTGCATACCAATGCATTGGATGAGGCTATTGCTCTTCCAACAGATTTTTCTGCACGTATTGCACGTAATACACAGATTTACATTCAGGAAGAAACTTACATCTGCAAGAACGTTGACCCATGGGGTGGTTCTTACTATGTAGAATCTCTGACGAACGAACTGGCACACAAGGCTTGGGAGCATATTCAGGAAATTGAAAAACTGGGTGGTATGGCGAAAGCTATCGAAACAGGTATTCCAAAGATGCGTATCGAAGAAGCTGCTGCACGTACACAGGCTCGTATCGACAGTGGTCAGCAGACAATTGTCGGTGTGAACAAGTATCGTCTGGAAAAAGAAGCTCCGATTGATATTCTTGAAATTGATAATACAGCCGTTCGTCTTGAACAGATTGAAAACCTGAAACGTTTGAAAGATGGACGTAACCAGGCTGAAGTGGACAAAGCATTGGCAGCAATTACCGAATGTGTGAAGACTGGCAAGGGTAACTTGTTGGAATTGGCTGTGGAAGCAGCTCGTGTTCGCGCAACATTGGGTGAGATTTCTTATGCTTGCGAACAGATAGTAGGACGTTATAAAGCAATAATTAGAACGATATCAGGCGTGTATTCATCAGAAAGTAAAAACGATAGCGACTTCAAACGTGCTTGTGAACTGGCCGAGAAGTTCGCGAAGAAAGAGGGACGTCAACCTCGTATCATGGTTGCAAAGATGGGACAGGACGGTCACGACCGTGGTGCTAAAGTCGTAGCAACCGGTTATGCTGACTGTGGCTTCGATGTGGATATGGGACCGTTGTTCCAGACTCCGGCGGAAGCTGCTCGCGAGGCTGTTGAAAACGACGTTCATGTAGTAGGTGTTTCTTCACTGGCTGCCGGACATAAGACATTGGTTCCGCAAATTATTGAAGAACTGAAGAAACTGGGTCGCGAAGACATTGTAGTGATTGCCGGTGGTGTTATTCCTGCACAAGATTACGATTTCTTGTATAAGGCAGGTGTAGCTGCTATCTTCGGTCCGGGTACTCCGGTAGCGAAAGCTGCTTGTCAGATTCTGGAAATTTTGATGGATGAAGAATAACTTCTGAAATTATTTGAATCATATTTATACTCCCACCTTTTAGACCTGTTTGGGGTTAGAAGGTGGGATGTTTTTTTATTTATATTCTTTGTCTTCTCCTAATTTTGTCTATATTTGTCCAACTTTCATTGTAAAAAGACTTAATGAATGAATGGAAAGAGAGATGACATGGATACCCGTTTTGAGCAATTTTATGCCGCTAATTTCCCCCGAGTCAAGAATTTTGCGCGGTTGTTGACCAAGTCGGAGGAGGATGCAGAAGATATTGCCCAAAATATATTTCTTAAGTTATGGACCCGTCCTGAATTGTGGGAGGGGCAGGAAACCATGACTAGTTATCTTTATACCGTGACCCGGAATGAAATATTCAATCTGTTCAAGCATCAGAAGGTAGAGCAGGAATATGAAGATAAAGTTTTGAAAGCACAGTTGTTGGGTGAACTTTGTGATGAAGATTCCTCCCTGTTAGAAAATCTATATTATAAAGAAGTGCTGCTGCTTATCAAGATGACGCTTAGTCAGTTGCCTGACCGCCGTAGACAGTTTTTTGAGATGAGTCGTTTTGAGGGGCTTTCTCATAAAGAAATAGCAGATAAATTACAAATCCCCTTACGTACAGTAGAAGATCATATCTATAAAACATTGACTGAACTTCGTAAAATGTTAATGTTTGTTATTCTATTCCGAATCTTCCCGTAGTTTTTCTTTCTGGATAGTGATATTTATGTAAGCGTTTTAAAATACAATAATAAATATCACTTTATGAAGAATTATATTTGCGACGTAATCGACCGCTATATTAAACATGACTATCCGGAGGAAGTCAATCAGGATTTTCGTACATGGTTGACTGACGAAGAGCGTGCCGACGAAAAAGAACATGAACTAAATAAACTTTGGGAGGCGACCGAAGCTGTCACAACTCCCGGTTATCGTGATTCTCTGGAACGGATGCATGAACTTACGGGAATCGGATCAAGACGACGGATTTATTCTTTACGTACCCGTTTAGTGGTTTGGCGGGTAGCGGCAGCTTTATTGATAACTGTTTCTTCTATTTCTATCTATCTGGCATTGCAGAACCGCCAGGCTCCGGACCTGTTGCAAGCATATATTCCTACAGCCGAGACACGAAATATAACTTTGCCGGACGGTACACAAGTGTTGATAAATTCTCAAAGTACTTTACTTTATCCACAGCAATTCACGGGTGATACACGATGTGTTTATCTGGTAGGAGAAGCCAATTTTAAAGTGAAGCGTGACGAAGAGCATCCTTTTATTGTGAAGTCCTCCGATTTTCAGGTGACCGCATTGGGAACAGAGTTCAATGTGACCGCTTATCCGGATGAAGACGAAGTGACGGCAACGTTGATTTCGGGAAAAGTGTTGGTAGAGTATAACGGACAGAAGAATCAGGAAGTTTTAAATCCGAACGAACAGCTGGCATATAATAAGCGCACTCGTTCCGGAAACGTAGTTCGTCCTGATATGCAGGATATCACAGCCTGGCAACGTGGTGAAATCGTATTTCGCAGCATGACGCTGGAGGAAATATTCACCCGTCTTGAACGTAAATACCCCTACACATTTGTTTACAGTTTCCGTAGTCTGAAAGGTGACCGTTTCAATCTTACTTTCGGGCAAAATGCTTCTATAGAAGAAATAATGGATATCGTTGCTCGTGTAACGGGGAATCTGAATTATCAGATTGTGGGAGACAAATGCTATGTTTCCGCTATCGCTGAAGGTACGTTACATTATCGGAGAACGAAATAAAAAATAAGATATACTGATATTAACCTTAAAACACATTGAGCCTATGCGGAAAAAATATCCGGGGGAAGCTGCAACCTTCCCCCGGATGTGAAATCGGAATTCTTACTATTAGCGTTAACCAGACGCTACTAAATTCGAGAATCTAACTTTATCTGTATAAACTAATACTAAGAAGA
>PPYF01028345.1_pt1 | contig 12924 bp, 10 predicted proteins | sample 1559871 | NCBI WGS metagenome assembly PPYF01 (sample SAMN08240021, study PRJNA423297) | Human gut metagenome, whole genome shotgun sequencing project. | reverse complement strand
TCCCTCGGCCTCTACGCCACCGACGGCAATGAGAACCTCGACGACGTCATCGTCTCGCTGACGCTGCCCGAGAACATCTCCCTGAACGGCGGCAGCCTGTCCAGCTACCTCGGCACCATCTGCCCCAAGCAGACCCGGGACGTCACGTTCCAGGTCATGCCCGCCTCCGGCTTTACCGGCACGGTGGCCAGCATCACCGTCAACATGACCGGCACCGGCTCTGTCACCGGCAAGGAGGTCAGCGGCACCACGACGATTTCCGTGCCCGTCAGCCAGCCTGACCGCTTTGAGGTCGGCCAGCTCGAGCTGTCCGGCGACACGATCTATGTCGGCGACACCGGCAGCGTCTCCCTCTCCTACGTCAACAAAGGCAAGAACCCCGTCAGCAATCTGGAAGCCCGCCTGACCGGCACGAATCTGGGTGCGGGCGGCTACCAGTATCTCGGCAACCTGGCCGCCGGCACCGAGGGCAGCGTGGACTTTGACATCGTCCCCGATGCCGCGGGCACGGTCAGCGGCATCATCACGCTGAACTACGAGGATGCCTCCGGCAACCCGCAGACCATCTCGAAGGACTTCTCTGTCAGTGCCGAGGAGATGAACATGGACGACTTCAACTATGACCCGTCGATGGACGACACCCAGCCCGAGCAGACCGGTATGCCGGTCTGGGCGTGGGTGCTCATCGGTGTCTGCGGCGCAGTGGTCGTGATCGTGGTCATCGTGGTCGTGGTACGCAAGCGCAAAAAGGCCAAGGCACTGGCCGCGCTGGAAGCAGAGGACAGCGATGAAGATCTCTGATGAAATCAGCCTGTCGGCGCGCAACCTGCTGCGCCGCAAGGGCCGCACGGCGCTGACGCTCGTCGGCGTCGTCATCGGCACCTGCATGGTCGTGCTGATGATCTCGCTGGGCATCGCCCAGACCAAAACCAACGAGGAGCTGCTGCAAAGCTGGGGCGACCTGACCCAGGTGCAGATCTACGGCTACGGCACGATGGTCGGCAGCGACGGCAAGCCGCTGTATCTGGACGACGCGGCCATCGCCAGCATCAAGCAGATCCCCCACGTGGCGGCGGCCACGCCCTACGCGCAGGCGTATAATCTGGAGGGCACCATCACGGCGGGCCGCAATGACCGCTACACGATGGAAATTTACAATTTGATCGGCATCGACCCCACGGCACTGGAGCCGATGGGCTTCGCCCTGCAGAGCGGCAGCTGGCTCACGAACACCCCCGCCAGCGAGAAGGCGGCGAAATTACAGATTTTGGTCGGCGGGTCCACCGGGTATGAGTTTCAGGACTCGCGCAAGAGCCCCAACAGCCCCAAGCGCTACCGCTGGCAGGGCCAGACCGATGCCAACGGCAAGGAGCTGCCGCCCTTTGTGGACATCGACAAGGATAAGATGACCCTGACCATCCGGACCGGCGAGGGCTCCACCGAAAAGACCCGCAGCTGGGAGCTGGAGGTCGTGGGCGTGCTGGAGCCGGACGGCGCCAAGGGCTACTGGACCCAGAGCGGCATTGTGCTGCGCATTCAGGACATGAAGATGCTGCAAAAGGTCTACAACGACATGACCAAAACCAAGACCGAGGAAAAGAGCTACGAGCAGGTCTACGTCAAGGTCGATGACCTGAAGAACGTCACCGACGTTGAGACGGCCATCCACGAGCTGGGCTTCACCAACACCTACTCGATGAACCAGCAGCGCGAGGAGATGCAGCAGCAGGTCATAAAAAGCCAGATGATCTTCGGCGGCATCGCGGCGGTCTCGCTGTTTGTGGCGGCCATCAACATCATCAACACCATGACGATGGCCATCTATGAGCGCACCCGGGAGATCGGCGTCATGAAGGTGCTGGGCTGTGAGCTGGGCAGCATCCGCACGATGTTCCTGCTGGAAAGCTCGACCATCGGGTTTATCGGCGGGCTGATCGGCGTAGCGTTCAGCCTGCTGGCCAGCTTTGTGCTGAACAACCTTTCCACAATTTTAGCGGCGTTCGGTCAGGGCGGCGGGTTGGACCTGTCCGGCATGATGGGCGGCGGGTACTATTACATGGACGGGGGCGGCAGCGCGGCCATTTCGATCATCCCGCCCTGGCTCATGCTGGCGGCGCTGGTATTCGCCACGCTGGTGGGGCTGGTAGCCGGTATCCTGCCCGCAAACAAGGCGGTCAGGATCAGTGCACTGGAAGCCATCCGGCACGATTAAGCGCTTATATGCTTATATAAAGAACCGAGGCAGTCCCGGGAAAAGGGATCGCCTCGGTTTTTTTGTCGCCGTTCCCGCCCCGCCGTGCGGTAGGGGCCGGCACTCGTTGATGGGTCGGTCCGTAGGGAGGGGTCTTGACCCCTCCGTGGGCGTTTACGGACGGCATAGGGCTTGCCGCACCGCCGAGCGGTAGGGGCCGGGCATGCCCGGCCCGGGGTTTTTCCCGGGGATGGGCGATGACGGGAGGTTTCCGGGGCGTCGGGGACGCCGCCCCCTACGTGGGTGGCTGCCCGTTGACGGGTAGCCGCGCGAACTTGCGGCGGGGTGCGGGCACCCCGCCCTACGGATTTAATTCCTGTAAGCGCTGTAGGGGCGGCATATATGCCGTACGCGAGTTTATGTGGGATGCCGTTCGCCGGTTGTTTTTTTTCTTTCAACATTGGGCTGCCCATACGGTTGAAAATGTATCCTCGTTGCCGGGCATGGACGTTTGATAACCGACTGCATCCCACTTTGTTTTCGGTACGGCTACATCTGTGTTTTTAACAACATTTCGGACTTTTCCACCGCGGGGTTCTACAACTATAGGCAGTTTTCAACATTTTCAACAGGAAAATAAGGTCTGCAGAGAGCCTTTCGCAAAAAGTTCCTCTCATTTTCTGCGAAACACCGTTGTTTTATAGTTTTCCACAGTTTTCACGAGTTTTCCACAGGGAAAACCCCGGGAAACGGTGGAAAACCGGTTTTCCTGTGGAAAAGGGGTACCTATAGGGGTGCCGAGCCGTGGTTACGCCTATATCTTGTTTACAAACGGTTCATTTTTGCCCCATGTATAGCCGGTTGTGAACGGTGGAAAAATAAGAGTTTTCAACATCACTGTGGAAAACGGTGTGGAAAGAGTTCAGAGGGGGAACAGGAGACTGCGGGAGGTCCGTCGGGACCCTTCCGGCCTGCGCGCAAGCGCGCGGCCACCGCTCCTAAAAGGGGAGGCTTTGGCGGGCTTCGCCCGGATTTAAGCAATAAAAAAGCAGCTGCCCCATTGCTATACAGGGACAGCTGCTTTTTCAACAGGATTGTTTAAAACTCGATCTTACCGAAGGCGAAATCGTCACCGTCGTGGATGCGCTCGGTGGTCTTGGGTGCCATCGGCTTGGCTGCGGGGTCGCGCGGGGCATCCGCAAACTCGCGGGCTGGCACGCTGGAGCGCGGGCCGCCGTAGCGGGGGCCTCTGCCGCCCTCACGCGGGCCGCGGGGGCCGCGTCCGCCACGGTTGTCACGGCGGGGACCGCGGCCACCGTCACGGCGTCCGCCGCGCTGGTTGCGGGCGTTGTCGCGGTCAGGCAGGTTGCAGGCATCGGGGTCGGTGGAGTACAGCACCACATGGCGGGCCGGGCCGTCGCCCTTGCTCTCGCTGCGCACACCGTCGATCTCGGCGATGGCCGTGTGGATGATGTGGCGCTCGTAGGGGTTCATCGGCTCCATCTCATAGTAGCATCCCGTGCGGATGACGCGGTCTGCAATGCGCCTGGCAAGGGCAGAGAGGTCGTCCTCGCGCTTGTTGCGGTAGCCGCCGACATCCAGGCCCAGCTTGACGTAAGGGCCCTCCATGCGGTTCACAACGAGGCTGGCGAGGTAGGACAGGGACTCCATCGTCTCGCCGCGGCGTCCGATCAGCGCGCCCATGTGCTCGCCGGAGACCTTCAGGACCGTGGCAGCGCCCTTCTTGACAGCGGTGAAGGTGAAGTTTTCCACACCCATCAGGTTAAAGATCGGGGTCAGGTAGTCAACGGCGGCCTGCAGGCGCGGGTCGGCGTCGATGTCAAGGGGAACCTCGACTTCCTCACCGGGGACGGGGGCCAACTCGGCCTCCTCGACCATATCCTCGACGACCTCCTTCTGGATTTCAGGGGCGGTCTCGTCAGAGATTTCAACAACCTCGGCGGGCTTTGTGGAAACTTCAGCCGGCTTTTCCGCCTCGGGCTCCTCGACCTTCACGAGGACCTTGGCGGGAATGGTCTTAAACAGCTTGCGGGTGGGGAATTCGAGGACTTCGTAGCTTACGTTGATGTCATCACGGTCAACGCCGAGAGCCTCGCAGGCGGCCTGTACGGCGGCCTCAACGGTCTTGGCGCTCATTTCCATACTGCGCATAGGGGGAACCTCCTTCTTATTTCTTATCGTTACGTTCATCACAACGGGGAGTGGGGCGGGCGCATATAGAATGCGCCCCTACGGCGGCAGGGGATACACTCCCTCACAGCCGCCAACGGCGCGGGTGAGCAATGCTCGCCCCTACGGTTGGTGCGTCGTATATTTTAATCCTTATTCAGTGGGGTGGTGCGCTCGTCCTTGTAGAGTTCGGCCTCGCGCTGGCGGGCCATTTCCAGGCGCAGCTTGTTGGCCTCGCCCAGGGTGACCTCTTTTTCGACCTGCTTACCGTTCTGCTCAACGGTGACGGTGCGCTTTTTCTTCTTCTCGGCGCGCTTGGCGGCAAGCTCGGCCTCATACTGGGCCTTGAACTTCTCGGGGCTGTAGATTTTGTAGGTCACGTAGGACTGGAAGATCTGGACCACGTTGGACACGCCGTAGTACAGGGAGAAGCCGACGGGGGCATTGAAGCAGAACGTGACGAACATCAGGTTCATGACGAGCATCATGACCTTCATGCTGCCCTGCATCTGGGCATCCATGCCGGAGAGCTTCTGGGTGATGAAGTAGCTGACGAACATCGTGACCGTGGCGATGGCCGGGAAGATGGCGATGGGGGTCAGGTGGAAGCCGGGCACATCGCACATATCCATGCCGAAGAAGGAGGTGTTGAAGTTCTGGATCTCGGCCACAACGCTGGCGGAGATGATGGACGGGTCGATGGACGCGCCGTTGTGGATGGCCTGGATCAGCGCGGTCTGCATCGTGGAGGTATTGGTCGTGGCCAGGCCGATAGCCTCGCACGCGGCCTTGACGGCATCATTGCTGACGCCGAAGATGTAGTGTACGGGGTAGTACACAACGCCCAGGAAGCCGAACAGGACCAGCATCGTCAGCAGCATGGGCATGCAGCCGCCCATGGGGTTGTAGCCGTGCTCCTGCTGGAGCTTCATCAGCTCCTCCTGCTGCTTCTGGGGGTCGTTCTTGTACTTCTGCTGGATCTCGGTGATCAGCGGCTGGAACACGGACATCTTGGCCGTGGACTTCTGCTGATGGATGCTCAGGGGGAACAGCAGCAGCTTGAGGATGAGGGTGGCAACGATCATGGTTGCCGCGTAGTTGCCGATGAAGCTGTACAGGATCTTCACCAGCGGGCCGATCAATACGGCCAGGAAATACATAAAAGACATAGCCTTTCCTTCTGCCCCGTCTGCGCCCGGGACCTTTATTTTTATGTAGGTCTCTGCTGCGCAGTGCAAAGACATGAGAGGCGGAAGTTGTGGAGATAATAGATAATAAAATTGGTGGGTCGCGGTGCTGGCGCACCGCTCAAAAATCTCTGCCGCCGTAGGGGCGCATTCTATATGCGCCCGTGCAGCTTCCGGCAGGTGCCGCGGGCGGATATGGAATCCGCCCCTACGGTATGTTTTTTGTTATCTTTTATCTATTATCTTTCGTCAGCCTTCGCTCCGGGTTGACCCACTTTCCTTTTTCGGGTACCGGGTCATAGCCGAATTTTGCAAAGGGCTGGCATCTTAAAAGGCGCCACACCGTTAAAATCAGACCCTTTACAAGGCCGTGTACAGCGAGCGCCTGCATGGCGTATTCACTGCATGTGGGTATGAACCGGCAGTGATGCCCGAGGTGCGGACTGATATATTTTTTGTAGCCGCGCAAAAGCGCGATGAGAAGGCGGGCAATCATTGCAGGGCCGTCTCGGGCCCGGGGGCCGGGGCGGCCTTGTCGGGCAGACCGGCCTTTGCAAACAGCTTGCCCAGCGTTTTGCTCAGCTGGGTGCTTTTCAGGCGGGGGGTCTGGCCGCGGGCGACCAGGATGATGTCATACCCGCCGATGTTCTGGGCCAGGTGCTCCGACAAAGCGGCGCGCATGACGCGGCGGGCGCGGTTGCGCTGCACGGCATGGCCGACCTTTTTGGTGGCAGTCAGCCCGATGCGGGTATAGCCCAGCCGGTTTTTGGCCACATACAAAACGCAGTGCGGATGCACATAGCTTTTGCCCCGGCCATACACCCGGTTGAACTGCCAGTTTTTATCTAAAGTGCGGTAACGCATAGTAGTATCCTCCCAAGGCTTCTCCCTCGGGAGAAGCTGCCGCCCGCAGGCGGCTGATGAGGGCAAACCTTTCGGTCAAAACCCATTTGCGGGAAATTTCCGGAAGGTTTTCCCTCATCCGTCCGTGGTCGGGGCCACGGACACCTTCCCCAAGGGGAAGGCATTCCTACACATATATTATAATGAATCCCGGCTTCTGTAAAGCCATATTTGAAAAAAGGGCTGCCGATTTTACAATCAGCAACCCTTTTGTTCACTTAATTCTCTGAAGTTATCAGACAGTCAGGCTCTTACGGCCCTTCGCACGGCGGCGGGCGATGACCTTGCGGCCATTCTTGGTAGCCATGCGGTTCAGGAAACCGTGGACGCGGCTGCGCTGACGCTTCTTGGGCTGGAAAGTACGCTTCATTTTTCATTCCTCCTGTTGAAATCCCGGTATGGGCTGTTTGCTCAGGGCTTCGCCCATACACTGGGGCAGCCTTGCAGAGTTAGATTATACGCGATTTACCCCCACTTTGTCAAGGGGGTTTGGGCAGAATTTTTCGCTCCCGCGTCAAAGAATTGGAGCTACAGAGAGTTATCCACTACATTTTGTACTATTTACTGTTGAAAATTGCATCTGTTGTGGAAAACTTTTATTTTTCTTTGCTCCGCGTAAAAATTTTCAACAATTCCGGCGTATAAAAAAATTCCTACTTTATTATATATAGGTGTTGTTTAAAACCCGGTTTTGTGGTATACTGTATTTAGTATTTTTGCGCCCTGTTTGGATATGGGGCGTTTACTTATAACAGGAAGTGGGGAGTATCGAGAATCATGGATTCCTTCAATGATGTAATGGACGCCGTCAAGGCGTACTGCAAAGGACGAGTATCCGATGCATCATACAGAGTTTTCATCCAGGACCTCAATCTGCTGAATTTTGAGGGCACGAACATCATCATCCTGGAGGTTCCCAACGACGTCGTCATGCGGTTTGCGGCGGCGCGCTATGCCGATCTGCTCAAGGAGGCGTTTGCCTCGATCCTCGGCTTTGAGGTGGAGCTGAAGTTTGTGCTGGCCGCGCCCGCACCGGACGGCGGCAAGGCTGCCGAGAAGCCGAAGCTGGACGAGAACGACCTGCCCAGCGGGCGGTACGAGTTCACGTTCGAGAACTTCATCAAGGGGCCGTCGAACCAGTTTGCGTTTGCCGCCGCGCAGGCCGTGGCCGCGAACCCCTCCGGCGCGTACAACCCGCTGTTCATTTACGGGCCGTCGGGTCTGGGCAAGACGCACCTGCTGAACGCCATCAAAATTGAGATCCAGAAGAATCACCCGGATTTCAACATTGTCTACGTGGATTGTGAAAAATTCACGAACGAGACGATCACCGCCATCAAGACGGCAACGATGGAGCAGTTCCGCCAGCGCTACCGCAAGGCGGACGTGCTTTTGATCGACGACATCCAGTTCCTGGCCGGCAAGGAGAGCACGCAGGAGGAGTTTTTCCACACCTTCAACACGCTGCACAACGATGGCCGCCAGATCGTCATCGCGTCGGACCGCCCCGCGAAGGAGATCAAATCCCTGGAGGAGCGTCTGCGCACCCGGTTTGAGTGGGGCCTGACCGCCGACATCCAGCCGCCGGATTTTGAAACGCGCGTTGCCATCGTCAAGCGCAAGGCCGAGCTGTTGAATCTGGACCTGCCGAACGACGTGGCCGAGTACATTGCGAACCACTTAAAGCAGAACATCCGCCAGCTGGAGGGCGCGGTCAAAAAGCTGAACGCCTACTATCTGCTGGAGGGCATCGAGCCGTGCATCGGCGTAACGACGACGGCGATCAAGGACACGCTGAACGACAGCCAGCCGATCCCGGTCACGATCGAGAAGATCCTGAACGAGGTCGCGCGCACCTATAATGTGATGCCGTCGGACATCCGCGGCAAGAAGCGCAATGCGAATGTGAGCGCGGCGCGGCAGATGACGATGTACATTATCCGCGAGGTGACCGGCATGAGCATGGAGGCCATCGGGCAGGAGTTCCAGCGCGATCATTCCACGGTGGTGTATTCCATCAAAACGATGGAGGAAAACATCAAGCGCGACCAGCACCTGAAAGAGATGTGCAGCGACATCATGAAAAACGTCCGCACCTGACCTACTTTCTTGAAAGAAAGTAGGCAAAGAACTTTCAATAGTTTATCCCGGGGACGGGATTTGGGATGGACTTTACGCAGCATCGCACATTTTCACCCGAGCATCTGGAATTTCTTTGGTTCTTTCTTTGCAAAGAAAGAACACCCCGTTTTTCAACAAAGTTTTCAGTTATCAACAGCGCGTATTCCACGGCGCTTGTTGAAAAAAGGCGTTTTCCGGGTTTTCCACAGAAAAGTCCACAGACTGTTCAAAACAATCCACGTGCGATTTTCCGCGGCGCAATCGGGTCCCGCGGAGTTTTCCACGAAACTAACACCCCCTACTACGACTACTACCATAGTTTAATAGTTTCTGCGAACGGAACCGCAAAATACACTTCCTCACACCTACAAAACACCGCTCCGGCTGTGGAAAACAGAAGGAGCACCCTTCCTAGAGACCGCTGAACGTTTTTTGCCGAGGCTTTTTCCCAAAAAAGCCGGAGAAAGAGATAGAAACATGAAATTTGAATGCGAAAAAACACTGCTAGCCAGCGCCATCGACGGCGTTTCCCGCGCGATCACAAACCGCGCCGCCATCCCTGTGCTGGAAGGCATCTACATGAAGGCCGAGGGCTTTAACCTGACGCTGACCGGCTACGATATGGAAATGGGCATCACGACCACGATTGAATGCAACGTGCTTGTACCCGGTGAAACTGTACTTGACGCAAAACTGCTGAGCGCCATGGTCAACCGTATGCCTGCAGGCGATGTCTGCATTGAGCTGAACGACGAGGGCCAGGCAAAAATCAGCGGCGGTGTGGCAGAATTTGAGATCCCCGCGCTGAACGCCAGCGATTATCCGAGCCTGCCCGTGACCGGCGCCGACAATACGATGACCGTCAAGTGCGGCATGCTGCGCGAGATGATCGAGAAAACCATCTATGCTGTCAGCCAGGACGACAAAAAGCCCGCCCACACCGGCGAGCTGTTCGTCATTGAGCCGGGCAGCCTGACGATTGTGGCCCTGGACGGCTACCGGCTGGCCATTATCCAGCGCGACGTCGAGTGTACCCGCGACATCCGCATCATCATCCCCGCCAAGACACTGCAGGAGCTGCTGAAAATTATGGGCGGCGCGGACGACGACGTGAAGATCGACGCGAACCGCCGCTATGTCGTGTTTACCTCCAACGGCTATACGATCATGAGCCGCCTGATCGAGGGCGACTTCCTCAACTATGAGAGCGTCATCCCGAAGGACAGAAAAACACGTGTTACCGTGGAATGCAAGAACTTCATCGACACGATCGAGCGTGCGTCGCTCATTATTACCGAGCGCTTGAAGAACCCGCTGCGCATCTCCTTTGCCGAGGATCGCGTGACGGTCCGCTGCCAGACGCCGCTGGGCAAGGTCGTGGACGAGTTCGCGCCGGTCTCGATGGAGGGCGACGCGGTAGAGATCGGCTTCAACAACCGGTATCTGCTGGATGCACTGCGCTTCTCGAAGTGTGAGAAGATGGTGCTGGAAATCAACGGACCCTTAAGCCCCGTCAAGCTCCTGCCCGAGGACGGCAAGGACTTTATCTATCTGGTACTGCCGGTACGGTTTAAGAACGAGGGGTAAAAACAACGCTGCTCCGTAGGGGCCGGGCATGCCCGGCCCGCAACATAAAAAGGCTTGCCCGTTGACGGGCAGTTGCCGCAAGGCCGCGGGCCGGACATGTCCGGCCCCTGCCGCTGCAATAGAAGGAATTGTATGGAAAAGATTCGTATAACCACCGAGTTTATCAAGCTGGATGCTCTGCTCAAGTTCGCCGGTCTGTGCGAGACGGGCGGCGAGGCGAAGGAGCTGATCCAGGGCGGGGCCGTTAAGGTCAACGGCGAAGTCTGCACGATGCGCGGCAAAAAGTGCCGCGCAGGGGATACCGTGGAGCTGGACGGCCAGACCTTGCAGATCGCGGAGGGCGCGTAATGCGCTTAACGCACTTAGAAGTAACGGATCACCGCAATATTGCCCACGCAGAGCTGCACCCCGACCCGCACCTGACCGTGCTGTGCGGCCCGAACGGCCAGGGCAAGACGAACCTGCTGGAGGCTATTTGGCTGCTGACCGGCGGCAAGAGCTTTCGCGGGTCAAAGGACGCGGAGCTTATCAGGCGCGGCTGTGACTTTTCGGTCATTGAGGGCGCGTTTGAGACACAGGACGTGGAAAAATCCATCCGCCTGACCGTGGGCAGCAGGCAGAGCCAGCGCCCGGGCCGCACCGGCAAATTAAACGGCGCGGACGTTGGGCGCGCAGCGGCGCTGGCGGGGAACTTTCAGGCCGTCGTCTTTGAGCCGGACCTGCTGGGGCTGGTCAAGGGCGGCCCGGACGGACGGCGGCGGTTTATGGATTCCGCACTGTGCCAGGTCTACCGGCCCTACCTTGTGGCGCTGCGGCGGTATATGCGGCTGACGGCCCAGAAGAACGCCCTGCTGAAAAGCTACGATATTACGCCAAACGGCAATATGCTGCTGGACACCTACGACGAGCAGCTGGCCGAGTACGGCGCGCTCATCATGGAGCACCGCTGCAAGTTTCTGGCGGCGGCGGCTCCCATTGCCGCGCAGAATTATAAGGACATCTCCCACGGTGCCGAGGTGCTGGCGCTGAACTACCAGATGTGCACCGCGGCCCCCACCGCCGCGGCGCTGACCGAAAAGATGCGGGCCATGCGCAGTGCCGAGCTGCGCGCCGGGTTCTGCCTGGCCGGGCCGCACCGCGAGGATCTGGAAATTTTGCTGGACGGCCAGCCCGCCCGGGTGTTTGGTAGTCAGGGCCAGCAGCGCAGCTGCGTGCTGGCAATGAAGCTGGCCGAGGCGACAGTGGTCGGTGATTTGTTCGGTGAGCACCCGGTTTTGCTGCTGGACGACGTTTTGAGCGAGCTGGACGACGAGCGCCAGACCTACCTTTTGACCCGCATGGGCGAGCACCAGACGATTGTGACCACCTGCGACACCGCCGCTTTTGCGCGTACCAATGGAAAAATTGTGATGGTGAAGGGCGGAGTGGTCGAAGAAGCGTAGGAACCGGACATGCCCGACCCGCAGCAGTACGGCGGCTGCCCGCTGATGGGCAATGACGCAGAGTGGAGGGCCGGGCATGCCCGGCCCCTACAGGGGGGTGCAGGATTTGTACTTTCACGCAGGCCAGGACTTTGTCCTGAATACCCGGGATGTGATTGGGGTGTTTGATCTGGACACAGCCGGGGCGTCGCGGCGGACGGAGGAATACTTCCGCCACGTCGAGAGCGAGGGCGCCGTCGTGGACCTCTGCGCCCCGGGCACGCTGCCCAAGAGCTTTCTTGTCACCGATTTCCCCGACGAGACCATTTATATCAGTCAGTTATCGCCCGCCGCGCTGAAAAAAAGAGCGGAGAGGCTGGACTTTTAAAGTATTACGCCCGTAGGGGCCGGGCATGCCCGGCCCGCAGCATAAAAAGTACCGCCCGATAAAAGGGCAATAACGCAAGGCGTAGGGGCCGGACATGTCCGGCCCGCAGCATAAAAATTACCGCCCATTTATGGGCAATGACGCAAGGCGGAGGGCCGGGCATGCCCGGCCCCTACATTGCAAAATAAGAGATACCCACCCACAACAGGAGGCTATCATTTCATGGCAGAAGAAATCATCACCGAAACCAACCGCGAGACGGCTACCGACCATGCCTACGGCGGTGCGCAGATCCAGGTCCTCGAGGGTCTGGAGGCTGTGCGCAAGCGCCCCGGCATGTATATCGGCTCCACCGGGCCTTCCGGCCTGCATCATCTGGTCTATGAGATCGTCGATAACGCCATCGACGAGGCACTGGCCGGATACTGCACCCATATTGAAGTGACCATCAAGCCCGGCAACATCATTGAGGTCTCGGACAACGGACGCGGCATCCCCGTGGACATCCAGCCCAAGCTGGGCATCCCGGCTGTGACCGTCGTCTACACCGTGCTGCACGCCGGCGGCAAGTTCGGCGGCGAGGACTCCGGCTATAAAGTGGCCGGCGGTCTGCACGGCGTCGGCGCGTCCGTCGTCAACGCCCTGTCCGAGTGGCTGACCGTCCGCGTGCGCCGCGACGGGGCCGAGTATGAGCAGAGCTTCAAGCGCGGCAAGCCGGACGGCGACCTGAAAAAAATCGGCGCGGCGGCTTCTACCGGAACGACAGTCACCTTTAAGCCCGACCCGGAGATGTTCCAGGAAACGACGCTCTATCGCTATGAAACGCTGCTCAAGCGCCTGCGCGAGGAAGCGTTCCTGAACGCCGGTGTCAAGATCACCCTGACCGACGAGCGCCCCGACGCGGACCGCCCCCAGGACGAGCAGTCCGGCGAGATG
>PPYF01000684.1_pt1 | contig 12926 bp, 12 predicted proteins | sample 1559871 | NCBI WGS metagenome assembly PPYF01 (sample SAMN08240021, study PRJNA423297) | Human gut metagenome, whole genome shotgun sequencing project. | reverse complement strand
AGCATTGCTTGGTGTGGTGAAAATGGTGTTAAAGAATGGCAGTGAAACTCAGCACTATATTTAAGATGGAGTTAAGTTTATTTTCCGCATATTATACTCATCCAGGAATTCAAGTTTGTAGAATTCAAAGTACTTCCTATATTAGAAAAAATAGTGTATACTTTACAAGTACATATGTTCGAAAAAAAGGGGAGCGAAAAATATGAGCAAAAAGAAATTTAAAACAATATTATGTGGATGCATAACGACTCTTTGTCTGCTTCTGACATCCTGTGGACCACTGCAGATATCACAAGGATCAGGCAATCAGGACTCTGGTCACAGAAATCAAACGACAGCAGAGACAACATTTGCATCAACCGGGCAGATAGAATCTGTAGATACGCTGGAAGAAGTACCGGAGTATACAGGACAGCCATATGTGGAAATCAATGATAATGAGCCTTCATTTACTGAAGAAGAACTGACAACAGATTCTTATGAGGAATACAGTCCATTAGATGAACTGGGAAGATGTCAGACAGCGGAGGCTTGTGTGGGTGAAGATTTGATGCCGACACAGAAAAGAGAAAGCATCAGCAGTGTGAAGCCAACAGGCTGGGTGAATAAGGAATATGATGGAATTGACGGTGGGTATCTGTACAATCGCTGTCATCTGATTGGTTTCCAGCTGACAGGTGAGAATGCGAATGAGCGCAATCTGATTACAGGAACACGCTATATGAATGTAGATGGCATGCTCCCATTCGAGGATGAGGTGGCAGATTATGTTAAAGAAACGGATAATCATGTGATGTATCGTGTCACTCCGATCTATAGCGGCGATGATTTGGTAGCTTCCGGAGTCCAGATGGAGGCGAAGTCGGTGGAAGATGATGGCGCAGGGGTAACATTTAACGTATACGTATATAATGTACAGCCATATGTTGTGATCAATTATGAGACAGGAGAGAGTTATCAGACGGAAGAACTCACAACGCCGGAAGGTGAGTGGGCTCCTGGAACAGAAGCTGAAGTGACTGAAGAAAATGTATCCAATTCGTCAAAAACATCAAATTTAACAAAAAAAGAAACTTATATATTGAATAAGAATACAAAAAAGTTTCATAAATCAACCTGTTCTGGTGTGAAGGATATCAAAGCAGAGAACAAAGAAAAGTATACAGGAAGTAGGTCAGATCTGATTAAAGAAGGATATGAGCCTTGCGGCAGATGCAAGCCGTAAGAACTATGAGACCTCAGCACTTTTGCCATTGAGATTATTATAGAAAATGTAATATCAACATAGAACAGATAGTTCCACCTGCAATAGATAGAAACATGTTTTTCTTATAAGTCTTGATTTATGTTAATGTCTTTTAGAGTGTGCAATTTTTTATCGAAAAAGTGTTTACAAACCACATAAAAACAGCTATAATACAAATAGAAACCACAAGAAAACAATAAAAAGCAAGAAATAAACCACACAAAACAACAATGTGGCGAATGGGTAAAAACAGGAGGAACAGAATAATATGAAGATCTTAGATGCGAAGTTTGTACAGGACTTTATTAAAATGGCAAATGACGGATTCCTTCAGGGATGGCATGAGAGAAATGGTGGTAATTTAAGTTATCGTTTGAAACCAGAAGAGGTTGAACTGATCAGACCACGTCTGAATGAATCAGGAGAATGGACAGAAATCGGAACAGAGGTTCCGGGGCTTGCAGGAGAATTCTTCCTTGTAACAGGAAGTGGAAAGTATTTCAGAAATATTATCGTTGATCCTGAAGTGTGTCTTGCAATTATTGAGATTGATTCTACAGGAACAAAATACAGAATCCGTTGGGGACTGGTAGAGGGAGGAAGACCGACAAGTGAGCTTCCGACTCATCTGATGAACCATGAAGTGAAGAAAAGAATCACAAATGGAAAACATCGTGTAATCTACCATGCACATACAACAAATACAATCGCGTTGACATTCGTACTTCCTTTGGATGATCAGGTGTTCACAAGAGAACTTTGGGAGTCAGCAACAGAGTGTCCGGTTGTATTCCCGGATGGAGTTGGAGTTGTAGGCTGGATGGTTCCGGGCGGAAGAGCAATCGCAGAAAAGACAGCTGAATTGATGGAGAAATACGATGTTGCTATCTGGGCACATCATGGAATGTTCTGTTCAGGAGAAGACTTCGATCTTACATTCGGTCTTATGCATACAGTAGAGAAGTCAGCAGAAATTCTTGTGAAGATTCTGTCTATGACACCAAGAAAGATTCAGACAATCACTCCGGAAAACTTCCGCGAATTGGCACATGATTTTAAGGTAACACTTCCAGAAGAGTTCCTATATGAGAAAAAGAAATAATTAAATTTCAATATTCGGAAATAAGAAAGTAATGAAATAGATGGGAGAAATTCTTGACAGTGTTTTTTTAACATGTTATGCTATAGTCGATTTTGAGAGACGAAGATGCAGAGTAACAGACAGAGTCTTTTCAAAGCAATTGTTTCGGACCACCCAGCGAGGTTAAGGCCATACGGACAGCCGGGTCCACTGCCGATTATGGTAACTTTGGTTGCCTTATTGATTGAGTTAAAAGCTCTAATTTTATAAGTAGGTTTCTTTGATAGCCTTGATGCGCCAGACGCGCAGACTTGTGAAACGGTCAATAAGAGTAGTAAAAGTATAATTGCTATATAGACTCTGACACGCATGATCCAGAAGTTTTATTTAAAAATCTAAGAGAAGATATTGCCTTTTCTGTTACAGCTGAGAATAAAACAGACGAATACATACCGAACGCAGGTTTGTGGCTTAGCGCCCTTATCTGCGTTTTTTTCTGTATTAAGAAAATATTTTAACAAAGGGACCTGGAAAGAGAGGAAATATGAAAGGGAGTCGTTTTAAATTAAACCAGAATCATGCACCGATCCATGAGGCTCTGGAGACTTTCCGACGAATGCGGGTTGTACCTTTTGATGTCCCTGGTCATAAACGGGGAAGAGGAAATCCGGAGCTGACAGAATTTCTCGGACAAAAATGTGTAGGCGTCGATGTCAATAGTATGAAACCACTGGACAATCTCTGCCATCCGGTATCTGTAATACGGGAAGCAGAAGAACTGGCAGCAGATGCCTTTGGAGCAGCACATGCATTTTTAATGGTAGGGGGCACGACAAGTTCTGTACAGACAATGGTTCTGACGGCCTGCAAACGTGGAGATGAGATCATATTGCCACGTAATGTTCACAGGAGTGTGTTGAATGCACTTGTTTTATGTGGTGCGATCCCTGTTTATGTAAATCCGGAGGTAGACCAGCGGCTTGGGATTTCCCTGGGAATGCAAAGAGAACAGGTAGCAAAAGCGATAAAAGAGCATCCAAAGGCAGTCGCAGTGTTAGTAAATAATCCGACTTACTATGGAATATGCAGTGATCTGCGAGCGATTGTCAAGATGGCACATGAGGCAGGAATGATGTGCCTGGTAGACGAAGCGCATGGAACACATTTTTATTTCGGTGGAGGACTTCCTGTTTCAGCTATGGAAGCAGGTGCAGACATGGCGTCTGTATCCATGCACAAAAGCGGAGGCAGTCTTACACAGTCGAGTCTGCTTCTTACAGGTCCGGACGTACATGCCGGGTATGTGCGGCAGATCATCAATCTGACACAGACAACATCAGGAAGCTATCTTCTGATGTCGAGTCTTGACATTTCAAGAAGGAATCTTGCACAACGTGGCCGTCAGATTTTCCATCAGGTAGCAGATATGGCGGAATATGCCAGAGAGGAAATCAATGCAATCGGTGGTTATTATGCATTTGGAAAAGAACTGGTAAATGGAAATTCTGTTTTTGATTTTGATATTACAAAGTTAAGTGTACATACGTTAGATATCGGACTCGCAGGAATTGAAGTTTATGATATTCTGCGTGATGAATACGACATTCAGATCGAATTTGGAGATATTGGAAACATTCTTGCTTACCTTTCGATCGGAGACCGTGCACAGGAAGTAGAACGGCTTGTGAGTGCACTTGCGGAGATCCGCAGACGTTTTCAGACAGACGGAACAGGACTTCTGAGTCAGGAATATATTGATCCTCAGGTAGTGGCCAGTCCACAGGAAGCTTTTTATGCAGAGAAGTGCAGTCTGCCACTCCGGGAAACAGAAGGTATGGTCTGTAGTGAATTTGTGATGTGTTATCCGCCTGGAATTCCGATCCTTGCGCCTGGGGAACGCATCACAGCAGAAATTCTGGATTATATCGAGTATGCAAAAGCGAAGGGTTGTAATATGACCGGACCGGAAGATCCGGATATTTTGAAACTGAATGTTCTGACAGGGAGGTAATAATAATGGAAATGTGGTTTTCGGAATTCCATACACCGGATGTGAAACACAGTATCCGGGTAAACCGTCAGCTCTTTTCCAGACAGAGTGATTATCAGAGAATTGATATTTTTGAGACACCGGAATTTGGCCGTGTTCTTACTCTGGACGGAAATGTAATGCTGACAGAACGTGACGAATTTATTTATGATGAGATGATCACGCATGTGCCGATGGCAATCCATAAAGAAGCAAAAGATATTATGGTGATTGGAGCCGGAGATGGCGGTGTTGTTCGCGAACTGACCAGATACGACAGGGTCAGACACATTGATCTGGTAGAAATGGATCCGATGGTTGTCGAGGCATGTCGTGCATACCTTCCGGAAAATGCATGCAGACTGGATGACAGAAGAGTACATCTTCATTACGAAAATGCACTCCGTTTTATCCGAAGATGCGAGGCAAAATATGATCTTATTATCGTAGATTCCTCGGATCCGTTTGGCCCATCGGAAGGATTGTTTACCCGCGAATTCTATGGGAATTGTTACAATGCATTGAAAGAGGATGGAATTATGGTCAATCAGCAGGGAAGTCCATTCTACGCAGAAGATGCACATGCAATGCAGCGAAGCCATAAAAGAATTGCAAGTACCTTTCAGATCAGTCGTGTTTATCAGGCACATATCCCAACCTTTGCCGCAGGTTACTGGTTGTTTGGATTTGCCAGCAAAAAATATCATCCCGTAGATGATCTGGACGCAGAAGCATGGAATGCATTAAATCTTCGTACACGTTACTATACAACAAGACTCCATAAAGGAGCATTTTACCTTCCGGCATTTCTGGAAGATATGCTGAAAGAAGTGGAGGAATAATTCATGATTTTACCGAATATAGAAACTTTTATAGGATGCGAAAGCAGCTTTGAGGAAGCATCGATTGTCCTTTATGGTGCGCCGTTTGATTCGACGACAAGTTTTCGTCCGGGCGCAAGATTCGGTCCGGCAGCTATGCGTCATGAGAGTTTCGGACTTGAAACTTACAGTCCATATCAGGACAGAGACCTTATGGATATCAGTGTATTTGACAGCGGGGATCTGGAACTTTGCTTTGGAAGCAGTGAAATGGCGCTTTCGGATATTCAAAAGAGAGCAGAAGAAATATTGAAATCAGATAAATTTCCATTGCTTCTGGGAGGAGAACATCTGGTGACGCTGGCAGCAGTACGCGCTGTAGCTGCGAAATATCCGGATCTACATATCATCCATTTTGATGCACATGCAGATTTAAGGGATGATTATCTGGGAGCCAGATTGAGTCATGCCTGTGTTCTGCGAAGATGCCATGATCTTCTGGGAGACGGCCGTATCCATCAGTTCTGCATCCGAAGCGGAGAGAGAGAAGAATTTAGATTTGCCGCGCAGCATACAGATTTCCATCCACTTTCTTTTGACGGACTGGAAGAGACTGTAAGAGAACTGAAAGAGAAAAATGTACCAATTTATTTTACAATTGATCTGGATTGTCTGGATCCGGCAGTATTTCCGGGAACAGGGACTCCGGAGGCGGGGGGAGTAACTTTCTTAGAGCTTCTTGAAGCCATCCGTACAGTTGCACAGGCAAATGTAGTAGGAGCGGATGTGAATGAACTTGCTCCTATGTTGGATGCAAGTGGTGTCTCAACCGCAACAGCATGTAAGGTTCTTCGTGAACTGCTTCTTGCAATTGCAAAATAAACCGGCAACTTATAAGAGAGCAATTATAAAAAAGAATATGTAACTGTTCAGAGCCAAGCAAAATTTCAAAAACAGTTGTAAAATGCTTGCATTTTTAAGACTATTTTTGAAATTTTGCTTGGCGGATACGCCACACCTTCAAAATGCGTAGCATTTTGAAGGTTGGCTCTGAACAGTTACAAGAATATTATAAATATATAACTGTTGAAGAAAAGGAGAAGAGTTATGAGCAGAGTACTTGTAATCGGCTGCGGAGGAGTAGCCAGTGTAGCAATTCAGAAATGTTGTCAGGCAGATGAGGTCTTCACAGAACTTTGTATTGCAAGCCGTACAAAGGAAAAATGTGATGCACTTGCAGAAAAGCTAAAAGGAAAGACAAAAACAGTTCTTACGACAGCTAAGGTTGATGCAGACGATGTGGATCAGCTGATCGAACTGATCAATGATTACAAACCGGATCTGGTAATGAATATTGCGCTTCCATATCAGGATCTGACGATTATGGATGCGTGTCTGGCATGTGGCGTAAACTATATGGATACAGCGAACTACGAGCCGGAAGATACGGATGATCCGAAGTGGCGTGCGATTTACGAAAAACGCTGTAAAGAAGAAGGATTTTCAGCATATTTTGATTATTCCTGGCAGTGGGCATACCGCAAAAAATTTGAAGATGCAGGTCTTACAGCACTGCTTGGATGCGGATTTGACCCGGGTGTCACACAGGCATACTGTGCATATGCATTAAAACATGAATTTGATCAGATTAATACCATTGATATTCTGGACTGCAATGGCGGTGATCATGGATATGCATTTGCGACAAACTTTAATCCGGAAATCAATCTTCGTGAAGTAAGTGCACCGGGAAGTTACTGGGAAAATGGACATTGGGTAGAAATCCCGCCGATGGATATTAAGAGAGAATACAACTTTGATCAGGTCGGAGACAAGGACATGTATCTACTTCATCATGAGGAAATAGAGTCTCTTGCGAAAACAATTCCAGGGGTAAAACGTATTCGTTTCTTTATGACTTTTGGACAAAGTTATCTGGATCATATGCGTTGTCTTGAGGATGTGGGAATGCTTTCTACAACACCGATCCAGTACAATGGACAGGAAATCGTTCCGATCCAGTTCCTGAAAGAACTTCTTCCGGATCCGGCAAGTCTTGGTCCACGCACAAAAGGAAAAACAAATATCGGCTGTATTTTTACCGGTGTAAAAGATGGAAAAGAAAAGACTTATTATATCTATAATGTGTGCGATCATCAGGAATGCTACCATGAAGTTGGAAGCCAGGCAATCAGTTATACAACAGGCGTTCCGGCAATGTGCGGAGCATTGATGATGCTGACTGGAAAATGGATCAGACCGGGTGTATATACCGTAGAGGAATTTGATCCGGATCCGTTCCTGGACGCACTTGACCGTTATGGTCTGCCACGCAGTGAAAATCATGATCCGAAGTTGGTAGACTGATGGAAAGATTAGATAAAAGAGCACCATTTACAGCCACCGGCGGAATTATTCCGCCGGAATTTGAGCATATCAAAACACCTTGTTATATATTGGATGAAAAAGCACTTATAGAAAACGCAAAACTGCTCGGTGGAGTAGCAGAACGGACAGGATGTAAGATGCTTCTGGCACAGAAAGCATTCAGTAATTATGATTGTTATCCTTTTTTTGAACCGTATCTGGCGGGTACAGAGGCCAGTGGATTGTATGAGGCAAGATTAGGGGCAGAGGAAATGCCTGGAAAAGAAGTTCATGTATTCTGTGCAGGTTACCGGGCGGATGAATTCGAGGAACTTCTTCGGTATGCCGATCATATTGTATTTAATTCTCCGTCCCAGCTTCTTCTCTTTGGAAGAATGGCGAAAGAGGCAGGAAAAAGCGTGGGACTTCGAATCAATCCGGAATGCTCGACCCAGGAGGGACATGAGATTTATGACCCTTGTGCACCGGGAAGCCGCATGGGTACAACAAGAGTACAGTGGGATGAAGCAATTGTGAAGAATCCGGAGTTAATGGAACTTTTGGATGGGGTTCATTTCCATACTCTCTGTGAGCAGGACTCGGATGATCTGGAGACAACCCTTGCTTCCGTAAAGAAACAGTTTGGCGATTTGATCACCAAAGTGAAATGGATTAATTTTGGCGGTGGTCATCATATTACAAGACCGGGATATGATATTGGGCGACTGGAGCAATGCATTCGAAAGGCACAGGAAGAATGGAAGGTTGAGGTTTATCTGGAACCGGGAGAAGCCTGGGCATTGAATGCAGGATTTCTTCTTACCAGTGTGCTGGATGTTCTGAAAAATGGAGACACACAGATTGCAATCGTAGATGCCAGCGCCGCCTGCCATATGCCGGATGTACTGGAAATGCCTTATCGCCCACCGCTTCTTGGAGCATCGGATGAGACAACAGATAGTGGGATTACAGTCCGGTTAGGAGGTCCAACCTGCCTGTCAGGGGATGTGATTGGAGACTATAAATTCAGCAAATTACCGGAATACGGAGATCTTCTTCTGTTTGGAGATATGGCGATTTATACGACTTGCAAAAACAATACATTTAATGGGATGCCATTACCGGATATCTGGATCAGACATGCTGACAGAACCATGCAGCAGCTAACTTCATTTAATTACACAGATTTTAAAGAAAGATTAGGAAGCCGTGAATAGCGGCTTCCTAATACATTTATCTAACACATTTCTTGTTTCACATCAACGTCCATACCCAATATACAACTCCAAGCGCCCAGCTTGTCACAATTCCATACAAGATCACAGGCCCGGCAATCGTGAAGATCTTACAACCAATACCAAACAGAATAGAAGTCCAGCTGCTGCAGTCATCCGGGGAAAGTTTTTTCAATTCACAGAAATGATAAATACATTGTCCAATCAGGCAGATTGTTCCACCAAGGAAGAACGCCTTCATCATGTTGAACCACACATTGTGCTGTGGTGTTTTCTTTTTGACATAGGCTTCGTATTGCTTCTGTTGCTTCAATTGTTCTATTTTGTCCATAAATGAAAATCCCTTCTTTTTGTTTTTAAATTCTACACATAGTTTTTCACAAAAATGAAAATAATATCCTTAAAAATAAATAATGAAGCATCAGAAATGAGGAAATGATATGAATGATACGGGAAACAAGAACCGGGCAATTGAGTCGGAGTGCGGTCTTTTTCATCTGTCACAGCTCTGTGGAGCACAGAGTATTGTATTCACAAAAGCTCCTTATCTTCTAAGTGCAGCATCTGTTGCCGGAAGCAAAGAAGCGCAGGGACCGCTTGGAAAATACTTTGATCTGACAAATGAGGATGACCTGTTTGGAGCAGAGACCTGGGAGGAAGCCGAAAGCAACATGCAGAAGGAAGCCTGTGTACTGACGCTTGGAAAGTCACATGTGGATCCGAAGTCTGTGCGTTATCTCTTTGGAGGAGATCTTCTCAGACAAGGAATCGCAACTTCTATGGGCGTTGAAGATCTGCAGATTCCCATATTCGGCCTGTATGGCGCATGTTCCACATCAGGAGAGGCACTGGCATTAGCAGCAATGAGTGTGGCAGCAGGATACGGAGATTACATGCTGGCAGTAACATCCAGCCATTTCGGAAGTGCAGAGAAAGAATTTCGATTTCCGTTAGGATATGCGAACCAGAGACCACTTTCCGCACACTGGACCGTGACAGCAAGCGGGGCTTTCCTCGTAGGAAGCCATCTGAATAAAATAAATTCCGATAAGCAACGTCAAAGAAAGTCCCAGTTCCGGCATATTCGGATCACCGGCGTTACGATAGGGAAGATTGTGGACTTTGGCTTGAAGGATTCGCAGAACATGGGTGCATGTATGGCTCCGGCTGCAACTGATACCATCTACCGTAATTTTCAGGATCTTGGACGTACACAGGAAGATTACGATCAGATCATAACAGGTGATCTTGGATATATTGGTCAATCCATACTTTTTGATCTGATGAAAAGCAGAGGATATGATATCAGAAAAAAGCATATGGATTGTGGAATGACTATCTTTGATCAGGAAACGCAGGATACACATGCCGGCGGAAGCGGCTGTGGATGCGCAGCGTCAACACTGGCCTCTTATATTCTGCCAAAGATTGAGAACGGAGAATGGAGAAGGATACTCTTTGTGCCGACCGGTGCATTGATGTCAACGGTCAGCTTCAATGAAGGAGCAAGTGTGCCTGGAATTGCGCATGCGATTATGATCGAACACTGTTGAAAAGCCCTATTATAATAGGAAGAAGTAAAAAATGTGCTAAGTGTGTGTTAAAAAAGAAAAGGAATAGAAAAATGGATTATATAAAAGCATTTTTAATCGGAGGTCTCATCTGCGCTGCAGTGCAGATTCTTCTGGACAGAACAAAGCTGATGCCGGGACGGGTTATGGTATTACTCGTCTGTACAGGCGCAGTGCTTGGATTTATTGGAGCATACGAACCATTTGTAAAATTTTCAGGAGCAGGCGCAAGCGTTCCACTTCTGGGATTCGGAAATGTCCTGTGGAAAGGTGTGAAGGAAGCTGTTGATAAAAACGGATTCCTCGGAATCTTTCTGGGAGGGTTCAAGGCAAGTGCCGCCGGAATCAGCGCAGCACTTATTTTTGGATACCTGGCTTCATTGATTTTTGAACCCAAAATGAAGAAATAAACGAGAAATCACTATAATGTTACAAAATGTTACAAGGTTCATAAAAATATACATGAAAATATCTTGACAGTAAAAGAAAAATGAAATATCATTAATTGAGTATTAAAGGCAATAAGAAACGACGGAACAAGGAGGCACGGCAGGACAGATTTTTTATCCCAGGTGTCTCTTTCATTGTGTAAAAGGATGAGTTAAAGATGATTGATATACATAGCCATATCTTGCCCGGAGTTGATGATGGAGCGTCTTCGATGAAAGAAAGTCTTCATATGCTTTCTATGGCGAGAAGACAGGGAATCACAGATGTGTTTGCAACTTCACATTATTCCAAAGCGTTTCCGAACAGAGATCCGGAGAAGCTGAGACGGCTTCGGGATGAGCTGATGAGCCGTGCAAATCGTCCGGTGCAAGGACCAGAGGGAAAGGTGAAGTGCAAAAGACCAATTCGAATCTGGACAGGTCAGGAGATTTTTTATTCTAATAGTGTTATACGACTGCTTGAAGAGGGAAAACTGCTTACGTTGGCAGACAGTAATTACGTACTGGTTGAGTTTATGCCGTCAGTGCCTTATTCAGAGATATGTACAGCGGTGAGGAATCTGTCAAGAGCAGGATATACTCCGGTAGTTGCTCATGCGGAGAGGTATCGTTGCCTTAGAAAAGGTAAGCGTGTGGAAGAACTGATCGATCTGGAAGCATTGATCCAAATGAATTACAGATCCGTCAGTGGAGGCTGGCATGATGCAACAGCGCGCTGGTGTAAGGATAATCTGAAAAAAAGGAATATCCATTTTATGGGAACTGATATGCACAATATCGGGAGCAGAATGCCTGATACAAAAGAGCCAATGGGTTGGATGAGGAAGCATTTAGACAGTACTTACCTCAGACAGATAACAAGAGAGAATGCACTTCGCATTACAGAAAACAAAATAATAAAATAAAGGGGAGCAAAGATGGGAAAGACGCATGATGACGACGAGGTCGAGATTGACCTCAGAGAACTATACTACGCATTGAAAAAGCGTGTTTTGGTAATCCTTGCAGCCGTACTGGCAGGAGCAGTGATTGCCGGAGCAGCAACAAAGCTTTTGATGACACCTGTTTACAGCGCAACATCTACAATGCTTGTTCTCACAAAGGAAACAACACTTTCTTCACTGGCTGATCTGCAGATCGGTAGTCAGCTGACAAAAGACTACAACATCCTGATCACAAGCCGTACAGTATTGCAGGACGTAGTAGATGAACTGAATCTGGATATGACATATAAAGAGTTGATGGAATGTATCACAATAGAGAATCCAAGTGATACACGTATTCTTTCCATTACAGCAATAGACAAAGATCCAAAGATGGCAAAGAAGATTGCTGACACGCTGGCGAAGACATCAGCTGACTTTATCGGAGACAAGATGGAAGTAACACCACCGAAAGTTATTGAAGAAGGTGAAGTGCCGACAATCCAGACAAGTCCGAGTACAAAGAAGAATGTGCTGATCGGAGCACTGGCTGGTCTGATTCTTTCCGCAGGTATTATTATCCTTCTCACACTGATGGATGATACAATCAAGTCAGAGGAAGATATCGAGAACTACCTCGGTCTGACAACACTGGCAAGTATTCCGGATAGAAAAGACTACATTACAGGAAAAGGACCTCGCAATTCAAGCAAGACAACATCGAAGAAAAAGAAGAAAAGGAGGAAAAAATAAATGGCAATTCAGAGAGTTATATTGACAGATTCCAGAAAAGAAGATGTCTTCTATGAAGAGGCTATTAAAACCCTCCGTACAAATATGCAGTTCAGTGGTGTAGAGACAAAGAGTATTGTTCTCACAAGCTGTTATCCAAATGAAGGAAAAAGTGATGTGGCTTTCCAGCTTGCAGTAGAGATTGGAAAGATGGGAAAGAGAGTTCTGATCATAGATGCAGATATTCGTAAGTCCAGTTATATCAAACGTTACCAGATCAAACAGAAGACCAATGGACTGTCACAGTATTTAAGTGGACAGGTTGCTTTGGAAGAAATAATTTATTCTACCAATTACCGTAATCTTGAGATTATCTTTTCAGGTCCGTATGCTCCGAACCCGTCAGAGCTTCTGGAGCAGGGACGTTTTGGCAGATTGATCGAAGAGACAAGAAAAGTTTATGATTATATTT